>Ga0181606_10002425_pt1 | contig 16031 bp, 10 predicted proteins | sample 041ome_10_FD_132994 | JGI IMG/M metagenome (GOLD analysis project Ga0181606, IMG submission 132994) | Coastal salt marsh microbial communities from the Groves Creek Marsh, Skidaway Island, Georgia - 041412US metaG (megahit assembly) | ecosystem: Environmental > Aquatic > Marine > Intertidal... | reverse complement strand
TACCGCACTGTACCCTGAGCTTGATGGACGGAATTGGACCTGTACTTTTCCCCAACCCTTACCCCGCACCGCGCTGGCCTTTCTACTTCAAAACACCGTCGACACCGCCCAAAACCCCTCCGGCAACCTCTGGGAATTCCTCGACATCGATTACCTCCCCGAGCGATGCATGGCCATCACCGCCATCCAGCCCTTCGACCAAAGCCTCCCAAGTTTCCTGCGCGTTCAAAGCTCCCACAGCACTCCCGCGACCCTCCACTGGCGGTCCCTCTCCGGCACCGACCGCTCCTATGCCATAGCCATCGATTCCGGCCTCACCACCCTCCACCTCGACCTGCCCACCGCCGGGGCGATCTGGATCGAACACCAACAAATCCTACTGGCCCACCACACCTTCGACGATGGGTTCAACCCTGCCCAACGTCAAGGCTACCACATGCTGCAATGCGACAGCCTCAGCTTCGGTAGGCGCCATTGGTCCGTCGAGCCGTCCTCAACGGACCCCAACTGGCTCCAACCCTCCACCTTCACACCCTACCCCGACCAACTCTTTGCCGAAAACAACGGCTCCCTCTGGATCCAATGGTCCGACAACGCATATACCCTCGCGCACCGTCCCAACTCCTGGCACCCCGCCCAACCCTACCTTACCTCAACCTCCTCATGGCCGTCCGGACAAACTTGGCCTTGGACCTTTCCGCCAACCACCATAGCCGCCCAGCCCGATTCCGGCCACATCCTCCTCAACGAAATACACTTCGCCCCAGATGCCCTCCACGAATTCATCGAAATCGCCAACCTCACCGACCGCCCCATCGCCACAGCGAATCTCTGGCTACAACTTTGGCAAGGGCCCAACCTACTGCGCGCGGAACCCTTGGATGCCCGCACGCCACGCATGAAAGGCACCGAACTCTCTCCCGTACTTCTTCCTAATGAACTCCTCGCCCTTCCATCACCCTTCGCCTTGCCCAACGACTCCCTCACCCTCGAGTTAATCACCGCACCCGGGCAAGTCCTCGATCGAATGACCTATTACCCACTCGATGCACCCAACGACCATCAAAGCTTCGAACGCATTTCTTGGCACTCGCCCGGGCATTTGCAAGCGAATTGGCATCCACACCTTCCGTCCCCCTTGGCATCCACCGAGGCAAGTCCAAACCAGCCTAATAGCGTCGCAGGCACTTTACCAACACTCCCGCTCGAAGCCTCCATCGTTCCTAATTTCATTGACCTCAGCCCAAACTCAATCGTGGGAGGCGGCACCGGATCGGGTGCGTCAAACGGTTCGAGCAGCGGCTCAGGTTCTGGCGCTGGCTCTGGATCGGGCGCTGGCCCTTTTGCTGGCGCAACCGGCACAGGACCCCACGCGACCTTATGGCTCCACGCTGAGCGCGGCGACCGACTTTACGTGTCCCTCCTCGACCGCACCGGCCGGCTCCTCCACCCCCTAGTCGATGGTCAGGAGTTGCCGGCGGCAAAAAAGGGGGCTATTCCGTTTGTTTTGGCTCCACAGAGTTGGGGCGAAGGACACTTACACTCAGGGATTTACTGGGTACAATGCCGATTAGAAGGGCCGCGCGGGACACGAAAAAAAATTCTGCCGTTATCAATCTACAATCCGTAATTTTCGCCCATGGAAAAGCAGGATTTGATTGCGGGTTTCGACCCCAATGAACCGGCGCTGAACAACGGGTTGTTCGGCTTGCCTTTTGACGCAGAGCAAAGTGATATCCATGTATTGCCCGCCCCTTGGGAGGTGACAGTGAGTTATGGAAGCGGCACTGCAGCGGGACCTGAAGAAATCTTGAACGCTTCGGCTCAGGTGGACCTCTACGATGCCAAATACCCAAAAGGGTGGCAGCAGGGTGTGTTTATGTTGGAGGAAGATGAGCGTTGGCGGAAAACGGGGGAGGGGTTGAGAGAATTGGCCCTTGAATACCTGCACGCTTTAGAAATCGACGAAGTAGGGACCGAGGAAGAAAAGTCATTGGACCACATCAATGATAAATGTACCGCCTTTCACCTTTGGGTGGAGAAGCGCATTGGCCAGATCCTGGATCAAGGGAAAAAAGCGGTGTTGCTTGGGGGCGATCACAGCACATCGCTTGGCGCTATTCGTGCGCACAAGGCGAAATTTGGTGATTTCGGTATCCTACAAATAGACGCTCATGCAGATCTACGCCCGGCCTATGAAGGCTTTACCTACTCGCATGCGAGCATCATGTACAATGTGCTTAAAGAGCAGCTGGCCACAGGCTTGACCATCGTTGGTTTGCGCGATTATTGCCACCAAGAGGCCGATTTGATTGAGAGCGATTCCCGCATTCACGTATTCACGGACCAAGAAGTAAAGGCGGCGCGTTTTGAAGGAAAGAATTGGGCCGACCAAGTCGCTGAGATTATCGCCACCCTACCCCAGCAGGTGTATTTGAGCTTTGATATCGATGGACTCAACCCCTCGCTATGTCCAAATACTGGCACGCCTGTGCCTGGCGGTATGGAACTGGAAGAGGTCGTATATCTCGTTGATGCTTTGAAGGCGTCGGGACGCAACCTTATTGGGATGGATTTAGTAGAAGTTAGCCCGGGAGAAGATGAGTGGGATGCCAATGTGGGTGCCCGTGCATTATATACCCTATCTAACCGCTTGTCCTAAGGTCTTATTCCAAAGAAACGGCGTAACTTTGCACAAATTCTAAAGCGCATATTTGCTATGAAATTCGGTGTCATCACCTTCCCAGGGTCAAATTGTGACCAAGACATGCTTTACGTATTGGACAACATCATGGGTTACGAAACGGTAAGCCTATGGCACAAAGACACCGATCTGCAAGGGGTAGACTGTGTGGTACTTCCAGGCGGATTCTCTTATGGAGATTACTTGCGCAGTGGTGCCATCGCTAAGCTGAGCCCTATCATGCAAAGCGTCATCGAATTTGCCAATAACGGCGGGTACGTGTTGGGCGTTTGTAACGGTTTCCAAATCCTTACCGAAAGTGGATTGTTGCCAGGGGCATTGCGCCACAACAACAGCCATAAATTCATCTGTAAGAATGTGTTCATCAAGCCTGCATCGAAGACTGCAGGGATTTGCGCAGATTTGGACCACAGCAAAGGCTACAAGATTCCTATTGCACACGGTGAAGGAAACTACTACTGTTCGGCAGAAACGCTCGCAGAGCTTAAGGCGAACGATCAGATCATCTTCCAGTACTGTACGGAAGATGGTGAAGTGACCGAAGCTGTGAACCCCAATGGTACTCTGGAAAACATTGCCGGAGTATGTAATGCGGGTAAAAATGTCTTTGGAATGATGCCGCACCCTGAGCGTGCTGCTGATGAAGAACTCAATAACCAAGACGGTCTTGCTTTGTTTAAGAGCATGATCGCACATATGGAATTGGTATAAATTCCAACTCTCTGAAACTAAAAAACCCGGGCGCTGCGCGCCCGGGTTTTTTATGCCCTAAAGTGTTCTCCTCCTACTGTAGGATTAACGGGATATGTGTGCTGGTGCCTTCCTGAATGGTTTGGACAATGTACGCCCCGCGAGCCCACTGCTGGACATCGATGGCCGTGCGCTGTTCTACCCATTGGTTGTACACCTCGCGACCAGAGGCGTCGAGGATGCGGATTTGGGCGCTTCCAGGGAGGGCAATGTTTACCTGCGTTTGAGCGGGGTTTGGATAGATCTCCAAGCCGTTCAACAGCTCTTCGTCTAGGCCAATGTTCACCACCGTGTAGGCATCCGATACATTCGAACAAAGGATGTTCGAGAAGATGCGCACGTAGTAGGTACCATTGGCTGTCGGCAAGTAGGTAGCGGAAGTGGCTCCAGAAATTGGATCCATGTTATCATCTAACCACTCGTAGGTAAAAGTACCTGCTGGAGTAGCGGCTTCCAGCTCACCAGTGGTCGGGTTCTGACTCACCGTAGGTTGTGATGGTGCCGCCTGTACGCTAATGGCGCGCTTCTTCGTGTTCGTACATCCTGTAGTGGCATCCGTATAGGTGTAGTAAACCCAGTGCGATCCTACTCCGGCTACGGATGGGAAAATGGAATCATTCGTAATACCCGTTCCCGAGTAAATACCTCCGGCCGGTTGACCGCCCGAAAGGGCCTGTGGACCGTCAAGCTCACAAACATAGCCCTGTGACCCGAGGCTCACTTGAGGACGAGCGTTAACGGTGAAGGTCGTAGAATCCATTACTGTTGGATTGGCCACACAGTCGTCCGAGCTGATCATACGCACGGATAGGACATCACCATCGGCGAACTGGTTGGCGTAGGTCGTTGTATTGGAAGCGACAACAGTGCCGTTGAGCAACCAATCGATGGACGGGCTCATACCTCCGTTCGTGAAGGTGGCAGTGGCAGTGGCGCTATCGCCATTACACAAGGTAGAGGCCGATACGGCCATCGAAACAGCCGCCGAAGGTGCGGTAACGATGGTGATGTAATTTGTCAATAGTACGGAATCAATACCCGCTGCATTTGAAACCACGAGTTTGACATCATAAGTGCCTGCATTTGCATAGGTCACCGTTGGGTTTGCCGCCGTCGAGGTCGCTGGCGTACCGCCTTGGAAAGACCATAGACGTGCCGTTGGAGCCGGCGCCGAGTAATCGTAGAATGTTACGGATTTACCTGTACAAGCCGCAGTATCTCCACCGAAGGCAGCCACTGGCGCTACTTGAGCTTGACCGCTAATGTTAATGTTATCTAGGAAGGTGTTATTGCCATAACCATTTACGGCAACGAACTTCACTCGGATACCGCTCATGCCGCTGTAGGCATCTAGATCGATGGTCGGACACGTAACCGAGCTCGAACCGTGGCACCAATAGGTAGAATCTGCCGGTGCAAAAGAAGAGGTGATGGCTCCTGCCGTAGTGAAAGAAGCATCTGTGGCAACGTATGCCGCCACCTCGGTCCAAGTCGCACCACAATCATCACTTACATACACCAACAAGCTATCTGAATATCCGCTTGAGTAGTATGCGGAAGCATATTCAAAGCTCATGCTTACGAGTGTATCGTTCGAGAAATCAAGTGCTGGTGAAATAAGTTCATCGCGCTGACCCGAGCCGCTGTAGGAATAATGATTCATAAACATTCCAGCCGTACCAGGACTGGTCCCGTTCACCGTAGTTGATGCCCAAGTAATACCGCCATCGGGGTTATCGATTTCCCAGCCATTGAGACCGTTCTCGAAATCCTCCACAAATGGGAGCGCTGCACCGCCCACAGAAATGGCTTGGAATACCGTTGTATCGTCAGAACCGTAGGCGTTCGTTGCGGTGAGGGTGACCGTATATCCTCCTGTGGCCGAGAAAATGACCTGTGGGTTTTGAGACGAATCCGTTGTACCGTTCACGTAGCTGAAGGTAGATGGGCTGATTTGCCATTGCCAGCTTGTGGTCAAGCCTTGGCTTTGGTCAATCAAATTAATGATATCTAAAGTAGAGCATATAGACGGCGGGTCGGCCGTAAAAATAGCAACTGGTGGCCCGAGTGTTCCTAGCATTAATGGGCTTTGCCACACCCCACGGCCGTAGGTCCCGATGCGTAATAGATCATCGCCTTCATAGATTTCAAAATCTACGACAATCACATTAGGCAGGTTTTGATTGTAGCTCACCCAGTTTGAAAATACAGAACTATGATAATATACACCTATATCCGTTCCAACGTAAATACCATCTGACGAATCGCCCTCGAAAATCACACAATTCGCAGGTACATTTGGCAATCCCGAGCTAAGGTTAGACCAAGTCTGGCCGCCATTGAAAGATTCCATCACCTTCTTATTGCTGGTATAGCCACTTATGGAAATAACTATGTGCTGCTCGTCGTCCGGGTCAATTGTTACTCCAGAAATATTATTTGGAGAAGGACTTAAACCGCCGCTTGGGGTGATGTTTGACCAAGTGCTGCCCCCATTGGTACTCTTAAAAATATTGCTATTCACTAATAAGTAGATGTAGTTCGTGTTCGATGGAGCGATTTCGAATTCATCAATATTCGAACCTCCGCTCACACTCGAAGAAGAGGTGGATGTCCATGTCATTCCCGCATCAGTCGATTTCCAAAGTTTATCAAATCCAGCATAAATAGTGTTGCCAATAATCGGATCAACATTAAAAGGAGTCACCCAGTTTCCTGTGCCGGAAGGACTCAAGGTATTGATGGCCGAGAATAATCCTCCACCATTGGTACTCTTATAAAAATCTCCATAGTAGATGGAGGTGTACATGATGTTATCATTGGTCACATCAACGCCATTGTCCATTCCGTCTCCACCTGTGACGCGGCTCCAGGAAGAAGAACTGCGAAGGTGCGAGCCATTGTCTTGGGCACCCGCAAGAATCACGGTAGTATCCGAGGTGCTCTGGGAGATTTTATAGTATTGAGTAATGTTCATGCCGTCGTTCAAATGACTCCATGAAGTCCCGCCATTAGCTGTTTTATACACCCCGCCATCGGTTCCTACGTACAACTGTGACGTTCCCGGGCGGAAAGAGGCGTGATGGTGATCGGCGTGCACAAAAGGAATGGATCCGGCACCGTACCAGTGACCGACGATAGACCAATTGGCCCCGCCATTCGTACTCTTCCAAATATTCACCCCTCCAACATATACCGTATTCTCGTTCAAAGGATCGCACGCGATACTCAAATCATACCAAGACTGGCCGCCTGAACCACCGCCCGTTGAAGACCAACCCATGATGTTTGGCGTAGAACTCATCAACGACCAGTTCGAGCCTCCATTTGTTGAGCGGTACAAGCCACCAAAGCCATAGTTACTATCGCCAAAAACGGCATAGAGCAACCCAGGCGCTGAGCTCACTGCAACCTCGCAGCGATAAACGCCAGATGTCGGTAGTCCGCTTGACATCTGGGTCCAAGTATCTCCTGCGTTCACAGAACGGTATACCTTAGGGCTAGAGCCAGAAGTGGTGGCAAACAACGTATCGCCGTGGCCCATGTGCACGCCGTAGAACAATCCAGATTGCTCTAAGCTGAAGGTCTGACCGTAGTTTGTACTGCGGTAGATTCCACCGTTCGTAGCCGCAACCACAATATTGGTGCTATCAGGGTGCACGACCACGCGGCCGATGCGGTAATTATTGCTGACGTTGAATGACAAGCCTGTAGCCGTCCAAGTCACCCCGCCGTCTACAGATTTCATCAACCCAAAGCTATAAGTGTCCGCTGCATCGCGGTCCCCGGTAGCCAAATACATGGTATCCGGATGTTGTGGATCGATGGCCAGATCACTGACTCCAATGTTGGTCAACTCGTCGGTAAAGGTTTGCCAAGTTTGTCCATCGTCATAGCTCACCCACAAACCTCCAGCCGGCGCACCTGCATAAATGGTATCGTTGTGTTGAGGGTGAAAGGCAACGTTGTTGATTCGACCAATTCCATCACCGGAAGGCGCATCAAAAGGACCCGCAGGACGCCAATCTCCATATTCATTCGAGCTCGATTGACTCTGAATGGCATTGTATAAAATACTTGGATGAGGACGAACGCCAGTTTCGCCTACACGCTGGCCCATCATATATTCCCAACGCTTGAACTGCTTCCAGCCGTGTCCTTTTTCATAAGGCTTGCCGGCAAATTCGGTTTCGAATTTGTCCACCACAGTATGGAAGTTCACGCGGTAATCCTGCATGGCTTCCACCCATGTCATGCTTTCAATCTCGCTCTTAGTCAGCGTGTTAGACGCACGGTCTTGAGCGGTGGCGAACAGAGCAGTGGCAGAAAAGGTAAACGATAGTAATAGTTTACGTAACATAGGGATGTGTTAAGATCCCTAAATCTACAAAAATTGGGCCTTACTTTTCCTCCGGATTCGCAGTAGAAACAAGGCATAGCTCATTGAGCTGTGCTTCATCGATGGTTGCCGGAGCATCAATCATCACATCGCGACCCGCATTATTTTTCGGGAAGGCAATGAAATCACGGATGACCTCAGCGCCACCTAGGATGGCTACTAATCGGTCAAAACCAAATGCCAATCCACCGTGTGGTGGCGCACCATATTCGAAGGCACTCATCAAGAAACCGAACTGCTTCTCTGCTTCCTCCTTGCTGAATCCAAGCAAATCAAACATGCGGCTCTGCAATGCCCTATCGTGAATACGAATAGAACCACCACCAATCTCGTTTCCGTTCAACACAAGGTCGTACGCATTGGCACGAACGTTTCCTGGGTCTGTATCAATCAAAGCGATATCCTCTGGCTTTGGAGAAGTAAATGGATGGTGCATCGCGTGGTAACGCTCTGTTTCATCGTCCCATTCCAACAACGGGAAGTCCATCACCCACAATGGGGCAAATTCCTCTGGGTTACGAAGGCCCATTTCCTCAGCAATGTGCAAGCGTAGTTCGGAAGTTGCCTTGCGCGTTAAACGCTCATCACCTGCCAAAACAAGAATCAAATCGCCCGGCTTAGCAGCTGTAGCTTCCGCCCAGGCAGCTTGTTGTTCTTGGGTGTAAAATTTATCTACAGAGCTCTTGTACGTACCGTCTTCATTGACTTTACAGTACACCATGCCCTTCATGCCAATATCCGGACGTTTTACCCAGTCCGTCAGTGCATCAATCTGCTTTCGTGTCCACTCTGCAGCACCTGGAACGGCAATACCTAATACAGTCTCGGCTTGATCAAAGACCATAAAGCCTAGGTTTTGAGTAAGTGCATTTAGGTTGGCCAATTCCATTCCGAAACGAATGTCCGGTTTATCATTTCCGTAGCGCTCCATGGCCTCTGCATAGGTCATTCTCGGCACGCTATCAATGACTACACCTTTGACCTCTTTCAACAAGTGAAGTAGCAGCCCCTCAAAGGTTTTCAAGATATCTTCCTGCTCTACGAACGCCATCTCGCAGTCAATCTGTGTAAACTCTGGCTGACGGTCTGCACGCAAATCCTCATCGCGGAAACAACGCGTAATCTGGTAGTACTTGTCGTAGCCACTGACCATCAACAACTGCTTGAAGGTCTGCGGGCTTTGTGGCAAAGCGTAGAACTTGCCCTCTTGCATGCGTGAAGGCACAACGAAATCACGCGCGCCCTCTGGTGTGGACTTGATCAAAAACGGGGTCTCAATATCCATGAACCCTTGCTCGTCCAAATACTTACGTACCTCTATGTTCACACGATTGCGGAGCGCCAAATTGCGCTGCAATGGACCGCGGCGTAGATCTAAATAGCGGTACTTCATACGAAGCTCTTCGCCGCCGTCGCTTTCTTCTTCAATAGTAAATGGAGGCGTCTTCGCCGCATTGAGCACCTTTAGCCTAGAGCTCTTAATCTCCACATCACCCGTAGGCATGTTGGCGTTCTTGCTATGGCGTTCAATGACCTCGCCTTCGATCTGTACGACCCATTCACGACCTAGCTTTCTCGCTTCTTGCAATAAGGCTGGGTCCCATTCTTCATTGAACGCAACTTGTGTAATGCCGTAGCGGTCGCGCAAATCCAAAAAGGTCATCCCGCCCAATTCTCTCGAGCGTTGTACCCAACCTGCCAAGGTTACTGTTTGTCCGATGTGAGATGCGCGCAATTCGCCGCACGTGTGTGATCTGTACATGACTTACTTCTTTGAACGGCAAAAATAGCCAAACTTGTGGGGCAAATCCCTATTTTGCATGGAAGATGCTATCTATGAACGATCACGAGAAATTTATGCGTGCCGCCATCGCGGAAGCCCGCATTGCCGCTGAGGTTGGCGAAGTTCCAGTCGGAGCGGTGCTCGTGGCTGGAGGTAAAATTATCGCGCGCACACACAATCTCACCGAACGCTTAATCGATGTCACTGCCCATGCGGAAATTCAAGCAATCACTGCGGCTAGCAGCTACTTGGCATCTAAATACCTTAGCAAATGCACTTTGTATGTGACCCTTGAACCCTGCCCCATGTGTGCAGGCGCTCTGTTCTGGTCACAGATCGGCACTGTCGTATACGGCGCTTCTGATGAAAAGAGAGGCTTTGCCTTACACGGAGGTGCCCTACATCCTAAAACAAAGATCATCGCCGGCATTCTCGCAAAAGAATGTGGCCAAATCATGAGCGATTTCTTCGCCGCCAAACGCAAATAAAATGGTTCTAAGCACCTTCGACACCGTCGTCCTCATTGCTTTATTGGTCCTCACTATTTCAGTAGGCCTGTACTTCGGCCGTAGTAAAAAGAAAAGTCTGAGCGAATACTTCCTCGGCGGACGAAATCTTCCATGGTACATCGCGGGGATCTCCATGATTGCGACCACCTTCGCGGCAGATACCCCGCTAGCAGTAACTGAACTAGTGGGACAATACGGAATCAGCGGAAACTGGTTGTGGTGGAACCTCCTCGCAGGTGGTATGCTCACCACCGTTTTCTTTGCCCGATTATGGCGCAGAAGTGGCCTAACCACAGAGGTTGAATTCATCGAGTTCCGTTACTCCGGACGTCCCGCAGCCATCCTGCGTGGTTTTAAATCCATCTACCTCGGCGCCTTCATGAACGTGCTCATCATGGGCTGGGTCAACGTGGCTATGATTACTTTGCTTCAAGGCTTTTTCGGAATCAGCGAACAAGAAGCATTCTTATGGACCGGAGTCGCTCTTCTTGGAGTGGTCCTATACGTTAGCGTGAGCGGTCTAAAAGGGGTAGTTTATACCGATGTATTCCAATTCATTTTAGCAATGACCGGGTCCATCACCCTAGCCATATATGTCCTTCGCTCACCTGAAGTTGGAGGATTGAGTGGCCTCAAAAACAGCTTGCCTGAGGAGACGTTTAGTTTTCTGCCGAAAGTAGGTAATGAGGGTGATTCAGGGCAAACCTACCAAATGGGATTAGCCTCATTTTTAGCATTTTTTGGAATGGTATGGTGGACCTCTTGGTATCCTGGAGCGGAACCAGGTGGTGGTGGCTACAGTGCACAACGCATGCTTTCCACCAAGGACGAAAGATCTTCTTTCTTGGCCAGCGCATTATTTCAGATTGGGCATTACGCCTTACGTCCGTGGCCTTGGATTATTGTCGCCCTTAGTGCCATCGCCCTGTACGGCAATGGCGGGGACCTCAGCGGCACCACTCCAGATTTTATTACTTACGAATGTATGACCGGCCAATTGAATTGCGAGCCACTTACGGCCACACAGCAGGTCGAATACCAAAAATGGTTGGTACAATGGGAGCCTATATACGGGGACCGATTAGCCGAAGCCCTTAAATATCAACGTGATTACCGCTTTGGATACATTTTCATCATGCGCGACTTCCTGCCCAAGGGAGTCTTAGGTATGCTGCTGGCTTCTTTATTCGCCGCCTATATGTCGACCATGTCTACCCAGCTGAATTGGGGGACTTCTTATCTGGTGAACGACTTTTACTTGCGATTCATTTCACCCAACGCAAAGCGCAGAAAGAGCTTGAGAATGTCAAGGATATTGACCGTAATACTTGCAGTCTTCGGCTTATTCGTTACCCACCTTATGGACAGCATCGCTGGGGTATGGCAATTCATCATGGAATGTGGTGCCGGACTAGGGTTAGTGTTGATTTTAAGATGGTATTGGTGGCGTATTAATGCTTGGACTGAAATCGTCGCAACCGTTGCACCATTCCTCGCCTACGCTATTGCGCATTATGGTCTAGCCTGGGCCTTTCCAAATTCCTTTTTCTTCACCGTCGCCTTCACAACTGCGGCTTGGATTACTGCGATGTATTTAACCTCGCCAGAATCTCATGCCACTTTGGTAGAGTTCTACCAAACCGTACGCCCAGGTGGTGCATGGAAACCGGTAGCTTGGAAGGTGGAGCACAATGAAGGTGATGCGCCACCGTCTACGTTGCGATTGCTCGCATACTGGCTGTTCGGTATTGCAGTAGTATATGGCGCACTCTTCGGAGTTGGAGCCCTGCTGTTTGGATAAAAAATCCCCGATGCCTGTTGTCACCGGGGATTCGCTATGTTCAAACGCTTGGAGATTAGTCCAACGTACGTTTTACTTCTACCATTTCGTAAGCTTCTACGATGTCGCCTACTTTGATGTCGTTGAAATTCGCAATGTTCAAACCACATTCAAAGCCTTGACGAACTTCTTTTACATCGTCTTTAAATCGCTTCAACGAGCCTAGTTTTCCGGTATATACTACCACACCGTCGCGAATGATTCTGACATCGTGGTTGCGCTCTATGGTACCGTCGGTCACCATACAGCCTGCGATAGTACCCACCTTGGAAATCTTGAAGGTCTCGCGAATTTCTGCAGTACCCTTAATCTCTTCTTTGATCTCTGCGCTCAACATGCCTTCCATGGCATCTTTCACCTCGTTGATCGCGTCGTAAATGATCGAGTACATACGGATTTCCACTTCTTCCTTCTCTGCCAACTTACGGGCTTGTGCTGATGGACGAACTTGGAACCCTACTACGATAGCATCTGATGCCGTGGCCAATAGAATATCGCTCTCTGAAATTTGACCCACACCCTTGTGAATGATGTTGACCTGAATCTCTTCTGTCGTCAATTTTTGCAATGAATCTGAAAGTGCTTCTACTGAACCATCCACATCTCCTTTCAAGATGATGTTCAACTCCTTGAAGTCTCCCACTTGTAGACGACGACCGATCTCTTCGAGGGTCATCTTCTTCTGAGAACGCACACTCTGTTCGCGCTGCAACTGCAAACGCTTGGCTGCAATTTGCTTCGCTTCTTTTTCGTCGTCCATCACGATGAAACGATCACCAGAGGTCGGCGCCCCATCCAAACCCAAAAGGTTCACTGGTGCAGAAGGACCCGCAACTTTGATACGGTTGCCACGCTCGTCAAGCATTGCTTTGACTTTACCGCTGTACTGTCCCGCCAATATGTAATCACCCACTTGTAGGGTACCGGATTGGATCAATGCCGTACACATGTATCCGCGACCCTTATCCAGGGAGGCTTCTACTACTGTACCACTTGCATTCTTATCTGGGTTGGCTTTCAAGTCCAGCATTTCCGCTTCCAACAATACTTTGTCAAGTAGTTCTTCTACGTTCAAACCTGTTTTCGCAGAGATGTCCATAGACTGAATCTGTCCACCCCAATCTTCTACGAGCAAGTTTAATTGGGCCAGTTGCTCTTTAATCTTATCCGGATTAGCTACCTCGCGATCTACCTTGTTGATTGCAAATACAATAGGTACACCAGCCGCTTGAGCATGAGAAATGGCCTCCTTCGTTTGTGGCATCACGGCGTCATCCGCAGCCACGACGATAATGGCGATATCTGTTACCTGAGCACCACGGGCACGCATGGCCGTAAAGGCTTCGTGACCTGGAGTATCCAAGAACGTGATCGTTTGACCGGTATGAACTTTGACACTATAGGCACCGATGTGCTGGGTAATACCCCCTGCTTCACCGGCAATGACATTCGCCTTGCGGATGTAATCCAATAGTGACGTCTTTCCATGGTCAACGTGTCCCATTACCGTTACAATAGGTGAACGAGGTTTCAAATCCTCTTCATTGTCCTCTTCTTCGAGGAACGATTCCGTGACCTCTTCGTCGGTAAAGTTTACGCTGAAACCAAATTCCTCAGCAACCATCTCGAGCATTTCAGCATCTAGCCTTTGGTTCATGGTAACCATGACTCCAACGCTCATTAATGAAGCAATAACGTCGTTGACACTTGCTTCCATCATGTTGGCCAGCTCCGTCACAGTTACAAATTCTGTAACCTTCAATACTTTGCTGTCTTCTGCTGCTTGAATGTCTGCGAGCTCCTCTTTTTCACGACGTTCCGCACGCTTGTCACGACGAATCTTCGCTCCCTTGTTCTTCTTACCTGAAGTAAGCTTTTCTAGGGTTTCTTTGATTTGCTTTTGGATGTCTTCGTCGCTTAATTCCTGTTTCTGAAGCACAGGTTGATTGCGGCGCCCTTTTCCTGGTCCTTGACCTTTGTTTTGGTTCGCTGTACGATTGCCCCTTGCTTTAGGATCAGCCTGAGCTTGGGTAGCTCCGCTAGGTCCCTGCTTCTTGATGCGTACACGCTTCTTCTTTTCACCTTTGGGCTTCTCAACAGGCAACTCGATTTTTTGGCCGGTAAACTTAGGACCGTCGATCTTTACATACTTTGTTTTGATATCGGTTTCTTGTTTTGGGGCTTCCTCTTTAGGCGCTTGGGGCTTCGCTTTTTGAGCTACTGCGGGATTGCCAGCAGATTTCTTGGGCGATTCTACCGGCACCTTAACTTCCTTGGGAGCTTGAGTCTCCTTTGGGGCCTCTTTTTTCTTCGGCTTGGCAGCGTCGAGATCAATTTTACCCAAAACTTTAGGTCCCTTTGTCTCTTCCTTTGGAGCTTCTTCTTCCTTAGCCGCGGGCGTTTCTTCCTTCACCGGCTCAGGTGTTGGAGCAGGAGCAGGAACCTCCTCCGCCACTGGGGCTGGAGCAGGATGCTCCACTGCTGGAGCTGGACTTTCCTCGGTGCCTCCGCGCAATAGATCCTTTTCTTCCTTCACCTGGGCACTAACAGCCTCTGAACGCTTTTTGCGAGCAAGGTCATCCGCGAATGCCGTCATCAAAACCTCGTACTGTTCGTCCGTGATTTTATGGTTACGGTTATTGGGAATTTCATGGCCGTGTTTGGCCAATTCCTCTACCGCCCGGTCTAGGGAGATGTTGAGCTCTTTTGTTGCTTTACTTAATCTGACGCTACTCATAGAGTGTCTTTAGGTATATTCTTATTCTTCGCCCTCGAATTCTTGCGAAAGGACTTTGATGACGTGGTCTGCGGTTTCTTCCTCTAGGTCGGCACGAGAGATCAAATCCTCACGGCTCAACTTCAAGACGCTCTTCGCAGTATCACATCCAATTTTCTTCAATTCATCTATAACCCATCCTTCGATTTCATCGCTGAATTGGTCTAGTTCGATATCGTCTTCTATTTCAATATCATCGCGATAAACGTCGATTTCCATATCGACTAGTTTACTTGCCAAACGAATGTTCGTACCTCCACGACCGATGGCCAAGCTCACTTGGTCTGGTGCTAAGAAAGCTTCCACACGACGTGCGTCTTCATCGATATTCAATGAAGTCACTTTCGCTGGGCTTAAAGCACGCTGGATGTACAATTGCAAATTATTCGTGTAGTTGATCACATCAATGTTCTCGTTGCGTAATTCGCGAACGATACTATGAATACGCGACCCTTTCATACCCACACAAGCACCTACTGGATCGATGCGATCGTCGTAGGACTCTACAGCTACTTTCGCTTTCTCACCTGGGATACGCACCACACCTTTTATGGTAATCAATCCGTCGTAAACCTCAGGGATTTCTTGCTCGAACAACTTCGCCAAGAAACGCTCGTCCGTACGAGACATGATTACCACAGGTTTGGTTCCGCGGAATACTACTTCCTTAACTACCGCGCGGATAGGATCTCCTTTGCGGAAAAACTCGCGTTCTCCGATCATTTGATCTTTAGGTAGGATCAATTCATTTCCTTCGTCGTCATATACGATTACCTCACGATGACGAACGTGGTGTACTTCACCGGTGATGATTTCACCTTCCAAATCTTTGTAGCGCTTGAATAGTTCTGAACTGTCGTGCTCCTGAATGCGGCTCACCAAGTTTTGACGGAAAGCCAAAATGAATCGACGTCCTAAATCAATCAATTTTACCTCCTCCGAAACTTCTTCACCTACTTCATAATCCGGCTCGATTTTCAAGGCAGCGCTGAGTTCAATTTCCATGTTCTCGTCTTCCACTTCACCGTCTTCTACTACAGTGCGGTTGCGCCAAATCTCTAAATCCCCTTTATCCGGGTTTACAATGACATCAAAATTCTCATCGGTCTCGTACTTCTTGCGAAGTTGGTTACGGAAGGCCTCCTCAATAAAGGCCATCAACGTTACTCTGTCGATATTTTTCTCCTCTTTAAACGCGAGGAAGCTTTCAATAATCGCCTGGTTTTCCATTGTATATCCTAATAATAATAAGGTCTATTTAAACTTGATC
>Ga0181606_10002415_pt1 | contig 16063 bp, 15 predicted proteins | sample 041ome_10_FD_132994 | JGI IMG/M metagenome (GOLD analysis project Ga0181606, IMG submission 132994) | Coastal salt marsh microbial communities from the Groves Creek Marsh, Skidaway Island, Georgia - 041412US metaG (megahit assembly) | ecosystem: Environmental > Aquatic > Marine > Intertidal... | reverse complement strand
GAAATCTATAAACCTAACGATAATCGTTTGTTATCTACCAAGTTAACTAAATTATCATTTAAAATTGAAGATTTAATAAACGCGATCCAAGATTTATTTGAAGATCAACAAAACAAGTAGTCCAGAGTATTTAGACCCACGAGTTGGTAGGTGTAATAGAGAGAATAAATGCGGCTATCATTACGTGCCAAAAGACTATTTCAGTGACCATAACCTCACTGATAATAATTTCAAGATTAACTACAAGTCACAGGTAAACCCTAAACCTATTAGTTTCATCAATTATGAGGATCTAGAGTCTACATTAGATAGCTACAGCGAGAATAAATTCATCCAGTATCTACTTAATAATTTCCATGATGACCAGCCATTGAAAAGTACTTTATCGGTACATTGAATAGGCCGATAAATCGCATTTCCAAATTTAGTTATTCTGAGAGAATAGCCTATATACCCATATTACGAGCCAATGCTCAAACCGAAAACAGATTCAATTTTGATACGGGGGGGTATGGGTTTATACGATTGTAACCAGACTTTTTGGCTTTTTTGATGGAAGAGGTGAGATGACCCCTACCCCATATCTAACGTCTGAAGTGTAGTCATATTGTTGGTCAGTATGTTGGTCACTTGACTATGATAAATAAAATAAGCCCCTGAAAATCAGAGGCTTACAATTTTAGTTGGCGGTCCGGACGGGACTCTAATGATCCCCGTTAGCCCGCTATATACAAGGCTTTACAAATTTCTTATTACTAGGTTACACCGAAGGTTACATCGACTTCAGAACGGTAGTACAAGTATAGGCGATTACCATCCAATAATAATAATTCAGCTGTTTCTGATGTTATATATGTATGAGGGTTATTAAATTTTTATTGATTGCTAGTACACTGTTTACATTAAAAAATGCAAATGCCCAAATGTTTGATATTGGTTTATATGCTCAACATGATATGAATAAAAATACTCCTTCAATTAACCCTAAAGGAGTAGATATATCAATTGCTAATTATAAATACGCAGCGCACTTAGGTGTGTTATTTGACAAGAATACGTCATTTCACAAGATAACAACTAGCGGGGATTACCATTTTTTTAACTGGCACCATGCATACCTCGCTAATAGATTTACTCCATTTATGGGTGCTCAATTAGAATTAGCAAGCCAAAACGAAAGTCCCAAATCGCCAATTCAGCTCTTGCCTAAAATTGGAGTAAAGGGCAGTTATGACCATTTCTCTTTTGACCTTGTGTACTTGAATAATGGGAAAAAACAATTTATTCAATTTGGAATTTCCTATGTGTTATTCATATTCCAAGACTGTCCAATGAAAAGATTTAAAGAAATCAATAAAAAAGATTGGGGGGCGTTTTGAGGTGGCATGGCTTAATTTTAACAATTCTATTACTATCATTTCTAAATGGATACACTCAAAGTATATCGAACATTGATTCGCTGTACGTTGTCACCTATAGGGATACTTTGGATGACATATTATACAGTCGCTACTATTGTAAAGACTCCTTTAACCCTAGCGTAAAAATTAAAGATATACTCATTCACCGGTATGTGTTCAACGACCGTGTGACCTACGTAAAGTATAGAAATGGACTTAGATTTGAGAAGACCAAACTCAAAAATGGTGTTGTTTCATACACTAAAGGATATTGCAATTCATGGAAAATTGACTGGTACGAAAAAGGAATACTCCCAGATCCTAAATCGAAACCTGAGATCCTTATGGATGACAAGGAAAAACAAGCCCTAGAGAAATACAAGGTAAAACTGGAACGGGAAAGGAAACTAGCAAAATCTATGTATCATCTGGGAATCTACCCAGTTATGGTTTATTATGATAATAAAACAGATGAAATGGAGGTTTTCTATTTATCTCGTTATCATAATGGTGATAAAATAAATTTAGACTATCGATGTCGGAGAATCATGCCTAAGGAATTACAAAAATATTAATTCGATATAATCTTTTGAAATTTGGAAAATAGCTTCATACTATTTCATGAATCATAAGCGAATCAAAATTCTTAAAGCATTGGAACACAAATTAATAACTCCGATAGAACCAATTATGTAATTTACAAACCTTGGTAAACTTTAGCCTACCATGGTAGAATTAGCAGATTTACGAATTGAACTAACTCCATTAATAACACCCAAAGTGCTTGGTCTAGCGCTAACACTAACAATGATAAAACGAGAGATGTAAAAATTAAGACCCCCGAAAGAATAACAAAAAAATACCCCCCTAAATAAGCAAATCCCATTAGGCTCAGTAAACCCAGAAAATAGCAAAGCAACATCCAACCTCTTAACTGATCGCGTTTATCTTTGTCAGATCCGTTTTTGGCATTGTTTTTTAAAATATTCCGTATTCTTATTTGCCCTTGATTCAATTGATCCTTCGGCTGAATCTCAAATATTGTATCATTCCCTGTCTCCATATAATTAGAAGATGAAATGCCTAAAACTTTCACAGATAATTTATTCCGCCCTCTATTTTTCTCAAATGTTGAATCTCGAAAAGTCGACTTAATCGATTTAGAATCGTCTAATAAAAAAGTTTCTTTATCTAGCGAATTGGAGCTATTATTTGCTGCTCTTTCAGTAGCATCACCCCATGTCCCCAAATTAAAACCGGCCTTAGTTGTTTTATGATTAACCCCACAAGAGGCTATCATAAAAACCAATACAAATTGAAGTAATCTACCTAACGCCAAAATAAGAATCTCGTGTTATATATCTTCTTAGGCCTGGACCGGTAATATGCCTTGAGTAGCCCAACCATTTCTTTTCTTTTTGCTTCTTCTGAGGCCAAACGCATTCTTTCTTGTTCTTTCTCCCATTGCAATTGTTGCGATCGCAATTCTCGTAAATACTCAACATCCGATTGTAGTTTAGCGCTGATCTCTTTCATCAACTGATTAACCTCGCTTTTACAAGAGGAGGTATGGTGAATATTTCCGATAATTGCAACCGCCCTCTCCGCAGCATATTTATTTAGTCCCGCGCTCCAAATATTCCGGGCTTTTTGAATCTGACTCTGACAATTGTTTTCAACAAATGTCAATCGATATTCTCTCATGAGCTCCTGAGCCTCCATATAACAATCCTCGGAAGACATAGGTATCAGATTCAACTCTGTTAGTGATTGTGGTATATCATTTGCGGAAAGCGCCTTGCTCTTTGCCAAAATTCTTTCACAATTCGCTGCATAATATTCAGAAATCCTGTTACGCGTACTCGAGATAAATTCCTGAAATTTTTCGTCCGAAAACTTAACCGTTTTAATTCCGTTTAAATAGGCACCCTCTACAGACCTGTCTGCACCCAAGAAATTGTATGATACGGAAGAAAAAATTGTCTCAGTCTCTACATCCGCTGAGTATATAATCAAGCTCATTTCCAATAAATAAGCCGTACTTGTTCCTTTCGTCATCCGCTTATCCAGTACGGTAATCTTTGGCGCAATGATAAATCGACTATAATTTGTCGAGGACAAGCCTGATTTCGTTAATTCTTCTAATATTTTATTTTGTAGGATGTTCGAAACACTTTCATTATTTCCTAGGTTCTCGGTTTCTGTTAAAACCGCGATGGGAATGAATTCTTTTTCCGTTTGTGCATTTAAATTAATCCAAAAAAACAGAGGTATTAAAATTAGTATTTTTTTCATGGTTTACTTAAAATTACTAAACTATTAAAGTTACCCTTATCAACAATAGTCGACTTTACACCATATTTCTTTCGCATAAACTTTCTAAACGCACGAAGAAATTCTCTTGAACCTTGGTATTCCAGCCCGATCCTTGGGGAGCACAAATAGCGGGTTTCTATCATAGATTGATGATTGGCTTGACCTGAAACTGCATTATCAACTATCCAGTCTCTCACAATATCCCCTAATTCATCATAATCGTCCCCGAATTCTGTGTAAAAATTCAAATCTCCGTTTGTTTGAAACTCTAATTCTACAGGCCTTCCTCGTTTGATCATTTTATTGAACGCTGCACGCAACTTAACCTCGACATCCATCACCCCTCCTTCAATTGCAGCTTCAATGCTTTGATTAACGTCTAAAAAACCCTCCGGACTTCGTAATACCACACTAGAGAATGCAATCCCAGTATTCGCATCTACCACCTCTACGGTTATCTCCATGTAAGATTTCCCAGTTGCCGTTGTTTTCAGCTTGTTTGGCCAATTCACCAGTACTAATAGATCGGGCCTTGTTTGGTCAATTACAGTCTGTAACATAGAAGATGTAAGCCTCGACCCATCCTTGTCTTTCACTACTTTATTGGTTATTTCAGCGTTATTAACTAATTTAATTTTCTCATCTAATCTAGTTATTTCAATACCCTGTGCGGTCAACGAACTATTTAATTGAACGGTTAAAAAACTCAATTGCTTTGACTCTCTATAAGCCCGATCATAATCCAGGCCATCATCTTTAGTAAAATTATTGTAAAACATCCATTGATCAGATGGAATTACCATGACTTTGGGATTCCTCTGGGAAATTCTTGATTCCTGCTGTGAGTGAATACCATGAATTCCTAATAGAAAAGTGGTAATAAGTGCGATTATCTTAATGTTAAATCTCATTTTAAAATGTGTTTATTATGCCGTTTTGTTTCAAATATTCCTTTAATGCGTTGTATCTAATTCCAATCGTGTATTCCGCTTCCCACTCGCCCATTCGCAACAGAACGATAGGCGTAATAAGCACAGGGGATGAAGCAATAAATGTTTGATACTCACCGCCGTTTCTAAAAAAGTTCTTAAAAAACTCTCTATTTCTTGTTTCATTCTCAGAGGAAATGGGAATCATCGGTATTTTAGGACAACCAATTTCTCCTACGGGAGCGCCTCTAAAAATCATTGAATGAACAGCGTTTTTTTTCGCAGATTCCATTAGCTCAGATTTTTTGTGAGATTTTGTTTTTATACGGAGTGATTGAACTCCTTGAGCTCCTAACCCATTACACTCAACCTGATATTGCCAGTTAATCATTTTTACTTTACAGCCTTCTGTTAATAACAGAAAACAAATCAGGGAAAAACTAAAAATATTATTTATTCTCATAATTCTATGTTTATACCAAACGACAACCCCGTATTCAGTGATATTTGCGATTCACCAACGGATGGTTTGTATGTCCCAAAATATCTGATATTATAGGCAGTATGGCTATATGAACCAAAGATAGAAATACTAGGAGAGATATAAAAGCCAAGATACATAGAGGTAACGAAACCATTCATCTCTATTTTTTTCAAAGAATAATAATTTGAAGAGTTACCATATCCTAAGGTTGCATTGTCTTCAAAACTAAAAGTAAATCCACGTATTCCAATGCTAGGCCTTACGTAGAAGTTATGCAAAAAACTATAGTTATAGCCTATATTTAACCGAGATAGGCCAATAAATGGGGATTTTTCCTGTGCCATTATTTGTACTCGCGAAAAATTGTAATTTGCATCTGTATTATTAGGAGGCAAATAATAAAAAGACCCTTGCTTATTTGGAAGGCTAAGTAAACCTATACCTATCATATGGTTTAGATTTAGTTTAACGAGATTTGAATTTGATCCCACTTGGATATTTAAGTTTCTAAGACCAGTTATTTTGGATAAATCTACAGTCATATCCACAGAATGAAATCCAGGCATGAAAGCAGTAAAAGTTGAATAGCGATAACCAAATGAAACTCCATGGTCATTCCACTCTTTTACAAACTCCCCACCGGTCAATGGCTTCCCTTGATATTGAATTACCGTTGATAATTCATTTCTCTTTGATAATGCTGTTAGAGATTCACTATTATCCGCAATTTTAGATATTCTCACAGCGCCAACTGGGCGATTGAACCTATTCCCGTTATTATCGCGTTCTTCTTGAAATACTAAAAATCTTTGATTTAACCGTATACCCTCTTTTCGACCCACCTCAATTCGTAATGGCCTACCCGCTTCAACCATTCTTTTTAATTGAAACGCCACCACTTTATTTTCAAATTTTCCTATTGTAAGTCTGTGTAAATCGTCGGACATTACATCTTTTACTTCCTCTAGATTGTTTGGATAATTCCCAGTATTTAAAACAATTTTTTTCATTCTAAATTTTACTGACTCAACAAACTCAACTGGAATATTTTGTCTATCAATAATAGATATGTCATCTTGATTTCTGTAATTCTTTAAAATATTATCAATTTGCTTATTTTTAACTCTAACTCTGAACAAAAATGATTCTCCTTTCACCTTCCAACCGTCAGAAAAATCTACTCGCTCAGGCTCCATTTCAGCAAGCCTAACCAATCCAAATGTTAGCCCAGTAAACACGGCGTTGACCGCGTACCTTCGTCTTGCATACACCTCAGACATTTTTTGTATTTTCTTAAACGTATGCACTACTATGTAATTATCTTTATAGACATTGTATAATGAGTCAATAAAGTTTGAACTAGTAATATTATGTCGTAACGGCTTAACTCTATTTAAATCATTATTTGTAACGTTGAGATTGAATCTACGCATAACTTCAGCAGGAGCATAAGGAGATGACCTATTCGTACGCCAGGGCTGATTTATTTTTTTGATTATCTCGCGCCCTGAATTTGCATTTTGCAATCTATTTTCAACCGTTAACTTTAAAAATTTTGATTTACTCAATCCCTTACGATCTTTTCTTTTCTTGGGAATATCAATATCGTCGAGAGTCAAAGAAATCCCCGTGTAATCAAATTTTGAAAACAGATGATTTTCGTATGGTGTTTGAAAAAAGTCAGTTGGGGATTCATAAAATTTACTCTTCGGATATATGGCTTTACCACCGATAATTGTAATCCCTAATCTATCGTAGTTATGCGTACTGTATATTTTTTTGATTCTATTATTAACCAAAAAGTTCACACCCAATACGCTCTGCCCTGCTACAGTTTTTATTAGAAAAAGGAGCATCAGAAAGGAAATTTTAATTATTTTCTCCATAACACTTTAATAGCAACACCTAACCCCTGATTACAACCATAACTCTCTGGACTTATCCAATTTTTTACAACTGCCGGTGGATAACGTTTCTCGCAATCTCCATTCCAGTACTTTTCCTTATCAAACTCAACTGTTTGATTAAATCCATCTTCCGTGATTTCTTCAAAACTTTCATCTTCAGGGTCATAATCAAAAATCTTAACAATTATGGGATTTTTTATATTCCAGTTTACAATAGGTTGTTTTAAATCAAACGATATATCTCTACAATCACCAAGATTTTGTACATAACTTTTGGAAACCCCCAATAGGTTATCGTTTGAATCAAATATCATTGGCACTATATCTGCACGTCCTGTTGAGTCTTCCAGTTGATTATCATATATAAATCTTGATAGACCTTTAATGGAAAGAGTCAAAGAATAAATTTCTACTTTGTTCAATGGCGGAAGAATCTTTAAAGTGCGAACCTTTTCTACAATTGACCCATCGTTACTTTTGTAGCTGAGCTTGTATTCATGAATCTCAGGAGATGAAAGTTCAGGTATAGATACTGTTAAATTGGTTTGATCTGATAGTGTTGCACCATTTTTAAACCAATTCACCTCACCTCCATCCTCAATAATTGGGCTGATCAATTTTATCGTAGTTGGGGAGATAACTTCATCAGGCACATTATCAGAATTTTGACATTCATCAATAATTAAAAAATCCACATTCCCTAGTGTAATATTATCCTCCAGTTGAGTGCAACTTGTCAAACAGGCAACCCATATTAGTAAGTATCTCATATATTGAATAACATTAATTGCCAACCCAGTTCTAATGTTGTAATAAGGTTTCTTTGCTTCTCAATTTTGGGAGATTGAATCACATCCGAACTCAACGGCGTCATTATGGTCATGGCGGCATATATTCTCAATTGAGTAGAAATTTTTTCACTTAATCCAATTGACAACCAATAGCCTTCGTAATCGTTATCATGGATATCCCTATTTAATTTAATTTCAGAATCAATGAATGACCAACCCATTTCGGCATTAAAGGACACATCATCATCCCTCTCTGAAAATAAATACCCGCCAAACCCAATTGTTCTTACTCCCAAATCGAGCGATGGCGAATACTGTCTAAATCGCTGTATTTCAAATTGATCATCATCTATTAATCCGTTTATAAAATTCCCCCCAAATAAAAAGTACCCCGTTTTTGTGGGGTCCTCAATACGAATCCTAATCAGATTAGAGTACGAATTTCCATAATTCCGCAGCATTGAATACCCTCCCCCATTAATAATATTAGTATTTAATAACATTGTAAGAAGCACCTCTCCCCATGAGTCTCCCCAAGCATTTTTCTCGGTTTTTTTTGGTGGACTTTGCGATAGTACTGGCTCCGCAAAGACAAGACTAGGTAAACATAGAAGTATGATAAAAACTTTCTTCATTGAAAAATAATCTAATTATTTATGATGATCTAAAAATTGAATGACGAACTTCACTATTTAGCAATGCAATATATGCAATAATCCTGTCTGTTATAAATTTTGCTAAATTTGAAAATGATGAAAATTTCAAGCCCAATATTACTATTTGTGTTATTTTTAGTCTCTTGTAACTCGGATTTTAAAAATATTAATCAAGCAAAAAATGAAGTAAACCCTCAAGGTTACAGAAACGGAAATTGGGTGGATTTCTTCGACTCTTCATCTAATCCTTTAACAGATACTACCTCGGGATATAGCAGCTATAGATTGACAACCTTTGAAAATGGAATTCCTGTACTTAGTAAAGCATTTGATTCGAAAGGAACCCTTATATCTGAAGATAAGCCCAGAAAACCATATACCAAACTACATGAGAAATCGTTTATTCCCATATTGTTACAAGAAAGCTTAATTTATACTAGCAATCCAAACGAAACAATTAAAGAAACATACGATACAACTGGAAATAAAATACAGATAAACTGGCTTACTAATAACAACCCGACTGCTGTGTGTAGGTTAAGTTATCAAGACCACCAGAGTGGTGCGTACAAAGCAATTGATTTTGAATTCTTCCCAAATAAGAAAGATACAAATAAACACAACTTCACATTTTTAGATTTCAGTCTTTGGAAACAATTACACTGGAGCTCGAGGGTAAGATTAAAGAAAAAAGTCAACCAGGCTATTGCGCAAAATATTGATAGTACATCAGGAGAATTCAAAAAACTCTTTTATGTTTTAGAACCAATTATCAAAAGCAAAGCTTTCCCATATACGATCAAACGTTTTAATCTTAATAAAACTGAAATACCGGTTCAAGAAATTGCAAATAATTTCCAAAAGGAATACAGGGTTAAACAATTACGCGTTGCAAGGGCAAATCGCATTAAACGAAATAGACGGTATAATTCAAGAAGGTCATATAATTCAGGATCCTATCGCCGAAGCGGATCTACAAAATCATATTCCCCTCTTAAAAAATGCAGATGGTGCAGCAGAAGTTTTCGTGGTAGTCATTATCAACATTTAGGTAAATTAGTTTCCTGTCATACAAGTTCTAAAAAATACCCAGTTACCCCGACTTATTGCTCTTTGAGATGCTGTAGTCAAGCCAGAAGGCAAGGTATTATTAATTCAAGAAGATATTAGACCTAAAACTACAGATTTTATCACTATCCACAGATGGTCTTCATTGGTAATGATGGAGATGACCAGGCGGTATTACTAAAATTTTCTAATCCCTTAGGTTACACCGAAGGTTACATCGACTTCAGAACGGTAGTACAAGTATATGGTGCGTGACCAGATGTACCAAGAAGCCGACCATCTCGAGAGAGCGATTCTACTAGCCGATCATCCATTTTTTGGTGAGTTGTTATTAATTTGTATTTAATACATGCAGCTTAGGCCTCTTACAATAAAAGTCCAAAATCCTGTTTTATGTTAAGTCTACCAAAATTTACTTTTACCAACATTCTGTTCTTCATTATTTTGATGTCCGCTTGCTACGTTAGCCCTGATAAAAGAAATCGGAATCCAACTTTTGAGGAAGTAAGTACAAACCATTTAAACTCCCTCGACACCATTACATGGGAATTTCATCAGGCATGGGAATTAGATAACGGGAATAAAGTTGTTCTGTCAAAAAGTAAATATCATGGCTTCTGCCATGCCTGTGGACCAAAACTCTCATTAACCCTATTATCCTATGACACGCTAAATAATACGTGGAAAGTAAACGCACATAGATTTGAACTTGATGTGCTAACTTCCTGGGGGAAGGTGCCACGGTTTAATTTTGTAAAAACAAAAGATCGTTCTCTTCTAACTGTTGACTTTGGATATGGTAATAATGGGAGCGAAAGCAGAACAATAAAAATTTTTGATCTGGACTATTGTTCTTTCGCTTCACCGACATTTGTATACACCTACCAATCTCAAGAAGAAGCAATAGCCCATAGAAAGCAACTCCAGAAATATCTGCCTCAATTTGTAAACAGTGAAGACAGGATTTTATACAGCTATCAGAACGATATTCATTTCTCTATTGACTCAATAACCTCCAAACTAACCATTTCCTCTAAAATGCATACTTTGACATTTCACGATTTAGAAAGTAGCGATGAAGAGTCTATTCTCAATCTCAAATTAGAACCTATTCAAGAGGAGTTTATACCAATACTGTGTAGTTGGGGAAAAGCAATTAGTCCATATCATAAACATGTAGAAAAAAGAGCTAATTGAGCCCTGAAATGATTGGAACATTTACAAAAGAGATGTTACGCTGTTTTAATCTTGGATATGTCAATTCTCTTAAAGGGGCCCTGCAAGAACTCCAAAAGATTAAAACCGTTGTATAAATTCACCAAAAAACTAAAGGTATAACAGTAAGGCACTCGCCATCAAAGAAATATCCATTTATGAATTTCATATATTCGCAAAACACGAATGAGAAATGATGATATTTCGAATGAGCTCAGCTCTTTTATTGAAGCAATTTCAAGCTCCAATTTAGAAACCCTACATAGCAAAGCCATTGCGTGGCTTTTCAATTTACCCAACTCCCCCATAGACCTAAAAGGTTTCTTTTTATCAATCATATTCAATTTTAGTAAAGATTCAGAATTTGAACATGTCGTAACGATTGCAGAAGTTGCAAGTCACGATTTATTATCACTTCTATTAATAAACAACGAGTTTGTATTAGTCATTTGGGAAAATAAAATTAAAGCTGATTTTCATCAAAAAAAGATAAGCCAGCTTCCATTAAAGAAGAACACTAAGAAATCAGAGGAAGAACTAGATGAAATATTTGACAAAATTTGTGAAATCCTAAATAAATATGAAAATGATTGGCTTCGTGGGATAAGTCAACCATATTGGTATCAAATTCGATGGCTGTTGTGGAGGCTAAAAGATGGTAATGAAATAAAAGACAAGATCATTTATCCAGTAGTAGATGAGTTAGAAAAATTTGACAAACAAAAATTTGATAGACTAGAAAAGATAATCAATTCCAAATCAGGTACAGATGAGAGAAAATTGGATAAAGCTGGAATGGTTCAAAATATCGATAAAAATATGAGGGTTGACTGGGTCATTTTATCTCCACATAAAGAAGAACATATTAAAATCTTCCATAACTCACAATGGACTGGATTAAAGTCTTTTGATTCTGGTAATAAAACAACTCATATCAAGGGAGATTCTAAATTATTAGAAGATATTAAAACAATTTCACGTGATACCCAAATTTCAGAATGGAAGTATACAACATATAAGTCCTTATATAAACATCTCAATTTTAAAAGGGATAATTCGGTTGCGAAAGCTTATTTAGATTATGTACGGTACAATGATTATTTCGAAATTTATAATGAGTCCTCAAATCCAAAGAAACGCGAATGGGATTTGAATCATCTAATAGAAATCCACAGAAAATTAAGTAAAGAAAATTTAGATTTTGAATGGTTGGCTACGGGTTCAGAACGTAACGGGCATCCACTATTGAATATAATAATAGGTTCAATTAAACTAAACAAAGAGAAGACTGACGAGTTGGAGAAAATATTATATATTCCTCCAGAGGTTCATAAATCTCAAATTAATGAGATTGGGGTGAAATTGCAAATACAAGGTGTGGTTAAATTACAACTTGCCCATCGTGCATACCATCAAGTAAAAATGAAAAACTTGGAGGGATACAAGTCCTTTGTTTTTAATTTAATTTCTCATAATTGGATTAATGATTTCTCACAAAAAGAGGATAGACTAAAATTCATTAAGAACAATCTAGTTGCAGACGTTAATACTGAATATACATTTAGAGAAAATAGTTCGTCATCCAAAACGGGTCTATCTTATACAATTAAAAATCCAAAACAAGGGTTTGTGGATGAAAAAAATGTCCGTGAAATTATAAAGGCGATTTCTATATTTTTGAACAATCATTCCGTTCAGGATTGAATTCCATTCTTAAAAACTCCTGCGGAAAATTTAACTTAAGAAGAATGTTGTATTGTTACAGGTCAACGATTTAATGTGGGTTTTCAATTGAAATTGAACCAGGAACTATGAATGTTTTTTACTTAACTCCATTAGTCCCTCGATAATCATGACCATAGCCATTGTATCCAGTTCGCAATATCGAAGCAGTGCTAATTTGTACGCATTTCTCTCTGATTCCGTTAGACCTTGAAATTGCAACAACGTGTAAGCATTCATTGCTGCACCACCATCAGCCACATTGAGGATAGAACCTGAACCTTTCCGAACATCATCCTTAAATACAAGCGGTAGCGTCTTATAAGGGTTCCAATTTGATTCTTTTGTCAACCAAATATGCTGTTCAAAGTTCAGGCTATCAATTTTCTTACCTCTACCGTATAAACCAAGTTGAGAATATTTATTCTTTAAAAAGGGAACGTCTTGAATAATTGCCGGTAAGATATACTTTATAGAGTTACTTCCACCAGCAGAGTGACCGTAATAAGTTGACAAGACTACTTCTAACAGATCGACCATATTTCTGTCGCCCTGTATCTTGTTTTTACCTGACTTTTCCTCTGTTATGTCTACAATAAAATCAATCAGTTCATCTTTATCTATTTCTTGACTTAATTGGAGTTCTTGTTTGATTTGATTTAATACCGTATTCTCATGAGTTGCATACCTAAAAATAGTTCCATGGTTTATAGATAACGCATTCTTTAATTTTCTAACAAAATCAAAATTAGGATATCTGCCGGCCTCAAATGACAACCATTGGTTCATGTGCCTAATTTCTCCCTCTTTATCGAGAGTATGATGCGAAAATTGAAACGCAACTGTTTGATAAGGCCTCATACCCTTAAAAAAAGGAAGAGCTGATGTATTGGTTTCAAAATCAATCATATTCAATGGCCATTCCCAGTCAATCTTAAGCTCCTCGAATGCTTCTCGATTGAATCTATATCCTTCAGATAAATCAGATTCTAATTGAATTTGAATTTGCCTCCTCTCGCTTGGGGTGAATCCGACATGCTCAAGCTTACGATCTCTTTCAAATGCATTTTTATCAAGCTCTGCTATAAACGGGATATTATGTTTCCATAGCTCTTTCGATAAATGTGAACCTCCCTTGCCTAACCAAAGCTCTAATATTAATTTGTTGCTAAATATCTCATTCAACGACTTTGACCCAGTATCCCATTCGTGTTTTGAAAAACATAAAGATCTTCCGCACTTGTTTTGATTGTTTTTAGAATAAAAAGAGCAATTCTTACAATGTGAACCCACTGGTGATTTAACCCACTCTTGATCGAACAGATTCACATATTTTAAATGTTCAACAAGCTTCTCAAAGGAACCTTTATTACCGTATATTTTCTGATTATTCTTCTGCTCAAACAACCAATTCACCTCTTGTGAAACGTCCCTAACCGATAACAAATCTAAATCTTCCTTTATATCATCAAAAGTAGCATTTACTACAACTTCTTTAGTCAATCCATCAGGCGAAGAAATCTGAAAAAACTGATTCAATCCGTCCTTTTTTACGATTTGTGATTTATTTACTAAAATCAAATGAGGGGTTACTTGATAACCTTTTTCTTCCAAAACGTTCTTCGCCACGTAATATTGAAATGCAACATCCAATAAGTAGGATGACCAGTTCATATCAATTTCACCGGTTTTTGAATTAAAAAAGTCTTCGTCTTCAGAAATTGAAGCAGATTTTACCTCGAAAATATCAATTTGATTTCCTCTTTTATTAATCAAATCAACCCTTACATAACAACCATCGAATTCAAAACCCGCCTCAGCTAAAGCAATATGTTCAGCATTATTTAATCGACTTGCCGTTATATCTAATACTTCTTCTTTGTTGCGTTCTTTGATAGTGAAGTCAGATTGTATTGGGTCTTTACTAAGTAGGAACTTAGCCATTTCGCCAACTTGAAAACCACCTTCAGCAAGAGAATCTAGAAATGGATTTTCTACATTCTGATTATCATACTCTGAAGATCTATTATGATAGAACAGTCGAGTTGGACATTCTAACCCAATTTTAAACTTTGATTTTGTCAGCATATAGGTTAAAATACAAAAAGTGCCTGTAACTGGCACTTTTTATATTGTCTTAAATACGAGTATTACTTATTCGACCGATTGTCCCTGATATAATCATAAATTTTGTAGAGTTCGCCAGGTTTTGCTATTACTTGATGTAACGCATCGCCATCTACTCGATCAGGTAACTCTCCCTCGTCAAGCATCTTAATTAACCTCCGATCAATCATTTTCTTCCATTACTTCAATAAATGTATCTTGATCTACAGAAAATCTTGCATCTACAAAATAATCCGAAATTGCATCTTCAATCCACTCCAAATCATCGTATTTCAATATTTCTCCGGCCTTTTTAACCATTTCTTCATTTTCATCATCCAATTCAACTACCGCTGATACATCTATGTCTCCAATACTATATACAACGATGTGAGGACAAACCTCAAACCAATCGAAAGAATCGGATTGCATATCCTGGATGGTACAATATTCACTTTCGTTTGATGAATTGGTCATAGCCTGATAATAAAACTCCTTTTCATATTCCATTACCGTAGATGATACAAAAGAAGAAAACGTTGTTAAATCACCATGTTCCAAAAATTCATTGTACCTCACCATCCAATCGCTATTTGATCCCGGATTTATTGAAAAAGAGTTTACAGTACAAATTGGTGTTTGATCATCACATCGGACTTGAAACTTCACTCTAACTCCATCACTATATGAACCTGGTTGTTTGACAGAATCAGAGTCAACCTTTACAATAGTATACCCTAATGTAGCGGCGTGCTCAATGAATCTCGCAAGATTATCGGTCCCCCACTGATTTGAAACAACACAAGTGTATACCTCAGTGGTGATTTGATTATTTGAAAAAAATCGGTTTGCATCATAGCTATCTGTTGCTACGTTGCGTATCATGCCTTTTGATCCTTGTAGATCATCAGGAAACACCTTTATTAATTCCTCGTAGGAAGGATTGTTTTTCTTCACATAATCCTCAATTACTTTAAGCACGACCTTACGTTTGTTAAACTTACCTTCAATTCCATCAATGTAGTATTTTGAATAATCTCTAGCCATGTTTTTTTTGTATTTTACTCGAAAGTATAAAAAATAAACCAATTCAGTTAAATAATAGAGCCGATCATCCTTTTTTTGGTGAGTTGTTATTAATTTGGATTTAATACAGGTGGCTTAGGCCTGTTACAATGAAAGTCCAAAATCCTGTTTTATGTTAAGTCTACCAAAATTTACTTTTACCAATATTCTGTTCTTCATTATTTTGATGTCCGCTTGCTACGTTAGCCCTGATAAAAGAAATCCGAATCCCACTTTTGAAGAAGTAAGTACAAACCATTTAAACTCCCTCGACACCATCACATGGGAATTTTATCAGACATGGGAATTAGATAACGGGAATAAAGTTGTTCTGTCAAAAAGTAAATATCATGGCTTCTGCCATGCCTGTGGACCAAAACTCTCATTAACCCTATTATCCTATG
>Ga0181606_10002409_pt1 | contig 16091 bp, 14 predicted proteins | sample 041ome_10_FD_132994 | JGI IMG/M metagenome (GOLD analysis project Ga0181606, IMG submission 132994) | Coastal salt marsh microbial communities from the Groves Creek Marsh, Skidaway Island, Georgia - 041412US metaG (megahit assembly) | ecosystem: Environmental > Aquatic > Marine > Intertidal... | reverse complement strand
CTCAACAATATCAGCCTTCATCTCACAAGATATGCGAACCGCTTCTGCGCGGGCCTCTTTGTCCCCATTCGCTAGCGCAGGGCCATATTCCTCAAGCCATTCAAAAAACGCTTCGTTGCCTAACAGCCCGTATTTAACAACTTCTCCGTAGCCTGCCAAAAAATCACGTGGTTTGAGCGTATCCAGCGTGTCAATATCCGCCAAAACCATGCTGGGCTGATGAAACGCCCCGATCAGATTTTTCCCATGGGGTGTATTGATCCCTGTTTTTCCACCAACCGAACTGTCAACCTGCGCCAAAAGTGATGTAGGCATCTGCACAAATCGAATACCACGTCGCAACACTGCCGCGGCAAATCCCACCAAATCCCCAATCACGCCACCGCCAAGCGCAATAACCAAATCACGTCGTTCCATTTTTTCAGAAAGTAACCATTCAACGGTCCGCTCAAACTGCGGCCATGACTTGGTGCTTTCGCCTGCAGGCAGGGTTAGGGATGTAGTTGAAATTCCCACAGCCTCTAGCCCAGAAGCAAGTGTATCTAGGTGAAGAGCAGCTACGTTTTCATCTGTTACGATCGCCACACGTTGCCGTTTGAGCAGCGGCGCCACAAAATTGGCAGCTGTTGAAACAAGACCAGTTCCAATGTGGATTTGATACGCGCGTTCCCCAAGGTTTACATCAACTGTTTTCATTGTTTGCCTAACCTTCAAATATTCCGTTGTGCTTTTCTAATACATCAATTACGCGATCCACCATTTCTGGAATTTCGGTTTCACCATCAGAGGACACCTGCAAATCCGCCAAGGCATAAAAAGGCGTGCGCGCAGTATGAATATCAAGCAGAGTTCGATATGGGTCTTCTGTTTGCAGCAGCGGACGGGTTGTTTTGTGTTTCACCCTATTCCATAGCACATCAGGCCCCGCATTTAGCCAAAGGGAAACGCCCAATCGACTCATATTTTGGCGATTACGTTCTGCCAAAAATGCACCGCCCCCGGTTGACAGGATACCTGGTTTTCCAATCAACAAACGTTCAATCACTTGAGCTTCTTTTTCGCGAAAAAATGGTTCGCCATAGCGGACAAATATTTCTGCGATGGATAAATTAGATGCAGACTCGATCTCTTGGTCAGAATCCAAAAATGCCACATTTAAACGCTCAGCCAATGCCTTGCCCACAGCGGATTTTCCCGCCCCCATCATACCCACAAGGGCCACTGTCTTTTTTAACGTCCATGTCATGATCATCTTATTGGCGATCTGACGACAAATTACAACAACAGGAATAACTTTGCTTGGTTCTTCCGGGCATTCGTGTTTATACTCCTGAAAAAGCCAACAAAATTGGATATGAGGATGGGCAGATTGATCAAATGGGTTTTGATTTTTTGCGTCTTTGGGTTTTTGGCGCTATCGGTCTATGCCTATGTTGGTCCTTTTTTCGGTGTGAAATTTGATCCCATTCGCAGCCCCATCAGTCAGCCGATTAATTTGAATGAGATTTAATGCGCATTTCCATGCCTTGACCTTCTGCCTTGCTGCACAGATTGGTGTGGCCCAAAACGCCCCCCTTTCGGCAATCGATTGGTTGGACGAAAAATATACACCTGCAGATACGTCACAACCAAAAGACCTTCAACCAATCGTGGAACCAGAAATCCAAGTTGTTCCACTTGAAGATATCTCACGAAACTCCGTTGGTCTTTTGCCTGCGCGTGTGACGGGTTTACCCTCTCATCTTTGGCGGGAAAGTCAATCAAACGCCTTGGAAACCCTGCTGAACGAGTTTCCCGCAAAACATAATCCCATTATCCATTCTTTTCTTTTTAATCTGCTGTTAACCGAAGCGGATGCCCCGGTTGAGGATCAACGCAAACATGCGTTCCTGAAGGCGCGTATTCGCAAATTGATCGATTTGGGCGCAGTTGATGCGGCACATGCGATGTTGGAACGGGCGGCCCCGTTGCCACCATCCTTGGTTCCACTGCTGTTTGAATTATCGCTTTATGATACATCCATAGAACCTGCTTGTGATCCGGTGTTGGAACTAGGCTCGAATTACCCTGATACCGCCGCTCGCATTTATTGTTTGGCGCGCCGTGGAGACTGGTTAACGGCCACACTTGTTTTGGACGCAAGTGAGGCGCTTGGTGAATTTACGGGACGGACAGCGGCATTATTTCACGTCTACTTAGAAACCGAAACAGAGGATGAGATTGATGCTAATTTACCGCCAAATTTACGCGTCTCTGCTCTTGATTATCGATTATACGACGCCATTGGCCTGCCGCTGACACCCGATCTATTGCCACGAGCCTTCGCAGTATCTGATCTGTCTGGGGACAATGGATGGCGAGCACAGTTGATTTCGGCCGAACGGTTGGCGCAAACGGGTGCCATTGGAGATAACCGATTTTTGGGAATTTACAGCGTCAATACTCCCTCTGCATCCGGTGGAATTTGGGACCGTGTGGCTGCGTTTCAGACACTCGAAACGGCCCTGAAAACCGGTGATGATGTGGCAGTATCGCTTGATCTTGCCTGGTCCAAATTTTATGCAACTGATTTAGCCCAAACATTTGCGAATATATTTGCCGAAGATGTGGTGAAAGCGGGACTGACAACTCCTGCAGCAATAGATGTTATCCTGATGTCAAATCGCTATGATGCAGCCCCCGAAACAAATGACTTTCGCACACTAGTGGCGCACGGCATCATGCCCGTAACGCCACCGCTTTCGCCTACAGAGCGCGCAGTATATGACGCGTTTTCGAAACCGCGCATTCCGTTTGTTGTGGAACAGATGATTGCCCAAGGAAGACTGGGCGAAGCAATTCTTGCCACATTGATCCAATTGGACAAAGGCAGCGCAGGAGATGTGCGCGACCTCCATGAAAGCCTTTCAACATTAAAACTGATTGGACTAGAGGACTTAGCACGCCGCGCCGCTATCTACGCATTATCCAAGGCGCCCTAAATAATGAATGATCTTCGTCGCATAGACGCCTTTCTTGAAGCGAAATCAGCAGAAACGGGTGCGTCGCAAAATACATTGTCCGCCTATGCCCGTGACCTGTCAGATTTTCATGAATTCCTGATCAACCGAAATCAGGATTTAATACGGATCACTATGGCAGGCATTGAGTCCTATTTGGTTGATTTGGTCAATCGTGATCTGTCGCGGGCAACGCGTGCACGCAGATTATCAGCGATCAAACAGTTCTTTCACTTCTGCCTGGAAGAAAACTGGCGCACGGATCATCCTGCATTGCAAATTACAGGTCCTGGGCGGGAGAAATCACTGCCCAAAACAATAACGGTGATAGACGTAGATCGATTGATGGAGTCCGCCATAACCTTGGCAAAAGGCCAGGTTGAGCGCGCCAGAAACGCATGTTTGATGCAGGTTCTCTATTCAACTGGAATGCGTGTGAGTGAATTGATGTCACTCTCCGTCGGTGCCTGTCGTGGAGAACCCGAGTATTTATTGATCAAGGGAAAAGGTGACAAAGAGCGCATTGTCCCGTTGTCCCAACCAGCCAGCGCTGCGTTGATATTATGGCTGTATCATCGCGATCGCGAGGACGAGCGCAAGGTGAGTGAGGGTCATGATCCATCCCCCTTTCTCTTCCCCTCCCGAGGGAAACTGGGTCATTTGACACGTCATTGGTTTTACCAAAACATCAAAAACTGGGCCGTTAACGCAGGTATTGACGCTGGTGCTGTGACGCCACATACCATCCGCCACGCGTTTGCGACGCATCTATTGGCCAATGGTGCAGATTTGCGTGTGATACAAACCTTATTGGGACATGCTGATTTGTCCACGACAGAAATTTATACCCATGTTTTGGATGGTCACTTACGTGATCTGGTGATGGATCATCATCCACTTTCGACGAAACGGCGCAAATCAATTGGCAAAACCTCTTCTGAGGGCCAGTAACCCGTTTCAAGCGCGTTGTGATACCCCTGATCCAACCCAGTTACGATCATGGTGGCCTGTGCCAAGTGGTGATCATACGACAGTTCGTGGATTGTGAATTGTCCTGCCTTCAAGATACCATAAGATGTTGTCGTCTTGCCGTTATTTGCAGGCATCCCGATTGCACCACTGTTGAACCAAGATACCCCTTTAATAATTTTGTCAAATGGAAGCCCAGAATGGCCCGCAATCATGACATGAATCTCACCAAGATCGCACTCTACACAATTGATAACACTTGTATATTCAACTTCATCTGTAGTTGAAAAAAGAAACTGTGAAACATTGCTATATCCCCCATGAATGACGACGTGGCGCTTTCCGTGATGAGTAAAAATCAAGTGATCGGGCAGCGACCGCATAAACCGCCGTTGATCTAAATTTACTTGCTGACTTGCATAGGTATACCACCCTTGAGATAACAAATCACAGGCACTGCCCGACTCAAACCCACAACCACACGTGTCGCTGCCGAGGGCCAATTCAATTTCACAATTACCCTTTATCATCGGACAGCCGAAATCACGCAGCAGGTTAAGGGTTTCAGAAGGATTTCCGCAATAAGCGATGCTGTCGCCCGTAAAGATGCAGCGATCCGCAGGAATGCCATGCCAGCGCGATGCCTCGATCAACGCCTGCGTCGCCTGCAGATTCGAATACGCTCCACCAAAGATCAAAATTGGATCTTCAATATTCCCTAAATCCAACTGTCGCATAACCAGCCTCTTGATCGGACGGCGTTTAATCCCCATAAGCTATATTAAACGCTAACTCGAGAAAGCCTTAGATGGAACTAGAATTATTAAACTTGGACAATGCATTTTGGATCACCACGTGTGCGATCCTATTGCTCTTGGTTTTGTCTGGATTTTTTTCGGGTTCTGAAACCGCATTGACAGCCGCATCGCGTGGGAAGATGCGCACGCAGGCGGACAAAGGATCTCGTGGCGCACAGCGTGCCTTGGACATCACAGAAGACAACGAGCGCCTAATTGGATCTGTATTGCTGGGCAACAACTTGGTTAATATCCTAGCGACATCGCTGACCACTGCGTTGTTTACGCGGATGTTTGGGGAAAGCGGCGTGGCGCTAGCCACGTTGATCATGACCATTTTGGTTCTTATCTTTGCGGAAGTTTTGCCAAAAACATATGCGATCACCAATGCGGAAACCGCGGCGGCGCGCGTGTCATTGCCGATCAGCATCGTGATCCGCCTTTTCGCCCCGATTGTTGCAACCGTACGCTGGTTCGTTCGTGGCGTTTTGCGCGTCTTTGGTGTGCGCACGGATCCAGACAGTCACATTTTGGCAGTCCGCGAAGAGATCGCAGGAGCCCTAAGTTTAGGGCATTCCGAAGGGGTCGTAGAAAAAGAGGATCGTGACCGAATTTTGGGCGCATTAGATTTGTCCGACCGCACGGTCGAAGAAATCATGTTGCACCGTTCAGGGATCGAAATGATAAACTCGGATGATGATCCACAAGCGATTTTGACCCAATGTCTGGAAAGCGCGCATACGCGATTGCCAGTCTACAAAGATGATCCTGAAAACATCATCGGCGTAATTCATGCCAAGGATTTGGCACGTCAAATGTATCGTTTGGTTAGCGGCCCGAATGCCAAGCTTTCGGATCTGGCTAAGTTTGACATAAACGAAGTCGCAATGAAGCCTTATTTTATCCCCGATACTACATCGCTGGATGATCAGATGCGCCAATTCCTGCGCCGTCGTACGCATTTTGCGCTGGTGGTGGACGAATACGGATCGTTAGAGGGTTTGATCACACTGGAAGATATACTTGAAGAAATCGTCGGTGAAATCGCCGATGAATTCGACACGCCCGAGGATCAGACGATAAAACCAGATATATTGGGAAGCTATACGCTGGATGGCACGATGACGATCCGCGACCTAAATCGCGCGCTTGATTGGACACTTCCGGATGATGAGGCGAATACACTTGCGGGTTTGGTCATTCACGAGGCACAGATGATCCCAACGGCTGGCCAGATTTTTTATTTCCTAGGCTACAGGTTCGAGGTAGTCGAACGTCAGGCCAACCGCCTGACCCAGTTGCGCGTGACACCGATTTAAAAAAACCGTCTAAAATGATGGACGGTTTTTTAAGATTATCCCCGTAGTCGTTCCCCCTTGGGATCAAAGGGAGGCTCGGCCAGAATAGTACCTCCATGCGGCTTACCGAGGATCATCACTTGAACTCGGTCACCTGCTAATGCGTTTTTCACGTATCCAAGCGCAAGTGACATTCCAACCGAATATCCATAGGCTCCCGATGTAACGCGGCCAATGCCAACCCCATCCTTGAAAATCGGCTCGCCCCCCGTCGCGTCAGAATTTGATGCGGTGACGGCATCTTCATCAATGTGGATCATAACCAAATTTTCGCGTGGTTCATTTTGCATCACCTCTGCGGCGGCGGATTTATTCAAAAACTCTTTATCCATCTTGCACAGACGCTCTAGGCCCACTTCTTGAGGCCAGTATTCTGGGCTATATTCCCGTGACCAGCTACCATAACCCTTTTCAACACGCAGGGACATCAACGCTCGCGATCCAACAGGCCCACCACCAAGTTCGGTCGCAACATCGATGAGCGCTGTATATACCGCCAATTGATCCCTCACATCGCAATATATTTCCCAGCCCAAATCACCTGTAAAGCTAACACGTAGTGCCAAACAATCCACACCCGCAATCGTTAAATGACCCGACCGCATAAAGGGCCATACGTCATTGGACAAATCCGCATTGCTAAGCCGTTGAAGCAACTCGCGCGATTTTGGCCCTGCTACGTTAAAGGCGCAGGTATCGTTTGTTTTGCTTTCAAGCGTGGTACCCTTGGGCAGGTCTATCATTTGATAGAACCGGTGCTGATAGCGTTCGGCCATGCCCGAACTGACCACCCAATAGTGATCTTCGCCCAGTTTGGTCACGGTTGCATCACCCGCGATACCACCACGTTTTCCGATCAGGGGTGTCAGACAAGAGCGGCCAACAATATTGGGCATTTTATTGGCAAAAACGGCGTTTAACCAATCCTCTGCTCCTGCCCCTTTAACACTGTATTTGCCAAAGTTTGAAATATCAATCACGCCGACACGGTCACGCAACTTCTTGGCCTCACGCCCAACGCTATACCACCAACCCTGACGAGTGAAACCCGCGGTCTCAGGGGTATCCGCATCAAAATAAAGCGCGTGTTCCCAACCGTAGTTCAGGCCAAAGGTTGCGCCCAGCTCTTTTTGTTTTTCAAAAATCGGACGGGTGCGTAGCGGGCGGCCCGCATCGCGTTCTTCGTTCGGGAAGTGGATTTTGAAACGATGCGCGTATTGATCGCCTACGCGTGCCTTGGTGAATGCCGCATCCGCCCAGTCGCCAAAACGCGCCATATCCCATGCAAACATGTCGTATTTGGTTTCGCCTTGAATGATCCATTCGGCGGCCAATAATCCCATACCGCCCGATTGACTAAAGCCCGGAATTATCCCATTACAGCAGAAATAGTTTTTCAATTCGGGCACAGGCCCGAACAGCACGTTGCTATCTGGTGACCAAATCATGGGACCATTGATCACGCGTTTGATGCCTGCCTCTCCAACCGCTGGAACACGTTCGATGGCGCGCATCATGTTTTCCTCGATACGTTCCAGATCATCATCAAAGAGTTCATGACCAAAATCAGGCGGCGTGCCATTTTCGGCCCAGAATTTCAACTCGCGTTCATAGGCACCCACAAGTAACCCTTTGCCCTCTTGGCGCAGATAATATTCTCCATCACGGTCTGCAACCGATGGCAGACGACGATCCATTCCGTCAATTTCTGCAATGGCTTCTGTGACAAAATATTGGTGTTCGGTAGGCTGCAAAGGTAATTTCAAACCCGCCAAAGCAGCAACCTCCCGCCCCCAAAGGCCCGCGGCATTGATCACCCATTCGGTACGAATGTCCCCCTTGGGTGTGCGGACAATCCACGATCCATCTAGTTGCTGTTCTGTAGCAGTCACAGGGGTAAAGCGGTAAATTTCCGCACCCCGTTGCCGAGCTCCAGTGGCATATGCATTTGTCACACCCGACGGGTCAACATTACCCCCATCAGGTTCAAACATGATGCAGCGGATACCATCGAAATTGACCAATGGGTGCAAGTGCTCTGCCTCGCCTCGCGAAACCTCATAGAAATTCATGTGGTAAAGCTTCGCCTTGGCTTCTTGCAGGCGCAACTGATGTTCACGCGCCTCTGTCTGCGCCAGATAGAGCGAACCGGGTTGGAACACGCCACAGCCCTGTCCTGTTTCCTGTTCCAATTCCTTATAAAGGTTCATGGTATAATGTTGGATACGGCTGATATTTGTACTGTCATGCAGTCCGTGGATATTGGCCGCAGCATGCCATGTGGACCCTGACGTCAGTTCATCCCGCTCTAACATCACCACATCGGACCATCCCAGTTTGGTCAAGTGATACAGGATTGAGGAGCCAATAACGCCGCCCCCAATAACAACGGCCTGTGCATGCGATTTCATATCAAAGTCCATCCAATTTATTTGCCCTTACCCTGACGCGGAAATTCAAACGCGGATTGTTTATTCCCGACATTTTCCGTCGCGGCTTTCCATTTCGGTGAAGTGATTATTTCGTTATCTACCACAAGAAAGTGTTCGCAATCCAGTTGTGAGCCGAAGCAAAATCGGAAATGATCGTTTCAGGGAATTGGAGGCCAGCCAAATGAAAACCAATACACGTGTTGTCGTCATCGGTGGAGGCGTTGTTGGGTGTAGTGTACTTTATCACCTTACAAAATTGGGGTGGTCAGATGTCATGTTGTTGGAACGTTCGGAATTAACCTCGGGGTCAACGTGGCATGCGGCGGGTGGATTTCATACCTTGAACGGCGACACAAATATGGCCGCACTTCAGGGATATACTATTCGCCTGTATCGCGAGTTAGAGGAAATCACGGGCATGTCCTGTGGATTGCATCACGTGGGCGGTATCACATTGGCCGACAACCAGGAACGTTTTGACATGCTGCTGGCTGAACGGGCAAAGCACCGCTACATGGGGCTTGATACGCAAATCATTGGCCCAGATGAAATTCGAGATATTGCCCCTGTTACCAACACGGATGGGATCATCGGCGCCCTTTATGATCCATTAGATGGTCACCTTGACCCCAGTGGCACGACACACGCCTATGCCAAGGCCGCGCGCATGGGCGGTGCCACAATCGAAACCCATTGCAAGGTCGTTGAAACAAACCAACGTGCTGATGGCACATGGGATGTTGTGACAGTTAAAGGCACCATTCATACCGAACATGTTGTGAACGCGGGTGGCCTATGGGCGCGCGAAGTTGGGGCGATGGCGGGTTTGTACCTTCCCTTACACCCCATGGAACATCAATACATTGTGACCGACGACATCCCAATGATTTATAAACGTGACAATGAACATCCCCACGTCATGGATCCATCAGGAGAAAGCTATCTGCGCCAAGAAGCACGCGGTTTGTGCATCGGTTTTTATGAACAGCCCTGCAAACCCTGGGCAATTGACGGAACACCATGGGATTTCGGGCATGAACTGTTGGCTGATGATTTTGATAAAATTAACAAAAGTATTGAATTTGCCTATAAGCGCTTCCCCGTTCTGGAAACAGCAGGTGTAAAATCCGTGATCCACGGACCATTTACATTCGCACCCGACGGCAACCCCTTGGTCGGCCCGATCCCCGGTGTACGCAACTATTGGTCCGCCTGTGGCGTCATGGCAGGTTTTAGTCAGGGGGGCGGCGTTGGGCTGATGTTGGCCCAATGGATGATCGAGGGCGAAACCGAACGCGATACAATGGCCATGGATGTGGCCCGTTTTGGTGATTGGATTGGACCGGGCTATACATTGCCCAAGGTGATCGAAAATTACCAAAAACGATTTTCTGTGTCATATCCAAACGAGGAACTTCCAGCCGCGCGCCCGATGCGCACAACACCCATGTATGACATTTTCGACAGTATGGGCGCAGTATGGGGCGCTCAATTTGGGTTAGAGGTGCCAAATTACTTCGCAAATTTGGATGAACCCCGATACGAAACCCCTTCTTTTCGTCGATCAAATGCCTGGGTAGCGACCAAGCGCGAGGTTTTGGCCGTGCGTGACAATGTTGGGATTAATGAGATTCATAACTTCGGCAAATACCGCATTACAGGAAGAGGTGCGCGCGCTTGGTTAGATCGGATCATGGCGGGCCGCATTCCCAAATCTGGACGCCTGAGCTTGACGCCAATGTTATCACACAAGGGCCGGTTGATTGGTGATTTCACTGTATCCTGCCTGTCCGAAACCGATTTCCGCCTCACAGCAAGTTATGGCAGTCAGGCCTATCACATGCGGTGGTTCCTTCAGAACCAAAAGATCGATGTACAGATCGAAAATATTTCGGATTCTGTAAACGGGTTCCAATTGGCAGGACCCAATGCCGCCAAAGTATTACAGGCGGTTACACGCTGCGACGTTTCCACAATGAAATTTATGGATGTCCATGAAATGGCCGTGGGTATGGTGAACTGCGTGGTGCAGCGAGTCAGCTACACGGGTGATTTGGGGTATGAAATTTACTGTCACACAATGGATCAGCGCACCTTATGGCACACCCTGTGGTCCGCGGGTAACGCTTTTGACCTTAAACCCTTTGGAATGCGGGCAATGATGTCCCTAAGGTTGGATAAATTTTTTGGCTCTTGGTTGCGCGAATTTTCACCTGATTACACTGCGGGCGAAACAGGGATGGACCGCTTTATCTCATGGAAGAAAGACACTGATTTTATTGGAAAATCAATAGTATTTGCAGAAAGAGAGGCAGGCAGTGCACGTGCCCTTGTTGCGTTTGAAGTTGATGCCGGAGATGCAGACGTCGTTGCCTATGAACCCGTTTGGATTGATGGCGTGGTAAAAGGGTTCTGCACGTCTGGTGGTTATTCCCACTACGCCGAAAAATCTATTGCGCTTGCGCTGGTGCCGCGCGAGTATTCCGTTAACGGACAAGAAGCAGAAATTGAAATTCTCGGACAGATGCGTAAGGCGCGCGTGATTACCACACCACTCTTCGATGCAGATGGTGTTCGGATGCGCGGATAACCAAGTGTCGCTGGCGATTGTCATATTGGCCGCTGGCGCCTCCTCTCGGATGGGGGCGCGTGATAAACTGTTTGAGCCAGTAGATGGCACGCCCATCCTTACGCGTTTGGTTAATTTTGCCCAAGGGCGTGGTGAGGTCTATGTAACCTTGCCATATCCAAACCATCCGCGGCATGACCTGCTAACCGACACACAAGCTGTGCCGATATACGTGCCTGATGCCGCGGACGGGATGAGTGCATCGATCAAACGCGCTTGCGCAACAGTAATGGAAACCTCAGCGACAGGAATGATGATTGTCACAGGGGATTTACCCGATCTGACCGAGACGCATTTTTCTCAGATTTACGCAGAATGGTGCATAGATGAAACACGTTTTGTTCAGGCAAAAGATCGGGATGGAAAACCAGGCCACCCGGTAATCATTCCGAAATCAGGATGGGGTGATATTGAAACCTTGCAGGGAGACATCGGTTTGCGCAATATTTTGCGTAAAAAACTAATTCAATACGTTTCATTTAAAGATTTTGGCCCAACTCTTGACCTGGATACGCCCGAGGCTTGGGATGCATGGCGCACTGAGCGCTAACGCAGGATGCCAGTGATCCGGGCTCTAAGCGATCTGCTTTTGCAATATTGTAAGTCCATGAATCCACGAAAGATCAGTCAATTTTTGGCGCGAGGTTATCCAGTGGCACTGCGTGAAAACGGTCAACAAGAGCGTACCGTTGTAGGTATCTGGGATAGCCTAGACGTTGCGTTGAAGTGGTGTGAAAACCCTGGATCTCAGGAATGTTTGGAAGTTTTAGGTGACGGAGCGGTGCGCGACATTAAATTCCTTGAGCATATCTAATTTAACTATAGATCACGCTTTGAAAAAATTTCGATTATGATGCGCCAAGAACTTTCGCCGTTTGACTGACAAGTCAATTGGTCTATTCCAAATTTTATCTCTATACGCCGACTGTCATTAAATTACCAATTACTAAAATCTAGTAAGCACGTCGTTTATATGTGCGTAAAGCAGCATATGCCGCACTATATTTGCCGATAGATGGATTGTTCACTCATCCTCTACGGCCCACCCATCGGCACACTGTTATTGCATCAAATAATATCTGTTGTTCCCATGATGAAAATCATCTGTTTCAGAGAGGATTTTTGTGCGACTTTGAAAATTCTTCACACCCTCCACTCTTTGCATAACTGTTGCCACGCGAACACATGTTTCATTCTGCGTATAATCTATACAAGATTACTACCAGAAATTAGCTTAAACTATAAAAAATGAAAAAATTGAGGCAGTGTGATGACTTATGTAGCGCAGAAATTGCGGTCTATTAGTCTATTTGATCTAGTTCAGGCTCAAAGATTGACTGATCAAAAACTCCAACGTTTCGCTTTGGCACTAATTATATTGTTTCCGGAGTTGCCAATATTTGTTTGGTACCTTGCGACGCACATTTAGAAATTTTTGCGAAACAAACTTCTCTTATGCTTCGGGTTTCTGCTGAACCGACTGCTCATCGGGTTTAGTATAAATCTTGAGTTTCGCCGATTATTATTTTGCTTGACCGAACAAGAATTAGGGCAGTTAAAGTCAAGAATATATTTGTTTCAGTCATATGGTTTAGCTTGGCGTTAGACCTAATTAATTATCATGTATGCAAATAATCACAGAGATAAACTTTCCACGTATTCAACTTAAAAATTGAGATGTGACGTACAGTTGTCGCTCTTTTGCGAGGCCGTTTTTGAATTTATTCGGGATTTTCGCATATCCGTAAATTGCTCCTGCGATTTGTCCCGCAACCGCACCAACTGTATCGGCATCATCGCCAAGATTAACTGCTTTTAAAACTGCGTCTTCGAAAGAATTACTATTTTCGACTGCCCAGAGAGCACTCTGGAGAGTATCGACGACATAACCACTGGATTTAATCCCATTAGGTAGACTGTCTAAATATGGAGTATCCAGTATCGATTGAAGCGGGTATGACCACTCATGATTCATGCTGAGCCGTTTGGCGTCCGCGTATTCCTGCCCTTGTGCAATACGACAGATTAGCTCTGCCAAAAATTGGCAACATTCATCAGCAATGTCGGAAGCGTGGGTTGTTCTCGACTGAAGGCTTGCTAAATTTCGCGCGTTCTCAGGCGAATTCCTTGCGTAGAGTGCAGCAGCAGTCAATCTCATTAATGAACCATTGCCATCATTCTTCGAACCGACCTTTTCAGCCATAAGTGTGCCATTCCTTCGAAAAGTGCCAAGGGTTCTGAGAGTATTTTGTCCAACACCGACGCTTATACCAGTACTGGTATTTTCGCCAAATTCCAACCATTTAGAGAATCGCTCAAGTAAGTCCTTCGCCTCAAAACCATCGTGTATAATAAGACTTTGGGCCAAACACAGTGACATTGCTGTATCGTCTGTCCATGCTCCTGCAGGAAGATCAAATTTACCACCAGAGAGATATTCAGTCACCTCTGGAAAACTTCCCCGACCGCAAAACTCTACTGGCGCTCCTAGCGCGTCGCCTATCCCTAATCCTACGAACGATCCAGCTGATAAATCATGAAATTTTGATAATTTTTGCTCCCAAATTGAGTACGCTTTTGGCATTGTCCGTTCTGCATCGCCTGCAAATTTTAAAACGCTTTCATAGAACCAATTTGCCAGTTCATAACTATGTAATGTGCGAATGGATTTGAGCGCCCTACTGATCCTAAGGTGATTATGATCATGAGACTTCACCCAATGTCTATTTCGCTGAAGAAACTCTAAAAAACGCACAGTCATATTTTCAAGAAATGTCACGAACTCTTGGTTTTCAGCTAGCCAAATCGCGCTTTCTAAATCTAGTGTAGGGGCGGTAAAATTGTGATAACTTTTCTCATTTGTTGGGAATGCCCATTGAATGAAGCCATGGTTGCTCTCAAATTCCTCGTCGGACAAAAATAACAAGGTATCACGTCTATTACCGTTAGCTAACGGTGCTTTTGCTTCATGAAATAGTTTAAGTCGCATCTGCATAAAAAAATTCCTGGTAATATATTGTATGTTGTGAAACGGAAGTCATCTTTGTCGTTTACTTATGGGACAATTAATCAGTGCCTTGTTTTACCAAAGCATGACCCAACTGCAGACTACAATCAACAATGACATGTCTCTGGAATACGGCTGTGGTGATCGCAAACATTGAATTTAGGATCACCAGCATTACCATCCCTGCCGGGTCACGTTGTTTTGACCAGAAAGCTGACGGTCGAGGTTAACCAATGCTTTGGCGAATGTCAGAGAATAAAAGGGTCGTGCCTGAATACACGCGAAACGGTCAACGGTAAGCCAGATTGGAAACAGAATGATACCTTTATATGGGTTCAGCGGTATAGCTGGGCGTAAAGAAAACTACAAATGTGATTGCGCGTTATGTGGCGGAGATCAAGATAATTGGACCACGCTCAGTGAAACACAAAAGATGGTCAAAGCCATCATTCTAAAAGCCCAATGTGAGGCAGAGCTGTCAGCATTACGCAGGCCGTTCCAAAACAATTAGGAAAAGCATTTCGCATATCGCGATGATGTGCGCTTCTAGTTAAAAAATCGACAAGCGCTGAAAAAGAAGACTAGGTACGCTGGTTACCGCGTTTCTTTTTGTCTTAGAACCGCAGCCTGTGTGATATGCAAAACGCATTCTAACCTATGCGCTCAGCGCATAGCGATAATTCCAATTTGTCTGATGTCATTCAGGTCATGCTCTATTAACTATGAGCAATGGAAAAAAGGAATGAAACAATGACCAAACTATGGAACGCCTTCGTTACTTGGATGATCAAATCAGGTGAAAACTCCGCCGCAAACTTCAACAAAACTGGCGCACTCTATATCTAAGCCAGCTAAGGTTCTTACCATGCTTAAAAAAATATACCGTGCGATTGTAATCGCTCAAACGCGCAATGCAGCTTACCAGCTTCTGAATAATTCAACCGCTCGTCAACTCGATGATATGGGCATAAACAAAGCAAAATTTGCAGATGATATGGTCGCGCAAGTGAAAGCAGAGTTCGCAACAGCGGACAAAGCGAAAACTTTCCCAGTGATGAATCCATCTTGGGCAGGTGTGTACTGAGTTACACGCAAAAATTTCAGATCGAGGGCCAGTCACATGGTCCAATGATCTGAACTCAACTAATTCTTATTATTCTTCGGGTTTCTGCTTAACTGCCTGCTTATCAGGCGCGGGTTAAATCTTGGGTTTCGCCGATGCTCCTTTTTGCGTAGCAGAAAGACAATTCACACTGTAAGTATTAAATGTGCCCAAAATCGTACCCAATACGATTTGAGTAAATTATTTATACTTACTTACAATGACTTGTATACGGAAGTTGGCGCCCAAGGAGAGATTCGAACTCTCATAGGCGTCTACATCTTAATGCTATTTCTATTCCTGCGTGTAGATTCACACGTTTATTTGGGCCAGTCAATGCATGGTGAAGACTACAAACAAGGAAATGTGTACCAAATGTGTACCAACTTTTAGAGGGGGTGGTGGACCATACCACCCATGTCTGGTGTATATATTCAGCCTCTGCCAGAATTTAGGATCTGGCTTTATGCCATGTTCTTATCCACTGAATTTGTGGACAGAATAAAACATACATGCTCTAATTTGGGTGGAGGTATGACCATGTCAGTACAACTAGCACCAAGACCCAAGAATGAAGATAGACGAGTAATTGCAGTAAAAAGGACTGGTATCATTGACAGTGATCAATCTGAAAACTTTTCTGTTTTCTGTGAACTAGCCAAGGAAATTACCAAATTCGACTACATTGCATTCAGCTTGTTCGATGAAAATTATCAATGCAAAATCTCCACCACAAATGGAACTGATAACGAAAAAAGTGAACGTACAGAATTCAACGTGTGTTCATACGTACTTTTG
>Ga0181606_10002405_pt1 | contig 16097 bp, 13 predicted proteins | sample 041ome_10_FD_132994 | JGI IMG/M metagenome (GOLD analysis project Ga0181606, IMG submission 132994) | Coastal salt marsh microbial communities from the Groves Creek Marsh, Skidaway Island, Georgia - 041412US metaG (megahit assembly) | ecosystem: Environmental > Aquatic > Marine > Intertidal... | reverse complement strand
GTTACAACTATCGCCCAGACGAACAGTTACTCGACGATTACCTTGCAAAACAGTGGATAAAAGATTATACTGTTGCAACTTGTAAATATATGTTAGGCGAAGCAAGATCAAAATTTGCTACTATTGCTGGTCCACAAGGCGGCGGACAGTTAAACGGCGATGCACTCAAAGCAGAAGCACAGTCCGAAATGGAAAAACTAGAAACAGAAGTGTCAACTGCAATGGCAGGCGGTACAGGATATTATTTCACTATAGGCTAAAAACTGCTTGACAGTTACTAAATTATTATGTATAATATACATTGTAATTTAGGAGATTTTCGTGATTATTGGCATTTGTGGTTTAATTGGATCTGGCAAGGGAACTGTTGCAGATACACTTGTGCAAGATTATGGCTATACAAAAATATCATTTGCAGATAAACTTAAAGACGGAGTAGCAGAAGTATTTGGCTGGAATCGCCAAATGCTAGAAGGTGATACAGATGAAAGCAGAAAGTGGCGTGAACAGCAAGACAGCTTTTGGTCAAAAGAAACAGGAACCGATATTACCCCTCGCTTGGTCCTTCAGTTATTTGGTACTGATTGTATGCGTAACGGGTTTTATGATGGTATTTGGGTAAGCCTTGTAAAGCAAAAACTTCAACAAAACCCTCATATAAACTTTGTTATTCCAGATGTTCGCTTTGAAAACGAAGCAACTATGATACAAGGATTAGGTGGTAAAATTTGGCGTGTTAGAAGAGGTCCTGATCCCGTATGGTTTAGAATGTATGTTGATATCGGTGCTGAACCTCAAGATGTTCATAAATCAGAATGGGCTTGGGCAAATGTATCTTTTGACAAAGTTATAGATAATAATGGAACATTGTTGGAACTTAGAAGTCGGGTAAAAGGTCACCTTGTTTCCATTTAACACCTTCTTTTTGCATTATACGCTGACAGTTAGCACATACCGTTTTTAGATTACTTGGTCGACAATTAACTAAGTTACCGTCTATATGAAACACATTAAACTGTTCTTTGTGTTTACTAGTGTATCCACACTTTTCACAAATATTCTTTTTTTCATATCCGCTTAACTTCCATTTTGGAATTCCGTGACCGGTACCGTTGCGTAGACAGGTTTCACACTTCTTTCGATAATATATCTTTTTACCTTTTCGGTAATTAATAGCCGCAGGCCGTTGTCCACATACGCATAAAGGTCTCATATTGTATTTACCTCACCTTTTCGGTCCCTTTTATGTATGGATTTCTGGTGGATTTTTAAAATTATCTGCTAAATAATACTAACAACGAATGTCCACGATAGGAGAATAAAAATGGCACTAGTATCACCAGGAGTACAGGTCAGCGTAATAGACGAAAGTTTCTATACCCCAGCTGAGCCAGGTACAACACCAATGATTTTTGTTGCTTCGGCATCAAATAAAACAAACGCTGCAGGAACAGGTACAGCACCTGGTACACTAGCAGCCAACGCAGGAACACCATATTTGCTAACATCACAAAGAGACTTAGCAGACACATTTGGCGATCCAGTATTTAAAACAGATTCAAATAATAATCCGATACACGGCGGCGAACTAAACGAATATGGTTTGCAAGCTGCATATTCATATTTGGGTGTTGCTAACAGAGCATGGGTAGTTAGAGCAAATGTAGACCTAGGACAACTAGAAGCAACATCAACTGCACCAGCTGCAAATCCAACTGATGGAACATATTGGTTAGACACATCAAACAGCTTGTGGGGTATACAAGAATGGAATGGTGCAACCGTACTCAACAGCGGACAAGTTTTCACTAATAAAGTGCCATATGTGATTACTAGCTCAACAGAATTAACTAACACAGGTTCACTAGTTACTAATGGTTACGCAGGCGAAATTCCAGTAGCCAGTGTAGGTAGTGTAGGATCTTATGCAATCGTTGCAACAACAACTTTGCTAAGAGTGTTTTATAGAAATAGTGCAGGTACTTGGGTACTTGTTGGTAGCGATGCGTGGACAAAGAGCTGGCCAACAATCCAGGGTACTGCTTCAAATCCGACTTTTGCAGGAACAGCAGCTATTACAATTAATGATACTAGTGTAACTGTTAATAGTTCAGACACAATAAGTGATGTAGTTGCAACAATTAATGGATTAAGCATTCCAGGAATTACAGCTGCAGCTGTTGATCTTAAACTTGAAATTTATAGTGATGGATCAAGTAGCGGTGCAGACGATAGTTCATTAGGTGGACCGATTGTTATTACAGGTAACACTGACAGACTAGGTGAGCTAGGAATTGCTGTTGGAACATATTATCCACCAGCATTACAAATTGGTAAGCACACTAGTATTCCTGAATGGAAGACAGGTGACACATATACAAGACCTACTGGAAGTATTTGGCTTAAAACAACTACACCAAACCTTGGTGCAAACATTGTTGTTAAAAAGTGGAATAACAGTACAGAGCTATGGCAGACGGTATCGGCTCCAATGTATAGCGACAACCAGTCAGCATTATATGAATTAGATCCAACTGGCGGTGGCGCAAAACTATTAACTGGTGACATTTATGCAGAAACAAATGTTGCTGGTGATACACAGCCACTTGCCACTATTAAATTACAGCGTAGAAGAGCTAATGCTCCTACTACAATTACTGGGTCAAAAATTGTAATTGGTTCAATATCTTCAGGATCGGGATCATTTACAGTACAAACTACTGATAACGGTTCAGCAAGTTTTGAAACAGCAAAAACAGTACAAGCAAATTACTCAGGTGCCGCAAGCGATGCTACAACAATGGCTGGCGCAATCAACGATGCAAACATTAATAATGTTACTGCGGTTGTAAATGCGCAAAACAAAGTTGTTATTCAACATGCATTAGGCGGTGAAATTCGTTTTGTTGACACAGATGGCGTGTTGGAAGCAGCTGGATTTACTCCATATGTTAGCCCAACTAGCGGAACACCTAACTTAATTTATGTTCCAGGAACCTCAAGTTCAACTAGTCCAAAACAATTCCAAGCAACACTTTGGTCACCAGTTAACGATCAAGGTAACGGATTCTTTACAGCAAGTAATACTCAAGTAACTGCTACTACAGCAGATGGTAGACTTTGGTACAATTCAATTGTTGACGAAGTAGACATGCTTGTACATAATGGTAGTGAGTGGGTAGGACTGTTATACGACGGGTCAAGCGGAGAAAGTTCAACAGCAAGTCCTTTTTATGATGTAGATGGAACAAAAACTCCAGATGCAGCAGGACCAATTGTATCAGCTACAACTCCTACAACACAAAGTGATGGAACAGCTCTAGTAACAGGCGATCTTTGGATTGATACATCAGACTTAGAAAATTATCCAAAACTTTACAAGTTTAACGGAGCAAGAACTGATCTTCCAATTGCAAACAGATGGTTCTTAGTTGACAGTGGAGACCAAACATCTGAAGATGGTATACTATTTGCTGATGTTAGATATAACACAGCAGGTGCAAACAGTGCAACAGCAGGTACTATTGAAGATCTACTAGCAAGTGACTATGTTGATCCAGATTGTCCAGATCCAGCATTATATCCAAAAGGTATGTTGTTATGGAATCTACGCAGAAGCGGATTCAATGTTAAAAAATATGTAAGAAACTACATTAACACAGCTGGCAATAACGCAAGATACGGTACAGGACTTGGTCAATCAATGGCAGCATATGCTACAGATCGTTGGGTAACTGAAAGCGCAAACCAAGAAAATGGCGCAGGTACATTTGGACGCAAGGCACAGCGTAAAGTTGTTGTTCAAGCGTTACAAGCACTAGTTAACAGTAATGAAGATATTAGAGATGATGAATCAAGACTGTTTAACTTAATGGCAACTCCAGGTTATCCGGAACTAATTGGTGAAATGAAATCATTAAACTATGACAGAGGCTTAACAGCATTTGTATTAGGTGATTCACCATTCCGTTTAACAAGTGATGCAACTTCATTAAATAATTGGGCTACAAACACAGCACTAGCAGTTGAAGACAATGACAACGGACTTGTTACAACAGATCCATACTTAGGTGTATATTATCCAAGTGGATTTACAAGTGACAACTTTGGTAATAATGTTGTTGTTCCACCGTCACACATGATGATGAGAACTATAGCACTTAGCGATCAAGTATCGTTTCCATGGTTTGCACCAGCAGGTACAAGACGCGGCGGCATCACTAATGCAAGTTCAACAGGTTACATTAATAGTGAAGGCGAATTTACAAGTATTGCATTAAATGAAGGTCAAAGAGATACACTGTATGCAAATGCAGTTAACCCTATTACATTCATTACAGGTGCAGGACTAGTTGCTTTTGGTCAGAAAACAAGACAGTTAACTGCAAGCAGTTTAGATAGAATCAATGTTGCAAGACTTGTTATCTACTTACGCAGTCAGCTTAACACTCTTGCTAAACCATACTTGTTTGAACCAAATGACAAGATTACAAGAGACGAAATCAAACAAGCTGCAGAGAGCTTACTACTTGAACTAGTAGGTCAAAGAGCGTTGTATGACTTCCTTGTAGTTTGTGATGAATCAAACAATACTCCAAGTAGAATTGATAGAAATGAACTATACTTAGACATTGCTATCGAACCAGTTAAAGCAGTTGAATTTATTTACATTCCGCTTAGACTGAAAAATACTGGAGAAATAGCAGGACTGTAAGATTGATAAATACTTATAGATTAGGAGCAAATTAAATGGCAATATCAACACTATCAAAAATCACAGTGCCTTTGGCTAGCGGAGATTCTGCAAGCAACCAAGGCCTGTTGATGCCCAAACTACAATATCGTTTTAGGGTATCATTAGAAAATTTTGGTGTATCAACACCAACAACAGAACTAACAAAACAAGTTATCGATGTAGCTCGTCCAAATGTGTCATTTGAACAAATGACTATAGACATTTACAACTCAAGAGTTTATCTAGCAGGTAAACACAGTTGGGAACCAATTACACTTAACTTGCGTGAAGATGTTAACAACAATGTACAAAAACTTGTTGGTGAACAACTTCAGAAACAGTTTGACTTTTACGAACAATCAAGTGCAGCATCTGGACAAGATTACAAATTTGTAACAAGAATTGAAATCTTAGACGGTGGTAACGGTGCTAACACACCAACTGTGCTAGAAACATTTGAATTATACGGCTGTTATGTTGAAAGTGCAAACTATAATAGTTTAGCATATTCAAACTCAACAGACCCAGTAAGTATTGCATTAACTATTAGATACGATAATGCTATACAATCACCACAAGGTACAGGTATTGGTACTGCTATTGGCAGAACTGCAAATACACTAGTTACCGGCGGTGGCGCATAAAAATAACAAGAGTTCCTAATCTTTATAGGGGTACTTTTATAGTACCCCTTTTCTTTTATCTGCCCAGTTAATTAATCTGATAAATATTAGTATGGCAAAGTTCACAGGATTTTTAGACAATTTAGCAAGCGGGGCGTTAAGCCCAAAAGGTAACCTTGGTGATTTTAGACACGCAAGTAAAACCTTTGTCACGGATGCTTTTAGGCTAGCACCGAAGACAAAATTTCTCTATCATGTATTTTTTGAAATAAATGATACGCCAGCAAGTATATTGCCTGAGCTTAAACAAAGACACAATAGAGAAATTGGATTACTTGTAAAAGCAGCAGATTTACCTAAGTACCAAGCACAAGTTGAAACAAAAAAGAAATACAACAGAGTAAAAAATGTTCAAACTGGTATTTCATATAGTCCAGTAAATATAACATTCCACGATGATAACTTGGGCATTACTTCTGCATTAATGGAAGCATATTATAGATATTATTTTGCAGACGGTAACTATGGTGCGCTACCAGAAGCATACAATAGACAAATAAGTGCTACTGCACCAGGTGACAACACTTACTTGGGTAAAGAATTAAACAAACATAGATATGGTTTAGATAATAACCAAAGCGAGCCGTTTTTTAGATCTATTCAAATTAGTCAATTAACTAGAAAGACTTATACAACCTATACACTAGTAAATCCCACAGTTACAGACTGGGGACACGATAGTGTTGATTCTGCAGATGGTTCGGGCTTAATGCAAAATAATATGACTGTTGCATATGAAGCAGTATGGTATGATAGAGGATCTATTGGTGCAGATAGTCCTAAAGGATTTGCAGATCCATCTCATTATGACACAACGCCAAGCCCTGCTAGTTTACTAGGAGGCGGATCACTAGGTATTGGTGGTGTCATTGGTGCTGGTATAAGTTTATATGACTTTATTACTAATGATGGTTCATTTAAAAGCCCACTAGAAGCAGGACTTGCAGCAGCTAATTTAATTAGTAATGTAAGAAACCTCAGCAGTGAAGGTTTAAGAGCAGAAGGATTTAGTTTATTAAAAGGCGCAATAGGTGCCGCAGCAGGAACAGATGTAAGCGGTGTAGCAAACACATACTTTCCAAAAAATGGAGGAAGTGGTGGCGCAAAAGATCTTGTGGTTGCTACAGCAGCAGTTGCAGGATTAAGTGCTCTTGCAAAAGCAGCAAACAACACACAGGCCGCAGCAGACAGTGCTGCAAGAATAGCAAACAATAAAGCATTCCAAAACAACGGCGGCACAGGAGGTGTAAATGGTAACACTGCTAATTACAATAGTTTACCTGAAGCTGTCAGAAACGCATTAAGAGGATCAGTAACATAATGTCAAGTTTACCAAGCGCACCAGTTACGTCAGAAAAAAGAACAACAGAGTTTTTTGACAAATACTTTAGTAAAAAATTAAGTTTTCCTAGTAACGAAGTAGATGCAGTTATTGGCTTTTTTGAAAAACGAGGTTTTGATAAAACAGCCGCTATTAGCACATCAACTATATTATTAGAACAAGCAAAGATTGATAGCGTAAATGTTTTTCAACTCTTAGACACACTAAAAGGGTTGAATGAAATTCAATTAAGTAGTGTTGTTGCAGAAGTATTAAACTACAGCCGAGATTCAACTTCAAGTCTAGGATTTAAACGAACAGAGGTTGTAGAAAAGTTAGAAAAACGCAACATAGTAGTGTAGTATGGCTCACTTTGCGCAAGGAAAATATAATCTCAAACAGCCTCAAAAATATGTAGGTAGAAAAACACCTACATACAGAAGCAGTTGGGAATTTGCGTTTATGCGTTTTTGTGATGAACATCCTAATGTAGCCCAATGGGCTAGTGAAGCAGTTCGAATTCCTTATCGTAATCCATTAACAGGTAAACATACAATATATGTTCCAGATTTTTTTGTTGCATATGTAGACCGTAATGGCAAAAAACGAGTAGAAATTATTGAAGTAAAACCGGCCAATCAAACTATCAAAGAAAAAGTTGGTCGTAGTAGACACAATCAAGCACATTGGATACTTAATCAAGCCAAGTGGGAAGCAGCTACTGCTTGGTGTAAACAACAAGGTGTGTATTTTCGTGTTGTAAACGAGACAGATATTTTCCACCAAGGGACTCGATAATATAAATATATTAGCAGTTAATGGCGAGAAATAATGACAAAAAAACTTGAAGAACTTCTAAATTTACCTGATTCTAAAGAACTAATACAAGAATCAAAAAACGATGAAAAAGCAAAACTAGCAGTTGTTGAACAACAAGACACTGTTCGTAGTATTGCAGAACTTGATAAAATTGCTGCAGCACTGCCGCAAGTTAAAGGATTAGGCGAGTTAGCAGACAAAGAGCTAAATGAAGTTGCAGACAAAGCAATGGCAGCATACGAAGATTTAATGGATCTTGGTATGAATGTAGAAAGCCGTTATAGCGGAAGAGTATTTGAAGTTGCTGGTAACATGCTAAAAACTAATTTAGACGCCAAGGTTGCTAAATTAGACAAGAAATTAAAAATGGTTGAACTACAACTTAAAAAAGAAAAGCAAGATAAAGACGGATCTGTTGACGGTGACATAGTACAAGGCGAAGGCTATGTAGTTTCTGACCGTAATAGTTTGCTAGAAAAACTAAAGAATATGGATAAATAACATTATAGTAGGATCGTTACAATGAAAACATTTGCAGAATTTTTAACAGAGTCTAAAAAGACTTACAAATTTAAAGTTAGAGTAGCTGGAGAAGTACCAGAAAAATTTACAGACAGACTTGAATCAGCAATGACAAAATATGACATTGTTGGTATAAGCTCTGGAAAGAAAACACCAATAACAGAAAAACCATTAGATTTTCCACAGTTAAGTAACTGTGAAGTAACACATTTTGAAGTCGAAGTAAACTATCCTGTAACTGCATTTGTATTAGAACAATATCTTGTAAATGAAACCGGCGTTGGACACAGTCACATTATTGTGCGCGGCGACGGAGATCCTATAGAGGAATATCAAACAGGCAAAGAAGACAAGCCATACGAATCACTGTTAACTACTGAAGAACTCGGTGGCGAAAGCGGACAAGCTAGTGTTGCAGGAAATAGAACTATGGATCTTCTTAAAGAGCTTGAAGTTGCTAGGAAAGAAAGAGATATCGATCCTATAGACGGTATTAAACCAGGCGAGTCAAAAGATATCGACGAAAAACAAAATAATAAGAGCCCGATAGGAAGTTAATTATGAATGATATTAGAAACTTTATTAACCTTTTAGAAAGAAAAGCATACAGAATCCAAAGCAACGGTCAAATGGTCAATTCTAATATTGATCGAAGCGAACCTAAAATCCAAGTAACAAATAAAGACGGAGACGTTTTTGATTTACACGGAAAAAGCGAAGAATTTTTAAAAGATTATATATCAAAGAAAAATGGTTGGGAAGTTTTTGAGCCTGGCAAAGGTGAAGCATCAAAGGGCGGAAATGAAGAATTAGATGCTATTGTAAAAAAATATGCTAAGCCGGGTATGACATTAGACGATCTTGCTGCAATGGAAAAAGAAGCAGATGGCGATTTCGAATCAAGATATGTTCTTGCTCATGCAGCGCAAACACTAGGACTAGAAGGTTTATACAGATCTGATGGCTCAGGATTTGTTTATTTAAAAGACGGAAAGCCTGCAGGCGCACGAGGCGCTAACTTAACTCAATCACAAGACCTTGCAGAAATAGGATTGTTACCATCTGTAGTAGCTGATAAAATTCAAAAAGTTGCCGATAGAAACAAAGAAACTGATCCTGCAAAAGCTGAAAAATTCCAAAAAGTAGTTGACGCGGCAAAAAGTGAAGAGCCGGCTGGTGCAAAACAAACTACTAATCAAAGATTAGAAGATGCTAGAAAAAAATACAAGAGATTTATAGAGTTGCTTACTAAAGCAATGGAAGATGTACCATCAGGCAAACCAGGTGATACAGGACCTAATGAATCATGGCAACCTAAAAGTTATGCAGACATTTTACTTGCAGAAGCTCTTGCCGCAGATGAACTAGAAGAATTAGAACAATTATACAATGAATTAAACACTATTGCAGACGGTGACCCATTTGACGATGATTTAGACGATCAAATATCTGACGCTATCAATAGATACGATATGTGGAAAGCCGGCAATGCTGATCAAGCCAAACAAGATGATGCACAAGATAATCAGGCAGATGCAACAGTTGATTATTCAAGTGATGAACAAATTAAGAAAGCAACAGACGATGTTGAGGCTTGGATTGCTAACGAAATGCCTAAAGAACTTGAATCAAAACAAGCAAAAGGTTTATTAAAAGCAACTAACAGAGGCAAAATTAAATCAGCTTCTGCAGCCGCTGTACAAACAATACTAATGCGTATTGGCACAGCAAATAATAATGATGATCTAAAGAAAATTAAAGCAGATGGTCTTTACGGTCCAGCAACTGTTAGAGGTGTTAAAAGAGCGCAAGAAATTGCAGGTATTACAGTAGATGGCGATGCAGGTGCAAATACTGCAAAAGAACTACTCGACTATTCAAAGAATCCGCAAGGTGCAATTGATGATGCAATGAAGAGCGACTTTGCAAGAATAGAAGAACTTATTGCAAAACATGAAGGCGAAGAATCTCCAGCAGGCGCAAAAGGAGATAATCAAGAAGGTAAAGAATCTCAGAATTGGGGTGATACTTCATTTGATAACTATGCAAAAGATGTTGCAAAGCAAGCTGGTATTGAAGTACAGAGCAAACAGTTTGATATAAGATCTATGCTCGAAACGCTATCAAGATTAGATGAAGCACTTTCATTAGATGAATACAAAGAATTAAGAGCTTTACTAGATAAACACAGATCAAAATTTGAAGATCCTGAAGTTGCTCAACAATATTCACAATATGCAGATATATTTAAAAAAGCAGATGCTATAAAATCACCTGAAGATCCAGCAGGCGCAGCTAAAATTGATAGTCCTGATGATATTGAATGGACAGGCGATGCAGACGCATTTGCAGCACAATTATTAAAAGCAGGCGAAAGTAAGTTCTTTGGAACTGATGAGGCAGCTATGTTTGATGTGCTTGGACGAATTCCAAATAGACAAGCATATGACGCAGTTGACAAAGCATTTGGTAATATTAGTAAATTTGCATCAGTAAAACAATCAATCGAAGATGAAATGAATTTGGTTGATCGAATGAAATATGTGTTTCCTCACTTTAGAAGATTAGGTATAGAACACAATATTGCACCATCATTTATAAGAGCGCAAGGCGGACTTGAAAAAATTAATGCAGACATAAAAGGCGGCGCCTATAATGAAGCAGGAGACTGGGTACCAGGAGAAGCTGCAGCAGGCGGCAAACCGCAAACAGGCGGCGGCAAGAGTGGTTACGAATATGTAGGTAGCACACAAAGAAATGGTACTGCACCTGTAGAAGAACAGAATCAAGATAAAGATTTTGTTATTGCATACTGGGATGGGCAAAAATATTTTATATCAACATCACCAGATGGCACAGGAAAATATAAAGGTTCAACAACACGAGGACGAGCAAATGCCGAAGTTAGAGAACTTATGCCAGCAGTAAGAGTCGAAATTGAAAGACGAAAGAAGGAAGGCGTTACGCCTACTCCTGCAAAAGCAACACCGGATCCAGCAGTTCAGAGCGGAGCAGGCCCTGAAGTTACTGATGTGATGGCAAGTAAGGACTATAGTATGAAAAAAACAATGAACGAATCTGCATCAATGAATATATCAATGAGCGGAGATAACGCAGGCGAAGTTGGAGAATTATTAAAAATTCTTAAAAATGCAGGCATGGAAAATGCTGCACCAGTAGGTGCAATAGATATGCCAATGGATACAGAAGTGCCAAGCAGTATGGAGCCAGATATGATGGGTCCTATGCCTTGTGCAACATGTGGCGGAGATCACGGCGATGATACACCATGTGGCGGAAGCAAAGGTTGGGATAACGCACCAGACGAAGATCACGGTGAACTGAGCGATATTATTAAATTATCAGGCGGACCTAACTCAAATAAAAATCCAGGTGATATTAGAATTAAAGATCCATCACCATATGAAGATGTAGAAGAAGAAGATGATGGATGGGATAACTCACCAGATGAAGAATACAAAGACGACGACCATATGTATCAGTCAGGTGGTATCCACAAAAAGAAAAAAGCCTATGCAAAAGCACAAGATGGTGACAATGCAATGGCAGTAGAATCCATTAAAGATCAGCTTTATAAAGCATTAAAAGAAAAACTTCAAAACAAATAAATCAATAGCGCCGCAAGGCGCTATTTTTTTGGTTAAATACTTTTATGAGCAAATCACTTGACGGCGTATTAACCAAAAAAGCTAATCAACGAGAAACATTTACTGAAGAACAAGTAAGTGACTTAATGCAATGTATGGATCCTGTTACAGGTTATCTTTACTTTGCAGAAAAATTTGCGTACATACAACATCCGGTAAAAGGCAAACTATTGTTTGATCCTTTTGACTATCAGGAACGATTACTTAAAAGTTATCATAATTTCCGTTTTAACATAAACATGCTACCAAGACAAACTGGTAAAACTACCTGTGCTGCAATTTACTTACTTTGGTATGCCATGTTTAATCCAGATCAAACTATTCTAATTGCTGCACACAAATATACAGGTGCGCAAGAAATTATGCAACGAGTTAGATATGCATACGAACTTTGTCCTGATTATATACGAGCAGGTGTTGTAAACTACAACAAAGGTTCAATGGAATTTGAAAACGGTTCACGAATAGTAAGTGCTACTACAACAGGCAATACTGGACGAGGTATGTCTATCTCACTGCTATACTGTGACGAGTTTGCATTTGTAAGTCCTACTATTGCAGATGAATTTTGGACTTCGATATCACCTACACTGGCAACAGGTGGTAGAGCTATCATCACTAGTACACCAAACTCAGATGAAGATACATTTGCCGTTATATGGAAAGAAGCAGAGAAGAAATTCGACGAACATGGTAATGAACAAGAAATAGGTACAAACGGATTTCATTCATTTACTTGTCATTGGAGCGAACATCCAGATAGAGATGAAAAATGGAAATCAGAAGAACTGGGTCGTATTGGCGAAGAAAGATTCCGTAGAGAGTACGAATGTGAATTCTTAGTATTTGATGAAACTCTTATTAATTCAATTAAGTTAGCAACACTAGAAGCATCTAAACCTATTATGAATATGGGACAGACCCGTTGGTACAAGAAGCTAAGAAAAGATTGTACATATGTTGTAGGATTAGATCCTAGTATGGGCACAGGTGGCGACTATGCTGCTATACAAGTATTTGAATTACCATCATATACACAAGTTGCAGAGTGGAGACATAACACAACTGCTATCACAGGACAGATTCGTGTACTGAAAGATATATTAGATCACATAGAAAGTGAGACAGGAAATCCTCAAGCAATTTACTGGAGTGTAGAGAACAACAGTATTGGCGAAGCTGCTCTTATTGTTATCAACGACTTTGGTGAAGAAAACTTGCCTGGGTTATTTGTAAGTGAACCGATGCGAAAAGGACATGTCAGAAAGTTCCGCAAAGGATTTAATACTACACATGGTACTAAGATTAGTGCTTGTAGTAGAATGAAAACAATGTTAGAAAACGACAAAATGCAAGTGTTTTCCGGACCTCTCATTAGCGAACTAAAAGGGTTTGTAGCAACAGGTAGTACATACAAAGCCAAAGTAGGTGAAACAGACGACTTAATAAGTGCATTATTATTGGTTATTAGAGTTATGAGTGTGCTAAGAGATTGGGATCCAAGGGTATATAACACATTCAAAAGTATGGAAAACGAAGAAGATTATGAACCGCCCATGCCCATATTCATATCGACAAACTATTGATAAATACTTTTATGAAAAACTTAGATCTTATCGGTGAAGAACTTTTTAATAAAATTAGAGGACGCTTTCCTAGTGTAACAATTGGCACGGATGAAGGCATAGTTACTAATGTGCCCAATGAAGCAAGATTTTTTGATTTTGACTTTACAGAAGGTGCAAAAAAGTTAGGCAAAGTAAGTATAAGTATCGACGAAAAAAGTTTAAATGTTATGTACAGTAACAATTTTATAGAAGGTCAAGATAAATTTACTAAAGAAAAATGGTATGGATTTTTAAAAGAGCTAAGATATTTTGCTAAAAAACGATTATTAAATTTTGACACTAGAGACATAACAAAGTCCAATCTTAATCGTAGAGATTATAAATTTTTAGCGAATACATCCGGAGAACAAACAATGAGCGAATCAAAAATGTATGGAACAAGCAAAACTAGCTATCAAGATTTAGGCAATGCTAGACTTGCAGTAAAACACAGCAAGCCAGTAAACCAAGAATTAGCTGCAGGTAGAACACAGCACATAGAAGCAATTTATATCGAAAGCGATCAAGGCGAAAGATTTAAATATCCATTTAGACACCTAAACGGTGCTCGTGCAATGGCACGCCATGTTGCAGAAGGCGGTAATGCTTATGATGACTTTGGTAAACACATTGTTTCACTTTCCGAAGAACTTGCTAAATTGCGCAAATTCAAAAATTACATGGGTCGCTCAAGTGTAATGGCTGAAGGATTATCAGATTATATGGACGCAGTTTACGAAAGAATTGAAACAGTTAAAAAAACAGTTGAACAACTACAAAAAGAATCATACTACAAAGAAGCGTTTGAAAACTATACAGTACCAGTTATGGAAGATGTTCCGGAAGAATTAGCTAGCAATTGGATTGATCAACTTACTATTAAACAGTTTAACGAAGAATTAAAAGATGTGTTTCCGTATATCTATAAGTTAGTAAACGAAAAGACCAAAGCAAAAGAACTTGGTCCTGAGGATTTGCTAGGCGAAAGTCATTATCCACACGAAGATAATTTCCAAGAATTATATGGCATTGATGATATTGCTTTATATAAAGAAATGGCCGACGATGCACAAGACATGGAAATGCACGAGTTTCATGATACATACAGTAGTGTAATTGACATGGCTGACGAGTTTTGGGAAGATCATCAAGACGAAGACAATGATGACGGACAGCCAAGTTCATACGATGAATATCAAGACCTATACGGTGGCGATGATCAGGATCACGGACAGTATGACTTTGAAAGTTTCGAATCATGGGCAGACGATGTTGTTGAAACAGGAATTGATAACGGACCTATTGAAGAAAAACATGATGATCCTAATATGGATATGGATATTGCTATTGACAAAGATGGTGCAATTAGCAAAGCAGAACAAAAGCCAGAAATTCCAGTAACAGAATTTGTATTATCACTATTTGACAGAGAAACAGGACAATTTCCAAAAGGCGAAACAGCAGTACTAACTAGCGTAGAAAAAGACTACGGCGAGCAGTATATTAATAGCGCAAAAGATTTTATTGAGGCAATTAAACACAAATTTGAAGATTATCAAATGAGACAAGAAGCAAGCATAGAACATAATGCTGATTTGGATCAAATGAGAGAATTAGCTGGTTTATCCAATTAATTCAAAAAAATAGCAGAAACAGGTTGACTTCTGCTAAATAATATTGTATAGTATATACTGTGCTATACAAAAATAAAGGCACAATGCAATAGGCAACATAACAAGGAGGCATAACTATGGCATCATTAGCAGAGATCAGAGCAAAACTGAAAGAACAAGAAACCCGCTCAAGCGGCAATTCAAACAGCGGCGGCGATAACGCAATTTACCCATTTTGGAATATGAAGGAAGGCGAGCAAGCAACGCTACGCTTTTTACCTGATGGCGACGACTCAAACACTTTCTTCTGGAAAGAGCGTTTGATGATTAAACTGCCATTTGCAGGTGTGAAAGGTGAAACTGATTCACGCCCTGTACAGGTACAAATTCCATGTATGGAAATGTATGGCGAAACTTGCGAAGTTTTAAATGAAGTACGCGGCTGGTTTAAAGACCCTACTTTAGAAGACATGGGTCGTAAATATTGGAAGAAGCGTTCATATATCTTCCAAGGGTTTGTTACAGATAACCCACTAAGTGACGACACAATTCCAGAAAATCCGATTCGTAGATTTATTATTGGTCCACAAATTTTCCAAATTATTAAAGCTGCATTAATGGATCCAGACATGGAAGAATTACCAACAGATTATACTGCTGGTGTTGACTTCCGTCTTGCTAAAACAAGCAAAGGTGGTTACGCAGATTATTCAACATCAAATTGGGCTCGTAGAGAGCGTCCATTAACTGATGCTGAAATGGCTGCTGTTAATACACACGGTTTGTTTAACATGTCAGACTTCCTTCCTAAAAAGCCCGGCGAAGTTGAGCTTAAGGTAATGAAGGAAATGTTTGAAGCATCTGTTGATGGTGAGGCTTATGATGCTGATCGTTTCGGTCAATATTTCCGTCCAGCGGGAATGGCGGCTAGAACTGGTGATCCTAATTCTCCATCCACAAACGGAACAGCAACTTCTAGAACTGAGCAAACTGCACCTGCACCACAAGCAGAAGCAGCACCTGCACCTGCACCACAAGCAGAAGCAGCACCAGTTGCACCAAGTTCAGAAGGCAATGCAAGTGACATTCTTGCAATGATTCGTTCAAGACAAAACGGCTAAAACAATTT
>Ga0181606_10002403_pt1 | contig 16104 bp, 7 predicted proteins | sample 041ome_10_FD_132994 | JGI IMG/M metagenome (GOLD analysis project Ga0181606, IMG submission 132994) | Coastal salt marsh microbial communities from the Groves Creek Marsh, Skidaway Island, Georgia - 041412US metaG (megahit assembly) | ecosystem: Environmental > Aquatic > Marine > Intertidal zone... | reverse complement strand
CGTCTGCTTAAACGCCGTGTCGATCGCTCCCGACTGAAACTCATGCCGCGAACGATCCTGCAGCGTGTCGACGATCGCCTGGGTATCGCGTGCGGACCAGGCCTGCAGGCTCGGGAAGCGGGCCGTACCGCCGGTGACACCAGCGAGCTGCTCCAGACTGCCACGGTCGAGTTTGGGAGACTTCAGCTCACGATCAGGAAGTCGCACCACGATCCGTCGCGAGACAACCGCCTCCTCCGGTGATTCCGCGGCGGTGCTCGGCAGGGCAGCCTCGATTCGCCAACTGCCTTCGCTGGCTGCGAGGAACGACCCACGAAGCTCACCGGGCCGCGCCGGATCGGCGGTCAGCGGCAGCAGCTGCCGCGAGCCATCAGGACTGACCAGCTCACACCGTGGCTGCACACCCGCGGGCACATCCTCCTGCAGCACAATCCGCACATCGATCGTCGCCCCGAGGGCATAGCGATCGCGGTCCACCAGCAGCTGGATCCGCCGCGAGCCTCGCAGCAGCCTGCCCTGCGACACATGTCGCACGAGCTGGGTCGTCAGCCGTTCAAAGGCCGCGATGTCAATCGCCCGCAGCCGCCAGAGTTCGCCGCTGCCGAGTGCGAACACGGTCCCCGATCCATAAAACTGCCCCGCCAGGAAGATGGGATTCCGTTCACTCGTTCCAAGCAGCGACTCGGAGCGTCGCCCGCGGGCATAGACAGTTCCGCCCGGCTTCGCCTCATCTGCGTCGTAGCAGGCATAGACGCCAGGAAACTCGCCCCACACCGTCTGGCTCGCCAGCCTGCTATCTCCCAGCCAGAGAAACTCTGCATCGAGTCCGTCTGGCGTGAAGTCCAAGGGCATTGGCTCTTCACGACTGACCGGCGCGTCGAGCAGGAGCCGCGGCTGACTGCGAAGCTCCACGGGCGAGAGTTTGCGGATCACGTCGGCTTGTGCTGCAGAGAGCCAGCCTTCCATGCTCACAGGCCCTGCCACCAGCACCAGTCCGCCTGACTCGCGTTCCACCCATCGCTCCAGCCGAGCCAGTTCGATGGCCGTGAGTTCCCGCCAGTCGAAATCGAAGGCCACAATCACGTCGTACCGGTCGAGGTCTTCTGGCGTCTGCGGGAACGACTGCAGGATCGCGCGGGCATCCTGCGAGGAACCCTCGCGAGCGGTGGAGAGCAGCACATCAACGGCAAAGCTTTCATCCCGTTTGAGCACATTCCGCATGAACTGATACTCACGCGTCGGCCCATCGGCCATCAGGAGCACCTCGGTCACCTGGTCGATGACCTCCACCTCAGTGGCCTGTGCGTTATCACGCGGATTGTCATCACGGTTCACCGCGGCCTGCGGCGTCACTCGCACCACCAGGCTGCGTCGACCGGGTGTGCTCAGGCCGGGCACATCAAACCGCACGGCAGCCAGCTCGCCATCATCGGCCAGCCGTACGTCGACTGCATCGATCAGCCGCCCACCGTCGATGGCGTCACCTTCGGTCTCCAGCAGCTCGCAGCGGACCGTCTGGCCCCCGAATCCCTGCTGCTGCAGAGACGCCGTGACCGCAAACCGGTCTTCAGGAAACACCCGTGATGGTGCCGCCACGTCTGCCACGCGGACATTGGCCGGCAGCTGCTCCGTGCCAAGCCCCAGCGGGAGAACCGGCACGCCCGCTTCGACAAGTTCCACCGCAGCCGCCCGCGGATCGACACCGGCATTCGTGGCTCCATCGGTGAGCACGATCACGCCTGCGAGAACATCGAGCGGCTCCCGATCCGCGACCCGCAACAAGGCTTCGCCCAGCCGTGTCTCGAAGCCATTCGGTCTGATCTGGTCCTGCCACCGCAAGGGTGATGGATCGTCAGCCTTGTCAGCCGTCGCCTGATCCGTGGTCGCCTGCTCCGTGGTTGTGCTGGGCTCCTCCGTCGCGTCTCCGCGGAGCGGCATCACCGCCAACGGCTCTGCACCTGCATCAAATCGCCACAGGGAAATCTCATGGGTGTCACCAAGCGCGTTGAGCAGCCCTTCGGCCTCCAGCAGCCGCATCGCTCCCGCGAGCCGCGACCCTCGCGGAGCCACCATCGCCTCGCCAGCGATCGCCGCAGGCTCTGCAGTCTCACTGCCCGCAGATTCACTGCCCGCAGCCTCTGCCGGTGCGTCTGTGACCGCCGCTTCCGGCAAGGCCATGCTGGCACTGGAATCCACCAGCACCGCCACCCGCGACGGAAAGATCAGCTCATGCTCTGACCGTTTCTCAAAGTCGAGCCAGGCAGCCAGCAGGCAGAGCAAAGCCCCAATTCGCAACGCCGCTAGCGTGATGGCCAGACGCGGAGAGAGTTCGGCGGCATCACGACGGTAGAGCCAGACAGTGACCGCCCCGATCCCGCAGACGACCAGCAAGGTCAGGGGGCCTTGCCACCATTCGGTGAAGCCGTCGAGGCGTCCACTGGTGAGCCGCTGACGGGTCACGTCAGTGGCAGCAAGGAGAAGGGATGCGAATGTCATGGCTACAGAGTCGCGGCGGTCGCCTAGCGTTTCCTCGAGACGGGATGGTAGCTGGCGGAATACGACACCACCTGTTCCAGCAGCAACAGAATCACCAGGAGGTAAAGCAGCGGCGTGGTCAGCGAGGCTCCGGCCAGGTTCTCCCGGTCCTCCTGCATCGATTCTGCCCGTTCGATCGTGTAGGGCACGCCCGCGAGCACACGGTCGAGCTGGTCTTGGGTCACGGTGGCCAGCTCTCCTTCTGCAGGATCGACGTTGACCGCGATGACCCGGCTCTGTTCCACACCATCCTGCTGCCGCCAGCGGGCTGCGTAGAGTCCTGCCACACCGGTCTCGCGAAGGGTGGCTGCAAGCCGACCTTCGCTGCCGCGTTCGGCCTCCAGGTGGATCACGCTGTCATCGGGCGGCACCACGAAATCGACCTGGGGTTCATCGAGCCCCTCCTGCAGCACGATTTCAATCGGGTCGCCCACCGTCGCCGATGCAGCAGCACGGCGGCCTTGGGCAAGGTGCGACTCCAGTTCGAGCATCACCACCACCCAGCTGGGATTCCCGCGAGCCCAGTTGTTCCACTCAGGCGCGGCGGTGGTCAGGGCCACGGCCACCAGCCCCTCACCAAAAGGCTGTTCCAGCAGCAGGGGAGCTCCGGTCCGCAACGACAGAAGACGTCGCAGCCCACTTCCTTCGGCTGGCTCAAAGCTGCGGTCGACGGCCATCAGTCGATCGACGCGGACTGAAGCCACCAGAGGATTACGGCGTCCGCTGAGCACCGCCACAGCAGGATGGTCTTCGACGACAACATCAGCGACACGGTCACCGCCGCGGCTGGTTACCTCCGCAAGCAGTTCCACGTCGCCAGCGAGCGGCACCGGAAAGAGCCCTTGCCCGTCGCGATAGAGCCGTGTGTTGGTGCTCTCGATCAGCGTTCGTGGTCCCACAAAGAAGCAGACACCACCGCCAGCCTGCACATACGCCTCCAACGCCTCCACCTCAGGCGGATCGAGCGAGGGCACATCGAGCATCCAGATCGTGTCGTAGCGATCGAGCGATTCCCGCGTCAGCGCCCGCTGCGAATCGATCTGGATCGCGAGCCCCGTTGGGGCACCACCACCCGGGGCCAAGGCCGAAGCGAGATAGAAGGCATCTCCCCCGCGTTCCCCTGGCACGGTGGCTCCATCGACAAGCAGCACTTCCCGTGACTCCGCGATCGAGACGACCGCTGATCGTGTGTTGTCAACGATAACCACATCGGTCGAGAGTGACGCCTGCAGGGCATGCTCACCCGTCTCTGGAAACCGTACATCAAACCGCTGGCTTGCCGCTGCACCGGCCGGGATCGAATCAAACCGCAGGCCAGGCCGGGGCACTCCGTCTTCCCGCAGATCAAGCTGCAGTTCACCACTCGGCATGCTGCTGTGATTTCGGACCGTCACTTCCAGTGGCAAGACAACGCCTGCGGCCGGCACGCCGCCGTTTAGGCTGATTGACTCCACGGAGAAGTTGGGCCGAGGCGTTGCCGTTGGCCGCGGTGAGCAGTCGATGAAGCGAATCTCCCCACCAGCATCAGCGATCTGCCTCAGCAGGCTGGCAGTCTCATCGGCGGCTCGCCAGTTGCGATCACGGAAGTCGCTCAGCACCCAGACTGCTGTCTTCGTGCCATCGCCTGCCGTGGCAAACTCGGCAGCTGCGGCGATCGCTTCGCGAGGGCCTGCGGCGGACTGCGACGGCTGGGCCGACTCAATCAGCCGTTGAGCCTCGGCGGCAATCTCCGGCGTGAGCGGCTGTGGCACAAAGTCGAAGCCATCGGCCGCTGACTGCGCCAGGCGTGAGAACCGTCCCACGGCCAACGACTGTCCACTGCCCGCGGCGGCAAACTCATCGAGAAGCCGCAGAGCCACCTCCTGGCTCCGGTCAAAGCAGGACTCCTCGACCGTCTCTTCCGACATCGAGTAGCTGTCATCGAGCAGCAGGATGTGTGTCGTCTGCTCACCACCGAGAAACCCGGCCAGCGCCGACCGCCACCGTGGCTGAGCCAAGGCCATCGCGATCCCAGCGATCGCGGCCACCCGCATCGCCATCAGCAGCAGCTGCTTGAGCAGCACGCGGGTGCGGTATTTCCGCTGGCTGGCCAGGAGAAACTCCATCGCCGACCAGTCGACGGTGCGATGCCGCAGCAGGTTGATCAGATGGATCAGCAGCGGTGCCGCCGCAACTGGCAGCCCCCACCACAACACCGATGGAAAATCAAAGGTTGGCATCGCGAGCTCAAACGGCCATCGAGGCTCGCTGTGAGAGGAAACGAATCAGGGCCGCATCAACAGGCTGGTCTGTCCGCACGAGGCTGTAGTCACAACGCATGCCTGCACAGCCACGACGCACCGCGGCGAGATACTCTTCCACAGCCTGCAGGTAGCCTTCGCGTAGCGCCCGCGGATTGCAGGCGATGTGCTGCGGCAGCTCCAGCCCTTCAAAGCGGGTCGGGCCATCAAACGGGAAGTCAAGCTCGTCAGAGTCCATCACATGCAGCACCGCCACGTCGTGGCCGCGGCGTCGAAGCATCGTCAGGCCCTTGAGGATGTTCTCCACGCCACCAGGATCTCCCCCGGCCGACTGGTCTCCGAGCAGGTCGGAGATCAGCACCACAAGCCCTCGCTTGGGCATGGTCTCCGCCAGCTGCCTGAGCACTGGCAGGAAGGCGGTTGGCTGGTCTGACCGCTCCGCCTCCAGCATCTCAATCACACCCTGCAGCTGGGTGCGACGCGTTCGCGGCGGCAGGCTTGCCCGCACCGTGCTATCAAAGGTGGTGCAGCCAACGGCATCGCCATGCGACAGGGCGAGCCAGGCCAAGCTCGCGGCCATCGTGGCGGCGTAGTCAAACTTCGAGAGGGCCGGCTTGGCTGATGTGCCATGCGAGTAGTTCATACTCCGCGAGGCATCCACCACCAGAAACAGCCGCAGGTTGGTCTCTTCCTCGAACTCTTTGACGTAGTAGCGGTCCTGCCGCGCCCACACCTTCCAGTCGACCCGTCGCAGGTCGTCGCCCTTGGTGTATTCACGATGCTGCAAGAACTCCACGCTCTGCCCCTTGTAGGGGCTCTTGTGCAGTCCGGAGAGCACGCCTTCAACAACAACCCGCGCCCGCAGTTCCAGGCGAGCGATGCGAGCAATCGCCTCAGGAGGCAAAAATCGTTTGGAACCGAGCGTCGTGGACAAGCTCGTCCTCCTGGGCAGGTGTGTTTTCGAGGATTCGCTTGATGATGTCGTCCGCCGTGACACCTTCACTCTCAGCAGCGAAGCCAACAACGATGCGATGCCGCAGCACAGGCAAGGCGAGTGTCTGAATATCTTCAGCGATCACATGGCTGCGGCCGGCAAGCAGGGCCCGGGCCTTCGCCCCGACCACAAGAAACTGCACCGCCCGAGGACCCGCGCCCCAGGCGAGCTGCTCAGCGATCTCACTCGGCACCCCCGGCTGACCGGCACGGGTCTGCCGCACGATCGCCAAGGAATACCTCACCAGATGGTCGCTGATCGGCACCTCCCGGACCTGCCGCTGCAGGTCGAGAATCTCCTCTGCGGAGAGCACCGGCTGCGCATCCTCCATCGGGCTGCCAGTGGTCCGGCGAGCGATCTCAAACTCATCATCAAACGACGGATACTTCACAAACACCTTGAACATGAAGCGGTCCTGCTGCGCTTCTGGCAGCGGATAGGTGCCTTCCTGCTCAATCGGATTCTGCGTGGCGAGCACAAAGAAGGGGTCGGCCAGTTTGTGTCGCTGCCGCCCCACGCTCACCTGACGCTCTTGCATGGCCTCCAGCAGTGCCGACTGCGTCTTCGGCGGAGTGCGGTTGATCTCGTCGGCGAGCACCACATTGGCAAACAGCGGTCCTTCCAAAAACCGCAGCTGCCTCGCTCCGGTGGTCCGATCTTCCTCGAGCACTTCGGTACCGGTGATGTCTGCCGGCATCAGGTCGGGGGTGAACTGCACGCGACTGAAGGAGAGGTCGAGACAGCGAGCGAGCGTGCTGACCATCAATGTCTTCGCCAGCCCTGGCACACCCTCTAGCAGGCAGTGACCACGGCTGAAGAGGCAGATCAGCAGTTCCTCCACCACCTCGTGCTGCCCGACGATCACTCGCGAGAGCTGCTCAAGAATGCGGTTCCGTGCCTCGTGAAGTCGCGCGCTCGCTGTGGAGTCGGCCGAAGAGTGCATGAGGGTGTCCTTTGAGGAAAACGATCGCCGTACGCAGCTGACGAGCGGTTCTATTTGTCGCCACCTTATTCCGATCGCCGGCGGTGTGCCAGCAGAGCCTGTCGTCGGAGGTGTGGCGAAGGGAGAAAGCGGGGCCTATCGCTGGTAAATCGGAAGCAGCCCGCGGTCGAGCTGCAGGATCACAAGGTTGGTCGACGTGGTGTAGACCGGACCGATGTAGCCCTGCGGCCACGACAGTCCCGCCCCTTCTTTGCGGGCCTCGCTCGCGAGTCGCTTCTCAATCTGAGCGATGTAGTTGGACCACTTCTCCCCCCCCTCGCGATACATCACCTGGGCGTAGTAGAAGTGGGCATAGTGCCAGTGCCCAAAGCCATTATTGGCAATGTTGCCCAGGTGCTTCTCCGCGTACTGCATCATCCGCGGCACATGCGTGTCGTCATACTCTCCGGCGTTAAACAGGCAGGCGATGGCCGCCGCTGTGATCGCAGGTCGGCCGCCGCCACCTTTGGAGCTGTACTGCACACCACCATCAGGGTTGGTGCAGGCATGGATATAGCCGATTGCCTTTTCAATCACCTCGCGAGGCACCGGAATGCCCGCATTTCGACAGCCACGGAGGCCCTGTACCTGCGTGATCGTGGTCGATCCTTCGTCAAAGCCGTTGCCATCTTTGGCACTGACATAGCCCCAGCCACCGGCCTCGGTCTGAGCCCGGCCGGAAAACTCCACCGCCTTCTCCAGCACCCGCACCAGTTCGTCACGACGCCGGGCATCTTCTTCCTCTCCGAGCACCTGCGAGAGGAACAGCATCGAGAAGCCATGGCCGTAGGTGTAGCGGTCGTCGCCTGTGGGATCTCCAATCAGTCCATTGGGCCGAGAACGGCTGACGAGATAGTCGACTGCCTGGCGAATCGCATCTGCGTAGCGTCCCTGCGTGGTCGTCGAGCCTTCCATCAGCAAGGCGGTGCCCGCCAAGGCGGTCATCGCAGTGGGATACCGCGACTCGTTGGCCGACCAGCTGCCCCGTCGTGACTGCGTGGCGGCGAGCCAGTCGAGCCCTTGCCGAACCACATCTTCTGCCCGGTCATTCTCCGCAGCGACCACACGCGTCGCGGGATGCACGAATCCGGCCAGGAGCATCACTCCGGCAGCCACAAGACACACCCGCTTCCGCAGGTCTGCAAGGCACAACAATGGACGACGCATGCAAACTCCTGACGTGGTTGGTGGCAGAGTCTCCACCCCCTTCAACCCAGAACATCCCGGAGACGTTTCTCAGGGAAGCGGCAGAGCCTCCAGAGCCTGCTCAAACCACTGCTCAATTTTATCCGAAAGGCTCGGCGGACTGGGAAGCCGTGTCAGCCCCTGATATGGCGGCCGTGGACTCAACGTCTCGCCGGTGAAGGTGAGGGTGATGTCGCGACCGCCATGCGTTAGCGTGACCGCATGATCGCCTGGAGACGCCACGATCTCACAGCCGTAGAAGAGGTGCTGATCCGTTTCAATCCTGTCATCAAGAAACACCTCGTTTCCCGTCCGCTTGTCGAGACACAACAGGCTCAGCTGAGGCTGCCTGCTCGATCCCGCAGGCTTGATCCTCCGCGCAAACACAAGCACAGGAAGGTCGGCAGGCTGCTCCGCATCAAAGCCATGCCGTAGCAGCGTTGCCGGCACCGACCAGAGTGCCTCCCCGTCTTGCCGATCCACAGCCCACACCGCACCGGTCACGAGGGGTGCCAGCTGCTGCCCCGCATCCCATAGACCGGCGGTGCGAACCCCCGTGATTGCCCCCAGCTGGAGGTGCCGTTGACTCTCCTCAGACGTCTCCGGACGACTCGCCACCACCAGCAACCGGTCACGCCAGGGCATCAAAGCCAGCTGGTCAAAGCCAGGTGGCATCCCCTCCAAGGTTGCCTCAAAGTCTGCGGTCCCGGTGAGAAGATCGATCACCGTCAGATGCCCCTCCGGGTCGAGCAACGCCACCTTGCCCGGGCCTGCTGCCACAGCCCGGGATTCCGCTGAGAATGGCCCGAAGCGAACCGTGTCTTCGGAGAGGGGATCATGCAGCAGCAGTTCGACAGAACCGGCCCCAAAGCCATTGCCCCGCATGCGGCTCACCGAGAGCACCAGCCGCCCGCAAGAGGAGAGCCAGTCGGTCACCGGCGGCAGCTGACACGCTCCCACGCGTCGACCATCCTGCATCGAGTAGACCGTCGCTTCCCCGCCACCGGCGGCACATACGCAGACACACTCGGTGTCGAGGAGCACCTCCGCCGCTGCTGGCAGCATGCTCCGTGACCAGAGCACCCGTCCGGTCACCGGCTCGCGGAGTGAGAGCGTGCGGCCTTGCAGCACGGCAGCTCCGTTGGGCACCAGCGAGATGCTGCGGAGCTTGGGAGCGGCGTCACGGCCTACTCCACGCGGCTCGCTGATCGCGGTGCCTAAGGGAATGCTGCCACGCAGCAACGGCAGCCAGCCATCCGCTGCATTCCCCATCACCTGAGGCGTCAGTGTGGAAGTGGCCTGACCATCGCTGGAAATCCATAGCCGCCTGTGCTGCAGTGTGGCCACATCCGCGTCATCGCTTTCCGGAAGGTCGAGCTCAAAGGCCGCCGTGCCGTTCGCTGATGTGACGAGCAGCAGCCGTCCGACCATCGTTGGCTGCACCGCGGCGCCCGGGATCATCACCGCCTGAATCCCAAACCGCCGTGTTTGACTGGAGCCGTCGTAGGAAAGTGGTCCGCCAAGCTGCCGACCAAAACCATCATGCAGCAGCATGCCCGGCTGCCGACGGTCGAGCGTCAGTCGGAGACCGTCAGGAAAGGGGATTCCCGGATGCCCGACCACCGGCAGACTCGCCAGCGGTGGACTCTGCGCCCGCCTGCCCTGCTGGGCGTACGACTTCACCGCCACACGACCAACTGGCCAGGCGGGGTCATCGATCGGCCGGCCCCCTGAGGCAGGCTCGCGATCGGTCAGCAGCAGCCGTGTCAGCTCGAGCTGGAGCAGCCGGTCTTTCTGGGCACCGATCGATACTGCCTCCTGGCCTGGCGCAGGATTGGCGAGCATCTCCACCAGCTGCTCGCGGACGGTTGTTGCAGACGGATGGGCGGCCACCAGATCGGCCAGGGTCTCCATCTGCCGATAGCCTTCCGCCTGAGCCTGCCGGGCCTGCGTGTCGACAAAGGCCTGCACAGCTCCGCTGAGTTCCTCAGCGACGCCGTCTTCTGCCGTGTCGACTTGCCTGAGGATTGCCTCAAGCCGACCACCAAGCCATCGCGGCGGCGTTGACGCGAGCAACAGATCGCTGCCATCCGCAACCGGGCCTGCCTCGGCATCGTCACCGAGTGCCACGGTTTCTCCAGCCAGGCATCGCACGGCGGCCTGCTGCCACACACGCCAGGCCTGCTGGGGCTGCTGCATCGCGAGAAACCCATCGATCCCAACACGCAGCAGTTCCGCGGCAATCGCCTTGTCTGGGCATGCCTCCAATGCTGCTGGGAACAGGGCCGCAGTGGCTGCGAAGTCCTGCCGCATCGCCTGCAGCATCGCAACGGCGACCATACCTGGTGTGACGCGGCCGGGATCTTCCGCTGCGGCGGCCACCACCAGATCCGCTCCCTGCCGGGGCTGCCCTGCATCGATCAAGAGCTGGCCCATCCAGTAGCCAACGAGGCCACCGCGGAGTCCTCGCTCACCGTCAGGCGGTGCGTCGCTTTCCGCCTGGAGCATCTGCTCCAGCGGCCCGGCCTGATAGAAGACGTCGAGTGAATCGATCGACTGCGAAAGGATCTCACCGCGGTAGGCCACGAGATTCCCGGGGATGGCATCACGACCGCTGGAGATGGCCGTCAGGCTGCCATCCTGAAGCGAGATATCGAGCACTGCGGGGGCGTCGACGGGCAGCAGCAGCCGCCCTTCACTGAGCACACCACGGCCCGACGGCATCGTTCCAGTGCGAACCGTCTTAAGTGAAAACCGCTCCGGCCAGGCGAGGCTCCCATCGGCAACACGGTGCGCTGCAACCGTCTCGCTACCGACGAGCACGAGCTGCTCTCCTTCAATGCCGGCGAGTATCAGTCCATCGCGGCGTGGGGTTTTCCAGATCAGCTTCCCGGTGCGTGTCTCCAGGCAGTGCAGTTCGTCCGACTCCGCCGGCAGGAGAAACACCCGGCCATCCGCCATCACGGGCGTGGCGTCAGGCACAACCGACTGATCACCTTGTGCCACCTCGGTCACCCCACGGACGTTGCGGCGGATGATCATTCCGTTCGGCAGCCGCACAACATTCGCCTGTTCCTTCGCCTGATAGCGGTAGGCCCACAGGAGCGTGCGTGTCGCGACATCGATGCCCACCACACCACCGGCGCCGGTCGGGCAGACCAACACTCCGTCGTCGAGCGAGGGCGAGAGCCCTGCGAGCCGTCGGCTGCGGCTTCCAGGCTGCTCGATCCGTCGGGCTTCATCGAGTTCGGCGAGAGGCTGGCTCCATTGCACGCTGCCAGAGACTGCATCGAGCACATCGACCCGAATCTCGCCAAGTTCTTCCACCAAGACGAAGAGTTCACTGCCTACAGGGAGTGGCGGTCCGAGATACCACGGGCTGCCGGCCTCCGGTGGAAAGCCTCCGATCCCGGGCGTCTGCCGGTTGTTCGCATCAGCATCACCATCAGCAGGCTCACTCGGCAGCCGCCAGGCGAGCCGCCCTTTGTCACTCGCCACATAGGCGGAGAGCACATTCCCTGAAAACTCCCGGCTGCTGCCCCCAAATGGGCGGACAATCCGCTGCTGCTCAAACGATGCTGCCGACGCCGACGGACTCTCCACCGCAAACACCAGCCGTCCGTCGCTGCTGAGGGTACCGGTGGTGAGATCTTCAAAGCCACGCGCCACCGACTGTTGCCCGCTATCGACGTCGGCTTGCTCCGCCATCCCGACCAAGCCGGTGTCATCTTCAAACCTTCCTGGCTGCAGCCAGATCCGCTTGCCCGTCGTGAAGTCGACCCCCAGCAGGCCGAGCGGTGACCGCACGACAATGGTGTCTCCCACCACCAACGGCTGGCCCGCCGGCAGCAGTGGCTGCTGACGATCCCGAGCGAGAATCCGCTGCCGTTCGAGCAGTCGCGACTCACCCGGGTGTCGAGTCAGGGGCACGCGAAACCGTGCCGCCAGCAGCGGACGGCTCGCCTCAATCGAGACCGCTCGCGATGGCGATCCGCCCGCCATCAGCCACGCCCCCGACGCCGCAGACGGCTGCCACCCGTCGCCGGCTGCGTCAGCATAGAACCGATCAAGCACACCGAGCGACGAGCCTGCAGCTGCAGCCTGCGCAACACTGGCATTCCCCAGCTGCAGTGAAGCTGCGTTGCCACGCCGCATGGCTTCGGCAAGTGCTGCCTCGGCAGCCTCACGATCCCCTGCCTCATAGGCAGCGACCGCCCGCATCAGCGAGAGTGACGGCTCAAACGCGGCGACATCTCCCAGCCCCGCCAGGCGATCAAGCCAGGCCAAGGCCGAGAGCGGCTGCCCGTTGGCCAGGCAGTCAAAGGCGGTCATGACCGCAGCGGCCTGTCCTGAGGGGGTGTGAAACCAGCGGCGGGCCACCGCCACGACCTGCTCACGGTCGTCAGCAGCCAAAGCCTCGGCGAGCATCCGCTCCGCGCGGGCACGAAACTGCAGTTCGTACGCATCACGGCCGGCTGCAGGCATGGCATCAAGCAGTGCTCCGGCCTCCGCCTTCACGCTCGACCAGGTCGCTCCACCATCCTCTGACCGCAGGAAACTGTCGGCATCACCAGCCAAAATATCGTCGATGACGGTGCTGGCATCGCTGAAGCCGCCCGCCGCGATCGCCTGCCGAGCCTGATCGAGCTGCCGCTCACGGAGCCGGTCTGAAGGCAGAAAAATCCCGGTTTCTTCATCGAGATCGCCCGCGAGCCCAGCGTTCGGCACGGCAATTCCCTGGCCTTGGGCCACCGACGCCCCACCGAGCGTGGCATCGGGGTGCAGCTGTCCACCTCGAAGGCACCAGCAGAGCAGGCACCAAAATGCCAGCAAAAGCCCGCCCCAAGACCACCGAAAAGACCTGTTCATGCAGAATTCGCCGTGTTTTTGCGGGCTTCACACTTCTCAAATCTTAGGGCGTCTACCGAGAATCTGGCAAGCAACCCCAATGGAGAAACGAGCCTCGGGCGAGCTTTTTGCCGGTTTCCAGCCCTGCCTCAGTACGGCAGGCACAACACTCCGAGAAGGCCGAGCCCACTGCCCGTCCTCCCTCCCACGAATAAGAAACAGCGTTTTTTCCGAGAGATACCGTCTTCTGCCGCTTGCATTTTCGCGACGAGCCCGTCTAATCACCTGTGTTCCGTGTGTTTTTTAACCGGAACCAACCGCAACGCGGGCTGTCGATCCCGCGAAGCACAAACCTTTTTCAGGAGTCGAAGTACATGGCGAAGAAGACGGGTGCCAAGCCCTTGACGAAGACGGAGATCATGCGAGCAATCTCCGAGGCCACCGGGCTGGCCAAGAAGGACGTCGTTGCTGTCCTTGAGGCGCTCCACGCCGAGATCGAAAACGCCCTTACGAAGGGTGGCGTTGGTGTGTTCTCGATCCCAGGCCTCGTGAAGGTTGAGCGGAAGGTTGTTCCCGCTCGTCCTGCTCAGAAGAACGTGAAGAATCCCTTCACTGGCGAGCTGCAGGATCGTCCTGCCAAGCCTGAGAGTGTCAAGGTTCGCGTTCGTGCACTGAAGAACCTCAAGGCCATGGTCTGAGTTCTGACGAAGCAGTCGCCGTAAGGTGACAAAGGCCGCAAGGTAACAAAGATTGGGCGGATGGAGCCTCGAGTTCCATCCGCCCTTTTTTATGCTGCCACGAGTCGCTTCTGCCCGCTGCTCTTTCCGTCGCAGCACCCGTTCAGGCACTGCCGTCGGCAAGCATGCCAGCCGCCCAGTCGGTGAGCATCGAGAACTGAGCGGAGAAGCCCTGCTCTCTGACGCCGACAGGGCTCTTAAAAAACGGGGCAAGCCACGTAAGAGCTCCCGTTTCGCCTCCGCGTTTCGCCCGCTCCACCAGACGCACGAGGTCGAGCACCAGCGGCGCTGCGAGAATCGAGTCGCAGCCCTGCCAGGTGAACTGCATCGTCATCGGCGTCCCCAGGAACCCACGGAAGTGGATATGGTCCCAAGCAGTCTTCCAGTCACCGAGGCTTTCGATGTATTCGATCGAGACATGCGTCTGCGGGGGATAGCCCAAGATGGCGGCCAAGAGGTGGTCTTTGCTCTTCACTTTCGCGGCCTTGTTCCGCGGGTCATCGAGCACCTTACCGTCCATGTTGCCGAAGATGTTGTGGCCGACCCAACTCATCACCTCGAGGTTGCGAGCGGCAAACATCGGTGCCAGCACGCTCTTGAGCAGCGTTTCCCCCGTCTTCCCATCGCAGCCTGCATGGGCCACGCCACGCTCGAGTGCCAACTGCTGGAGGGCGGGCGGCGTGCTGCCGGTTGAGGGTGTGAAGTTGATGTAACTGCAGCCAGCCTCTGCGGCAGCCACGAAGTAGAGGCTGCTCGCCGGCAGTGGGCAGCGGGCAGCATCGTCGAGCAGGAGCTCGATCTCCGCATAGGTGTCGGGCATCGGCAGCTGTGGTGGCGGCTCCGTGGAGGCGACGTTGACGACAATCACCTCATCGAGCTCGTCCTGCGTGCGAAAGCCCTCAAGATCTCCACGGATCCGTTCGATCGCGGCCCGCGGAGACTCCACAAGGGCTGCAGTCTCGGGGGCTGCGAGACTCGCGATCTTGTCGCCTGCAGCCACGATGGTGCCCGGCCGCAGCCGCGCCTCGGTGGCCGCAAACAGGTCGCCCGCGGCGTCGAGGAGTTCGGGCGTGATCGCTCGACTCTCCCGCCACATGCGGTGGGCCTCGTCACCCAAGCCGCCCGGCCGGATATCGTGACCGCCGACTACGATCTGCCCAAACGAGACGAGGTCGAGCTGCGTAAACGGCTCGAGCTCCGTCACCAGCCCCACCGGCGGGGTCTTGTTCTGCTGCAAGGCTGCCAAGCCAGTCAGCATGGTGGTTGCCACGCCTCCCTTGGCACCGATGAGCCATACACCTAGTCGCGGTTGGGACATCGCAGCCACTCCCTCATCTTTCAAAATCCAGACGGCTATCTGCTCGCCGTCAGCATGCCTGACTGTTTTCTTTCACAACTGTTTTCTTTCACAACTGTGCCCACCGTCAGAGGTGCTGGCGACGGGCATGCACGGCAGCCTAGAGAAGCGGGCCTCCGCGGGCCACCCCCGCTGTCTCCGGCGGCGTCGAGGGACAGATCTTCTTCTCCGGTTCCCCACCCGTCCGACTCTTTATGATGATCGGCTGGAGAGGGGGCTGTGCAGCTTCTTCCCGCCACCAACGCCAGGAGTCTCATCATGCGTGCGTCTGCACCGGACACACCACGGCCGATGTCGCAGCATCGCCACAGCACGACATTCTCGCAACAGGCCCTGGTGGTGTGGACAGCCCTTCTTATCACGCTGTGGACCAGCGGAGGCAGCGTCACGGCCCGAGCGGCCGAAGCAGCTCCGGCCACCACTGCAGCCGACCTCTTTCGCGGCGACCAGCTCGCCGCCTGGTGCATCGTGCCGTTTGACGATGAGCCCCGATCGCCCGCCGACCGTATGGCGATGCTCAAGCGACTCGGCCTCACCCGCTATGCCTACGACTACCGAGCCGAACACATCCCACAGTTTGATGATGAGATGCAGCAGCTCAAGGCTGCCGGCATCGACCTGGTGGGCTGGTGGTTTCCCACGGTGCTCAATGAGGAAGCCAGGCTGATTCTGGACGTGCTGAAACGGCATGAGATCCAGACGAGCCTGTGGGTCACTGGCGGTGGCGAGCCGACCACGAGCGAAGCCGACCAGCAGGCCCGCGTGGCAGCCGAAGCGGCCCGCATCCAGCAGATCGCGGAGGCGGCCGCAGCGATCGGCTGCACGGTCGGCCTCTACAACCATGGCGGCTGGTTTGGTGAACCGGAAAACCAGATCGAGATCATTGAGCATCTCGCTGCTTCGGGAATCGACAATGTGCGGATCGTCTACAACCAGCACCATGGCCACGGGCATGTCGACCGCTGGCCTGAGCTGCTGGCCAGAATGCAGCCACACCTTGAGATCCTCAACCTCAACGGCATGTTCTCCGGTGAGGATGGTGTCACGCATAAGATCGCACCGATCGGCCAGGGCGATCTCGATGAGCGGCTGCTCGCAGCGATCGTGGAGAGTGGCTACCAAGGCCCGTTTGGGATTCTCAACCACACCCAGATCGACGCTGAGGATCGGCTGCGTGACAACCTCGATGGGCTCGCAGCCGATCCTCAGCGTCGATCTGGGTGTGG
>Ga0181606_10002376_pt1 | contig 16199 bp, 26 predicted proteins | sample 041ome_10_FD_132994 | JGI IMG/M metagenome (GOLD analysis project Ga0181606, IMG submission 132994) | Coastal salt marsh microbial communities from the Groves Creek Marsh, Skidaway Island, Georgia - 041412US metaG (megahit assembly) | ecosystem: Environmental > Aquatic > Marine > Intertidal... | reverse complement strand
TTCCTCCGATGCAATTTTCATTGGAAAATCTTTGGGTGTGATCGCTTTGAAATATGCAACTTCTAGTCCATTTTTAGCAGCAGATTTAATACAACGATCCGCTGCTTGTCTGGACTTAATATTATCTAGAATTGTAATTACACTTGCTTTCATAATGATGTTGTTGAGGATAACCCTTGCACCTTTGTATAATAAATCTTACTTGCCCCAATACCCTGAATTAATTGCTTACACATCAATGCATCATTTGGCCAAGCACCATGCTCTTTTACCAACTCAAGCATTTTATTTGCCCCAGTTGGTTTAATTATATATGCACTGTTTCCAGGAAGACCTTGAGGGATCATTAGGTCATCAATTGTGGGAACTCGTTGAATTGTTTTTGGATTCTGTTGTAATTTATCATGGTAATCCTGTGCCTTACGAGTGGCGCCACGTGGATCATTTAGTGAAATAATTCCACACTCAGCCTTCATAAACGCGGTTTCATCAAATGGTTTGACAAAAATGGCATCATGTTCTAGTACCATCAGTGGTTCATTTTTATCAGCACATAATTTCCATAGCATATAATGTGAGAGAAAACACGCCACTCGACGTAATGGATGTTTTGTTGCATAGGCAGTCTTTCTTAGCCCAGCCTTAAAATCCATCTGTTCACCTTTCCAAGGATATTTCCAATTGATTCCTTCCTCTCGCATTATACGTTCTGCATCATTTTCGTTGACGGCATCAAAAATGTCAATATGGATATTGGCAGATTTAATGCATCGTTTTGCTGCTTGTACCGATTGCGGATTTGTGGTTAATGTAATAATATAAGCTTTCATTTATAACCCATATGATGTACTTAAATTAACTGTATTAAATTTTATTGGACTTGGATTTATATATTGAATCCGTAAATTATGAGAATTTATCATAAAGTCCGATTGATCCAATCCATGCTTTTCAATTTTGGTCAACATCTTCTTTGCACCAGTTGGGGTGATTGCATATGCTCCTGTACCTGGCGCCATTTTAGAATCTTTCCAAATATTGTTTTTGTGATACAGTAATGGATAACTATCCGGTAGATCACAAACACCAAAACCTGACCAAATAAAATCTTTAAATTGTTTTAATCCTAATTTATTTGGTGGTCGAAAAACAAATTCTGCATTTAATATTAGGTAATCTTCAAAATCATATTTTTGTTCCTTTTCTATACATATGGCATCATGCTCAAAGAAACACATAGGTTCATCTGCTTCGACTACCTTTTTAAAAAACTGAATGTGATTAATTGCACAACTCAATTTGGTCAAAAATCTGTCACGATTTTCAGTTTTAAAATTATGTAAACGACTCTCTTTAATAATGTCTGTTTTAAATTCTTCGGTTTCCGTAACCTTAAATTTAGTTATACCGGTTTTTAATTCAGTATCCCATCCATATTTTTGAAATGATTTAAAAGCCTGATCAGCCTGTTGTTCAGATTCTTTGTGTCCTTTTATATAGACAATTTGACCTTTCATAATTTAATAAGCTCTATACCTTTATCTGGAGCTCTCATAGAATGATGAGAGAAATGACCACCTTTATTATAATATATTTTAATATTCTTTGGTTGCATGTAAAGCTGTGCAAAATGGAAGAATCCTGAGTCGGCACCAACATGGTAATCTGCCTTTGATAAAGCGTAACCAATATTCTTTAAATTGCCTGGTCCTTTCAATAAAGGATTTGTTGCATCGCCACCAATAAACACTGTTTTATATCCATTGGATCTATATTTTGCAAGAATTTTTTCCACGGCCATAGGTTTGATTTTTCTGGAATCTGGCGAATCCTTCCAATATGGCACATTATTACTATCAAATTGGACTGTAATAAATTTTTCTGGTAATTGAATATTATCAACAATTGGTTCTATGGGAAAGCATCTATTTACATAAAATGCCGCATCGATCATTTCTCCAACATTTTTTGGAGAGCTATATTTTGGATTCCAATCTTTATAGTAATATGTCTGTGCATCAATACCTTTGTCTGCCAGGTATTTTAACCAATCACCCTCCGATAATTCCTTTATATCATGGCCTTCAACAAATATAGTATTCGATGGAAATAACTCAAGTAATTCAAGCCAGGATGCATTTTTATCTGGTCGGTGATACTTATCTGTAGTTAAATGTAACGTCACAGGCACATTATGAACCATACTATAATTATAGCCTGTCATCAGGGCATGAATTCTATCTCCCAAACCTGGGACAGTATAAGGAGCATCCTTTACAAAACTTCTAGAGCGAACGGCAATATGTTTCATGTATCCCTTTGTCGTCTTAATTCTTTTTTGGCTTTTAAAATGTTTGGTTTCTCTTTTTCCCACCAATCATTGTCATAATTAAATTTATATTGTCTTAATTTACCGTCCATTTTTTTAGCCATAAAATATGATTCTTCTAGCTTTTCAAACAGTCGTTCAGTTAATGCCTTATCTTGTATTTCTGCATCAATGATGTCCCATATTTCTCGATGGACCTCACATATTGTTCTCTTACCGTTGACCTCGGTAGTAAGTTTACTCTTTTGGTGCATACATTTCACACTTTTTGCAAATTTCTGGTAACGTATCTTGACTATAAAATCTTTCTCTTAATGCTTTCAGTTCAGGTCCTACCCATAATTGGGAAAATGGAGTATCCTTTACATTACCTATAATTAGTTCACCAAACACATCTCTACATTCACAAACTTTATAGTCACCATCAACTGTAATAAGTGGTTTTCTATATGTGACCTCACATGGTTTTGTTCTAGGTAATCTGATCCTTATACGGCCTTGGAGATATTCATTGTTCTTAATATCCTCCTCCATCAATCCACCCCATGTATCGTAGACATTTTCAAATTTATAGCCGAAACCATGGTCACGACAAAATTTTGCCATACGATCCGTTTCACCTGTATCGCCTTTATATTTACGGAGTACGAGATGTGCATTTACATTTGGATTTGATTTTACTATTTTAGATAATGCTTTTAAATTGTTTATTACTTTATTATAACTATCGACACCCATCAATTTATGATACATTTCTCTATTAAAACCTGTCATTGAAATACCAATATTAAAATTAGTATTAGACATATTTTGAAATGTTTCTCTTACCTTTGATCTAAAGCTGATAAAGTTACTATAAAATCTTAATTTCTTTATAGGTGAGGAATCGATATATCTGAGTCTTTCATCAATCATTTTATCTACTAATGGATCAGCTATCGTTGGCGTTAGTGATATTTCTTTACCACCCATTTGTACATAATCTTCAACGACGCTCTTAAATAGATCCATATCCATATATTTGACAGGCATGGTGCCGTGAACCTTTGGGTAATAACAAAATACACATCTTGCATTACACAAATTTGTTGTTTCTATATACAAGGCACCCGGTAAATTTGACATAATTAGACTTTAATACAAAATTGAGTTTCGCCGTATCTGAACATTTGGAAATTATTTTTTTCTTTAAATTCATTTACGGCCTTTGTTGTGCCAGGTTTTGACCATCTGGCATTTGGCCATTTATAATCATCACCCAAAATCATTCCACCCTTCTTGACAACTTGAAGTGCATTATTTAGATCTTTTAGTGTCGCCTCATACGAGTGATCGCCGTCAATATAGATCCAATCCAGTTCCACATCTTTGTATTGATCAAACCACTCATCGGATGTCATTCTGCAAACCTCTGCTGCAGAATACGAACTTACCTTTTTACATACCTCCTTATGGACATTATCATAATATCTCATAAATCCTTCTTTGGTAAATTCTCCAGTGATTTTAGAATATTTGGCATAATACTCTTGCATATATGATTCACCCAAATATTCATAGGAGGCAACAGAATATGGATCAACCATGTATAATTTTTTTACATTCTGCTTTAGAAAAAGAATAGATGTATTTGCCTTCCATACACCAATTTCAGCGCCGATAGTATCGGGTTTAATAACGCTCATGATCTTAGGCGAATCATGATTAGTAGATGTTGCCATCATTGGACTGTCTCCATCAATTGTTCTATATTTTCGCCACCATTCGGCAATTTATCTTTAAGAAAGAAATGGACAAAATTTGCTTCTGTCGGATCTTTTACTGCAGTATATAACGCATTCCATTTCCAATCAAGATGTTGTTGTGGTACACCATCCTTGCGTAACCAATAGTTTAAAAGGGTCTGGTCCGTTGACCATTTCCATGCGCCCTTGCCGTCAACAAAATCTTTAAATTCAGGCCTTTCAATAAAATTACGTGCAGTTTTGGCTTTTGTGTAATTCATAATGGATTTATTCATTAGCATAAGTCCCATATTATAAAATTCAAATCCAAGTCTATTTGGTTTAAAATCTGATTTATTTGAATGTAAATGACCATATTGCATTTGGGAATATCCAATAATCTTTTTCTTGTACCATTCCTGAATAGGCATCTCTCTTTCCACTACACCCGCGAATGCAACATTAGGATCTAGTTCATCAAAAATATTTGGTGAGTTTGGGCGAATCCATATGTCGGCATCTACAATACAGATTTGATCATATCGGTCAAAATAGTCTAGAGCATTTTCCTTTTCATAGATTGGTAGGAAACCTCCATGCTTCTCGTATGATTCCTTTGACCGATTGGTTGCAAAAATATCTGGTTTAATTTTTAGGATTGGAGTTTTTTGAACCACATGGTCGATACCATGTTCTTGACAATACATTGCAACCGATGCTGTACAATGTTCATATAATTTAGAAGGTTTACCGACATAAACCTGATATATCATTTGTTTCATAATATTTAAAACCTTGATTTATTTCTCTGATATGTATAATCCGGATTTCTACTAAAATCTGTATCCATATTTCTAACTGCAATACCAGATAAAAATTTATCTTTCTCTATACTGAAGGAACTAAGTTTGGTTTTCTTAAGTACACATGCAATATTTGTTTTTGAGACTTCCAAATGTAGGACTTCATAATTACACTCATCGGCCAATATTGTAAAAAATTGTTCACTGTAATAATAGTGGCAATGACCTTTCCACACATCTTTGGTGTCATGGTTTGTAACCTCTGGCAGTCCGTGAATAATAATGCCATTATCCTTACAACACATATCAATTATTTGAAATGCTGTATATTGAGCATCAAATGGTTCTACGTGTTCTGTTGTGCCTAAATTATATACAACATCAAATGTATCGGTAAATTCTTTAAAGTCATCAACAGAAGTTAGATCCTTAATCAGTGATCCATCCTTGCCATTTAGGTCAACGGACGTGTGGATCATTCCTTGATTTGTCCAGTATTCTTTTCCAGTATTTTCAGAAATGCCTTGATTAGGTCTTACGATTTGATTTCCTAACTCTAATATTTTAATATCTTTAAGAGTAGAAAAATTTTGAATTGTATGATTTTTAATTAAATCAATAAAGGGTAATTTTAGACCCATAATAAATTATCGCTTTTTCCATTCAACACAAGTATATGTATAGTTGCCTTCAAGTTCATTTGTCATGGCTTGACCGATCTTTCTACATTCCGTCCAGCTTGTGTACCATCCTTGGTCATAAGCTATAACCTCAGGATTAGGTCCTGAGGTCATTATCATAACTAAAAGTACCCACATAATTTATTTCTTTTTCAGTGCATCCGCGCCGAAGAAAGCTGAAACCAAAACTGCAATTGATGCAAAATATGTTGGTGCGATATCCGCAATCAAACCTGCTGCTTCTGAAAGTCCAAACATCGATGTTACAAATATCCCTAATGGATAGAGTAACAAACCAAATAATGCGAACCAAGCCATTTTGCGAATTGCATCCCGTTGAGCATCAGCGTCTTCCATTTCCTTACGCTTAAACTCCAAATACATTTCATGTTCGCGATCATCGACAACACCGTCACCATTAGTATCTGCCGGATGTGTACCATCTGCCATAGTCATTCCTCTTATTTTTATTATTGGTATGACTATTTATATTATTTGATGCTGGCAAGGGCCTCATCTAGTTGCACGAAGAGATATTCCTCTAGATCATCCTCATTGGCTTGGTACCGAATACCAATACCACCTTTATCATTCCATGCTTTAATGTTTGATGGCTTATCATCAATTAAGATATTTGGTTTACCATCAAGTAAATTGGTAGCGTAATCTTCTTTACGCCCCGTAACAATAAACCGATTAACTGCCGGCATCCACATGCGTTCTTCTAACCAACGCCGTTTCCAATAAGCCGAATTGTCGCGATCACCACGAAGAGGAGATGTATTAATTCCCCAGTCTCCATTGGAAATTTGACGAACATGGTGAATTAAATCATTTGATGTTTCAAATTCAGGAAGTGTTCCAAAAAAGTTAGTACCCTTCAATGCTTGAATACTTTCCTCTGGAACTATTTTCCAATGATCAACCCGAAACTTTTTTTCAAGTCCTTTAAAGAAGTCGGCAATTACGCCATCCATATCTACATATATCATATTCTTATCCATACTGAGTCGGTAGCAAGTCTAAAACTACCGAGAAATTTAAAATTATAACCTGATCCCCATTCATCTGGTCCGATCAGGCTCACCCACGTGGTGCCATCTTCTTTTTGATAGAGATGGTAGACTTCACCAACCTTTGGGCTAAAACCAATATTTGCATTGTAGATCAGCTCATTGTCTGCTGCTGTCTCTACAAGTTTCTTAAATTCTGCCTCAAGCTCTTCATACCGAGTCTTGAGTTTATTCTGAGCTTCTTTAACCTTGACCTCACGGTAATCCTTGGTATCTGGAAGTGTGATCGCCGGAGCAGCAACATTATCGCCATACGGCATTGTCATTTTATTGTCTGCTACACGATCCGGCTTTTTCATAAAATATACCTAACAAGTGCTGTGAATAAAAGAAATCCAATGACTGAATTTAGAATAATCAAAGCTCTATCTTTCCATTGAAGTCCAACATATAACCAACCAAGTGTGCCTGCCCATGAAAACGCAACATCATAGATCTTTGGAATCTCTTCTACGGATCGACACATAACTGCAATAAGAACTAAAATGGTCGCGGCCCACTTGATATACCAAGTAAGGCCTAGAGTTTTAATTAGGACCATTTCATCAGTAGGCTTCTTCATGATTGTTCTGCCATCATTGCAATGGCCAAATCTATTTCTGCGGCCTCAAGCCGTTTCGTTACATCAATCTCATTGATCACAGTGAGTTGCTTAATGAAGTTTGATTTAGCCTGGTAATAAGAATCCATAAAATTCTCCAGACGTAATTTCTCTTCCTTAGGCAAATAGGTTGAACGCTGAAGTTGTAGATATTTGTTTACGATGTTATCTTCATCAAAACCAAAATTACTCATAATATTCTCCTCATTTGATATAGACTATTATAATCAAATGAGGAGCAAAAGTAAACACATTTTTTAAAATTAAAAACTATTATCTTATCAACGTGTTAGCCGATATTCTGTAAATCAGTATTAACACTATGAACATGGGGGAGGATTTTAAGATTCGGACAATACTTAATCATTGCCGAGACATCCTTAGGGAAACAAGCGCCGCTATAACCTAGTTTACCATCGTGGTTTGGCGCTTGCATATGTGATGGGCCAATATGTTTAAACATTGCCAATGCATCTGTTAGATCATAATAATGGATATCTTCTGGTAGGTTAACATATAGGTCATGAAAAAATGCAACCTTTGTTGCCAACCAAGAATTATGGACATATTTAATAGCAGAAGCAGTAGTACGGTCTGTATACATGACTTCCTTAAAATGTTCCAAACCAGAACTCATGATATCATTCCACCATTCAGCATCATCTGGATTATCTGCATGGCCAAAGATCATAAACTCTTGACGCATAAAGTCTTCCATGGCACAACGTTCACGGAGAAACTCTGGATTGTAAACCACATTACGTGAATAGGAATCCATCATATCAGGAGCAACTGTACTTTTAATCAGAATGCGTTTATCGCCAACTTCATCAATGACTGAACGAACAATAGAATCATCACAGAATCCATCATCACCTTGTGGAGTAGGTACAGCAATTACAATACCCGATGCTTTTTCTAATGCTTCTTCCTTGTTATTCTCTGGATAACGAACTGGATCAATACGAATTACATCATGTTCTGTATATTTTTCTAGGTAGTCAGCAACAGTACCACCAACAAAACCACAACCAAAAATAGCAATAGTGCTCATCTAAACATTTTCCTTCTATTATATTCTTCAATAGTACTATGTAGTAGGTCTGTATAGTTATCTCTGTGCTCTTTAAACACAAGAGGTTCATTATCGTCTACATCCATAACAACAACCACGTTGGTAATTGGCATACCAGTTCGTTCCTCAAACATGATTGCATATGCAGCCATCTGGGCAAAATACCCAGAGATGTTTTCTTTCTTTTTGACTCGCCGAGAAGTCTTCCAATCAAGAATAGAAGCTACACCATCGAATTCAGCAATACAGTCGCAACGACCAGCCAACCCAAGATACTTGCTGTATAAAGGAACCTCAATCCCAAAGATACGTCCGATCCTGGAGTCGAGGATAGGTTTAACATTAGCCAAGCTTTGCCGAATGTGCGGTAGGTATTCTGTAGTATCTTTTCCATTCAAGTAGTCCTCAATGATTGAATGAACCTTTGTACCACGGGATGATGCTCTATGACCTACACGATTGGCCTCATCATCTCCAACTCTTTTTCGCCACGCTTGAATTGCTTCCTCTGATAGGATACTTAAGACAGTAGTGACACTAGGAAAGGCACCGTCAGGAGTAGAGTATAATCTACCCACTTTGGTAGTCTCAGCATCCAGGTCGTCATATCCGAGATCAATTGTTTCATGTACGAACTCCATATTTATACTTTAATCGTGTTGCCACGACCACTTCCTTTTTTAATATTTTTTAAATGATCCTGCCAATCACCACCGGCTCGAGTCAAAACACTTTTGGTATCACTTATCATATTCATACCTTGCAATTGGATTTTTAACTGAGGATTATTCTCTTTAAATTGATCCAATTCGGCTATTTTCATATTGTGTTCTTCAATCTCTTCGGTCTCAGTATTTCTAAAAACATATGTTGGCATTATTCTTCTATCTTCCATTCCGTTTGATATTCTAAGGCATATCGACAACCATGAATATAATCTCGGTCCTCTTCACTTAATGCTGACCAAAATTTGGACACAGAATCAATGTGTTCCAAAACCTCAGACTGCTTCTCTAAGTGTGTATTGGATTCCATCATTTCTTGAAGTTGGTCCATACGTGTTTTGATTTTGTCTCGTAGGCTCATTAAACCACTCCGGTATTTCTCTTTTGGTCCATTTGGCAAATCGTTGTTTTTCCAATAGGTAATAATTACGATATGCATCAATTGGTAAAGTCATTTTACAATGGTCTGGCATTGCTTGTGGAATATTAGTCATTGGACCTTTGGCTAGATTTTTTGGATTAAAACCTAGTGGGATAACAAGTTTGGTCCAAGTCATATGTTCTTTACCATACCGATGTGTGTATTCACTACATAGATCAAACCATAGATCATATAACCATTTATAATTGCCAGTAGATTGTCTAGTCCAAATGGCAGATGGATGATTGACATGGGAGGCTTTGTAAACCACTTGTTCCATATCAGAGTCATCCAATCGCCAACGTTTGATCTTACGACCAGAAGAATCATCAATATATAACTCACCATCCAACATTCTATGAGCAGTGGACATCAATTGAGCGTACTCAATGATCATTTTTACTACATGTTTATCACAATGATATTGTGCACAAATTTTTGGATTATCGTCAAGATAAAAAATATTCATAATATACCATCCTCCCTCGGCGGAACTCTATTATTATATCACATTTTAGTCCTTAAGTAAACCAGGAAATGCTTCATTGACGATAGGCCGTGTCAAACCTTCGGGTGGCTTTTTATTGATCATATTGACAACAAGTTTGGCATCCTCAGGATGGACTCCTTCAATAATACCCATAAAGATATTTTCTCTTTTAAAGGCAGGTAACTTATCGCCTGGACCACCTTTAATGAAATATCCAAATTTTTTATTCTCACGCATGAGATTTGCCGGAGCGTTATGTGGTTCTGTTGCGGTATAGGGTGGTTCGCCTGTCGGCAAATTCCATTCAACAGTAGAGTCCATAGAACCACGAATAACATCTTTGAGTGGCCAAGATTCATATTGCTTTAAAACCTCAACCTTTTCTTTTTTGGACTTTTTCTTACGAACTTCTTCGAAAACTTCATAGATAAATTTAGCCATTAGATAAATTCCTCAACACATTCAATTAACATTTTACATTTCTTATCTATAAGATAAGGAAGCACTTTGCCTTTATTCGGCCATGGATCTTGTTCATTGAAACTACTTAGAATAGCCTCTTTAAGATGTTTTGGTGTATTTGTAAGATCGATCAGAGTTTGATTCCGTTGGTAATTACGATACCATGATGCAGCATAGAGTAATTCTCCATCATGTAGATCCTCGACAATTGCCTCCATCTTTTTCTTTGTTACTGGGGTCTGACGTAACCCTTCGACGAATACATTATCATCGCTTAGCACGTTTGGTACACCGTCTCCGGCGTCTCCACGAATGATGTGTGTCTGTAAGTGTAACCGTGGGTTTGGTATATCAATGAACTTTTTGGTCAGTGGAGAGAACTGACGAACATTATCAAACCTTTGTAATTGGGCAAAATCTTTGTCTGCCGAAATAATCATTACTGGTTCATAGTTACCAAACTCGGCCGTATTTTCTGATAGAGTTCCGATAACATCGTCGGCCTCACAACCATCAATACGAATTACTTTGTAGGGAAAATATTCTTTGAGTTCCTCACGGACCGCATTGAGGATACGAAAGGCCTCGTCCCAGTTAAAATCTGATTCGTCACGACCTTTTTTACGACCGGCCTTGTATTGTGGGAATGCTTCTCTGCGCCAGTTATTTGGAGCATCTGCAGCAATAACCACTTGGCCATATTCTTTTTGAAACTTGACCTTATACATACGAATCGTGTTAAGAATCATATGGCGGATCATATCTTCATCATTTAACCTGTTGGCCATGATGTTACCAATGGCAATACCATTGTAGTCCATTATAATCATAAATTATCCCATAAAGTTATCAAAAAGATTTATAACGCTTTGAATATCGGATTCTGCAACCTGATATATCAAATGGTTTTTACGGTCACCAACTTGTTCAATAGAGTCTGTATAACCCTCAGATTCTAAGAATGTCAATAACTGCTTACTGTACACTTCAAGGTTATTTTCTTTAGAACCACCCCAAATAGAAAATTTGACTTGACTGACAGTATTCGTTACGGCCTCACAATAAAAGCTCATAGCCATTGATCGACGTGTAACAGATTCTATGTAAACATTACCACTTTTAATAGTAAACTGGCCCATACGATTTTTTAATTTATCATAATTGGTCGTGTACCATTCTGGAAATGATTCGAAGTTATCATGCTGTTCATTTTGATATTCATTAAATAATTCACTAAATTTTGCCATAACAAAGCACTCCTTGTAGTGTCCAGAGACACGATTATCAATAGGTTCATATTTTGAAATAATAAAAGATTCTAATAAAAATGATTGCCAGTCATCTTTATTTTCAAATCGTTCGAGGTTTCTGGCCACAATATAGAGTTTATCAACATCGTAACCTTTTGTTTTAATGTGTGATAAACCACGGCTACCATTGCCTTTACCACTGTAAAGCCATTGGCCGTTATCATTAATATATGCATAAACATATTGGCCAAGAGATTTAAAAAAATCTGCACTACCAATAGTTGGTTTATGTGGCATTGTCACGATAGGAAATTCGTCGAATAGACTCATAATGTAATTCCAATATCAAATTATGGTACTATTATATCACAAGCTCGGGTAATGTAAACACTTTTTAAAAAATAAAAATATGTTGTACATTAATCATTTAAGGATATATCTTTAATGTGCTTTGAATGTATTTTACAACCAATGAACTCGTTGTAATATTCTTCTTTGAGGAGAACATCGTGCTCAAACTGGAGTTTTGCTTCCCAGTAAGAGCACTCGCCCTTTGTTTTGCAGAATTTTAGAATCTCTCGTTTATAGTTATCCTCACCTTTGGACTCTACTAGAGATTGTACTTCTTTACTGGACCCGAAATAATTACGCCAGTCTGATTCGACACGAGTCCGAACACGGCGTTTCCGAGTTTTAGTAACAGGCAAGATCTTTGGTTTCCAAAAGAATTTCTTGCCGATGTATTTCTTACCGGTATCGAGCTCCGTGATTTGATACACAAAGCCTTGATATTCTTCCGGTGTTTCTGTAAAAGATTTATTTTCATATAACCATGTCATGTGGTTATATATCAGTTTCAGTAATATCTTCTGGTATGGTTCGTCGACCACAACAAGGGCAGAATTCAACTTCCACCCCTTCTTCAATCACAAGATGGGATTCGTTATCACATTCCTCGCACATAATACGATATTGCTTCACGCCACATTCTCCCATCCCCAGTCGCCTTCCATACCGACTACTGAATATTCTGTAACACGCTTTTCAAAGAAATTATCATGTGACGCACCATTCAGAACCCAATCCAACCAAGGTAATGGGTTATCTTTGGCATTGAATTTAGGTTTCATACCAAGCTGTAGCAATCGTCTATCGGCGATGTGGCGAATATATTGCTTAACTTCTTCCTTGCTGATCCCTTGAACCTCATGGCCATTAAATGCCAATTCAATAAATCTATCTTCAAGTTTTACAGCATCTCTTGCCATTTGATAGATCTGTGATTTTAATTCATCATTAACAATACGAGGATGTTCTACACAGAACTCACGGAATAGTTTTGCATTACCTTGGACGTGTAATGTTTCATCACGAATAGACCATTCAACAATGGTACCCATACCTTTCATCTTACCGAAACGTTGGAAGTTGAGTAGCATTACGAATGATGCAAAGAGAGACATTCCTTCATTAAAAACCGATTGCGCCAGAGCGAGGGCAAGACCGGTATGGGAGTTAGTATCGCCATTAGACATAAAATCAATCTTATCGGCCATTTCTTTATATTCAAGGAACTTATGATATTCTTCATCTGGCAAACCCAACGTATCATTCAATAATGCATATGCTCTTTGATGGACACCTTCACGTGATGCAAAGGAGGACAACATATTACGAACTTCATTGTTTTTAAACTTAGGAATCAAAAACTCATGATAGTTCTCACCAACCTGGACATCAGATTGTGTAAAGAGACGAAGTACCTGAGTAATAAATTCCTTATCACTCGTTGATAACTTTGTTCTCCAGTCTTGGACATCCTCAGATAATTCTGCCTCGTCCTCAATCCAATGAATCTCCTCATGCTTTTTAGTCATTTCGACTGCCCAAGGATATTGGAATGGTTTATATGTTTGTGATATTTGTAGTAGTGACATTTAACCCTCGCAAGCTCTACATTCTTCTGTTTCTGTTGTATTAATTGTTTGATTTAGGAATGCCATAAGTTCATCGTAACCACCCACATAACTTCCTTCGATGTAAATCTGGGGGACAGTCTTCACTTTACGACCAGTTACTTCGGCCGCAGTTTTACCAATTTCACTCAAATCAATGTATTCGTATTGAATTCCTCTTATTGATAATTCATCCTTTGCCGCAGCGCAGAATGGGCAATTTGCCTTACCGTAGACAATAGTTCTCATATCGTCTTGGAGTGCAACCCTTTCAACCTTCTCTGATACATTCTCAGCTCGAGATTTAGCTTCCGTACGAAGATAATATAATCCCTTAAGCCTTTCCTTCCATGCTTTGACGTGTACCTTATTAACATAAGATTTTTCCGCACCGGCGGGGAAGAATAAATTAACCGATTGGCCCTGACAGATAAACGGTTGTCGATCTGCTGCATGTTGTACGACCCAATTCTGATCAAGTTCCTGCGCAGTCTTAAATATCGCTTTTTCGCCTTCGGTGAGCTCGGGCAAGTGTTGAACCGATCCCTTATTAGTGATAATCGATGTCCACGTTGCTTCATTATTGATTCCGTGACCATTAAGGATTTCTTCAAGGTATTTGTTCTTTACAAGAAACGACCCTGCACGAGTTCTATGGGTGTACGCGTTAGCCTTGAGTGGCTCAATGCTTGGGCTTGTGGAGAGGATAACTCCAGAAGATGCATTGGGTGCAATAGCAAGTAAATGAGCGAAACGTAAGCCTGTACCAAGTCCATCAGGATATTCTCCTCGTGATAATGCTAATTTTTCAGATTGAGCAACAGCTTTTGCCTTAATCTGAGAGAACACAACTTTATTAATTTCTTGAGCTTTTTCAGATTCCCAAGCGACTCCGTGTTTATGGAGTAGTGAGTGGAAGCCCATCGCTCCCAGACCAATCGATCGTTCTCTGTATGCACTATTGCGAGCACGCCCAATTTCATCTGGTGCATTTTCAATAAAGTACTCAAGTACATTGTCCAACATCGTGACGAGATCCTCGACAATGGTGGTATTTTTCCACTCATCGTAGAACTCCAGATTGAGAGATGATAGACAACACACCGCAGTACGGTCAGCGCCGGTAGGTAGATGAATCTCATTACATAAATTCGAGCCATGGATTTTTAACCCCAAGTCTTTTAGTGATTGTGGCAAATGTTTATTTGCTTCATCAATAAAGTTCAAATATGGTTCACCTGTACGGAATCGTACCTCGATGATCCTTTCCCATAGTTTTCTGGCATTCATTGTCTCAGCAACTTCAGCTGTTGCCGGATCTCTGAGTTCCCAGTCTTTATTATCTATTACAGCTTGCATAAACGCATCTGAAATATTAATTGCATTATGAAGATTCAATGCCTTACGTTGGACATCACCCGTTGGAATTCTCATATTAAGGAATTCAATAATGTCCGGATGTGACACATCCATATAGGCAGCATAAGAACCTTTCCGTGTCTTACCTTGGCGATATGCGATCATATCAGCATCGACGGTATGTAGAAAAGGTAATGGGCCAGGTGCCTTATCAGATACTGTACGAACATCCGACCAGTGACCACCAACGCCACCACCCATGACTGATAACCAACGAAGTTCAGATGAATGTTCAATCAGACCTTCTAGTGTATCAGGTACATACGTCAAAAAACAAGAGATTGGTAAACCCTTTCCATCCTTTTTACCATTTGGAGCATTTGACAATACAGGAGATGCAAACATAAACCATTTGCGACTTACATAATCATATAACCTAGCTGCAAGATCCTCATTCATTTCGCCTTTATATGTTGACCATGCCTTTGCTGCGCGCATATAAGCTTCTTGTGGGGAGGTTTCATAATCACGCATATAGAAATCTTTGAGCATACCTACCGCATAGTCAGTTAATAGGTCGTCTCTGCTTTTATCAATTTTTAATGACATACTTTTGTAGTCCAAAAGGTTGTTTTAATTTTTTAAGGAAGGTCTATTATATATCAAAACCGAACATTTGTAAATCTATTTTTTCGGTTCTTCAGGGGTTACCGCCTCTTCGTAGTATATTATTACTTCGTTTTGTTGGTTTATATATCGCCTGAGTTCGGCGATGTTGAGTGCTAGATTCTCGTAATCCCTCATGGATAAGGAAACGAATGCTACCTCTCCATGTGTCTCAGAGAATTCTTTTATAAAATCTTCTAGGTTATCTTTATTGACAACGTAGACCTTGACATCAGTTAGCTGTACTGGCTTCGGTCTCGATACCGTCGGTATCTTTGTCTTTTCGATCTTCGTTACTACTTTGATCTCCGGCTCCGGCTTGCTCATGAGGCTGCAACCACTGAGGAAGGTTAGGATCAGGAGTACCACCAGTATCGGCAATGATTTCACGCCAAAGTTTTGCTGTTGCACCATTCATTCTACCCTGTAATTCCATTGCATTTTTCAATGCATCTTGTACTAAATCTAATTGTCTTAATTTATTTCTTAGATCATCACCATATTGTTCTGCCTTCTGTAATTTGGTAGAAAGCTCATTCATTAATTCTTGGCTACGTGCTGCTTCTTCTTGTAGGTTATTAATACT
>Ga0181606_10002373_pt1 | contig 16217 bp, 20 predicted proteins | sample 041ome_10_FD_132994 | JGI IMG/M metagenome (GOLD analysis project Ga0181606, IMG submission 132994) | Coastal salt marsh microbial communities from the Groves Creek Marsh, Skidaway Island, Georgia - 041412US metaG (megahit assembly) | ecosystem: Environmental > Aquatic > Marine > Intertidal... | reverse complement strand
GAGAGAGAGAGAGAGAGAGAGAGAGTCAGTGAAGGGGGAGAGGTAAATTTTTGAAATTTCCACGCGCGATATTCAAGAAGAACAGAGATGCGAAAGAAGAAAGAAGAAGGAAGGATTGAAACGTACCAGCGGTCCAGAACGACGCTTGAGCTTTCTTGTACTGTAATGTGTAGAAGTAAGAGAGAGAGAGAGAGAGAAAGGAAACGTCAGCACACACAAATTTTCAAAAGTTCAAAACGCAGAAGATTTTTCAAAAGTTTTTCTTTCTGAGAAGACGACGACGACGACGTACCATTTCCCACACGGCATCGTACTTCAACGGAAACAAAACGAAACGATCGTTTCCGCCGTCGTCGAGGAGCGGTTCTGGGAGTTGTTGTTCTTCAGATGGCATTTTTGTTGTTTGTGTGGTTATTGATATTGCTGCGTGCGCTTTTCTAATGACGAACTTATAAGAGTTTTGGGTGAACGGATACTTTTTTTTTGGGGGCCCAGACTGAAAAAAAGCAAAGAGCAATTTTAGAGCACGCGCGAGCAAAAGACCAGAGACAGACACAGGGACTTACTTCGTCACAAAAAAAACATCATCTTTTACGTGCATAAACGTAATATATAATGGGAAAAGTTCACGGTTCGCTCGCTCGTGCCGGTAAAGTCCGCGGTCAAACTCCGAAGGGTACGTTTTAAATCGTCATCGAGTCTTCGCGCGCTTCGCGTGGGGGATTTTTTTATCGGATTCCGGCGCGCGCTCCAAAATTTTGCTCCTTTTGGCAGCTGAAGAAGCCCTCTTTCTGGGTTCTGCGTGCGAGATGGAGAAAATCGGCGCTCGGAATTGCGGCGCGAACGACGTGGCGCGAACATGCGTGGAAGCGAAACGTGCGGCGATCACAACGCACGGATGCGTTTACGCGTGATTGCGTTCCTTTTTTTCTCGTTTTCATTCGCGTGCATCTCGTGCGTCGTATCTCGCTTTGCTGACATCTAATTTCCTCACCTCTCTTTCAAACCAATAGTTGCCAAGCAAGAGAAGAAGAAACGCCCAAAGGGAAGAGCGGGCAAGCGCATCGTTTACAACAGAAGATTTGTCAACGTCGTCGTCGGTCCGGGCAAGAAGAAGTCGCCGAACTCCAACGCCGCTTAATTTCATAGATTTCTGACTCATATTATTAGTTTATATTAGTAGAATTATATTGAAAATGAGTGTATGGAGGAGAATAGCCGCGCGAGGCCGCTCTTCGTCTTTCATCGAAGTGGGGCATCGACTTTTAGCAACAACAACAAATACAAAAACAAATACAATTGTAGTAGACAAAATAAGAGCTTTGGGCTTACCAGCAGCAGCATCGGCATCGTTATTTACAACGACATCGACGATATCAACAACAACGACAACAACACATGAAACAAACAATTCTTTACTACGAGGAGGAAGAAGATTCGTATCTTCTACTCCCACATCTTTTTCGTCCACGGACGGAGAGGTGTTAAACCTTGGTCGCAGAGGTGAAGACGCGCAGTCATCGGCGTCGTCTGATTCGAGCAGCACTCGCGAAATGGTTCGTAAATTCAAAGGCGTTGAAACGGCTTCTAAAGCTGAAATCAACAAGATTGAGTTGGACAGAGTTCGCAAAGAGTTTGCGACGTGGTCGGCGGATTCCGGCTCGTCCGGGGTCCAAATCGCCGCCCTGACTGCCAAAATCGCGTACATGACGGAACATTTAAAAGTCCACAAGAAAGATAAGCACAGTCGATTAGGTTTATCGCAAATGTTGGAGAGACGAAAGAAACTTTTGAAGTATCTTCGTCGACGCAACGCGACGACGTACTTGGACGTGATTACTAGGCTCGGGTTGAAAGACCGGAGTTTTGTGGAGGAACCGTTGGGTGCGAAGTGGCCTACCCGAGGTGGATAAAGATGGTACTAAATTGTTTGTTTAATTGAGGAGAAGAAGTTTTTACGCATATAGTTTGATTGAAGTTTTTTGTAACGAAGTTTTCACAAGAACGTTGCTGTGTGTCTGTTTTATTATTCAGTAATGATACCACCCTCGCGTTTAAACTTTTTTTGTGCGAGTGAGTGATGGCAATGTCGATTGAAAAGGATCTCTCTTTCAACACCAAAAAGGAAAAAATCCGACGTGTACATTTTTTTTCGTTAGAGTTTTGACGCTTCCCTTTCACATACGCTCACGATTCCTACCGATACAAACATCACCAAAGAACTCAGAAAAGCACCCAGATTTGCTTTCATCAACGCTCGCAATGCTTTACATTTCTTGTCTTCAACCGACGGGCGTTTCTCCGGCGTTAAACAATGGACGCCGCGCATGCGTCGTGAGTCAGCAGCAGCCTCTGGCAAAAAAGAAACCGCCGACGATACGAAAGAAAGAAGAAGTAAGCGCGTGTCAATACACGTTCTTATTGGATAAACCGGGATGCATGGACGCGCGAATGGACGAGGATGAGCCGTGCGATGCTACTTTGGAGTGTCCGTTGGAACCGTTCGATATTTCTAAGTGTTTGAAAAGGCACAAAGGCGTGTTGAAAATTGGCGTCGACCACGCCGTGAAGTTTACCCAACGCGCGGAAAATCTTTTCGTCTCTCCGCTCCCGGGGTCGTCGATTTACCTGGACGACGAAATCGTCACGGATAAGATGACGAAATTGGTCGAAGACGGCTCTCGCTTGAGATTCGCGAATTCCGAGTACGTTTTAATCGCCGAGGGGTTCTGTCCTTTGCCCTGGGACACGGTAGCGGCCTCCTCGAGATAAAAAAAAGTGCCTTTGTGTTGTGTGCGTGAGAACACACGCTGACACACAAAAACAAAAAAATATACCAAAACTCGCGCGCAACGCGACGCGCTTCCTCTCTACTTTTCGCCGGATACTTTTGGAGATGCGAAAACGAGATGGGACGGAAAAAGAGGGCGAGCGTGCACTCGCGCGACGATGGATGTACCATTACACTCACACACCTGTTGTTATCACATTTAGCTGTCTTTGTTTTTAATGACCACAATGTAAGTTACTGTTTTACTATTTTACGTACTCGTATTTTGCTGCCGTTGGTCTCCATTAAAAAAAAAAATGTGCGCTCTCCTCCGACGCGTGGTGTTAATATCACAGCACCAAAGAGCGGTTACGACGAATATGCGCGCGTTCACGTCTTCTCCTTCCAGCGCGTTGCCGTGTAAACACGCGCAACGAACTTCTTCGCCGCTCGCGTGTTCATTGTCGTCATCAACGACAAGAAAAACTTTCTCAACGGTGAACTGCAACAACAAAAAACAAAATCTTTTATCCCCTTCCTCGTCTCTTCTGTCGCGGAAGAACAGAAGAGTCAAGATCGTCGCAAAAATGGTCGGGAGCGACGATGAAAGAGTAGAGATCGACGCGAAAGTGGCGAACAAGCGGTATAAATGGGCCGTGGTCGGATGCGATTCCGACGCCGGAGGTGCGTTGGCCATAATCCGAGGCGACTTTGTCGGCGACGTGCAAACGGTTGAGATTGTGGACGTGCCTACGATGACGGTTTCGGTGAACGGGAAAGCGAGAAAACGATTGGACGTGGCAAAAATGATCGAAAAAGTAAAAGAGATGGACTTGCCGAACGATGTGAATGGTGGACATTCGAGCGTTGTGTTCGTGGAAGAAGGCGGCGTGGAGTTTGGCTTTAGCGCGCAAACGGCGTTCGTGCAAGGATACAACTTTGGTTTATGGAAAGGTGTTTTAGAATCGTGCGTGAACCCAGAGACGACGAGAGTGGAGGTGGTGAAACCACAGGCGTGGAAGCTGGCGTTGGGGTTAAAAGGTAAGAAAACAAGTAAAGACGATTCGATCGAGATGGCGAAATTGGTCTTCCCCGAATCGGAAGATATGTTGCAAAGAAAGAAGGATCATGGGAGGGCAGAGAGTTTGTTGATCGCGGCGTATGGTCACGCGAGAGAGACGTTACAGAAGAACAGCGACGTTGAATATTCGGATATCGTTCGTAATGATGTCGTGTGTAAACGCGTGTTTAATGTTTTGGAGCAAAAAGGCTTGGTTTCCGAGAATGGCGTGGCGTATTTCGGACCGTATTTCGGAAGAACCGGCATGGAGTTGAAGCACGACTTGAAAACGAGAGGTTTGAAAGTCACTGGAACGAAGGGAGAGCTGATTTTGCGGCTGGAAACGGACGATTTGAGACGAAGGAGTGAGAAAAAACAGAAGAAGAACGATAGTGATAGTAATAATGACAGTGCTAGCGGCGACGACGACTCGGAAGGCATTCGAGAAGAGGAGGAAGTTTTAGAAGCTTAAGCGTAGAAACCACGTAGAATAGATTCTTTAGATTGTTATCATGTATGTGTTTTACTTAGTAGGATTATAATAACACAACAAATATCATTTCTTTCGTATGGTATATGCTATTCTTCTTGTTTTTATTGTTGTTGCTGCTGCTGCTGGCTATTTTCTCTTTCCTCCTTCAAATCCCACGGCTCGTCCATTTGCGAGTTCTTGCCTTCGATTTCTTTAATCAGCGCTTTCGCCTGTTGTCTCATGAACGAGAGCCGTTGGTTGATCGAGTGAGTCGGGTCTAACGCGGCTGCTTTTTCCAACCTTGAAAACGCCGCATCGATTAGTGCACCGAGCTCTTTTCTCTCCTTCGAATCCTCCGGGTTTTTCCAGACCTTCTTCTTGTTCTTCTCCTCGCGTTGTTTATGGACAAACGCCTGCACGAGCGTTCTCGCTTGTCCAAAGTTTAATGTGCCCCACCGCGCGTATGCTTCCGCCATCTTCGGATTCTTCTCCACCGCCAATTTGTACTTTTCTTCGGCTTTGTCGTATTCTTTCTTGTGCTCTAAGGCGATTCCCCAGTTCACTAATGCTGGTGCGAATTTATCCGAGGAGACCAACGCCTCGCGATACAACTCTATGGCGCCGTCCACTTCGCCCATGAGAAACTTACACCCGCCGGCTCTCAAAAACGCTTCGTGTGCGGGAATTGAACTTTCCAACTTTTGAGCTCTCCCATCTTTGATGTTATCGATGTGCATCATGCGTTCGTGTTGTTCTCTAGATTTTTGTGCTACGTTCATGAGCAACGGAATCGCGTCCTTACATCTGTTCGCTTGCTGATACGCCGCAGCCAAGTGGAAATCCGCCGTCAACGAATTCTCCCCGAGCTCTTTCTTTGCTCTTTCCAACGGCCCGATCGCTTCTCTCGGCGCGTTTCGTAAAACGTGCGCTAATCCCAACTGCATCCAAGCGTGTCCTAAACTTGAATCGATCGTTGTCGCCGCTTCTAAATACGAAATCGCTTGGACAACCTCCTCTGGACTCGGATCGACTTTCGTCTTGACACCTTTCCCGGAAATCGAATGCATTTTCAAGGGTTTCGTCGAATTATCCTCCTTTTTGCGCCCGTGAAGTAAGCACATGCTCGCTCGTAAATACACGTGCGCGTGCTTAACCTTTGCGTCTTCAATCAACACGCGATATTGCTCCAGCGCCGATTGACAGTCGCCGGCGCCTTGGTGCGCGACCGCCAACTGCCATCTCGCCTCCGTGCTCGACGGCTTCTTCTCCAACGCTTCGTTCAAAATAGCAACCGCGGCCGGAAAATCGCGCTCGTGTTGATACACTCGCGATAAAGCAATCTCAATCTCAATCTTGTTAATGTTCTTGCTGTTGTTGTTGTCTTCTTCTTCGTCTTCTTTGCCTCCTTCTTCTCTTCTTCTATTTTTCAACTCCTCTTCAATCGCTTTCGCTTTCTTCAAGTTATATTTCGCCTCTACCAACGGCGTTTTATCGTGCGTGAATCCCAACGGACTCTTCGCCGCGTTCCCGTCCGCTTTATCTAATAAAGCCAACGCCAATCTCACGCTCGCTTCTTTGCTCTTCATTTTCAAAGAGTCGCTACTACCGCCGCTTTTCTTCTCCTCTTCGTGTTGTTTCAACGCCGAGTCGTATTTCACCGTCACCTCTCGCAACGTCTTGATCGCCTCGTCCGTATCCATGTCCGCCCGGTACATGTCTCCTAACAACAACTTCGTATCCGTAGACTTCGAGTCAATCAGAGACCATTTTTTCAACAACGTTTTAGCACCAAAGAAAGAACTGCTCTTCTTATCGATCTTCATCGAGGAGGAAGAAGATACCATTTTATTCGCCAACTGCCTCAGAACGATTGGAATTACCATCGCCAACAGAAGCGCGAACAACGAATAAAAGACATATTTCGTCGATTGTTCGATCAAAGGTATTCCACCACCGCGCGGTCCTCGCCGCATTTGGTCCGAATCTCGTCGTTCTTTTTTCCGTTTCTCCTCGTCTCTTTTAGCCGCAGAATCTAATCCATTTCTTCTATCTTTCAAAAAAGAAGAGGAAGAGGACTTCTTCTTCCGATTGCGGAGACCCGAATTCGAATCGTCTTCGTCCGGAGCTGAACGCGAAGTCATCCTTCTTAATTTCCTCTTCTTCTTCTCCTCCTCTTTGCTCTTCTCTCTCTCTCTCTTTCTCTCTGCGTTTGTGAGCGTGTGATGAATATATTACACACAAACCCAGGCAGGGGAGACTCTGACGACTCTTTTGCCTTTTTTTTTGAGCGAACAACAACAAGAAATTTGAAGAAATTTGAAGAGTTTGAAAAAACAAAAAATTTGAACTCGTACGAGTACGAGTACACACAAAGAAAACAAGAATGACGACGACGACGATAACAACGACGAGAGTTCATTGCAACTCCTGCTTCTCTTTTTCTTCCGCCACGACCTCTTCTTCTTCTTCTTCTTCTTCTTCTCCTGTTTCTTCTTCTTCTTCTTCTCCTGTTTCGAGAGCGACGTCGAGGCACAAATTCGTAACGACCACCACCGCGTGCTGGGGAGGAAGAAGAATTAAAAAAAGAAGACGAAGCGCGGATGAGAAGACATCAGTCGTCGTCGCGAACGGCAGTTTCGAGGAAGGGATGATGCAATTAACATCGGACGATATCTTCATTCAGTCGTGTGCGCCGTGGGGGAATCTTTGCGTTTCGTGGGGCACGAAATACGTGCCGATAGGAGTTCCTTCTATCTTGGCGAGTTTGCTTTTATTCGTTCCTTTATTCGTAGCTTTAGCGAAAATACGCGAGTTGGAGAAGGAAAACTTTCGACTGAAAGACGAGATGGAGGAAGCGTATAAGCAGAGAGAGAGATAGAAATGTTGTTGTTGTTGTTGTTGTTGTGATGAGTAGTTTTAGAGCTGTTTAGATGTAGCGTACATTCCCACGTACTGGTACTAAGCGCGCGCGCGTATTTTTTGTGCGTGTGAACCTTTTTCCATTTTCACTCCAAAACTCACTTCACTCCACTCACGCGCATTCATCACAACATACTTTACGTATATACTCATAACAAGAAAACAAGTGGAACGCGCACGCAGAAAAAACGTCGATGGCGACAACGACGCACCACAGGAAGAATTTATCGAACGCGTTGCCCGTGTGGTGCATGGGCAGAAGGCCAGGCGGGACGACGACGACGAGCAATAACGACGACGACCCGGAAGGGAAATCGTCGAAACCTTTGCGAACGGGAGGAGCGGCGTCTTCTCATCCGTCGTCGCCGAAACATCATCACGCCGCGGGATCTTCAGTGTCGATGATGGATCCGATTGCAAAGTTGAATCGAGATCCCGAACACGTCAGAGGCACTCGGAAAGCGCGTTTGTTTTTGATATGTTTACCGATCGCGTTGATATTCGTGATGATTCTGAGGCCTTTGTACGCGCCGTTCATCGACGTGTTCGGCGGCGATTTGTTAGATCAGTTGTTAGCGTCGGAGGAAGGTCAAGGACACGTTAGCGCGGTTTCGGTGTCGGATGACTTTTTGAGCGAGCATTGGCCGGTAGAAGCGAGCGGGACCGCCGCGGAGAAGCACACGAGCAGTCACGTCAGCGCGAGTAGTTCTAGTTCTAGAGAGAAGGAGAGCAGAGAGAAGAAGAAGAAGAAGGGCGAGGAGCATCGCAATAATAGGAAGATGTTGTTCGCGGAGTTCAGCGCGAAAAAGTAGGTGTAGAATGTACGATAGTTTGTAAAATATAAAAGTAGTGGTTGTTAGAAGACGATTGTATCGCTCGCTTTCGCGAACGGACGACGAACAGCGGAATAATAAAAACTTCATCAACGTGAACGTGTGTGTACTAATAATGATATAAACAACCTCGTGTGTGTGTGTCTGTGCGTGTTTTGCTACTAATTTAACTCGTGTGCTTCATCGTCGGTCCAACCGCGCAGTGGTCCACGCACGACCAAAAGTCGAAATACTGCCCCGTGCAGTGTTTCTCCCCAGTTTCGTCGCCTTCGATGCGTTCCGCACACGCCTCGTACGCTTTCAAAAACGCCTCGCACTTTGGTTTGCACAACTCTTCGATTTGCAACTTCGGGTCGACTGGGTCGTCGACGTCCCCGATGTCAACTTGGATTTGACCGCCTCCCATTTCGTCTCTCTCTCTCTCTCTCTCTGTGTGTGTGTGAAGGGAGAGAGAATCAAAAACACGTGAGCTCCTTTTTCCCTCGTTTCGTGTGCGCAGCGCTGATGAGTGGAAAAAATCGTGGAAGGAAGAAAAAACAAAAAGAAGAAGAAAGAACGGAGAGACAGAGAGACGGAGAGACGGAGAGAGAGAGAGAACACGATCCAGGCGATATGCGCGCTGTTCTCTTCCTCCTCGATCGAGAAGCGCGCGGAGCGAAAGGGAGAACAACGCTGGTTGTTCTTTCGTACCTTCTCCTGCTTTGATGGAAAAGTTGTCGATGATCAGTGAGGCAAAGAGCAGCGACGCCTCGAAGGAGAAAAAGAGAAAAAAAGTTTCTTCCTTCACAAAAAAGAAGGAAAAAAAATTTCGTGCGCGCGTAGTTGAAGAACAAGAGTCGGTCACTCCCCCTCCCAACAACACACGCGAACGAGTAAACGATGACGGAAGCAACGATTCGAGGCGTTCCCGGCATGAAGTCCGTTTTGGACATGCCAGTTATGCAGGTACGAGATCGCATCGATGATTATGTGTTTGCTTTTGCTCATTTTCCGTTGCGCGCAAATTTCCCCCTCTTTCTTTTCGGTTGTTGTTGTTGTTGTTTCCCGCGAAAGAGGAAAAAATTTTTTTTGTGCGCGCGCGCGAACGAAACTCGATTTGCGAAAATCTCTTGGACGCGTGAACGCGTAAAGTGAACGAAAAAGATGCGTTCGCATCTGTTTGTGTGCTCTTTACGCGAAGACGAAACAAACTCGGCGCTTTTTTGAGCGCGCGCCATTCTCGTTTTCTATTTTAGGAGGGAGAAGAAAATAAACCATCGTCAAGTCAAATTTCGAGAGAAAAAAGGGGCAGGGATGACTTACTGTGCGCTGGTTTAACCTTTGCGTCTTCAATCAACACGCGATAGAAAAAAGAGCTTCGTTTAAGAAGCAAAAGAACTAACGAGAGATCATTTTTTTTCACCTCCTATCGTCGACATTATTATGAAACACAGGACGGTCCACCACCTGGCGGTTACCCATCCGTGCGTTACGCGCGCCGCATTCCGTCTACCGGTCCATCCGGGTTTGCATTATTCGGGGCTTACTGCGCCGCAGCTGTGTACGGTTTTTATCAAATAGGACAAGGGAACAAACACCGACGAAAAGTGTTGGACGAGAAACACAACGCGAGAGCGATATTAGTCCCGTTTTTGCAAGCGGAGGAAGATAGACGGTACGTGAGGGATTTCAGAGAATTGAAAGAACGAGAGAAAACCGTGATGAAGAACGTGAGAGGGTGGAATCCAGAGGAGAAGACGTACAAGACGACTTGGTTGTCGCCGGGCGCAGCGACGAGGCCTGGACTGATTTAGAACTTTAGCGAACTTTAGCAAACATCAATTTTTATACTAACATTCTGTACCACTACTATTAAAATCACTAAAATCTAAAACGCTACTCCTACATTTTTAAAGTACAACTATCGCGAGTAACGCGACCGTGGCATCCTTTGCGCTCAAAGGATTTCTAATCTTGACCACGGTTTCTTTGCGCAGTCGGCTCGTTTGCCCTATGCCGAACAGAAGATTTTCTTCCTCCGCCGACCACACCTCAAAGACGAGTTTTAGCGCATCTTCATCCTTCGATGGCGTTGGAATACAGACGTTTTCGCTATCATTCACCATGAAGCCGAGATTATCCATGTACACTCGCTTTGATTCAAACTTCCGTCCGTATTTAACGACGACGTACGCATTGCGAAGAGGAGGAGTTTCTTCTTTGAACTTCAACGCGAAACGCACTTTCTCGGTCGAATCGTTTTTACTCGCGAAAGCTCCCCCGTCGTCGAAGGTGTCTGCGAGTGCATCTTGAAGCAAAAGGGTTTCCAGCGCCCCGTACACATCAACTTCGATGTTCATCCTTCCTTCTTCTTCTTCTACTTCTTCTTCTCTGCTCATAACAAAGTCTGCCTCACTAAAGTCAACAAGTCGTCGACCTCGTCCGCGTTCATGCGTTCTTGGCACGATTCAACAATCGCCTTCACGATGGCGCGTTTCTTCTTCCCTCTCGGCTTCAAATTGATCAGCATTAAAGTTTCTGCCATGGTTAACCCGACCGGCTCGACGAATTGGATAAACTTTTCGATTTTTTCTCGTTCTTGTTTCCCGACGCGCACGCCTTTTTCTTTAAACTCCTTTAACATCAGAATCTCCGTTTCAAACGGTGCGTGTGGGGTTGGGTATAACGGCACGAACTCTTCGTCTTCTTCATCTTCGTCCACCAATAAGTCGGAATTACGTTCGTCGTCCTCTGCGTTAACATTGTTGTTGTTGTTGTTGTTGTTGTTGTTGTTGTTGTCATTATTATTATTATTCACATTCTCCTCGTTGTTCTCCTCGTCTCCGGATAAAACTCCCTCGTGTCGTTTCAATTCTCGCTGTTTCAACAGTTCGCACATCTCAAAGTTCGATAAAAGACCTTCGTTTTTCCTCAAGATTTTCATATTTGTTCTTTTGTCGTTGTCGCTTCTTAAGTGCAAAACAGAGAGTGTTTAACGCTTAAACGAGAGAGAGAGAGAGAGAGAGAGAGCTTGCGTCTCCGCCTCTTCTTCCTCAGACACGCGCAACGGAGAAGAGTGAAAGAGAGAGAGAGTGAAAGAGAGAGAGAGAGAGAGAGAGAACTTTTGTGTGGGGGGTAAATTTTTGAGAGAAAGCGAAAAAAAAAAGAAAAAGAAAAAAAAAGGTCGAGAGTGCACACAAATCACTTCCTCATCACAGAGCGAGAGATAAAACAGATACACACACACGCTCGAAATAGAAATTATACACGCACACACACATACGCATGACGTATCACAACGCATCGTTACCGTGCGAAGACCCGGGAGAGGTGGACGTTCGCGAGCACGGGAGGAGAGTTTTGAGAAGAGAAGAAGAAGAAGAGAACGATTACGGCGAGTCGTCGTCGTCGACGTCGACGAAAAGCATCTGGACGACGTCCTCGTGGTTTCAACCGACGTCGTCTGCGGCGCACTACTCCTCGCATCATCATCGGGAGGGAGCGGTGGAAGATGTCTCTCCGTATCACTCCAACAAAGATAGGAACGAACCGGTGCTCGCGAATTGCGCTCGGGGACCGGAGAATGCCTCCAACGTTGGCGGTTTAGTGCACAACAGATTCACGGAGAAGAGGAGCCAGAGAAATCCTTTGCACCCGGTGGAGGCGAAATCGGTCAACTTGTTTGAAAATAAAATGTCGTCTGGGATGCGATCGATATATAGCAAAGGCAACGGGAGAAATTCCGCGAATAACGGCAATAGGAGTAGTAATAGTGACGCGGCGATGACGACGACGACGACGTCGTCTCCGTTCAACTCGCACTCGGCGGTGGGTAATAAATGTCTGGACGCGTTTGAGTTTGCGAAGAGAGAACACGCGGAGAAGCGAAGAGAACACATTCGCGCAAAGTTCACGTTTGATTTTGAACGTAATAAGTGGACTTTGAACGAACGTCCGTTGGAAAGTGAAGACATGAGCACAGGAATAGGAGAGGAAGGGGACGCGATTACTACTACTACTACTACTACTACTACTATCGATGCAAACAATGTCAACACTAACATGACGATACAGGTAGAGGAAGAAATGAACGCGGCTCAAATGTTGCACATTCAAACGACTCGAGAATTACGGTTGAAGAAACACTTGCCAAGACATGAAAGTGCGCTTCTAAGTGCGGCAAAGAAAGCTTCCTCGTCGTCGTCACCGGTAGCGGCGAAGGCGAACGGAGATTCTCAGAGCGCGAAGAAGAAAAAGACCATCTTACGCGAGGAGAAGAAAGCGGTACGAGAAGATGATGATGATAAGGGAGCAAACGTGCTCCAAACGGATTGGTCTAGATTTGTTCTCTCGTCTGGTCAAGTAGTGTGGGTGGACACGACAAACGCAAACATTCTTGAAGACTACGCGGCGGCGAAAACGTGGATGGAAACGCAGGAGCACGAATGTGAAAGCGAATCGATTCGCGTCTGCTTCTTCAGCGCCACAAAAGAACGCAAAGGTTTCATCGATCACGATGCACCTGGGCCTATCGTCGATCGTGAAACGTTTCTGGTTTTCAAAAACGATTTGAAGAGTTCCATAGAACAACACGAACGGCAGAAACAAGAAACGGCGGCGGCGGCGGGGACAACGGATGCGATGGAGGTTGATGGACAACGACAACACGGGTTAATCGCGGATAAATTAAAAGAGGCTGCGAAAACAACGCAGCCGAAAACGAAAGAGGAGGAAATCTTGCGAGAAAAATTGAAAGATGCCATCAAAATAAAATACGCACAGGCGGATGAAATACGCGCGTTGCGCGAACGCGTCGAAGAGTTGGAAAACAAACTTCTGTCGCGAGCGTGAATAAGTCACACTTCTCGATGTTCTTTTTAGATATTTTTTGTTGTATTTTTAAAATTAATAAAGCGTTTCTCTGTTTCTTCTATACATGATATATGTTATGTGCTGTGCCTAAAGTAATCGCATCTCATTCTCGAAATCACCTATATCATTGTAAGGCTGCTTTCTCGGCTGCCTTTTCCTTCTTCCTCTGTTTCTCCGCTTGAATTCGCATGGCGATAGCTTTTTCTACTTTCTCTCTCGACTTTTGCATGTGCTGCTCATATTGTTTGATCAACTTTCGCTCAGCCCCTCTCTCATCCGTCAACGCCGCTAATTCGCGTTTAATGGTGTCAGCGTTGAGTTTCTTTACTGACGCTTGTGCAGCTAACTTCTCTCTCTCAATCCTAGTTTCATGTCTCGCTAACCTTCTCGCTCTTCTCTTCTTCGCAACGTACTTCATCGCGAAAATCACACCTACAATTAACACAAAGAGCGTCGGAACCACGATGGTTGCGGACAACTCCGCCGGATTCAAAATCGGTCCTCTGGATACGTATGGTGGCGGAGGCGACGGAGGAGGAGGCGATGGAGGAGGCGGATACAGCGGAATCGACACCGTTACTGTCTCGCCTTCAGCTGCCGTTTTACTCGCGTACGAATCCGGATCCTTTACGGCATTCAAAGTAGCGATGTCATCAGCCGTCGCTTCATTCGTAGCGGAATTCAAGAGAGAATTCAAAACGACTGGATCTTGAGCTACCTTGGCTGCAGCGGTGACTTTTTTCAACAAAGCAGTCGGATCCGATAAATCGCTCAAGCTATTCTTGATTGCCGTCCCAGAGTTGACTGACATGGACACCGTGGCGTCTAACGCGGCTGGAGAATACGTCGCACTCATCAACTGAATGTTCGTCAAACTCGCGGAGTATAACGAAGATTTCGCGATTCCGGAGATTGAATCTGAGGTGGACAAATCTAACAGGTGCGACGTGAGCAACTTTCTATTACCGCCTCGCGCCGCGACGATCAAGGCCTCGTTGATTTCACGGGCAATGCCGGAGTATACCTTCAATTCGCACTCTATCGCAGACAATCTACCCCCATACAGACTGGACATACCAAATAACAACGTGCCGACGGATGAGACGAGATTCGCAATCATATTGATTGTGCCGACGACTGGACCATACACGTCCACTTCTCCGTTTGAGGCGGCGTAAATCGGATCGATTTGCGTGTGTTCCGCATCTCCCAAACCAAACGCGGAGTTGATCATAGTCGTTGCTTCCGCGACGGTCATGTCGACGTCACCGGAGTAAAGTCTGATAATCTCGCCAATGAGGGTCGTCAACGGCGAAATCACTTTCGACCCCGGCGGCGCTTCCAAGATCCTCACTCCCGGAGGTTGTCCTGTGAAAGCGTCCACGCACTCGTTCGTTTCCGATCGACTTTCGTTACGCGTCAAAACGACGAGATATGATGATGTCGCGGCGTCGTAGTTATTTGGCTGAAACACGTAGCCACCTAAGTTATCCGTTTGCGAATACGCTTCTCCTCTCGAGTACTTGCGATCTCCATTCTCATCCATAAACGCGTCGCAATTCTTCAAATACGCGTCGATGGCGCGACCAACCACCAAAGCAGGAGGCGCTGGAGGCGGTGCATTCGGTGGAGGTGACGCTGTCCCTTCTGGGGCCGGTGGCGGAGAGAGCGCGGGAGGCTTCGGGGGAGGTGGCGACGGCGGCGGCGGACTCGGCTTTGGCGGCGGAGGATTCAATGGAGGCGGGAACGGTGGTGGCGGCGGCGATGGAGGTGAGCTCGGCGGAGGAGACGGTGGCGGAGGTGGCAAGGGCGCTGGTGGCGGCGGCGACGGCGGCGATGGAGGAGGAGACGGAGGAGGAGGAGGCGATGGTGGCGGACTCGGTCTCGGCGGCGGTCTCGGCGGCGGCGGCGCGCGAACAGCCGTGATCTGCGCATCCTTCACAATCGATTCAGTCTGCAATCCCGCTTCATCGAGATAGTACTCGATGTCATCGACCGATGCTCTGTTGTAGTAAAACTTAAAGTCAACGGCGTCAGCTAAGGTTGTCCCCAAGACGAGAAATTCAATAGCAACCGTGCTCGACGTCGCCTTGGTCAATCTGTCGGCCAACAACTGTCGTCTTCTTGCAGCAGGCGGGCTCGGCGGCGGCGAAGGAGGCGGACTTGGCGGCGGGCTCGGCGGCGGCGAAGGAGGCGGACTTGGCGGCGGACTCGGAGATGGGGGAGGAGATGGAGGAGATGGAGGCGGCAACGGCGGAGGAGGCGGCGACGGAGGAGATGGAGGAGGAGATGGAGGAGGACTCGGCGGTGGAGGAGACGGAGGAGGAGATGGGGGGGGACTCGGAGGAGGAGGAGACGGAGGAGGAGATGGGGGAGGACTCGGAGGAGGAGGCGAGGGTGGAGGCGAAGGCGGAGAAGGCGGTGGACTCGGTGGTGGACTCGGAGGCGGCGAGGGAGGAGGGGGAGGTGAAGGCGGCGGTAATGGAGGAGGTGAAGGTGGCGGAGACGGTGGTGGACTCGGCGGCGGAGGACTCGGAGGCGGAGACGGCGGAGGAGACGGCGGCGGCGGAGATGGCGGCGGGCTCGGTGGTGGACTCGGTGGAGGAGACGGTGGAGGGGGAGGGCTCGGTGGCGGTGATGGAGGAGGTGAAGGTGGCGGAGACGGAGGCGGACTCGGCGGTGGCGGACTCGGCGGCGGCGATGGAGGCGGCAATGGAGGCGGGCTCGGCGGCGGCGGCGATGGAGGCGGACTCGGTGGAGGACTCGGTGGAGGAGACGGTGGTGGACTTGGTGGTGGACTCGGAGGCGGTGGCGCTCGCACATCGACGACTTCTATGAACTCAATCGCGGCCGGCACGTTCTCTCCCCCCGAAGCGTTCCTGAAGAACTCAGTCATCCCGAGTCGAAATTTATCCGTGTTCGCCTGCACCTCAAACTCGTCCTTACTGTAGCCGTTCAAGTAAATGCGCAACGCAGTCGAAGCAGTCGCTGGACTTGGTGGTGGCGAGGGCGGTGGCGGCGGAGACGGCGGAGGTGAAGGCGGCGGTGATGGAGGAGGCGACGGCGGCGGACTCGGAGGCGGCGGACTCGGAGGAGGCGACGGTGGCGGACTCGGAGGCGGACTCGGAGGCGGACTCGGAGGCGGACTCGGAGGTGGAGGAGATGGTGGAGGCGAGGGGGGAGGTGAAGGCGGCGGTAATGGAGGAGGTGGAGACGGTGGAGACGGTGGTGGAGACGGTGGAGACGGTGGTGGAGACGGTGGTGGACTCGGAGACGGAGGTGGAGACGGAGGCGGAGACGGTGGCGGAGACG
>Ga0181606_10002372_pt1 | contig 16218 bp, 14 predicted proteins | sample 041ome_10_FD_132994 | JGI IMG/M metagenome (GOLD analysis project Ga0181606, IMG submission 132994) | Coastal salt marsh microbial communities from the Groves Creek Marsh, Skidaway Island, Georgia - 041412US metaG (megahit assembly) | ecosystem: Environmental > Aquatic > Marine > Intertidal... | reverse complement strand
TCCACAGCAACTTCTGTTTTGGTTTCGGCTACTTTTTCTGCTGTCTTTTTGGGAGCTGTAGTTTTCTTTGCAGCAGTGGTTTTCTCTGCAGCAGTGGTTTTCTTTGCAGCAGTGGTTTTCTTTGCAGCAGTGGTTTTCTTTGCAGCAGTGGTTTTCTTTGCAGCAGTGGTTTTCTTTGCAGCAGTGGTTTTCTTTGCAGCAGTGGTTTTCTTGGTAGTAGTGGTTTTTTTTGCAGCGGCAGTCTTTTTGGTTGCTGCTTTTTTGGTTTCCTCGACTTTTTCTGTTGTTTTTTTCTCAGTCGAAGTTGTTTTTTTCTCAGCCATGGCTGTGACAATATTTGTATTCTGTTGTTTGGGGAAATAAATTGAAACAACAGAAGCGGTTAATCACGATTCACTAACTCTCTTTTTCCCCTCTCAAATAAGAGTGCGCAAATTTAACAGGAATATACTTATCTACAAACAATTACAGATTTTATTTAAGGGCTATTGTTCTGATGAGAAAGTCAAAAACTTGATTGATGGTCAAATTGGAAGTATCGACTTCTATGGCATCTTCAGCTTTTTTAAGTGGAGCCAAGTCCCTTTCGCTGTCAGTCTTATCACGTATTAACAAATTTTGTAATACTTCATCAAAAGTGATTTTTTGACCCTTTGCGGTAATTTCTTCAAACCTGCGCTCTGCTCTTACCTCCGGTGAAGCATTAAAAAAGAACTTAAAATCAGCATCCGGAAAAACAACCGTACCTACATCTCTTCCATCCATGATCAATCCGTTTTGATTACCCATTTGGCGAAGTTCGCTCAGTACAAAAGCTCTGACAAAATCTAGGGCTGCGATCGTACTGACATATTCGGACACCTCTGCTCGACGGATTTTCTCAGCTATATTTTTGTCGTTTAAATACAAATCTCCCGTCTGTGAGTCAAATTTCATTTTTACTTCCGACAAACGAGTCCGCAATGCATCTTGATCCAATTCCCCCCCTTTGATAAAGTCATTTTCAATTGAAAAAAAAGTAATGCCACGGTACAAAGCACCCGAATCGACAAAGGGAATTTCATAGTATTTTGAAAGCATTTTGGCCAATGTGCTTTTCCCCGTGGCGGCAAATCCATCAACTGCAATGATCATAGGGCAATTCAGCTTTCTAAAGATTTAAAAGATTTCGGGTGAAGAACCTTTTTGGAAAGAATAGCGGTTTCTAAAACCTCCTTCATTTCACGTACATAATGAAAAGTAAGTCCTTTCAAATACTTTGGATTGATCGCATCCACATCTTTTTTATTGTCTTCACTGAGAATAATCTCCTTGATTTTGGAACGTTTGGCGGCTAATATTTTTTCTTTGATACCGCCAACGGGTAAAACTTTTCCACGAAGGGTAATTTCACCCGTCATGGCCAACTTACTTTTTACCCTTTTTTGGGTTAAGAGTGATACCAAAGAGGTAAGCATGGTAATTCCGGCACTGGGTCCATCTTTAGGAGTGGCTCCCTCTGGTACGTGAATATGAATGTTGTAAGCATCGAATGGGAAAGTATCCAATCCCAAAAACTTCTTACTTGACTTAATGAATTCCATCGCTATGGTGGCCGATTCTTTCATGACTTTGCCAAGGTTTCCTGTGATGGTCAACTGACCTTTTCCCTCAGAAATAGCCGATTCAATAAAAAGAATGTCTCCTCCAACAGAAGTCCATGCAAGACCTGTAACAACCCCCGCTACATGATTGTTTTCATAATGATCACGGTGTACTTTTTGAGGCCCTAAAATTTCAGTCAAATCCTCTGGTTTCGGATTGAGGATATAATCTTCTTCCATGGCGATTGACTTGGCAACATAGCGTACTGATTTGGCCACTTGCTTCTCCAATCCTCTCACCCCTGACTCCCTTGTATAGCCTTCAATAATTTTATCAAGTACAGCTTTATTGAGACTGAAATCCTTTTTCTGTAAGCCATGTTCTTTGAGTTGTTTAGGCAATAGGTGTCGTTTGGCTATGGCAGATTTTTCCTCCAAAGTATAGCCGGAAATATTAATCATTTCCATTCGATCTCTTAGCGCTGGGTGAATAGGCGACAAACTATTGGCTGTTGCTATGAACATGACCTTTGACAAGTCATAACCTATTTCCAAAAAGTTGTCATAAAAAGAAGTGTTTTGTTCAGGATCCAACACCTCCAAGAGAGCAGCTGCAGGATCTCCCTGAACTCCAGTGTTGATTTTATCTATTTCATCCAAAACAAAAACAGGATTTGAGGTGCCCGCTTTCTTAATGCTTTGGATGATCCGACCGGGAAGGGCTCCAATGTACGTCTTACGGTGTCCCCTGATTTCTGCCTCATCTCGCATTCCTCCCAGAGAAATTCTAACATATGATCGACCTAGGGCTTCGGCGATGGATTTTCCAAGAGAGGTTTTACCTACTCCTGGGGGTCCAAACAAACACAAAATCGGGGACTTCATGTCGTTGCGTAGTTTCAAAACAGCCAAATATTCAATGATGCGTTTTTTGACATCCTCCAACCCAAAATGATCGCGATCTAATATCTTTTGAGCCTTTTTAAGGTCAAACTTATCAACTGAGAACTCATCCCAAGGAAGATCCAAGAACAAATCCAAATAGTTTCTTTGTACCGAGTATTCCGCCACTTGAGGGTTCATCCTTTGAAGTTTGATCAACTCTTTTTCAAAATGTTGAGCAACACTTTTCTCCCACTTTTTATCTTTAGATCGAAGGCGCATTTCCTCTACCTCTTGTTCATAGGAAACCACCCCCAACTCCTCTTGAATGGTTTTCATCTGTTGGTTCAGGTAATACTCTCTTTGTTGTTGATCCAGATCGGTTCGAACCTTGGATTGAATGTCATTTTTCAACTCTAGTTTTTTGTACTCGACATGCATCAATTTCAAACACTCAATGGCACTTTCTTGAAGATCTGAAATAGATAAGAGCCTTTGTTTCTCTTGCACAGAGAGATTCATGTTAGAAGAAACAAAATTGATCAAAAAGGCGTGGCTCTGAATATTTTTGATGGCAAATGAAGCTTCGGAAGGAATGTTAGGGTTTTCCTGAATGATCTGTAAAGCCAAATCCTTGATGGAATCAATAATAGCCTTGAACTCTGAATTTCCATCCTCAGGAAAAGTCTCTTCCACTGCTTTGATGGAGGCTCTCAAATAAGGTTCCTCCGTTACAATACTTTCAATCTCAAACCTTCTTTTGCCTTGGATGATTAAGGTTGTATTTCCATCAGGCATTTTAAGCACCCTAAGGATTTGGGCAACAGTTCCCAATGAATATATATCTGAAAGGCCTGGATTTTCTACACTTTGATCCTTTTGGGCAACCACCCCTATGACCTTATCTGATTTATTGGCATCTTTGATAAGCTGTATCGACTTATCCCTGCCTGCAGTAATAGGAATGACCACTCCAGGGAACAAAACTGTATTTCTCAATGGAAGCACTGGAACCTCCTTGGGCAACTCCTCATTGCGTAAGGCCTTTTCATCCTCAGTAGTTAATAAAGGGATTAATTCGGCTTCTGCTTCAATATCCTGAAGTGTCAAATTGTCAAACGACGTAAAATTAGATTTGGCCATATGTCTTATTTATGTCAAATTGTCATGATTTTTCAACCGCCTCAATTGCTTTTTCGGGGATTGCACAACAAATGGTATACCATAATATATAAGTTCAATTGTTGTGCCAATCCATGATTAAGAATTTAGCTCTTTATGCTTTTGTTGGGAATACGGTTCAATAAAATTGCCCCTGCAACAAAAAGAATTAAAAAGAAAAGGATCGCATTACGCATACTTCCTGTAATCTGATCAATGGTTCCAAACATTGCCATTCCGAAAATAATTCCCACTTTCTCTGTAACATCATAAAAACTAAAAAAGGAAGTCGTGTCATCGGTTTTAGGAATCAGTTTAGAATAGGTTGACCTTGAAAGAGATTGAATTCCCCCCATAACCATTCCAACCCCTGCAGCAGCAATGTAGAATTCCGTAGGCGTTTGGATAAAAAAAGCAAAAATACACAAGCCTGCCCAAATTAGGTTCACCACCACCAAAGTTGAAATATTTCCAAAGCTTTTGGAAGCATAAGCTGTAGCATAGGCTCCAAAAATTGCAACAATCTGAATTAATAAAATACTTACAATGAGCCCTATTGTTTTTTGTTCACTATTGTTCCAAAGGATCTCCTGCTCACCAAAATAAGTTGCAATTAAAATGACGGTCTGAAGTGCAGTGCTGTAGACAAAGAAAGCCGGTAGAAATTTTCTGAGGATCGGGTAATCTTTTAGTTGTTTCCAAACCTTTTTTAATTCTAAAAACCCATTCCAAATGACATCCTTTGTAACCCGTCCACTGTTATTGCCTTTGGGGAGGTGATAAAATGCATATTGGCTGAACAGAGCCCACCATATCCCTACTGTGATAAATGAAAATTTCATCGCTTTCATTGAAGCTTCCTCAGAAGATCCTGTTATGCCATACCAATTGGGCTGAAGTACCATTGAAAGATTGAATAACAGCAGAAGAACACTCCCTATGTACCCCATTGAAAATCCCCTCGCACTGGCAAAATCTTGTTGCTCCGGAAGGGCAATGTCTGGCAGATAAGAATTGTAGAAAACCAAGCTGGCCCAAAATCCAATCAACGCTAAAAAATAAAAAAACATCCCCATGTAAATGGTTTCCAATTCAAAAAAATAAAGCCCCATACAGGAAAGCGAACCGGTATAAACAAAAATCCGCATGAATCGTTTTTTGTTACCAATATAATCGGCTATTCCAGAAAGCAAAGGAGAATTGAAAGCAACAACCACAAAAGCCATGGCAGTCACAAAACTGATCAGAGCCGTATTTTTGAAATCATAACCCAAAAAACCAATGGTGTTGACCCCCTCAGATAAATAACTGTAATAAATAGGAAAAATAGTTGAACTGACGACCAATGGGTATACGGAATTCGCCCAATCATAAGAGGCCCAAGCATTGATTAACTTATTACTGCCCCGCTCCAACCCCTTTCGTCTTTTCATTTGATTTTTTAATCAAGTTGGCACAATTTATGAATTCATTTGTTTAGACACTTAGTTAAGTGTTCTTTTTTTAAAAAGCTTTAACTTTAATCTAAAATCTAACCCAATGAAAAAGAAAAACCTTACCGTCCTATTTGTTATATTTTTTTTAGTGAGTTGTAAAGGGTTGTCACAACCAAAAAAAACCACTGAGCCGAAATCATACTCCGTTGAAAAAACTGATGAAGAATGGAAAAATGAATTGCCCAAAATGTCGTATTTGGTTTTGAGAAAGGCGGAAACCGAATACCCTTTTACTGGAAAATACAACAATCATAAGGCCAAAGGAACATACACCTGTGCGGGTTGTAATACGCCGCTTTATGAATCAGAAAATAAGTACGATTCAGAGTGTGGGTGGCCTTCTTTTGACAGAGCAGTAGAATCGAACATAGAATACGACGTGGATTACAAACTGGGCTATGCCAGAACTGAACTCAAATGCAACAAATGCGGTGGACATTTGGGACATGTTTTTAATGATGGACCTAAAGAAACTACTGGAAAAAGACATTGTATTAACTCTGCTGCCTTAAATTTTATTCCCAATGAATAAAAAATATCCCATAAAAAAAACTGAGGCGGATTGGAAAAATGAATTGAGCCCAGAAGAGTATAGAATTCTTAGAGAAAAAGGAACAGAGTTCCCTTTCACGGGAAAATTTAACGATCATTACGAAAAGGGTACATACAACTGTAAAGCTTGTGGAAATCCGCTTTACCACAGCGAAAGTAAATTTGACAGCCATTGTGGATGGCCCAGCTATGACCAAGCCATTGAGGGTGCCCTAGAATTGATTCCGGATCACTCGGAAGGAAGGATTCGAACCGAGATCGTTTGTGCTCAATGTGGTGGACATCAAGGCCATGTTTTTAATGATGGCCCCACCGAAACCGGTTTGCGATATTGTGTCAATTCTGCCAGTATTGATTTTGAAAAAAAAGCATAGACATACATTCGGCTCAAAATCAATTACAGTTTATTAAATTTGTATTGAATTTAAACTGCATTCCAAAATGAATGAATACGATGTAATTGTAATTGGAAGTGGCCCTGGTGGATACGTAACAGCCATCCGTGCCTCTCAATTGGGACTCAAGACTGCCGTTGTGGAGAAAGAAAGCTTGGGAGGAGTATGCCTCAACTGGGGATGCATTCCCACTAAGGCCCTATTGAAGTCCGCACAGGTTTTCGAATATCTCAAACATGCAGAGGATTATGGATTGAAAGTAAAGGAATACGACAAAGATTTTGATGCTGTAGTCAACCGAAGCCGGAATGTAGCTGCTGGGATGAGCAAAGGGGTTCAGTTTTTGATGAAAAAAAATAAAATTGACGTCATAGAGGGCCACGGTAAAGTCTTAGCAGGAAAAAAAGTGAATGTCACCAACGGCAAAAAATCCCAGGAATTAAAAGCCAAACATATCATCATTGCCACAGGAGCCCGATCCAGGGAATTGCCCAGCCTGCCTCAAGACGGCATAAAAGTAATCGGATATCGGGAAGCCATGACCCTTCCAAAACAACCCAAAAAATTAATTGTGGTTGGTTCTGGTGCCATTGGAATAGAGTTTGCCTATTTCTACAACGCTATGGGAACCGAGGTAACCATCGTAGAATATGTGGATCGCATTGTTCCTGTTGAGGATGAAGAAGTATCCAAACAATTGGAAAAAAGCTTTAAAAAGAGCGGTATTAAAATAATGACTGGTGCTGAAGTAACCGCTATCGACACAAAGGGCACAGGCGTTAAAGCAACAGTAAAAACCGCAAAAGGTGAAGAAACCCTCAGCGCAGATGTGGTCCTTTCTGCAGTAGGCATCAAATCCAATATCGAAAATCTAGGATTGGAAGACGTTGGAATTGCAGTAGATAAAGACAAGATATTGGTCAATGATTTTTACCAAACCAATCTGCCAGGATACTACGCCATTGGTGATGTCACTTCAGGACAAGCCTTAGCACACGTAGCCTCCGCCGAGGGGATTTTGTGCGTAGAAAAAATTGCAGGACATAAGGTTGAGCCACTTGATTATGGAAATATTCCTGGTTGTACTTACTGCTTCCCTGAAATCGCTTCGGTTGGTCTTACAGAAGCCCAAGCCAAAGAGAAAGGACTGGACATCAAAGTGGGTAAATTTCCTTTTTCTGCCTCTGGAAAAGCCCAAGCGGGGGGTAACTCGGAAGGGTTTGTCAAGGTTATTTTTGATGCCAAATACGGAGAATGGTTGGGTTGTCATATGATCGGCATTGGTGTAACAGACATGATAGCTGAGGCGGTATTGGGTAGAAAATTAGAAACTACTGGACACGAAGTACTCAAATCAGTTCACCCCCACCCGACCATGAGTGAGGCAGTAATGGAGGCCGTTGCAGATGCCTACGACGAAGTGATACACCTTTAGGATTTCAAAAGGGCTTCCACCCCCAAACGATAGCCATCCAATCCAAAACCAACAATGATCCCTTTGGCCACAGGCGTGATAAAGGACTTGTGTCTAAAATCCTCTCTGGAAAAGGTGTTGGAAATGTGAATTTCAATAACGGGGGCATCGATCGCCTTTATGGCGTCACCAATTCCAACGGAGGTATGAGTATAGGCCGCGGCATTGAGTAAAATTCCGTCACTAGAAAAACCTTCTTTTTGAATGCGATCAATCAATTCCCCTTCAATATTGGATTGAAAATAATCAAAATCGACCTGTGGATATTGGGATTGAAGTCCCTTAAAGTATTGCTCAAAAGATTGATCTCCATAGATGCCTGGCTCTCGTTTTCCCAAAAGGTTCAGATTAGGTCCATTGATGATAATTATTCTCATTGCTAAAATTTTTCAAAATTAACCATATTTTTGTTTACCCAATTAATTAACAATTTGAAGTTGCTCAAAAAATAAAATCAATTGCTTTGAATTGGAAAAATGTCATTCTTGATTACGAATTCTACCTAAAAATTGAGAGAGGACTTTCAGACAATACCGTTAAGAGTTATTGTCTTGATATCCTTGGATTGATAAAGTATATAGAGGATAACAATGTTGATGAAGGACCTGTTGATTGCAGCAAAGAAACCCTTCAATATTTTATCCATAAGCACTCAAAATCCATTAGTGCCAATAGTCAAGCCCGAAGGATTTCATCACTAAAAAGTTTTTTTAATTTTTTGATATTTGAAAATATCAGAAAAGAATCTCCTGCTGATTTAATTGAAGGACCCAAATTAGGCAGAAAGTTGCCTGTCACCTTAAACTTGTTGGAAATTGAAAAAATTTTGGATGGGATTGAGCTGAATCAACCCCAAGGTCATCGAAATAGGGCCATCATTGAAACCTTATATGGAAGTGGTCTAAGGGTGAGTGAATTGGTTAATTTGACCTTATCAAATATTTTTTTTAAAGAGGACATCATTAGAGTGCGAGGAAAAGGAGATAAGGAAAGATTGGTTCCTTTGGGAAGCTACTCAAAGAAATACATGCAAATTTACATCGATGAAATAAGAAGCCATAAAAAAATAAAAAAAGAGGACAATGACGTTTTATTCCTCAATAGAAATGGGAGAAAGATGACCCGAGCTATGATTTTCACCATAGTAAAATCTTGTGCAAAAAAATCAGGGATTCATAAAATGATCAGCCCCCATACTTTCAGACATTCTTTTGCTACTCACCTTTTGGAAAACGGTGCTGACCTGAGAAGTATACAGGTTTTAATGGGACATGAGAGCATTACCACTACAGAAATCTATACCCATTTGGATAACATGCACCTCAAAAAGGTCATAGAAAAATTTCATCCAAGAAACCAATAAATTTATAGTAACTATTTGACAATCAACCTGAAACCTTCACCGTGAATATTTAGAATTTCTACCTTTGGGTCTAACTTTAAATATTTTCGAAGCTTGGCAATGTATACATCCATACTTCTGGAGGTAAAGTAATTGTCATCCCTCCAAATTTTATTTAAAGCCATTTCACGTGGGAGCAAGTCGTTGATGTGTATAACCAAAAGTCTGAGCAACTGATTCTCCTTTGGTGAAAGTTTGATGGGTTCTTCTTCCTCAAAATTTAGAAATCTAAGTTTTGAATTGAACCTAAATTTTCCAATGGTAAATTCGTAGTTTTCAGATTCGGGAGTACTTACAAAATTTTTTCGATTCAAAATGGCCTTGATTTTTGCCAAGAGTACCTCTGAGTCAAAGGGTTTGCTGAGGTAGTCGTCTGCACCTATTTTAAAGCCTCTAAGCACATCCTCTTTTAGTGTTTTAGCAGAGAGAAAAAACAATGGAATATTCTCATTTTTTTCTCGAATTTCTTTTCCAAGTGAAAAACCGTCCTTGAAAGGCATCATCACATCGAGTATACAAAGATCAAAACTATCTTTTAGAAATTTTTCCATCCCTTCTATCCCGTTCTTGGCCAAGACCACTTGGTAATCATTAAGCATTAAATAATCTTTAAGGATATTTCCAAAGTTTGAATCATCCTCTACAATTAATATTTTCTTTTTTTCGGTGTTCATAGTGTTGATTTAAGTTAGTATCAGAGCAATGGTATTGTGATGGTAAAAGTAGTTCCCTCTCCCAGTTTACTATTTAAAACAATATCCCCTCCATGTAATTGCAAAATCTTTTTTACATAGGACAATCCCAATCCATGACCTTTTACATTGTGTATATTTCCCCTTTGCTCCCTAAAAAACTTCTCGAAAATGTGTTTTTGCGTGTTTGCATCCATGCCAATCCCATCATCTTTTATTTTAAGGAGAATAGAATTGTTTACATTAGAGGTTGACAGATTAATCTTTGGCGATCCATCTGAATATTTGATTGCATTATCCAGCATATTGACGATAAGATTGGTAAAATGGTTCAAATTACCCTTGAATTTTGTTTGAGTAGCCTCTAGGTTGGTGTAGATTGTACCCTGTTGGTTTTTCATAATTAAATCAACGTGCCGAACGGCATCCTCAATCACCTCGTGAATATCGGTTACGGACATCTCAATTGGACTGGAGCTTTTTTCAAGTCTTGAAATCATCAAAATATTTTCTACTTGCGAAAGCATTCGTTGATTCTCCTCCCTAATCATTTTTATATACTTAATCAACTTATCACCAGAACTTTGGGATTTGGGATTGGAAAGCGCATCCAAAGCCAAATTGATCGTGGCGATGGGTGTTTTGAACTCGTGGGACATATTGTTGATGAAATCAGACTTGATCTCAGACACCTTTTTTTGCTGGATAATTTGATAGATGGCTGTGGTTGAAACGATGATAATAAACAAAGTCAAAAAAAGAGAGAGTCCCGCTACACTCAGAATAGAGGAAAACACAAACTGATTTCTTTCAGGAAAACTGACCACTAATTTATATGGAGTTCTACCGTTGTCCTGAGTAAAAATAGGGGTCTCGTATTGGGGGCCAATTAGATTTTCAGTATACTCATTGGATTTCACTTTGGTTGCCAAACCATTATTGTAAATACCAAATTCATAAAGGGTAATGATATTTCTAGCTTTAAACTCTCGATCCAATAACATTTTCAATTCCTCTGCCTTGATCCTTTTATGAATAGGGAGGGTCGAGGAATAATCGATATAAGCAGAACGAAATACTTCTTGTTCAAAAACACTCATTCTTTCAACCGATTTCAATTTTGTAATGGATGTCGCCACCCTATTTTCTCGATTAAAAATTTTGTCTTTACTCAATATGGTGGTGGTTTTGACTTGTTTGTAATCCTTTACGTTATTATCTCCCATATTGCGATTAATGTCAGAGAGACTGATATTATAATCTTCTTCGAGGATACCAAAAGCATAAAAGGTGGTTAGATTTGAAGAAATGTCATCTTCGTTGTCAACAAACAAAAAAATATCCGTAAAGTTAGACTCATTGGGCGTTCCTACGGAATCAATCAGTCGCTGATAGGCAGCGACATAGTCAGAAATCTCCAAATCCTGCACTTCTTTAGATACGGATTTTAGGGACTGACTGACCGCCAAAGAGAATTCTTCTTCTTTGTTTTCCCATGCCGAATTTATCCAATAGGCTTGAACCAATATCACTGCTACCAGGGATATGATCATCAAGAACACCAATAAAATGAAAAAGTTTTTTTTCAAGACCTTTTTATTTTAAATACAAATTTCTATAAATATTAATTCTTTATAAGCTAATGAATTGTTAATTAAGTAGTGGATTCACTGCGCAAAAGGGATTTATGAACCTCCTCTATTTTTTTTAACGTTTGATCCCAATCTATATTGTCAATGACAAAATCGGCATGAGGTATTTTTTTTTCATCACTCCATTGATGTTTCATTCTGGATTTGACTGCATCAGCATCTGTATTTTCTCTTTTCATAACCCTGTTGATCCGTATCTCCTCAGGCGCAGTAACTAAAATTATTGTATCACATTGATCGGCTCCACCCGATTCAAACAAAATAGCAGCCTCCTTGATGACATATGGTGCGTTTTGTTTAGATAGAAAAAGTTGAAAATCTTTTTGAACTGCAGGGTGTACAATCGCATTTAATTTTTTCAATTTATTTTTATCGTCAAATACCAATTTAGCCAATCTTTTTCGATTCAGTCGATGGGCATCATAGATGTTATCCCCAAACCATTTTTTGATTTTAAAAATCAATTCTTCATCTTCTTGCATAAGTTTTTTCGCACGGTCGTCGGCCTTATAACATGGAATTCCTTTAGCAGAAAAAACCTCCAAAACAGATGATTTTCCACTTCCAATTCCCCCTGTAAGCCCTACTACTTTCATTTTCGTATCAAATAATCAACCCTTTTTGGCGTCCATCTTATGTTCCTTACTCCCTCAGGTTCATTGGCTAAAAACACTTCTATTGAATTTCCTTCCTCGTATCTCATTTGATCATAATCACAAAAAAAATCAAAATCAACTGCCTTTAATTGATCTGCCTTACTTACCCTTACCAAAAAAGTAACTTGAAGGGATTGAGGAAACAACTTAATTGCTAATGAATCCGGTAGATTTTTGATTTTGACAAAAGCCTCTAAAGATTTTTCGGTAAACCTACTGACTTCAGCTTGAATTAGAACCTTATTGGTTTCGAATTTTATCGATTTCAAGGGACTTAATGGTACTTTCTCTTTGATATCTTTATCGATATTTGGGGTCAGAGATTGAATTCTAAGTCCCTCCAACGTATCAATTTGCTTTGAAGGACCATAGACCCAAATGCTATCGGGACTAATCTCCCAATTACTTGATCGATTGTATCCCGGTCTAAAATCAATTTCATTTGGAGGAAATACTTTAATTTTCTTCCGCTTCAATTGGCTGAATGGAATGTTCATTCGTGCGGGAGATATAAAGTTTAAAATAGCATTCTGGAACAATTGTTGTTGAAGCGCAAACTTTTGATCAACAAGATTAATGATGGCGACACCCTGCTGAAAATCTGCATTTTCAAAGGATATATCGATACGATTTTTAAAATATTGATGAAGGAGGAGTTGAAATCCACTTGCAGTAATTTCCGCTTTTACGGCTTTTTCAAGCTCCGCACCCAATAATATTTGATCGGGAACATCTACAAAATCAACTTGAAAATTAATTGAACCAGTATAGGTATTGGAGAGCTTTGTAATGATCCAAAATAAAAAAGATAAGGCAAAAAAGAAGGAAAAAAATCTCAGTCTTTTTTTTTCTAGAAATCTTAATCTGAGGTATTCAAAATTTCGCTGCATTACATATTTTGTAAAAAGACCTATGGGCTTTTTTCCAGTGCCTCAATGATTTCTTGACTCACTCCAACATTGGAGAACCCTCCATCATGGAAGAGATTCTGAAGGGTAACTTTTTTGGAATAATCAGAAAACATCATTACGGTATAATTGGCACAATCTTCTGCGGTAGCATTCCCCAAAGGAGAGGTTTGTTCAGCATAATTTAGAAAACCATCCAGTCCTTTAACCCCTTTGCCCGCAGTAGTAAGTGTGGGAGACTGTGAAATGGTATTGACCCTGACTTTTTTGTCTTTTCCGAAAAAATAACCAAAACTTCGTGCAATAGATTCCAAATAGGCTTTATTGTCTGCCATATCGTTGTAGTTGGGAAATGTTCTCTGAGCAGCGATATAGGACAGTGCTATGATACTCCCCCAAGGGTTCATGGCGTCTTTTTGATAGAGCGTTTGTAAAAGCTTGTGGAAGGAAACAGCTGAAACATCCCACCCTTTGGTCATCCAATCGTGGTTCAAATGAGTGTAATGTCTGCCCTTTCTCACATTTACTGACATCCCAATGGAATGCAAAACAAAATCTAATTTTCCTCCCAAATGAGCGATGGATTGGTCTACCAGTTCTTCTAAATCACTTATTTGGGTGGCATCCGCTGGAATCACAATACTATCGGTTTTTTGAGCCAAATCATTGATGGCTCCCATTCTCATTGCAACAGGCGCATTGGTAAGAACAAATTCACCCCCCGCCGATTTAACAGCCTCTGCCGTTTTCCAAGCAATGGATTGATCATCCAAAGCACCAAAAATGATTCCTTTTTTTCCTTCTAAGATTTTGTGAGACATAAACCTACGGTTTTAATTTGTTGCTAAAGATAGTGTTAATTGAGTAATTGTCTGGCATGGTCTAAAGCGGTTTGAGTCAACTCCTCACCGGAAAGCATCTGAGCCAATTCGTTAATTCTTTCTTCCTGATTTAAAGCTTTAAGTTGGGTCACTGTTGTGTCCCCCCTTACCTCTTTATAAACCTTAAAATGCTGTTCTCCTTTGGCAGCAACCTGTGGAAGATGTGTGATGGTAAAAACCTGCATGTATTTGGACATCTGGTTCATGATATTACCTATTTCATTGGATACCGTCCCTGAAACCCCCGTATCGATTTCATCAAAAACAATACTCGGCAATTGTTTGAATTGCGAGAGAATGGATTTAATCGACAGCATAATTCTTGACATCTCACCCCCAGAAGCTACTTTCTTGATCGGTCTAAATGATGTGCCCAAGTTGGCTGAAAAAAGAAAATCAATTTGCTCTTTTCCGTTCTTTGTAAATTCCTCCGAAGGGATTAAATCAACTTTAAACCTTGCGTTCTTCATTCCCATTTTTGTGATGATGTGCTGCATTTGCATGCAAAGTTTGGGAGAGGCCTCCAATCTGTTTTGATGGAGTTGGTCCGATAGACGATAGAGAGATTTTTCTAAACTTACTATTTGATCACTCAACTCATTAATTTTACCCTCCAGATCTTGGGTTTCTTCCAATTCTTTCTCAAGATTCTGCCTTACTTTGATGAGGTCCTCAATAGTGTCCACTTGGTGTTTCTGAAATAAGCTTTGAATTTTATCCCACCGACCAGAGAGTTTTTCCAAAAGAGCTGGATTGCTCTCAAGCATTTCATATTTGGTGTTTAAATCTTGTAAAATATCCTTCAATTCAATGGATACAGCGTTGACCCTATCTCTGAAGACATCAAAACTATTGGATTTCTTAGATGCCTCACTTAAAAGTCTTATCAATACGGAGCATTGCGTAGTCAATCCAAATTCTTCTTCTTCAATCATTTGAATACTTTGAGACAAGTATTGTTGGAGTGCCTCCACATTGGACAATTGGTCAATTTGATCTTCAAGAGGGGCTAACATTCCTGGCAATAATTCCACACCAGCAAGTTCATCGTATAAGAATTGATTGTAATCTTGAATTCTGTTAGCATCCTCGCCCAAGCGCTTTAAACGATCGTGTTCCTTTTGCTTTTGAAAATAATCTGCAAGCTTGTCTTTGTATTCATCTATGATTATTTGATTGTTGGCTAAGGCATCAAGAACAAGAAACTGGTATTCATTTTTAAATAAAGACTGATTTTCTAATTGAGAATGAACATCAATCAAAACTTCACTTAATCGATTTAGGGTATCCAAAGTAACGGGGGTATCATTGACAAAAGCTCTTGATTTTCCACTCGGAACAATCTCTCTTCTCAACAAAGTTTCTGGTTCATAATCAAGATTTAGGTCTTCGAAAAGATTTTGGAGCTTGTATTGCTCAATCATGAAACTGGCCTCGATTACACATTTTTTTTTATCATCTTTGAGAACACTTAAATCAGCCCTCTTACCTAAGACCAATGATAGTCCTCCCATCAAAATGGATTTTCCTGCACCAGTTTCCCCAGTAATACAAGTCATTCCTTTTTTGAAAGAAATATCTAGATGCTCAATGAGCGCATAATTGGAAATCTTTAGGCTACTGATCAATTGCTTTGAAAATTGGATTGACGTTCAAAGATAGTCGAGAAAAAAATAATTTCAAGATTGGAACTATTTAATTTGCTTCCATTGGGGTTGATAAAAAGGAGCTATTTTAATCAACATATTTTTGGTTTGTTCAAAATCCAGCTCAGGACCGTCGGAAAAAAGGTTGACGATTTCTGTCGACTTCGCATCGAAAAATAACTGCAAAAGCATGGCGTTGGGTCGGCGATTATAAAGTTTCTCAAGACCCAAAAAAGATTGCATTACTGCTTTTTTACCTTGCCCAGGGGTTTTGGTCATAACATCCAACCCATTGCGATGGTAATAGTACATTGTTTCTCGATACTCTCTAAAGGTATTTGATCGCATGGTGTCTATCAACCAAAAACGATTTCTGTTCCCATCATTTTGTCGCCATCCAATTGCCCCGCTTTGTTGAGAAAGATTAACGATCTTTTGGGCCTGTTCAAAATAAGGATCTCCCCCCTTTAATTTTAAACTATCGGCATTCAAACCCAATATGACATAGGCATAAAAACTGATCAAAGACACTAAATTGGATTCATAGGTCGCTGGACTGTAAAAGAGGGGTTGAAACTCCTGATAGTTAAAAACAATATCTTTATCCATGAAGTTGAGGAGCGGACTGTCATAATTGGAGTCAAAAATGGTTCTTTGGGATTGAATTTGTAATGTACCTTCAAATTTTGAAGCGTTATAACTGGAAAGATTAAGGACGAAACTACAGGTAATTTTTTCTTGAGAAAAAAAATCTTGGTCTGTCCAAGTTTGTGAATTAAGGAATTCATTAAGCGATCGCTCTAGCGTTTCAAAGATTTGTTGATTGGTTTGGTTTACC
>Ga0181606_10002367_pt1 | contig 16233 bp, 16 predicted proteins | sample 041ome_10_FD_132994 | JGI IMG/M metagenome (GOLD analysis project Ga0181606, IMG submission 132994) | Coastal salt marsh microbial communities from the Groves Creek Marsh, Skidaway Island, Georgia - 041412US metaG (megahit assembly) | ecosystem: Environmental > Aquatic > Marine > Intertidal... | reverse complement strand
TAGTGCTACTCATTGTTTTAAGTACGGGAATCAAATTAAGCATTATAGGGTCCCCTCAATACTTCCTTTTGAGGCAAAAGGAGAAATTAATGAAATTGAGAGTATGAATATTGATATTGAATCTAGGTATTTCACAATTTTATATTTGAAAGTAATGCGTAGAATTTCTTTAGGATTAGATTTTTTAAAGATTTCATTTTTCAAGGGGGAAGGTAGATGGTTTTGGATGTTTTCATCTTTTATAATGGGCTTTAAAATTCTTCTTTTTAAAAAGCATGATACAATCTACTCAACAGGAGGTCCTGCTAGTGCTCACCTTGCAGGAATTTTGTTGTCAAAGATTTTTAGAGTACAAATTTTAACTGAATTGCAAGATCCTCTTTCAGGGGAGGATATTGGCAGAAATAGATTTACAATAAAGGGTCTTGCTTTAATCGAGAATTTTATCATTAAATATTCAAATCATATTGTATATGCCACTAAGAATGCTTCAATTCAAGCAAAAAAGGGTTATAATAAATTTCAAGAAAAAATTCATTTCATTTATCCTGGAGCTAAAAGAATTATCCACATTAAAAAGAAAGTAAGTGAAGAAGTAAAAATAAATTTTTCATACATAGGATCTCTATATCAAACTCGAAATTTAGATAATTTCATTACTGTTTTGTCTCAATTGGAAATTGAGACAAACTATGAGATAAATTTATATGGATGGATTGCAGATGATATTTTAGAAAGAATAAAAAAATCAAACAACCCCAACATCAAAATTCATGGAATGATTAGTCGGGATGAAGCAATTGAAAAAGCGCAAAATACAGATGTTTTGATCTTAGTTCAACATACAGATATGAGAAGTAAAAAAACGATACCATTTAAGCTGTACGATTATTTAAATACGGGGAATTTGATTTTTGGAATGACCTATATGAATAATGAAATCGATGATATTTTAATGAAACATAACCACCTTTCTTGTGATGCATCATCCATTGGACAGATTAAAGAGAAATTGAATTATGTATTTAATAATTATAATGAATTGAAAGGAAAAATTAAGACAAGTCATTTGGCTCCTAATCAAGCGGTAAACAAAATGGAAAAAATACTTGAAAATGTTTGAGATCATTCAGATACTGGACAAAAAAAGAAAGCAAAAGTTTTATTTGATGACTTTTTTCTTGTTGGCGGGAATGTTACTTGATGTTTTTAGCTTGGCACTCCTTCTCCCCTTAATTGAATTGATTTTAGGGAATAACACTAATTTCTTAACCGAACAAGTTTATGCCATATCAAAAACTTTTTTTGAAGGAAGGGTACTGCTCCCTTTTTCAATTTTCATGATTTTAATTTACTCATTCAAAGCAGTCTGCTCAGTTTATCTTTCTTACAGACAAAATAGGTTTATTTCAAATTTAATCCGGGACACTTCTAATAAATTGTTTTCATTTTATTTACAACAAAATTATAGCTATCACGTTCAAACTAATTCAGCAGAAGTTATTAGAAACCTAAATTCTGACCTTTTTCATTTTTCTACATATTTAAGGTCCATAATGTTTCTATTCACAGAAATAGGATTTGTATTGTCAACATTGATACTATTAATTTTTCTAAACCCTATAGTTTCGAGTGGCACAATAATATTCTTTGTTTTAATTATATTTATTTATTATGCCGTTTTTAAAAATAAACTAAACTCTCTTGGAGATAAAAAACAGAAAGTAGCATTACAATACAATAAAATAATTTTGGAAACCTCTTCAAGTATAAAAGAAATTAAAGTAAATCAAAAAGAGCATTTTTTTCATAATTTACTAGCGAAAGAGACAAAAAAATTATGGGATATAGATTCAACACTAAACACATTTCTTCAAACACCAAGATATATTTTAGAATTAATTTCTATTCTTGCAATTTTCGTGTTATTATTTTTTGTTAACATTGGAGGAGGGATCGAAACCGATTTCTATTCTTTTTTAGGAGTATTTATAGCCTCTGTTTTTAAGTTAATCCCATCTGCCAACAAAATATTAAATAGTTTTCAAAATATAAAATTTACTAATTCGGCAATATTTTCAGTAAAATCAAAAATCAAATATCAAACTAAAAATGTAGAAATTTTTGAAGTCAAAAGTTTTGATACGTTGGAACTAAAAAATATTTCTTTTAGTTACAAGAAAAATGAAAAGGTATTAAATGACATTAATATAAAAATCAAAAAGGGAGATTTTATTGGTATAAAAGGGGAAAGCGGTTCAGGAAAGACAACTTTAATAGATATAATATTGGGTCTTCAGCAACCAGAAATTGGAGAAATTAGAATTAATGGAAAATCCAATGTTAGTTTTAAAAAAGGATACGTTCCCCAAAATTCCTCAATCCTGGATATTTCAATAGGAGACAATGTTGCATTTGGTATTAAGCGTGAGGATCAAGACTTTGAACAAATTATAAAATCATTAGAAAAAGCAGAAATTTTCAGTTTCGTTAATCAAAAAGAGCAAGGTTTAGATTTTATTGTAGGAGAAAATGGAGGAAAACTTTCTGGAGGGCAAAAACAACGATTAGGGTTAGCAAGAGCATTGTATTCTAAACCAGATCTTTTGATTCTAGATGAACCTACAAGCGCTTTAGATTCAGAAACAGAAAGTGCAATTTTAAAAACATTTCAAAATTTATCTGAAGAAATAACTATAATTTTAATATCACACAATGAATCTGTACTTAATGTTTGTGATAAAACGTATCAAATTCAAAATAAAAACTTAATTCAGTGTTAAATAGAGAGCAAGATTTTACAAAGGAGTTTTACTTTTTCCTAGAAAAATTTAAGAAGAAAGAGAATTTTAATTTATTAAGATTTTCTGACGGAGAGTTGTTTATGCTTCAGAAGAAGCAAATAAAACTTGGCAATTTTTTTGTAAAATTAGACGGGAAAATTACTGGAATAAAACATTTCCCTAAGTTTGATCAAAAGACATATGATCCTATTAAAAACCATGCTTTTTTGGAGCGCTTAATACAAAGTTTCACATACCGTAGTCCTGAATATTTTGTAGGCATTAATTGTAAATGCTGTGTGGGAAATTTAAATTATAAGTGGCAATTTGATGAACATTTGAAAGAAGACCATGATAATTTAACTTGGTCTAACGTTCTCATCAATTCAAACTATCCTTTATTTTTGAAATTTTTTTATCCTGAAATTAAAAAAAGAGGTGCTAATTTAATTTGTAATATTCAAGCTGATTTAACAAATTTAGATTGGGTTAAAAAGGACTTCAGGTTAGGTAATAATGCATTTTCTGATGTAACTTTAATACAAACTATAAAGGACTATATCGAAACTAATAAAATTGAAAATGAAGTTTTTCTTTTTTCAGCTTCTGCATTTTCGAATGTTGCTCAATATGAATTGGGGAAGATTTTTAAAAGAAACACCTACATCGATATCGGGACAAGTTTATCTCATGAATTTGGAATTCCCGCAGAACGAGAATATCTTCTCAAATTTAAAGAAGGAAAATTATCCGAATTGAAATCATGCACATGGAATTAACCAATTGCACCCATATCTATTGGGAATTTATTAGAGCATTGAGAAATGACAAAAGAACTCAATCAGGATTTATTCAAAAAGAATACATTACTAAAGAGGCTCAGGAAATATACATGAAATTGAATGCATCAAATTATAAAATCGCCCTTATGAATGGCTCTCCCGTTGGCTATGTTGGGGTAATTGATAATGACATAAGAGTATGTACACATCCAGATTATCAGGGGAAGGGTGTTGGTAAATTTATGATCAAAGAAATTATTAAAATTTGGCCTAACTCTAAGGCCAAAATAAAAATAAATAATTTTAATAGCATCAAACTTTTTGAAGCATGTGGTTTTAGAAAAGAGTTTTTAATAATGACATCATCAGAAAATAATATTTAAAATTTTAAAGTCAGTAAATAAAGAATAGATAATGAAAAATAATCCTTATAAAATTGTGCAAATGTTTGAGGAAGAAATAGCCTCATATACGGGAGCGCCCTATGCTGTAGCTGTGAATAGTTGTACAAATGCATTATTTCTCATTTGTAAATATTTAAATGTTGATGAAGTTACAATTCCTTCACAAACATATTTGTCAGTACCACAGTCTATTATCCATTCAGGTGGCGATGTGGTTTTTGATAAGAGAAAATCTGCAAATCATTGGCAAGGTATTTATCAATTAAAGCCTTATCCGATTTATGATGCTGCTAAAAGGTTAACTAGTGAAATGTATATTCAAGGAAGTTATATGGGTCTATCATTTCATATAAAAAAGAACTTAGGAATTTCTAAAGGAGGCATGATTTTAACTGATAATTTAGAAGCTGTAGAGTGGTTTAAAAAAGCTAGATACGAGGGTCGAAGTGAAAAGAATTATAAAGAAGACGATATTACCTTTTTAGGGTGGAATATGTATATGACTCCACAACAAGCAGCACATGGCCTTGCACTACTTCAAAATTATCCACAAAATAATATTGATTTAGATGAAGTAAATGGGTATAGAGATTTAACAGAGTTCACTGTTTTCAAAGATTACAAGAAAATTGAAGAATGAGAGTAGCCCTATGTTTACACGGAAATTTTAATTCAAATTACGATAATAATTCGACTGGTTATGAAGGATATAAATACATAAAAAAAGAAATTTTAACTAAATACAAAACAGATGTATTTATTCATAGTTGGGATATTAAAAATAAAGATAAGATTATTGAATTGTATAAGCCTGTTGTTTGTTTATTTGAAGATCAAAAATCTTTTGATGATATTATAGAAACTAATGGTTTAAGCGATTTAATTAATCAATCAAGACCCCCTGCTACTGTTTTGTCACATTTATATAGTGTTTCAGAGTCAATTAAACTTTGTTATAAAAGTTTAATTAATTACGATTTAATTATTAAAGCTAGATTCGACCTTGGAAGAATTAACAGATTTAATACTCATCCAATAATTAGTTTTTATTCATTTATTAGAGGCAATGGATTAATTTATCCAGTTCAGACAATTAAAATTATTAATCAGGTTGATAAAACAAAAATCTATACTGCATTTTGGAAAAAATTTAATAATGGCCCAGCTGACATGTGGTTTTATGGATCACAGGATGCAATGAAAATTTTCACTCGACTTTATAAAGATCTTGTTAAAGATTTTAAAACTGAAGGCGACTATTCATTGTATTTAAATAAAAACATTCATGAATCAAATGACATTTCAAACGCAATTAATTATTATAAATTTTGGTTTTTAAAGCATAATAAGTGGAAAGATATAATGCCTATCAGGACAAAATGGAGTTAAATAAAATATCTACAGGAGAGATTCCAATTTTAATTTATAGTCACTCATCATATTCAGATGTTTGGCCATTAATATTTGGACAATTTGAAAAATATTTCAGAAATCCAAAAATTTATTTGTTGACAGATGAAGATCCAAATCAAATCAAATACCAGAAAATTTATTATAAAAATGAACAGACTTATAATGAAAGGGTCATTCATTGTTTAATGCAATTAGATATTGAAACATTCCTTTTCACACATGAAGATATGCCTTTATACAACACTCCAAATTATTTTAAAGTTAATCAATATATAAAATATGTTGAGAATGGGAAGTTAGATAGTGTAAAGTTGATTTTTGGAGGCTGGCATTACAAATCTAAAATCTGTTCTTTTGATGATTCATTGAGTAAAAATAAACTAACTAGATTTTCTATTCAACCAACTATTATTAAAAAAAGAACTTTAATATCAATTTTAAAAAGGTATTCTGCATCAAATTTATGGAAATTGGAAAGGAAAATATCTAAAAGTTGGTATCATCCATACAAGGAATTTGCTTGTAATCTTAAAGGAGAGAAACATGGAAATCATTATGATTGTTTAATTTACCCTTATATTGCTACTGCAATTATAAAAGGAAAATGGAATTTAGATCAATATTCACATTTGACTAGTTTATTAAATAATTACAAAATTAAAACAAGAAATTATGATTAAATTCATTGCCTTTGATTTAGATGGAGTTTTATTAGACGCAAAAAAAATCCATTACGAAGCTTTAAATAAAGCATTAGGGAATAAATACGCGATCAGTTGGAATGATCATCTAACTAAATACGATGGGCTTAAAACAAGTCAAAAACTTTCGATTTTAACATCTGAAAAAGGACTTGAACCAAGTAAATATTCTGAAATTTGGAAAGAAAAGCAATTAAATACTTTTCATGAATTAAAAAAAATAAAAGTAGATCAGAATCTAATTGAACTTTTTCAGTATTTGTCAGACAATGAATTTAAAATTGCAGTTTGTTCGAATTCAATAAGAAAGACAGTACTAACTTCATTATCTAAATTAGGTATTATTGAATTTGTTGATCTAATTCTATCCAATGAGGATGTTCAAAATTCAAAGCCACACCCAGAGATTTATTGGACAGCTATTTCTAAAATGGCATTTTTACCAGAAGAGACATTAGTTGTTGAAGATTCTCCTTTTGGACTTCTTGCTGCAGCTCGGAGTAAAGCGAATATTTTAAGAGTTAAAAACCCGGATGATTTAACTTTAAATCTGTTTAAATCTGAAATTAATAAATTAAATAAAATAACAAAAAATAACATACCAATGTGGAAAGATGAAAAATTAAATGTGCTAATTCCAATGGCTGGAGCTGGATCCAGATTTCAAACAGCAGGTTATACATTTCCTAAGCCTTTAATTGAAGTGAACGGTAAGCCAATGATTCAAGTAGTTTTAGAAAACTTAAATATTGATGCAAATTATTACTTTGTGGTTCAAAAAGAGCATAGGAAAAAGTATAATTTGGATTCATTATTAAGCTTATTAAAGCCAAATTGTAAAATAATTGAAACCGACGGTTTAACTGAAGGAGCCGCTTGTACAGCTTTATTGGCTAAAAATTTTATAGATAATGACAACCCGCTTTTTTTTGCTAATTCAGATCAATTTGTTGAATGGGACTCTAATGAGTTTTTTTATAAGATGAATGAAAATGACCCAGATGGAGGTATAGTTACTTTTAAAGCTACTCATCCAAAATGGTCATTTGCCAAAGTTAACGAGATGGGTTTAGTAACTGAAGTGGCAGAAAAAAATCCAATTTCAGATAATGCTACAGTCGGCTTTTATTATTGGAAAAAAGGCTCTGATTTTGTAAAGTATGCAGAGCAAATGATTCAAAAGAATATTAGGGTAAATAACGAATTTTACGTTTGTCCTGTTTTTAATGAAGCAATAAAAAGCAATTTAAAAATTAAAACTTTTGAGGTAAGCAAAATGTGGGGGATTGGAACCCCTGAGGATTTAGATTTTTTTATTAAAAATCATTTAAGTGAATCCTAATAAAATATCAATACTAATTCAAGGAAAATTTCATCTAAATTCATTAAGAACCATAAATACATATATAGATCAATTTGAAATTGTACTTTCAACTTATGATTACCCTTTATACTTGGAGGATTATAATTCATTAAAAATTGTAAAAAATCAAATTCAAATTCCTGATTCAACCTACAATAGACAAAATATTTATTTTCAATGTAATACTACACTAAATGGTTTGTTGAAATGTACCAAAGAATTTGTTCTTAAACTCAGAACTGATGAATTTTACAGTAATTTAAATTTAATAAATTTTAAAGATTTAATTTACTCCAACAATGTGTTTTTAAGAGAATGGGACTATTCTCCCTTTCATTTTTCTGATCATTTCATTTTTTGCCGAAAAGAAATTCTAATAAATTCATTTTTTGATTTAAAAAAATATTTATCAAAATCCACCCCTTTCTTTGAATTAAAAAATGACATTACTCCGTCCGAATCCATAATTCATTCATTTATATTTTTTAACAAAGTAGGTTATTGTCTTTCTAAACAAGAATTTGATGCTAGTGACTTAGAGAAATTAAAGCATCATTATGAAATAATAAATGTCAAGCTACTTGAACCATATATAATCAAATCAAGCGTAGTTGGATTTGATATTTTAGATTTAGAAAAATTTATTAAGAATGATGTAAAATTAAACTTACGTTTAATTGAGAATGTAAATAGAATAATTACAAAAAATAATTTTATTTCTAAATTTAATAAATTTGCTAACCGATTAAACTATAAAATAAAAAGACTGCTACATGAAAAAAATCATTGATTACACACTTTTGAAACTTTATAATTATTTGAAATTTAAAACATCAAATATTCCTGTTAAAGTTTTTGAAAGAGATACAGTAGATTATTTATTTGAAAAATCTAAAATAGATAGTTCAAACTATATACTAAATCATATTGATGAAGTTATGATATTTAGATCTAAAGAGTCATTATGGGACTTTGCCATATCTAATATTAGTAGTGATGGTGTTATTCTTGAATTTGGAGTATTTAAAGGTTATTCAATAAATTTTTTCGCACAAAGATTTAACAATAAATTATATGGATTTGATTCTTTCGAAGGGCTTACAGAAAATTGGAGTGGTACAAATTTTACAAGTGGAAGTTTCAATCTTAATGGAAAATTACCTGAAGTTTTGCAAAATGTGACTCTAATAAAAGGTAAAATTCAAGATACACTTACATCTTTTGATTTTAACAAGAAAATAAATATGATCCATTTAGATTTAGATACATACGACTCTACAAAATTTGTTTTAAATAAACTAAAAAATAATATAACTAATGATACATTGATTTGTTTTGATGAATATCATAGTTATCCAGGATGGAATAATAGTGGAGAATATAGGGCTTTTAAAGAGTTTATCTTGGAAAACAATTATAAATATCAATATTTAGCATTTGGGAATATGGAAGCTATTGTAAAATTGATAAATAATAATTAAGGGAATTAATTTCTCAAAAAAAGTTCTCAGCTAAGCTTTAAATAAACTCAAGCATCAATTAAACAATATGTGTTTTAATAATTTTTATGTTTTTAAAAAGGAACTTGTTAAACCTTCAATCAAAAAAGTCTTATACTAAAATCTAGATTAATTAGTTCAGATTGATTTATCATAAGAATACGATTTTTCAATGGTTACTTCTTATTAATAAGGCTCGAAGTTTAAATGACCCCTTAATTAGAAAGAGCAATTAGCTATTAATTTGTAATTAAATATTTTATCATGAGTCAAGATTTCAATTTAGGCATGAAATATTTTATTTCACATAGAGGCAATGTGAACGGTAAATCTTCAGAGAGGGAAAATACATCTTCATATATTCAGGAAGCAATTTCCGGGGGCTACGATGTTGAAATAGACATATGGATTAAAAATTCAATAATATATTTAGGTCACGATGGTCCGGAACAAAATGTTTCTTTAGAATGGTTAATAAATAGAAAAGACAAATTGTGGATTCATTGCAAAAGCTTGGAAGCACTTACTTTTTTTAATGAATGTAATGCTTCGTTTAATTATTTTTTTCATGATAGTGATGATGCAACTCTTACCTCCAAGGGCTTTATTTGGGTATATCCTGGTAAACAGCCGGTTAAAAACAGTATCGCTGTAATGCCAGAAATTAATGATGACAACTTTGCTGATTGCATTGGTGTATGCTCGGATTTTATTCAAAATTATACAACTAAATGATTTCTGTAATACTGACTGTATATGCTCGCCCTCAGAATCTAGATTTACAACTAGAGGCAATAAATAATCAAAGCATAAAGCCTAAAGAGATTATTATTGTTTTAGATAAAAACATTAATGTCGATTTTGACACAAAAAAATATAACCAATATCAAATCGTAAGTTTCAACAAAAACATTGGGGTGTGGGGTCGATTTTCAATTGCATTATTAACCTCTCAGCCTTATATATGTATATTTGATGATGATACTATTCCTGGAAACAAATGGTTTGAAAACTGTTTAAACACATATAAAAAAGTAGACGGATTATTAGGCACAGTGGGTGTTTTGTTTAATAAAGGCTCGTTAGATTATAATTATTCTAAGCGTATTGGATGGCCAGATCCTAATGAATCAATCGAAGAAGTAGATATTGTAGGGCATTCATGGTTCTTTAAAAGAAAGCATATAGAACACTTTTGGCAAAAGACTTCAAAGCATTCCGAATTTAAAAAGTCTGGTGAGGATATTCATTTTTCATACATCCTTAAAAAAACGTTAGGTTTAAATACATATGTTCCTCCACATCCGAAAGGTGATTTGAGTTTTTGGGGATCACTGCCAGAATATGCAACTAAATTTGGCAGTGATGAAAATGCCCTTAGCCTTGAGGTATTATCTACTCTTAGAATGTCTTCTTATATGAAGAAGGTAAGGGGAGATGGCTTTCGATTTGTTTCGGAGAAGGACAATAAAAGCTTGAATTTTGAGCCTAATTTAAAGGCAAATACTAACTATTTCATAAAAAATGGATACGCAACTTTTAAGTTATTTATTAAGAGGATCATAAAATGATTTTAATTGATTCAATTTATATTCATAACAGTGGTGGTAATGTACTTTTAGAAATTTTAATTAATTGGATTAGAGTTAATAAGAAAGATTCATTTTTCTTTCTTTTTGATTCCCGACTTCCTTCATCAATAATAGCTAAAGTTTCACCAGAAAACTACAAGATTCTGAAAGCAAGCGAGAATAGCAGAAAATTTTTTTACAAAAAAGAGCAATTATCATTCAGTCATTTTTTATGTTTTTCTAATGTACCCCCTCCAATTAAAATAGAAAAACCAGTTACAATTTATTTTCATAATGATATCATTTTAGACCCTACAAAATCTAACATTGGCTTGATTCAAAAATTTAAATTTAGACTGAAAAAAAAATATATTAACGTAAAGAATCATAAACACTATAATTGGGCTGTCCAAACTTCCCTAATGAAGGATAAATTAATAAAGGCCTTTGGAGTTGAATCAAAAAATATTTTTATTTTCCCATTTTTCGAAGAGTTTACACCTGTTTTAAATAAGGGTATGATTTCAGACACTTTTTTATATGTTGCTAATTATACTCTAAATAAAAACCATAAGAGATTGATAAAAGCTTTTATGCAGGCTTCTTTAGAAACTGACATTAACTTTACTTTAAAATTAACTTTAGAGGAAAAAGAATTCAAAGTTTTATTAAAAGAAACAAACTATTTAAAATCAAACTTTGAATTAATTAATTTAGGAATTTTAGACAAAAAGGGGCTTGTGGTTGCTTATCAAGAAGCAAATTTCTTTATTTATCCTTCATTAAAAGAAAGTTTTGGCTTACCCTTAATTGAAGCATCAAATTTTTCATGTTTTATTTTAGCATCAGATCTTGAATATGTTCATGAAGTTATTAAACCTTCTCTAACTTTTGATCCGTATTCAACACAAAGCATCTCTGATGCCATTTTAAAAGCTATTGAAACAGATAATTTACCTGAAACAAAGGTATTGGTTGAAAATAAATTAAATAACTTTATGAATTTCATAATTAATTAAAATGTTCAAAAACAAAACACTTCTTATTACTGGCGGGACAGGTTCTTTTGGGAATGCTGTCTTAGATAGATTTTTAGATTCAGATATTAAGGAAATCAGGATTTTTTCTCGAGATGAAAAAAAGCAGCACGACATGAGGGTCGCATATAATAATCCTAAAATAAAGTTCTATATCGGAGACGTGAGAAATGAAAACAGCCTCAGAGATGCAATGATTGGAGTAGATTATGTCTTTCATGCTGCAGCACTAAAACAAGTACCATCTTGCGAATTTTATCCCATGGAGGCTGTTCGGACCAATGTTTTAGGAACAGAAAATGTTTTAAATACTGCCATTTCTAATGATGTTGAAAAAGTAGTATGTCTTAGTACAGATAAAGCAGTATATCCGGTAAATGCTATGGGAGTTTCAAAAGCTATGATGGAAAAAGTTTTTGTTGCAAAGTCTAGAAACTCTAAAAATACCATTATAACAGGTACGCGTTATGGAAATGTTATGGTATCAAGAGGCTCTGTAATTCCACATTTTATTGACCAAATCAAAACCGGAAAGCCGATTACTGTTACAGATCCAGATATGACCCGATTTATGATGACACTCGATCACGCAGTTGAACTGGTTTTATATGCGTTTAATAATGGAAAGTCAGGAGATATTTTTGTTCAAAAGTCACCAGCAAGTACTATTGGAGAATTAGCTATTTGTTTAAAAGGCATATATAATTCTAAAGTTGAAATCAAGAATATTGGAATAAGGCATGCGGAGAAAATGCACGAGACACTTTTAAGTAAGGAAGAGTTTATGGGTGCTGAGGATTTAGGAAAATATTACCGAGTTGCGGCAGACAATAGAGATCTTAATTATGATAAGTATTATTCAAAAGGGTCAACCAAAGTTGAATTAAAAGAATATAATTCATTTAATACACATAGACTTTCAGAAATCGAATTAAAAGAATTACTTGCTCAAATTGATATCAAATGAATAAGTTAAAAGTAGTAACAGTTTTAGGCACTAGGCCAGAAATCATTCGACTTTCAGTAATAATTAAAAAATTTGATCAGTTTTTTGATCACACGCTCGTTCATACTGGCCAAAACTATGACTACACTTTAAATGAAATTTTCTTTGAGGAGCTTGAAATAAGAAAACCAGACTTTTTTTTAGAAGTTGTAGGACAAGACTTAGGAGAAACTATGGGGAATGTTTTATCTAAGTCTTATAAGTTGTTTAGTGAACTTAAACCAGACGCTTTATTAGTTCTTGGCGACACTAATAGTGCTTTATGTACCATCAGCGCTAAAAGACTCAAGATTCCAATATTTCATATGGAGGCAGGGAATAGGTGTTTTGATCAAAATGTACCAGAGGAATTAAACAGAAAAATAGCAGACCATACGTCAGATATTAACCTCACTTATACAGAAAATAGCAGAAGATATCTTTTAGCCGAAGGATTTAGAAAGGACCATGTGTTTTGTATTGGCTCTCCTTTAAAGGAAGTATTAGATTTTTATTCTGATCAAATAAACGGAAGTTTAATACTTGAGAAGCTTCAGTTGAACAAAGAAAAATACATTGTAGCTAGTATTCATAGAGAGGAAAACTTAGATATTGGTGATAATTTCAAGAATATAATAGATGCCTTAAATAAGATAACCGATTTATACGATGCGCAATTAATTTTCAGCACGCACCCAAGAACAAAAAAGAAAATAGAACAACTTAATTTAAAAGTTAGCTCGAGAATAAGCTTTGTCGAGCCACTTGGATTTTGCGACTATGTTTTCTTACAGAAAAACGCATTAATTACCTTGTCTGATAGTGGAACTATTTCTGAGGAAAGTACCATTTTGGGATTTAAAGCTGTAAGTATTAGAACAAGTACTGAAAGGCCAGAAGCAATAGATCATGGAAACATAGTGTTAGGTGACATTTCAAGTGAAAATATTATTAATTCAATAAATATTACTTTAGGATTAAACGATAGATCAAATCCACCTTTTGAGTATTTAAAAACGGATAATTCAAATACAGTTTTAAAACTTATTCAAAGTTACACGCCAATAATTAATAGAGAAACTTGGAGAAAATAAGTAAAAAGATATTGATCCTAGGTGGAGCAGGAATGCTTGGCCATGTGCTTTTACAAAAGCTTCTTGTCAAAAATACTTTTGAAGTTTACGATGTTACTAGAAAAAAAGAAAACAGAAGGAATAATTTTGAGTGTGACGTAACAAATCTTAATTCTTTATTTAAAATTATTAAAGACATTAATCCTGACTACATCATAAATTGTATTGGGGTATTAATTAAAGGTTCTATCCAAGACCCCTCTAATGCAATACTTATTAATGCTCTCTTACCTCATAAATTAGCTCAATTCTCAAAAGCGATAAATGCTAAGTTTATTCATATAAGTACAGATTGTGTTTTTGATGGTTCTAAAGGAAGTTATATTGAAACTGACAACAAAACCGCACAGGACATTTATGGTTTGAGTAAATCTTTGGGAGAAATTAACGATGACAAAAACTTAACCCTAAGAACTTCCATAATAGGCCCAGAGTTAAAAGACGATGGAGAAGGACTATTTTCATGGTTTATCAAGCAAAAGGGTGAAGTAAATGGATTTACCGAATCGATTTGGGGGGGCGTAACTACTTTAGTATTAGCAGATGTAATTATTAAATCAATAAACGAAAATTATAAAGGGCTTTTTCATGTCACCAATAGACAGCCAATTTCAAAATTTGATTTATTGAGCTTAATAAAGGAAAAGTTTGAACTTAACAATATTGACTTAAAAAGGGTTTCAGGCAAAAAAGCTGATAAATCTTTAAGCACTAAGTTTAACCATTTTAATATAAAAACATACAGTGAGATGATTTCAGAAATGAGAAATTACTATATAAAAAACTATTAGGGCCAATTAAAAAAACATCAATTGTCACTAACATTATTTGATTACAATTAAGCCAGATTCATTTTGAAGAAAAAATTGACTTAAACTAACTTGGTAAAAAAAAAGACATTATTTAAAATTGAAAATATTACTAATTAGCCAATATTTCTACCCAGAAAATTTTAAAATTAATGATATTATTTTTTCATTAAAAGAAAGAGGTCATGAAATTACGGCGCTTACTGGCAAACCAAACTATTCAAAAACGTATTTTTTTGAAGGCTATGGTTGGAAAAGTGATGATTTTGAAACGATAAATGATATCCCTGTCTATAGAGCTAATTTATTTTCAAGAAGAAATGGAGGAGCATTTAGATTATTTTTAAATTACATTTCATTTGCGTTTTTAGCTTCTTTAAAAGTTAGAAAAATAAAAGGCTCTTTTGATGCTATTTATGTTTATCAAACGTCACCTGTTACCGTTGGAATCCCGGCAATTTTTGCTAAAAAACTTTTTAAAGCGCCTATCTATTTTTGGGTTCAAGACCTCTGGCCTGAAAGTTTAACTGCTGCAGGAGGTGTAAACAACAAGTTAGTGCTAGGGTTTTTTAATTCACTAACTAAATTCATTTATAATCATTCAAAAAGGGTTTTAATCCAGTCTGATGGCTTTAGAGAGTATATTTTAAATCAGGGGATTCCAAATGATAAAATCATCTTTTATCCTAACCCCACTGAAGATTTCTATAGGCCACTCCAAAAGGTCAAAGAATATCAAGAGTTTTTTCAAAATGAATTTTTTAATATAGTTTTTGCTGGAAATATTGGAGAAGCACAAAGTTTCAAAACAATTATAAATGCAATTAATAATGTCAAAGAACTTCCTGTTAAGGTGATTGTTTTAGGAGATGGACGGTATAAAGAAACTGCCTTAAGTTTAATAAAAGAAAAAGGGTTAGAGTCACATTTTAATTTTCTAGGATCTTTCCACCCAACTGAAATGCCTAAATTCTTTTCACATGCAGACGCACTATTGGTTTCACTAAAAAAAGAAAAGATCTTCTCACTCACAATACCAGCTAAAATTCAATCATATTTAGCATGTGGAAAACCTATAATTGCTTCTATTGATGGAGAGGGGGCTAAAATAGTTAATGATGCTAAGTGCGGCGTAACTTCTCCTGCAGAAGATTCAGTTAAATTAAGTGAGGGCATAAAAGAATTAATGGCTTTGGATAAATCCAAGCGCAGTGAAATGGGAAATAATGGAAGGGCCTACTACGAAAAAGAGTTTGACAGAAATAATCTTTTAGAAAAGCTGGAGGGCATATTCAAATCTTTATAAATACCATCTTTTAAAGGCTTGTTAGGAACAATTTTTAAAAAGTATAGTGTAATTGATTTTTAGACTGTTACACCTTTAGCCTAAAATCCAGAAACTGCAAAAGCCGCAGGTTAAAAAAGCAGGCGCGGTCCGTAAAAATTACTCAAATATTACATTTAGACATCCGTTAATTTTTATATTATTTAACATAATAAGTCAACAAATACAGGAATTAACTGAGCGTAGTTTTGAAATTACTACGGGCTGTAGTTGAAAATCCACAATCTATTTTAAACAGAAAACCTTCTTATCTTTAAAAAAATATTTTATGAAAGCCCTCCTCCTTGCCGGCGGCACTGGTTCACGATTATTCCCCGTAACTCTAGGAGTTTCAAAACAACTGCTCCCGGTTTATGACAAGCCTATGGTCTATTATCCATTGTCTGTTTTGATGTTGGCAGGAATACG
>Ga0181606_10002365_pt1 | contig 16233 bp, 13 predicted proteins | sample 041ome_10_FD_132994 | JGI IMG/M metagenome (GOLD analysis project Ga0181606, IMG submission 132994) | Coastal salt marsh microbial communities from the Groves Creek Marsh, Skidaway Island, Georgia - 041412US metaG (megahit assembly) | ecosystem: Environmental > Aquatic > Marine > Intertidal... | reverse complement strand
GCCCGCTTTCGCAACGGTGCGTGAGGCGGCCCGTCGGGTTTTGGGCCAACGCCATTTTGATGTGCAGCTGATGGGGGGCATGGCGCTTCACGAGGGGCGCATTGCCGAAATGAAAACCGGCGAAGGCAAAACGCTGGTCGCCACACTGCCCTGCTACCTCAACGCGCTTTCTGGAAAACCTGTGCATGTGGTTACCGTCAATGACTACCTCGCTCAACGCGATGCCAGTTGGATGGCGCAGGTGCATCAGTTTTTAGGCTTGAGCGTGGGGTGCATCACCCATGAGCTGGATGATATAGGCCGCCAAGCCGCCTATGCCGCCGACATTACCTATGCCACCAATAATGAATTGGGCTTTGACTATCTGCGCGACAATATGAAATACGCGCTAGATCAGATGGTTCAACGCGGACATGCTTTCGCCATTGTCGATGAAGTTGATAGCATTTTGATCGATGAGGCGCGCACGCCGCTGATTATCTCTGGGCCACTGGATGATCGATCGGACCTGTATCAGCAAATCAACGCTGTCATCCCCATGCTCACCGCTGAAAACTTTGAGTTGGATGAGAAAACCCGTACCGTGTCCCTGACCGATAGCGGCAATGAGGCCGTCGAGGAAATTTTGAAAAACCAAGGCCTGCTCGAGGGCGATGCATCGATTTATGATATCCATAACGCACCTTTGGTTCACCATGTCACCAATGCGCTTAAAGCCCATACTTTGTTTGTGCGCGACCGCGATTATATTGTGAAAGGGGCTGGCGCATCCGGGCAGGTTGTGATTATCGACGAATTTACCGGCCGCATGATGGAAGGCCGGCGCTACTCAGACGGCTTGCATCAAGCCCTTGAGGCCAAGGAACACGTCGCCATTCAGCCTGAAAATCAAACCCTGGCCTCAATTACCTTCCAGAATTATTTCCGGCTCTATGATCGGCTCTCCGGAATGACCGGCACCGCACAGACCGAAGCCGAGGAGTTTATGGACATTTACGGGCTCGATGTTGTCGAAATCCCCACCAATACGGATATTCAACGTCTTGATGATGACGACGAAGTCTACCGAACCGCCAATGAAAAATACGCCGCGATTATTTCGATGATCGAGGAATGTCAAAACCGGAAACAACCTGTCTTGGTCGGCACAACCAGTATCGAAAAATCTGAACATCTGTCGAGCTTGCTCAAAGCTAAAAATATTTCTCACAATGTGCTGAATGCTCGCTATCACGAACAGGAAGCTGTCATTATCGCGCAAGCGGGTGTGCCCGGCGCTGTGACCATTGCCACGAATATGGCGGGCCGCGGGACCGATATTCAGCTCGGCGGCAATTTAGATATGCGCTGCGAGATTGAGATTCCGAATGACGCCTCGGCTGAAAAACGGGCGGAGATGGTAGCCAGCATTCAAGCGGACATTGATCGTCTTAAGGTCGAGGCGCTGAATGCCGGTGGCTTGTGCGTGATCGGTACGGAACGCCATGAAAGCCGACGCATCGACAATCAATTGCGGGGACGGTCCGGTCGACAAGGCGATCCAGGTCAATCGCGTTTCTTCCTCAGCCTAGAAGACGATTTGATGCGGATCTTTGGCACAGACCGCATGGACGGCATGTTGCGGCGGCTCGGCATGAAGGAAGGCGAAGCGATTATCCATCCGTGGATCAACAAAGCCTTGGAGCGCGCGCAGAAAAAGGTCGAAACCCGAAATTTCGACATTCGGAAAAATATCCTGAAATATGACGATGTGATGAACGAGCAACGCAAAACTGTGTTCGAGCAACGCATTGACTTTATGAGCGCCGACTCGATCGCCGATATTATTGGCAATATGCGGCGCGACATTATCGACGATCTCGTGAGCATTCACATCCCTGCACGCGCTTTTGCCGAGCAATGGGATCTTGATGGTCTAAGCGAGAGGGTCTCCGATCTTTTCGACATCCACCCTCCTCTCGCCGATTGGGCGAATGAGGAAGGAATTGCCGATGAAGAAATAGCTCACCGCTTGCGCGACATGGTTGAACGCCATGCCGCAAAACGGGCAAGCGATATCGGCCCCGACATTATGCGGCAAGCAGAAAAATCAATTCTTTTGCAGACGCTTGACCATCATTGGCGCGAACATTTGTTAGTTCTCGAACATTTGCGCCAGATTGTTGGATTGCGCGGCTATGCCCAGCGCGATCCCTTGAATGAGTTCAAGCTCGAGGCTTTCTCCTTATTTTCAGAATTGCTGACCAAATTACGTGAGGACGTTGTGCGCTTCTCGATGCGCGTTCAAATTGAAACAAACATCCCCGCATTGGCCACCCCTGAGGTGATGCAAACCAATGACGCCCAAATTGAAAACCAATTAACGCAACCCAATCTGAATGACGGGGCCGCATTGAGCGGCTCATCCGGCGCCCAAGATATTTTATCGGATGACGGTGCGCGCCCAATGGACAAGGCAGCGGATAGGGCAGCGAATATTCCTGCTCAGAGCGAGAAAATTCCGCGCAATGCTCAGTGCCCTTGTGGGTCTGGCAAAAAATACAAGCATTGTCACGGCCGCGTATAAGCGGCCGACAACCTCACAAAGCCGCGTAAAGGCAGCTGACAAGTTGAGAAAGCCACGTATAGGCGGCCGAAAATCCCACAAAGCCACGCAAAGGCGGCCCCATGAGGGCCCGCCTTTACGCAACCAAATCCTGCATTTCTCTCAAAAATTTGTATCAAGAATTATAACAAAAATTTATGCCAAAAATCTGGGCACGTTTCTGTTAAACTCTGCGATACAGCGCCGCTAACCATAAAGAGCAACGCGAATAGTTTGGCAAACAGTTAAAAGGAATAGCGCAGCGCCACGCCTAAAACATCAACGTCGGGGCCGCCAATATCGTAGCTTTCATACTCCAACTGAACGCCAACAGCTTTGCTTACCGCCCATTCAACGCCCAGACCGTAGAATAAATCAGTGCCGGATTCATCGCCACTCACTGACGCGTTCAGGCCAGACGCGAATGTCATATCCGTGTTCCAGCGATGCAGCCCGAGCTTCACAAAAGGCCTAAATCGCCCCATGTTTCTTCCCAATTTAGCGGCAATACCAAAGGATTTTGTATCTGTCCCTATTTTAAGGGGGGTTGTGCCGGTATTCGTCAGCGTTTCGGAGGCCACTCTCACCGACCCGCCTGGGGCCAGAGTTAAACCGGTTTTGCCGAGTTTGTTATAGCTTGCTTCCAAGCTGATATGCTCATTCACATTAAAGCCGCCAAAAATTTTTCAGCTTTTATCTTTTTTGTCTAAATTTCCGTTCACTATGCCTTTAAGGCCGGTGTCGGCACTCGAGCGCCCGTAACCGAGACCAATATAGGGACCACGCTTCATCATCGAACCCGCGAAAGAGGTGTCTCCTGACATGGAGTCATTAGCCATTGCAGCGCCCGAAACGAGCACAACACCTAACGACATTGAAATAAGCGATAGCGGTACATAAGTAGATTTTTTCATCTCAGACATTCCTTTATTGTTTTTCTATGCCAGAGAAATCAGGATAATTTCTCACCAACGTTCTACTGGAGTCGCGATTCACCAGCAATCACTGTCCCAAACATCAAATCCAACAACTGATCTCAGCGAAGATTTTTCGAAATGATGAAGATTTTCTAGAAACAAGAGAAATTTGATTTTCGGGAAACTGCGCGGATGGCGCTAACACTTCCGAGGCAATCTCTAAAAGCCACCTCTCCAAGGAATTCAAAGCAGGGCTCATACATGATGAGCGCCAACGCATCTGCCGATAGATAATAGAAATTGAGCCGTTAATTAGGCGACGCCTTCGCGCCCCATAGCCAGAAATTTTTGACGTCGACTACGCTTTAAGTCTTGCGCCTCTGCGCCGCTTAACGCCGCCAACTCCTCGCCGACAGCCTGCCCCACACGCGCAATCGTCTCGGCCCGATCGCGATGCGCGCCCCCAAAGGGTTCAGGGATAATCCGATCAATCACGCCGATCGAGGCGAGATTTTGCGCTGTCACTTTCAAAGCCGTCGCGGCGACATTGGCCCGCTCCGATGTGCGCCACAGAATGGAGGCACAGGCTTCAGGAGAGGCAACTGTATAAATGGAGTGCTCGAGCATCAAAATGCGGTTCGCCGTCGCCAATGCGAGCGCACCGCCCGACCCGCCTTCTCCAATAATCACAGAAACAACGGGCACACCCAACCCTAATGAACGATCAGTGCATCGCGCAATAGCTTCCGCTTGGCCACGCTCTTCGGCGCCAATGCCCGGATAAGCCCCTGCCGTATCCACCAAAGCAACAACCGGCATTTTAAACCGCTCGGCCAACTCCATGACACGAATTGCTTTTCGGTACCCTTCTGGCCGAGCCATCCCAAAATTATGTTTAACGCGCGCTTGGGTCGTACTGCCCTTTTCATGACCAAGAATGGCAACACTTTGCCCAGAGGTCCAACGCCCTATGCCCGCGATAATGGCATGATCTTCTGCGAAGAGCCGGTCGCCAGCAAGCGGCGTAAAGTCTTCGACTAAGGCCTCGACATAGTCCAAACAATGCGGCCGCGCGGGATGGCGCGCCACTTGCGTTTTTTGCCATGGGTCAAGGCTCTCATAAATGCGGGTAACTTGTTGCTCGATTTTTTGCTCGAGCTTGCCGATTTCCTCGGCAAGATCCACGCCCCCACCCGATACGGCTCGGAGTTCTTTGATTTTTCCTTCAAGCTCGGCGATCGGCTTTTCAAATTCAAGATAGGTTTGCATCGCATCCTCTTTCCTACATGAATGCCCTGAAACAGGGTTGAGGGTCAATCCCCTTCACGTTAATCCTTACCCTAATCTTTGCCCCAATCCTTACCCCTGATTTCACCCGTTTTATGATCGGATAAGGGGTGCGCGGCTTCAACTAAACGCCGCTTTCCACTTTGCGCAACATGGGTATAAATTTGCGTGGTTGAAATATCCGCATGGCCGAGCATTTGCTGCACCGCCCGCAAATCCGCTCCGTTTTCAACCAAATGCGTCGCGAAGGCATGTCGCACGACGTGGGGCGATAATTTATGCCCGCCCAACCCAGCCAAAACGCCCACTTGTTTCAGCGCCTGCCAAAAATTCTGTCGCGATATATGGCCTAACCGCCCACGACTTGGAAAAACAAAATCAGATTGAGGCCCCCGATCTCGAACAGCCAACCAGCCCCCCAGCGCTTGGCGAGCGGGCATACTCATCGGCACCAGTCGCTCGCGCCCCCCTTTGCCCCGAATATGAATAAAGTCATGCTCAGGAGAAATTGATTGGCGCCGCAAGGACACAAGTTCGGACACGCGCAGGCCCGTCGCATAGAGCATCTCAACCAGACAAATGGTGCGCAGACGCCTCAGCTGATCAAGCTCCGATTTTTGAGGGAGCGCATAACAGGCTTGGATCAACGCCTCAGTTTCATCCACGCTCAAGGGCGCAGGCAATGGCCGTGTCAATTTAGGCCGCACCAAGCGCCCTGTAGGATTATCCGCCCGCATTCCCTCCGTCACTAAGAACTTATAAAAGCGACGCAAGGTCGAGAGGTGTCGTGCAATCGTTGAAGCCGCAAGTCCTCGGGCCGTCAGGCTTGACATATAATCCTTTAAATCATCTGCCGAGGCCTCATTGATGGGTATCGTCTTCAAAAAGGTGGTTACTGCAGATAGATCTCTTCGATAAGCATCGCAGGTTTTGTGCGCCGCGCCCCGCTCTGAGGCCATCATGTCCAGAAAAAGTGCGATCAGACGATCAGACCCGTGGTCACGCATCTTCTTGCACCCTCATTCATTTGCGACAGTGGATGACCTGAGCATTTGGCTGTCTCCGGCAGGACGCGGCGGGTTCGCGGACCACGCTTGCTGTTGCTGCCGCAAGGCGCCCGCCAAAATAATTTCGCGCACAAGCGCCGCTGCCTCAAACTGAAGCCCCAAGCGCCGCAGCGTCCGCACCACCAGCTCAGCCTCTTCAGCTGTCCAATCCGCCACTGGCCGGCTGCCGAGATGCTCTTGCAGATAAATCGCGAGATCACCGAGGCGCCCCGCAAGCGCCAACTGATCGGCGCGGGTGACAGCCGCTCCCGACACAGCCGCTCCCGACACAGACGCCCCCGACAGAGACGCCCCATCCTGATCACGCAAGGCGCGCACCAGTCGCGGCACAAGCGGCTCCGAGGTTGGAACCAGCAAGTCAATGTCGCCCTGAACACGCCGTGCTGACGCAGGCACGTTTAAGAGCCCACCCCGCCATAAGGGAACAAGCTCCCGTGCCGGCACAGTGAGAAGGGATAGCGGCGCACCTGCCCGATCGGATGCTTGTATCACTTGCTCCGCCAAATCAACCTGCCCGACGCTCAGCAATGCGATAAAGGCAAGCGGTTGCAAAGCCGGTTCGGCGGTATTGACCAGACGATCGAGATGCGGCGCAAGAAGTTGCGACATGGCATACCATGCATTTTGCTCAAGACCCACTGTGAGCAGAGCCTGCAACGCCTCAGGCTCAGATACGGCCTGACCTTGATCGAGCGCTATCCAGAGGGGAACCCAATTGGGCAAAACGAACGGGTCCTCACCTTCCCCTTCGACCATCGGCTCCTGCGATGGATCGCCGCGTTCGCCTGCAGGCGCTTCAGTCTGGCCTTCAATCGGTGCTGGCGGGGTCACGTCGCCGGCCGATGGCTCCTCCATCAAACGCGCCGACGGTGCCGCCCCTAAATTGGAGAGAACCGCGCGCAGATGCTCAACCGGCAAAAGGCCGAGTTCGACCGAGGCCAGTGAAGCGGCAATTTGCAATCGCGGCGCAACATCATAAGACTGGGCCAAATAAGGATAAGCGGCCACCGGAAAGGCCGACAACGCCGCTGTGATCGGAACACCAACAAGGCGCATCAAAGCAAATTGCGTGACCGAAAGATAAGGCGGGATCACACGGGGGGTCTGAGGCGCATCCACAGCATACATAAATGCGAGCTCACGAAAGAAAGGATCGGCTTGCAGGGGTCCATCATGCAGCTCGAGCGCGAGCGTCGCGGCGGCTTTATCCCCTCGCGCCAGATGGCACATAATATCCGTCTCCACATAGAAGATCGTATCGCGCGCTAACGTTAAGCTGGGGCGCAACGCACACAGGCCTTCAAGATCTCCTGCGAGCAAATAACTCTCGGCATAGACCTGCGCGGTCTGAGCATCCCGCTTTGCAGCCCCTGTCATCTCAACCATCGCTCGAACGGATCGGATCTCCCCGACATCCAGCAATCGTCGCACCCGCGATGCAAACCAATCCGCCTCAGAGCCGCGCGGGGGACGAGCAGAGCCTTGCAACACTGCTATTTCTAAATGTCTCAACACACGGCTCGACCCAATGGGCGGCAGGCGCTTGAGCGCCGGAATGACAAAGGCCGCGCGCGCGCCATGCCACACATCTGGTCCGTAGCCCAAGTCGATACCCACTTGACCGACCTCGAGTGTTCCCAATGTGTCGATATCAATCGTCTCAGCCCGTCGCGGCATGGGTTCAGATAATGTGTTTTGCCACCCGAGCGCCGCCCGTTTTTCAGGAGACAGGTCTTGAACGATCTTTGGTGGAATAATCAGCTGCCCAGGGCCGTCAGGAATGACTGGTGGCTTATCGGCACGCCAAAATTGCGCCTGCACAGGATGGGCAACTAGCAAACCAACAACAGCAAGCGCCAACACGGCGAGAATGGATTGGCCCAGCAAAGCGCGGCACCAACCGATCTGTTTTCCACCTTGCCTTTGGGTCATCAACCCGCTCTAACGAGAACTTGCGGGTGGCTCAAGAACATCGACCACTGTTTCTTGGCTGGGTGACACAAAAGTGGCGAGCCCGCCAATGACAAGCGCCAGAGAAGCGATGACAATTAAACCAATAAGATAAGGTCGCGCAATCATGCTAACTCCTTGTAATAAGACCGATCACCGAATCTCTTCATCTTACACCATCTCACCCGCGACGCGACCTTACCAAAAAAAATTATCCAGCTAGTGCACATAGCAAGCAACATGCTTATATGTTAGCTCTGTAACTGGAGATTTTGTTCATTCAATGACACTGACTAAACCAATTGTTCTCGTCGGCATGATGGGCGCTGGCAAAACAACCGTTGGCGCTCGGCTCGCGCAGCGGCTTGGTGTTCCTTTCATTGATGCGGATGACGAAATCGAAAAAGCCGCCCACATGCAAATTACCGAACTATTTGAGCAGTTCGGAGAGGCCTATTTTCGTGATGGCGAAAGGCGGGTGATTGAGAGATTGCTGAATGATCGGCCCATTGTTCTTGCCACTGGCGGCGGGGCATTTATGGATGAACGCACCCGTGCCCTCATTCAAGCCCGAGCTCATTCTGTGTGGCTGAGAGTGCCTCTTGATGAGCTCGAGAAACGGGTCAAGAAGCGCCCCGATAAGCGGCCGCTGCTCAAAGGCGGAAATATTCGAGAAAAGCTGCGCGATCTCTCCGCTATCCGCGACCCGATTTATGCCATGGCCGATTTAACCTGCGATGGCGCCAGCGGCGACCAGGACCATGCGGTTACTGTGATTATGGGTCTTTTGGGCTTATCCGATGAGGCGGATGGGCCGACAGCAACATCTTGCTCGAATTCAAACTAAGCCTGTGTTATGTGAATGGTCACACCATGAAAAATGATCAGCTGAAAACAATTCATGTCGATCTCCTTGAAAGAGGATATGACATTCACATCGGGACAGGTCTGCTTTCCCAAGCAGGAACTCTTTTAGCGCCTTTGTTGTCACGTCCGAGAGCGGCCATCGTCGCCGATGCGGCATTGAGCCAATCGCACCACCAGACGCTTAGCCAAGCACTAGCCGATGAAAACATAGAGGTTGCGACCTATATCGTCCCCAGTGGCGAGGCCAGCAAATCATTTGCTCAGTTAGAAGATTTATGTACGTGGCTGCTCGATCAAAAACTAGCGCGCGGCGACCTGATCATCGCACTCGGCGGGGGCGTCATCGGCGACCTGACGGGTTTTGCCGCGTCGATCTTGAAACGCGGGACACGCTTCGCTCAAATTCCAACGACATTGCTCGCTCAGGTCGATAGCAGCGTCGGGGGCAAAACAGGCATTAACACCGCGCATGGCAAAAATTTAATTGGCGCTTTTCATCAGCCATCTATCGTTTTAGCCGATGTGGACGTATTGGCGACGCTGAGCGACCGCGATTATCGCGCCGGGTATGCAGAGATAATTAAATACGGCGTTCTGGGCGATGCCTCCTTTTTCAGCTGGCTTGAAACTGAAAACCAGTCAATTTTGGGTCACGACACGGCGGCGCTCATGCATGCGATCGCGCAAAGTTGCACCATGAAAGCCGATATTGTGAAGCGCGATGAACGCGAGACCGGTGAACGGGCCTTATTGAATTTGGGACACACATTTGCGCATGCCTTTGAGGCCCATGCTGGATATGACGGCAAATTATTGCATGGCGAGGCGGTGGCGCTTGGAATGGTTCTGGCTGTCACCTATTCAGCCCGTCTGGGCCTGTGTTCAGATGATGCCGCTCGACGTGTATCTTCGCTGATTGCCCAAGCAGGACTGCCGACCCAGATCAGTGAAATTGGCACCTATCATGCGGCTGATTTAATCGATGCCATGGCCCAAGATAAAAAAGTCGTCGATGGACAGCTTCGCCTTGTTCTGACGCGCGATATTGGGCAAGCCTTCGTCGCCGAGCATATTGACACATCTGACCTCTTCGCTTTTTTGGTTGATAGCGGCGCAACGGATCGACCCTCATGACGTTCACCTTCATGGATAGCGCGACCAGCCTCACCCTATTGGTCATTCTCGGGCTCATCGTGTGCTCCGGAATTTTATCCGGATCCGAAACCGCCCTCACGGCGGCGTCGCGCATCCGCATGACAAAACTCGCCGAGGAAGGGAGCCGCCCCGCCCAATGGGTGAATTTCCTTCTCGATCGTCAGGAGCAATTATTGAGCGCGATTTTGCTTCTCAATAATCTCGTGAATATTTTAGCCTCGGTCTTGGCAACAAGCCTGTTTCTGCGCCTTTTGGGGGAAACAGGTGTTGTTTACGCGACGATTGTGATGACGGTAATTGTCGTCATATTTGCTGAAGTCTTGCCTAAAACCTACGCCATTTCATCGCCGGATCTCACAGCCATGCGGGTGGCTGGGCTGCTTAGAATTTTAATCATCATTTTGCGACCCTTTACTTGGATTTTACAGCGTATTTCGCGCCTCACCCTGCGTCTGGCGGGCGTTAAGGATGAAGAGGTCGCATCGCTTTTGGCGCCGCATGATGAGATCCGAGGGGCCATTGATCTGCATCACCAAGAAGGCGGCGTGGTGAAACTAGATCGCGATATGTTGGGGGGCATCCTCGACTTGCGCTCAATTTCTGTGAGTGAGGTTATGGTGCATCGCAAAAATATGTTCATGATTGACGCCGACCTTCCCGCCCAAGATATTACCCAGCAAATGCTGGAGAGTCCCTATACGCGGGTGCCGCTCTGGCGCGAGAATACAGAGAATATTGTTGGCGTGTTGCACGCCCGCGATGTTTTAAAAGCCCTCGCCGCTAGCCCCAACGGCGCCCAGGGGATCGTCCCAACCGACATCATGAAACCGCCTTGGTTTGTCCCCGAGACGACCCCTCTCACGGATCAATTATCCCTGTTTCGTCGGGAAAAAGCGCATTTCGCTCTGGTTGTCGATGAATACGCGGCGCTTATGGGATTGGTCACAATGGAAGACATATTGGAAGAAATTGTCGGCCATATTCATGATGAATATGATGAACCAGAGGGAGAGGTTCGGCGGCTCCAAGATGGTTCGATTGAGGTGCGCGGTGATATGAGCATTCGCGACTTAAATCGCGATATGGGATGGTCCTTGCCGGATGAAGAGGCGACAACCATTGCCGGGCTTGTGATCCATGAGGCGCGAACCATTCCCGATGTTGGGCAGATTTTTGTTTTTCACGGATATCGGTTTCGCGTCATGGCACGGCAACGCAACCAAATCATGATGGTCCGGATTTCTTCTGCCGATCGATCTCGCCATTCGCGGGCTTAGCTCTTTAGTTTTCGGGCTTAGCCCCTTTATCCCAAGCGCTCGAGCTCGCTGGGCGTGAGCGCCTTAATCGATAAGGCATGGATCTGCGAGGCCAGTTCATCGGCGAGGCAGGACATAATCAATCGCTGGCGGGCGACACGGTTATGCGGCGTGAATGCATCCGATACAATATAAACGTGAAAATGACTTTCGCCGCCCTCACGAGCGCCTGAATGGCCCGCATGTTTTGCCGATTCGTCGGTGATCTCGAGTTCACTTGGCAAAAACGCCTGGGATAATTTAGCGCGAATTGTATCGACCATAGCCATGCGGCATTTTCCTCACATTTCGAAAAAGCGTTTATCGTAAAAGCGTCTAACCGCTCTATATACAGCTCTGTATCAACAACACATCCGTGAGGCAAGCCCATGAAACAGTGGCAATCGCCACGAAACCATGGCAGTTTGACATCATGAAATTATCGTCAAAGTACTTTGATATGATCCGGATTCATCGGCCGGAAGAGATTGTCGCAGAGACACGCCGATCATGTGATTGGCCGGCATGCGACGGTTTCGGCGAGCACCCCGCTCCAGCCGGACCGCGCCGCAGCGATCGCCGATATTTTTGTCGCGGCCATATTACAGAGTACAACCGCAACTATAATTTTTTCGAAGGAATGGATGAAAGCGATGCAGAAGCCTATCGCCGCGCCGCGCTCACCGGGCATCGTCCAACCTGGGCGCTCGGGAGTCGTCGTGCACGCCATCATGGCCAAATTGACTGGCAACTCCAAGATCCGCTTGAAATTATGCAGCATGCCGGCCCTGTGGCAGGAGAGCATGTTGCGCGTCGACGGGTTTCGCAAGGGCAAAGCCGAGCCCTCGATATGCTGGATCTTGACGAAACCGCCGATGCCAAGGCCGTCCGTCAACGATACAAACAGCTGATCAAGAAATACCATCCAGACAGCAATGGCGGAGATCGGCGATATGAAGACCAGCTTCAGCGCGTCATCAAGTCGTATCAATATCTGAAGGCGTCAGGCTTTTGCTAAGCGCCTTTATTTGCTAACACCTCTCACAGTAATTACAGTGCAACGAATTTAGTTGGGGATGAGTGGAGATAATAATGGGTCATCAATCGGAACAAATGAATAAAGCTGGACAAACGGGAGCGATGCCATCTCAGCCGGACATCACCGTGTCTGCTCGCGAGACCTTTGGTGTCGATATTGATATGGACATCCCCGCTTTTTCAACCAGCAGCGAATATGTGCCGGAAAGCGACCCCGATTATTTATTCGACAAACAAACCACGCTCGCCTTGCTCGCCGGCTTTGCCTTCAATCGTCGGGTCATGGTGCAAGGCTATCACGGCACGGGCAAATCCACGCATATTGAGCAAATCGCCGCCCGCCTCAATTGGCCCTGCGTGCGGGTGAATTTGGATAGCCATGTGAGCCGGATCGATCTCGTGGGTAAGGATGCAATTGTGCTGCGCGATGGCAAACAAGTGACCGAGTTTCAAGAGGGTATTTTGCCGTGGGCGCTGCAAAACCCCGTTGCTCTGGTCTTTGATGAATATGATGCGGGCCGTCCTGACGTGATGTTTGTCATCCAGCGCGTGCTCGAAGTATCGGGCAAATTGACCCTGCTCGACCAAAGCAAAGTTATTCGACCTCATCCGTTTTTCCGACTTTTTGCCACCACCAACACGATTGGGCTTGGCGACACATCCGGACTTTATCACGGCACTCAGCAAATCAACCAAGGCCAGATGGACCGCTGGAACATCGTGACCACCCTCAATTATTTATCGCATGATCGTGAAACCGACATCGTGCATGCAAAAGCCAAGGGCTATGAGGGCACCGAGGGTCGAGAAAAAATTGCTGCAATGGTGCGCGTCGCCGACCTTACACGATCCGCTTTCATTAATGGCGATCTCTCGACGGTGATGAGCCCCCGTACCGTGCTCACCTGGGCCGAGAATGCGCAAATTCTGGGTGATATTGGCTTTGCCTTTCAGGTCACCTTCCTAAATAAATGCGATGAGCTCGAACGCCCAACCGTGGCTGAGTTTTATCAACGGTGTTTGGGAAGTGATCTACCGCATAGTGCAACCAGCGTCTTAGCTCAGTAAGCGAGTTTGTGATGAGCGAGACCGAACTGGACCGGTTCAAACGTGCTGTCAGTCAGACCATGCGGTCGATTTCTGAAGAGCCCGAACTGGTCGTCTCGTTCGGCGCCGAGACACCGAGCTTGGCCGGTTTAAAAGCGCGCATTACCAACCCAGCGCGGGATTTACCCGATAATGACCGACAAATTGTGCGCGGTCAGAGCGATGCTTTGGCATTGGAGCTGGCCCATCATGATGTTGCCATCACCCAAAAACAAATCCCCTCAGACCCCACCGCGCGCGCGGCCTTTCAGGCGGTCGAGCGGGCGCGCTACGAGGCCTTGGGGTCCCGCGCGATGCCCGGTATCGCGCGAAACATTTCCGACATGCATAATGATCGGTGTCGTCGATTGGGCTTTACGGGCGAAATGAGCCGCGACGAAGCCCCCCTCGCCGAGGCGTTGGGGTTCATGGTGCAAGAACGATTAAGCGGCACACCCATACCGGAAGCCGCGCGGGGTGTGGTCGACGCTTGGCGCGATTGGATCGATGAGCGTGTCGGAGAACATTTAGAGCGCTTAGGCGACACCATTGGCGACCAACAGAGTTTTGGCGAGCTTTCCCGCGATATATTGGTGCAGCTTGATCTCATGGAAGATGGCGCGCAGGAGGGCTCTCAAGAAGATAGCTCCGACGGCGAAAATGCGGATGATGGCTCACAAGAAGGGGAAAGCGGCGACGCCTCTATGGAGCAAGGCGAAAGCGGTGAGGAGGTCGACGCCTCGGATGGTGATGCCCTGGATGGCGATGACGAAACCATGCAAATGGAGGGCGACGAGCTCGCGGGGGAAAGCGCCGGCGACGAGACCGGCGAAACCGTGAACGCTAATTTCCGCGAGGGTCCGATCACGCCCGAAAAGACACAATATCGGGTTTTCACAGCCAAATTTGACGAGGTCATTGATGCCGAGGACCTCTGTGACGCGGATGAACTGGCCAGATTGCGCAGCTATCTCGACCAACAATTACAAAATCTGCAAGGTGTTGTCGCGCGCTTAGCCAACCGATTACAACGGCGCCTGCAAGCCAAGCAGAACCGCGCTTGGGATTTTGACCTCGAGGAAGGCTATCTCGATCCCGCGCGCTTATCGCGGATCGTCATCGACCCAACCCAGCCGCTCTCCTATAAACAAGAACAAGACACGAAGTTTCGGGACACGGTGGTCAGCATTTTACTCGATAATTCAGGATCGATGCGCGGACGCCCCATCACAGTCGCGGCCATGAGCGCCGATATTTTGGCGCGGACGCTTGAGCGGTGTAATGTAAAAACCGAAATTTTGGGTTTCACCACGCGCGCCTGGAAAGGCGGCCAAGCCCGCGAATTATGGATGAGCGAGGGCAAGCCCGTTTATCCCGGTCGCCTCAATGATTTGCGCCACATAATTTATAAAAATGCCGATACGCCTTGGCGGCGCGCGCGACGCAATTTGGGCTTGATGATGCGGGAAGGCTTGCTGAAAGAAAATATTGATGGCGAGGCTTTGCTGTGGGCGCATGAGCGCCTGCTCGGTCGTCCCGAACAACGCCGGATCTTAATGGTCATCTCAGACGGCGCCCCGGTGGATGACAGCACCTTGTCGGTGAATGCTGGTAATTATCTCGAAAAACACCTGCGCAATGTCATTGAAGACATTGAAACGCGGTCGCCTGTTGAACTCATTGCGATCGGGATTGGTCATGACGTCACCCGCTATTATCGCCGAGCCGTGACGATCGTTGATGCGGAGCAATTGGGTGGTGCGATGACGGACAAACTCGCCGAGCTGTTTGACGAAACGCCAGTGGAGAAAAAACGGTCAGGACCGGTCAGCAATACGGGCGCCCTCGCGCAACACGCAAAAAGTTTCAGAACCGGCCACACCCCGATCCGCAAATCTAGCCCTGCCTAATCGCGCGAGCGAATGCGCACGCCATTATGTTCCGCATCGTACCGGGGCAGACACATCACTAAATTTTCAGATTAAAAAAGAGTGGCCTTAGGCCGATGCGGTTTTCGCACGCACTTCTTTTTTGAGCTTTAAGGCGCGCGCCGACAAGGTCGCGTCGCCCGCTTTCATCAAAAAGGCGTCGATGCCACCGACATGTTCAACCGAACGCAACGCCGCTGCGCTGACACGCAGGCGCAAAGAGCGGCCCAAAGCCTCGCTGGGCAGGCTGACTTGCTGTAGATTCGGCAAAAAGCGGCGGCGCGTCTTGTTGACAGCGTGGCTCACATTATTTCCGCTCATAACCGATTTTCCGGTCAATTCACATACCCGAGACATACTAATCTCCAACCTCGTTTTGGTTCATGCTCAAAATTTCTGCAGGCCCCGGCACGGCGAAGCCTCTTGAAGGCTTGCTTATATAAAGGCCTGCTAGTGGCGTCAAGAGCCCGTCGGCGAACAAGTGCCGTTTCTCGACAGGCCAAAACGGCATTTACTGATTAATATAGCCGAACAATACGCCCCCGACTTTGCGCATCTGGATTTCCTCAGAGCCCTCAGTGATCCGATATCGACGATGATGACGATAAATATGTTCAAATGGCTTATGGCGAGAATATCCAATGCCCCCATGCACTTGCATCGCGCGATCTGCCGCCTCACAGACCAACCGGTTGGCACGATAGTTACACATGGAGACTTTGTCAGAGAGCTTTTGCGCCACTTCAGGCTTGCTCATTTGGTCCATTTGGGCGGCTGTTTTATAGACTAATGTCCGGATCATCTCACATTCGGTATGCAACTCAACAAGCGGAAACTGGATCGCCTGATTGGCCGCCAAAGGCTTACCAAAGGGCTTGCGCTGTTTGGCATAGGCTACGCTTTCATCGATGCAATATTGCGCAGCACCAACGCCCGAAGCGGCCTGACGGATCCGGTTTTCATGCACAAAGTGTTGAGCGAGCATAAGCCCGCCATCGAGCGGCCCAAAAAGAGCATCATGCGGCACCCATACTTGGTTGAGCGAGATCCGCGGATGAT
>Ga0181606_10002362_pt1 | contig 16243 bp, 16 predicted proteins | sample 041ome_10_FD_132994 | JGI IMG/M metagenome (GOLD analysis project Ga0181606, IMG submission 132994) | Coastal salt marsh microbial communities from the Groves Creek Marsh, Skidaway Island, Georgia - 041412US metaG (megahit assembly) | ecosystem: Environmental > Aquatic > Marine > Intertidal... | reverse complement strand
GACGCAGCACGTGCTGGCGGACTAGATTTTTAAGGGTTTTTACTATGGCGTACAAAGACGATTCCAATAAGAACGAAGAGGGCATGCAAGAGAAGCTCATCCAAGTTAACCGCGTATCAAAAGTGGTTAAAGGCGGACGCATCTTCAGCTTTACTGCTCTAACAGCGGTCGGTGACGGCAACGGTCGAGTAGGTTTCGGTCGCGGCAAGGCACGCGAAGTACCTTTGGCCATCCAGAAGGCGATGGAATCGGCGCGTCGTAATATGATCGCGGTCGACCTAGACGGCACTACGCTGCAGTACGCAGTTAAGGCTCGTCATGGCGCCTCAAAGATTTACATGCAGCCTGCCTCAGAGGGTACTGGTGTTATCGCCGGTGGCGCGATGCGCTCAATCCTCGAACTCGCCGGCGTACAAAACGTCTTGGCGAAGTGTTATGGCTCTACCAACCCGGTAAACGTAGTGCGTGCGACCTTCAATGGCCTGCGCGACATGCAGTCTCCGGATGACATCGCGGCGAAGCGCGGCAAATCAGTCGAAGAATTAGTAGGTTAGAAAAATGGCGAAGAAGACAGTCACAGTCAAACTCGTGCGCAGTCCGATCGGCGCCCTTCCCAAGCACAAGTTGTGCCTGCAGGGTCTAGGTCTGCGACGTATGCATCAGTCTGTTGAGGTGGAGGATACTCCTGCCGTACGCGGAATGATTAACAAGATTAGCTATATGCTGACCGTAGTTTAAGGGGTTCGACATGCATCTTAATACACTAAGCCCAGCGCCAGGCAGCACCAAAGCAGCGAAGCGCGTTGGCCGCGGTATCGGTAGTGGCTCGGGTAAAACATCCGGTTCTGGTCACAAGGGTCAGAAGTCGCGCAGCGGCGGAACAGTGCGACCAGGTTTCGAAGGCGGTCAAATGCCTTTGCAGATGCGTCTCCCTAAGTACGGCTTCAGCTCACGCGTTGGACGCAGTATGGCCGAGATTCGTACGTCTGAGCTAAACAAGCTCGAAGGTGACGTAATTGATCTCGAGGTTTTGCGTAAGGCAAACCTAATCACGGCGAACATCAAGCGTGCGAAGGTAATGCTTTCTGGTGATGTGACCAAAGCGGTTACGCTCAAGGGCATCGGCGCAACGAAGGGTGCACGCGCTGCGATAGAAGCCGCGGGTGGCAAGGTAATCGACGAAGAAGTCATGCCTAAGCTTAAGAAGCTTCCCAAGAAAGCGCCAAAGACTGAACAGGCTGCTGACGCGTAAGCAGCAGCTAAGCAAAGCCCTCGGGTTTCATAAGAGTTAAAAAGATTAGATGGCAAACAAACCGAACATAAATCCAGAGAACATTGGCGCGGGCCTTGGCGAGCTGAAGTCACGCCTACTGTTTCTCTTGTTTGCCATTTTTGTCTACCGCATAGGGACTCATATCCCTGTGCCTGGCATAGATCCTTTGCAGCTTGCTGCTTTTTTCGCGCAGCAGGAAGGCACGTTCACCGACATGATTAATATGTTTGGTGGCGGTGCGTTAGAGCGCATGAGTATCGTTGCGCTCGGCATCATGCCTTATATTTCGGCGAGCATCATTATGCAGTTATTGACTGCAGTGAGCCCGCACCTAGACCAACTCAAAAAGGAAGGTGAGTCTGGCCGCCGCAAGATTTCGCAGTACACGCGTTACGGTGCACTTGCTCTTGCTACTATTCAGGGTACAGGGATGGCAGTAGGTCTTCTTGCACCAATGGCGTATAATCCCGGCCCCGCGTTTACGCTGACGGCAGTGGTATCGCTTGTAACCGGCGCTATGTTCATGATGTGGCTCGGCGAACAGATTACTGAGAAGGGTATCGGTAACGGTATCTCGATGTTGATATTCGCGGGCATCGTAGCTGGGTTCCCTGCCGCGATCGGCACGTCGCTCCAGCAGGCGTACGAGGGACAGATAAACGGTGTCTTGCTAATGGTCGTCGGACTCATTGCTATCGGTGTGATCGCCATAATCGTGTATGTCGAGCGCGCACAGCGACGAATCACGGTGAATTACGCCAAACGGCAGCAGGGCCGCAAAATGTATCAGGCTCAGGCGAGCCACCTGCCATTGAAAATAAATATGGCGGGCGTTATTCCAGCGATCTTCGCAAGTAGTATATTATTGTTCCCTGCGTCGATTGCGCAGTGGTTTGGTCAGGCGGATGGGTCAGAATGGCTTGCCGAATTAGCGTTCTTAATAGGACCTGGTCAGCCTCTTTATATAATTATTTTTAGTGCCATGATCATCTTCTTTTGTTTCTTCTACACAGCGCTCGTGTTCAACCCGCGTGACGTAGCTGAGAATCTGAAGAGGTCGGGTGCATTTATTCCAGGTATTCGCCCAGGCGAGCAGACTGCGAAATACATCGACGGCGTGATTACTCGCCTCACGATGTTCGGCGCTATTTACATCACACTGGTGTGTTTATTGCCAAATTTCATGCAGATGTTTGCTAACGTGCCTTTCAATTTGGGTGGCACAGCGCTTCTGATCTCCGTGGTTGTAACCATGGATTTCTGGTCGCAAGTTCAGTCGCACTTGATGTCGCATCAGTACGATTCGTTAATGAAAAAGTCGAAACTGGGCAACTACGGCCGCAGCGGAGTTTAAGATTGTTTCGCCGCGCTCAGCGCAGCGAGAGAGGATAACGGAGACAACCATGAAAGTAAGAGCGTCTGTAAAAAAGATCTGCCGTAACTGTAAGGTAATCAAGCGTAATGGTGCCGTTCGCGTCATCTGTAGCTCAGAGCCGCGACACAAGCAGCGTCAGGGCTAACACTAATTGCAAAAGCTACGGCCCTCGGGCTTTAGCGAGTAAACAGAGAGAACGGAGTTAATATGGCACGTATTGCCGGTGTAAACATTCCAGATAACAAGCATATCGTGATTTCGCTGCGCTATGTTTATGGTATTGGACCAACGACTGCTAGCGCTATCTGCGACAAAACTGGTATCGCCCCAAACTCTAAGACTGGCGAACTGAGCCCTGAAGAGCTCGATACGCTGCGTAACGAGATTGGCAACCTCACGGTTGAAGGTGATCTTCGTCGTGAAGTGTCGATGAATATTAAGCGTCTAATGGACCTTGGTTGTAACCGTGGTATTCGCCACCGTCGTTCGCTGCCAGTTCGTGGTCAGCGCACAAAAACGAATGCTCGCACCCGTAAGGGCCCACGCAAGCCAATACGTAAGTAAACAGTAAGACGGAATTATTATGGCCAAGCCAGCAGCTAAATCGACAAAGAAAAAAGCACGTAATCCTGTCGTAGACGGAATTGCATTTATTCACGCCTCGTTCAATAACACGATCATAACGATCGCCGACCGCCAAGGTAATGCTCTTAGCTGGGCAACTGCCGGTGGATCTGGATTCCGTGGTTCGAGGAAGAGCACGCCTTTCGCTGCTCAGGTCGCTGCAGAGCGAGCTGGTAAAGCTGCGATAGAGTTATATGGCCTCAAGAGCCTAGACGTGAAGGTCAACGGACCTGGCCCTGGACGAGAGTCTGCGGTTCGCGCGCTAAACAACTGTGGTTTGAAGGTTGGAAACATCACTGATGTTACTCCGATTCCACACAATGGATGCAGGCCGCCTAAAAAGCGTCGAGTGTAATACGAACACAATCAGAAGCTCTTCTGAAACAAAGAGCACAGGAGACCGAATATGGCCCGTTATTTAGGCCCGAAGTTAAAGCTTTCACGTCGCGAAGGAACAGATTTGTTCCTCAAGAGTGGCGTTCGTCCTTTAGATAGCAAGTGTAAAGCGGAGACCATCCCTGGTCAGCACGGCGCGCGTCGCGGTCGTCTGTCAGACTACGGTGTTCAGCTGCGCGAGAAGCAGAAAGTACGTCGTACTTACGGCGTTCTTGAGAAGCAGTTCCGTGGCTATTACAAGGAAGCCGCTCGTCTCAAAGGCGCAACTGGTGAAAACCTCCTGCAATTGCTCGAGTGTCGACTAGATAACGTCGTTTATCGCATGGGCTTCGGCTGCACGCGTGCGGAATCGCGTCAACTGGTTGCTCACAAATCGATCACTGTTAATGGCGTTGTTGTAAACATCGCTTCTTATCAGGTGAGCGAGGGTGACACCGTAGCAATCCGTGCGAAGGCTAAAGCGCAGCTGCGTATTAAGTCGGCATTGGATCTCGCTGCGCAGCGCACAGCAATCGATTGGGTCAGCGTCGACACGTCAAAGCTCGAGGGTACATTCTCTCGCAAGCCAGAGCGCGAAGACCTCTCTGCAGAGATCAACGAGTCTCTAATCGTCGAGCTTTACTCGAAGTAGTGAGCTAATCACACAGAAGGTGGATGACATGCAAATTTCTCTTTCAGATTTTTTGACGCCACAGCATATTCAGATCGATGAGGTGGACAAGTGCCGCTCAAAGGTTGTCCTGGAACCGCTAGAGCGCGGATTCGGCCATACCCTTGGCAATGCGCTTCGCCGCATTCTGCTTTCTTCTATGCCCGGTAGTGCGGTTGAAGAAGTTGAGATCGATGGCGTAGTACACGAATACAGCACAATCGAGGGCGTCCGCGAAGACGTTATCGAAATTCTTCTTAACCTCAAGGGCATTGCAGTAGTGCTCAACGAGAAAGACGAAGTCGTTGTTACAATCAACAAAAAGGGCACGGGTATTGTTACCGCGGGCGACATCGTTTCAGATGGCAGCGTCGAGATTATCAATCCTGACCATGTGATTGCGAACCTCAATAAAAATGGCGAGCTAAACATGCGCCTCACGATCCGTAAGGGCCGTGGTTATTCGCCTGCAGACAGTCGCAGCAGCGAAGACGATGAGACGCGAGCGGTTGGCAAGCTTCTACTAGATGCCTCTTACAGCCCGGTACTACGAGTGTCTTACTCAGTAGAAGCTGCGCGTGTTGAGCAGCGTACTGACTTAGATAAGCTCGTGATAGATCTAGAGACCAACGGCACAATCGATCCTGAAGAGGCGATCCGTCGTGCGGCTACAATACTGCAGCATCAGCTTGCCGTGTTCGTCGACCTGCATAGCGAAATCGTCCCTGAAGCGACGAAGGCCGAAGACGAGATCGATCCTATTCTGCTTCGTCCTGTCGATGATCTTGAGCTGACCGTTCGCTCTGCGAATTGCCTCAAGGCCGAAGATATCTACTACATCGGTGATCTGATTCAGCGCACCGAAGTAGAGCTGCTGAAGACTCCTAATCTCGGTAAGAAGTCGCTCACAGAAATCAAAGATGTGTTGGCTACTCGTGGACTCTCATTGGGTTTACGTCTAGAAAACTGGCCTCCATCGAGCCTCAAGTCCGACGATCGCGCTGCTTAAGCAGTCCGTCTGAATAAGTATATATAAGGTAATGAGTTATGCGTCATAGACAAAGCGGTCGCCAGCTAAATCGTAACAGTTCGCACCGTCAAGCCATGTTCCGTAATATGGCAATCTCACTCGTCGAGCACGAGCTGATTAAGACAACGTTGATTAAAGCGAAGGAATTGCGATCGGTCGCAGAGCCTTTGATCACGCTAGCCAAGGAAGATAGCGTAGCGAACCGTCGCTTAGCCTTCAACCGCACACGCGACAAAGCGACAGTGGGAAAATTGTTCACTGAGCTGGGTCCACGCTACAAAGAGCGTCCGGGTGGTTACATCCGCATTCTTAAATGTGGCCTGCGTGCTGGCGATAAAGCGCCGATGGCTTATGTTGAGTTAGTTGGCCGTCCAGCTGGCGTCGACGCGGCTGAGAGCAAAGACGACTAAACGCTCTTTTGTAGAGTTTAGTGGTAAGCAAAAGAGCCGAGTTTTCACTCGGCTTTTTTGTATCTGGCGTATCAGCCCCTCATCAATCATTGAATCATGTTGCGCATTAGTTATAAGCTCAACGGCTCCACCGATTATTAAACGTATCGTCCTATCCGCACGAGGCTCCCATGATCAATTCTTTTCATCCTCCCGTAAGAACACTCATGGGCCCTGGACCCTCTGACGTCAATCCGCGCATTTTGGAGGCTCTATCTCGACCGACTATAGGCCATCTCGACCCCGCTTTTATTCAAATGATGGACGAGGTTAAAGCGCTGCTGCAATACGCTTTTCAGACAGAAAATGAGCTTACTTTGCCGGTTTCTGCACCCGGATCGGCGGGTATGGAAACCGCGTTCGCCAATTTGTTAGAGCGCGGTGATAAAGCAATAGTCTGTCAGAACGGCGTGTTTGGCGGACGCATGAAGGAGAACGTAGAACGCTGCGGTGCGATAGCTGTGATGGTTCAAGACGACTGGGGCTGTGCTGTCGATCTAAATAAGGTCGAAGACGCATTAAAAGCTAATCCCGATGCGAAACTGCTGGCTTTTGTTCATGCAGAAACATCAACAGGCGTTAGATCCGATGCGAAGGCACTGTGCGCACTCGCACGTCAGTATGATTGCCTCGCGGTAGTCGATGCGGTGACCTCCCTTGCGGGTATCGAACTCAAGGTAGACGAGTGGGGAATAGATGCTATTTACTCGGGGACTCAGAAGTGTCTTTCGTGTGTGCCGGGTTTGTCTCCCGTGTCGTTTTCCGAGCGCGCTGCGAAGGTTATTCGGGAACGCAAGACACCCGTGCAAAGTTGGTTTCTCGATCTTAATCTCGTGATGGGCTATTGGGGTGGGAGTAACAAGCGCGCTTACCATCATACTGCCCCAGTAAATTCGCTTTATGCGCTGCACGAGTCTTTGGTGATCGTGCAGGAGGAAGGTTTAGAGCAGTCATGGCAACGGCACGACAGAAACCACCGTGCTCTCGTTGCGGGGATCGAAGCGCTAGGCTTAAGCTTTGTGGTAGATGCAGAGAATCGGCTACCGCAATTAAACCTCGTAAGATTTCCGGAAGCTGTCGACGACGCAGCTGTACGCAATACGTTGCTCAACGACTATAGCCTGGAAATCGGGTCTGGACTTGGCGCTCTTGCGGGCAAGGTTTGGCGTATCGGACTCATGGGTTTCGCCAGTAGTCAGGCGAATGTTTATCTGTGCCTCTCGGCGCTAGGTAACATCTTACGCCAGCAAGGCCATGACGTTGACCCGGCTGCCGCCGTGCTTGCCGCGAAGCAGACTTACTAGCCCTGACCCTTCTCTTATAGTGCGCGAAAGTGGCTTTGCCGTGCGAGGATTACTCTGTGAATGACAAGCTCGAATTGCGCGACTGGATAAGCCTGCTCGCGCTCTCCGCTATTTGGGGTGCCTCGTTTTTCTTTCTGCGCGTTACCGCGCCTGTTTTTGGCCCCGTGCCGCTGATAGCTGCGCGTGTTTTTTTTGGACTTTGCTTGCTACTCCCGGTGTTTCTCTACCGAGGCCTATTCTCTCAGTTGCTCGCCCACTGGCGCATAATCTATGTGGTGAGCCTTACAAATATGAGCCTACCTTTTTGCCTCTTAGCCTACGCTTCGCTCGAACTGAATGCGGGCATCACGTCGATATTGAATGCTACGGTTCCTTTTTTCGCTGCACTCATTGCGTTTAGTTTCTGGAAAGTAAGGCTTACACACGTCGCGCTTATTGGGATGGCGATTGGCTTTGGGGGCGTTGTGCTTATTGTGTTCGACCCTGAGGCAATCGAGTTCGGTGCTCAGGCGCTTTTATCGATCGGAGCCGGCCTGTGCGCCTCACTACTCTATGGTACGGCGAGCAATTTGGCCCAGCATCGCCTACAGGGAGTGAGTGGGCTCACAGTGACCGTGGGAAGCCTTGCTTTCGCCACGTTGACGCTGGCACCGCTGGCATGGTGGCAATGGCCAGAGGCCGCGCCTAGCACGTCGATGTGGCTGAGTGTCTTTGCGCTAGGCTCGCTCTGCACAGGCGTTGCTTACCTAATATTCTATAAGCTCATCGCCCGTATCGGCGCTGCACGCGCGTTGAATACGACGTTTCTCGTTCCTGCATTTAGCCTACTCTGGTCGAGCGTTTTTCTTGGTGAGCCGATCACTTTCTATATGCTTGGCGGCTGCGCGCTTATTCTTTTTGGTGTGGCGCTGACCACAGGAAAGCTCCCCGCTTTTTGGGTCAGGGCGTCTCAGGCTTAGCACCGCGCGCTTGCCATAGGCCGATTGCCAACATCGGCCAGATCCCCAGATGGATCATCACGTCCGCAGTGTTGAACACATAGTGCCAGTAGGGAATACCCTGAACGTCGATGAAGTCGATGACGCTGCCGTAAATTAGTCGGTCCAACACATTGCTCGCGCCGCCACCAACAATCAGTCCGAAACAGAGATATTCGGCGCGGGCGAGCGCCTCGCCAAACCTTAGGTAGGCGGCAACCCCACCTAGAAGAACTGCGCTGAACAAGCCGAAAACCCAGCCTTGTCCCTGCAGCAATCCAAACACGCCGCCGTGATTGCGCACGTGGGTAAAAAAGAGAAAGGGGTTTATCTCTATGCTGCTATGTAGAGGAATTGTCTCATTGACCCAATAGCCAATAGCTTGGGAAAGCGTTAAGACTGACAGCGCGACAACCGCGAAGAGGCCAAACTGGCGTGTATTTTTGTGCGGATGTTGATTCATAATAGGCGATAGTTGTCTGTAGTAAGCGTGTTTAGCCGCTTGGGTTAGAGTGCTAGGGCATGTCCATCAGCGCAAAAAAAGCACGCAAGCGATTGGCATTAGCACCCACATCACCGACCCCGACACGCGAGGTAGAGCGTGCGTTCACGACCACATTATTGCTCTGTGTGCCGAATGTAATCACGATGTCATCCTTAAATCGAAACCATAAAGTGGTGTCTGTCGCCTCGATGCGGCGGCTGTCGAAGTCTGCAGAGACAATCTCCCAGCCTAATGTTTCCGCTGCGTTTAGCGCGCGTCGATAGACATCGGCATGGCGCTCGTCGTACACCCGAGGGATCAGATCCGGATAGGCTTCTTTCGTGAGCGTTGCCAGTTCTTCGGCGGTGACATTCTCAGCGCCGCCATAAATTACGCTATTCGATTCGGTCCCACGCAGAGGCAGAACGTCGACAAATTGCGGGGGATAGTCGGTATTGGTGGTGATGTCATGAATCATGGGGTAATTCACTCCTTCAGGAGGCCTGAAGCTCTCGGGCACGGCATAGCCTAGTGCCGCAATTGCTGTACCTAAACCAGCGTAGACAATGAGTCTTCTTCTATCTTGATGTGCCATCAGCAGGGCAAACAACCCTGTGGCGATGCCAAGAGCGAGGCAACTCCAAAAGAGATAAGGAGCTGCAGTATTCGCCATACGCAAAATACCAAGGCCGGTGCGAAAATCCCATGCTCCCACCCATATCCCCGCTGCAGAGGAGAGAGTGAAAAGTCCGAGGCTTACTCCTGCAAACAGAACGAGAAGAGCGCTTAAACGCAGCGGAATATCGAGCTTATTCGGCAGAGATGATTGTGCTATTGGGCTCATACATGGCCTCCTGTGTACGATGTGTTTAGCCAACAGGCTCGTCTGCGTATTGAACTATCTTAGCGCTACCGTCGGCCGCGATCTCTACAATACTATGGCAGCAATTATGCATCGTTGGAGGCTCCCAAAAGCGCTCTAGGGGGCGGCCCTCAACATGACAAAGATAGGATTTTATGAGCGCGCCATGGCTAACAAGTGCAACTCGCTCGCCCGCGTGCGCGGCGGCTATCTCAGCCACTGCGGCGACTGCCCTTCGCTGTAAGTCATGAAAACTCTCGGCGCCTTGCACAGCGAATAAATGCGGCTGTTCCCAAAAATGTTTGTAAGAGTCGGGCTCGCGGTCAGCTATGTCGGCGTAAAGGTTTCCTTCCCAAGGACCGAGATAAATCTCGCGCAGCTCATCACGGAAACGAACGTCTGATGCAGCGGGGAAGGCGTGTTCGGTTGTTTGCCGCGTACGCACGCTACTGCTGCTGTAATGTGCAGCATAGTCGATTTCACGCAGACGCTCGCTCAAGGCTCGCGCCTGACTAACGCCGAGTTCGGTTAGAATCGAATCGCTTTGGCCCTGTATACGTTTCTCTTCGTTCCAGTTGGTTTGGCCATGGCGGATGAGATGGAGCTGCATACGTTGATTCCTAAAGTAATGATGCGCTGGTGAGCGTTAACCGCGCTGAGAATGAGAGCTAGCAATAAGCGAAGCACGCTTTAGCCAAAGGGCCGCTGAGTCTACCCCGACGACCTCGTGCGATCTACCGCCTCGAGCCAGCCAGTGTAGTGACGCACGCGCCAGTCTTCGGACTGCACCTGCTGCCATGACGAGTCGAGCTGCCAGCGCGCGGCAAGTGCATCAAGCGATTCCACAAGGCCCAGCTGTAAGCACGCCATATAGGCGGCACCCAATGCGGTGGTTTCAACGAGTGTTGGTCGCTGAACATTGCAGCCGAGAACGTCGGCGAGCTTCTGCATAACCCAATCATTATTTGCCATCCCACCGTCGACTCGTAAATTCTCGAGTGTGGCACCGTCGCCGCGAATGGCTTCAACGAGATCACGGGTTTGGTAGCACACCGACAGCAATCCTGCAGTCACCACCTCTTTTATGCCGGTGTCGCGGGTAAGCCCATAGAGTGCGCCACGAGCCTCCGCGTCCCAGTAGGGTGCGCCAAGACCAGTAAAAGCGGGCACCAAATAGACACTGAGTTCATCGCCAGTCTCTATCGCAAGCGCCTCGCTCGCGGCGGCATCGTCTATTAGCTTAAGTCCGTCGCGAATCCACTGCATAGTCGCGCCGGCCATAAAAATACTGCCTTCTACAGCGTAGGTGGCGACGCCATTAAGACGGTACGCAACTGTGCTTAGCAGCCTGTGCTCAGAGCGCACAATGTTGGCACCCGTATTCATTAATAGGAAACAGCCGGTGCCATAGGTGCTTTTCGCCATGCCCGCGTCGAAACAGCATTGACCAAACGCCGCCGCTTGCTGATCGCCAATCATCCCTGCGATAGGAATCGCAGCGCCAAACAGCGCGGGGTCAGTCGATCCGAAGTCAGAGGCACAATCTTTGACCTGCGGGAGAAGCGAGTCAGGGATATCGAAAAGAGTGAGAAGTCTCTCATCCCATTCTTGGCTGGTAATATTGAAAAGCTGTGTTCGAGACGCATTGGTGGCATCGGTGCAATGGCTTTTACCGCCGCTAAGACGCCAAAGCAAAAAGCTATCGATGGTGCCAAAAGCGAGTTCACCTGCTTCCGCACGTGTGCGTGCATCGGGCACGTTGTCGAGTAGCCAGCGAAGTTTGCTTGCCGAAAAATACGAATCGATCAGTAAACCGGTCGCCGCCTGCACCATCGGTTCGTGGCCCGCACGGCGAAGCCCGTCGCAATACTCAGCGGTACGTCGATCCTGCCAGACGATAGCGTTAGCTATAGGCTTTCCGGTCAGCCTGTCCCACACAACGGTAGTCTCGCGTTGATTGGTTATGCCAATTCCCGCGATGTCTTGTGCGCTAATCGACGAGCCGAGATTCTTACCCGCGGCGTCAATGGCATCGTGACAGGACTTTAAGGTGGATTCCCATAACTCCTCTGCGTCATGCTCTACCCATCCATTACTCGGAAAGTGCTGGGCGAACTCGTGTTGGCCAACGCCGACTATTTGAAAAGATGCATCGAAGAGCAGTGCTCGACTTGAGGTGGTGCCTTGGTCTATTGCGAGAATGTATTTTTTCATTCCCTGATTCTACCCGAAGCAGGAGAAGGTTAAAGACTTGGATTCAAGTTTGCGTGCTGTGATCTACCGCTGCTTTTTGGCAGATCCATGCCCAGAACTATTGGCTTGCTGAGTCTGCGTGGTACACTCGAGCCTCGCTTACCGGCCTTTAAATACATCTAGCCCCGACCGCTAGTGCTGGCCGCTAGTCCCGAAAACAAAGATTACACAGTGACCCATACCCCGTGACCGATTCCCCCGTAGTAACCGACCTCCTTGTCATCGGCGGTGGCATCAATGGTGCCGGCGTAGCAGCCGACGCGGCAGGTCGCGGCCTTTCCGTGATGCTGATCGAAAAAGGCGACCTCGCCTCGGGCACCTCCTCATGGAGTACCAAGCTTATTCACGGAGGGCTACGTTACCTCGAGTTCTACGAATTCGGCCTCGTGCGCAAAGCGCTTTTAGAGCGAGATGTGCTGACCAAGGCGGCGCCGCATATCATTCGGCCGCTTGCTTTCAATATTCCACAGCTGCCGATTTCACGTCCTGCTTGGATGCTTCGCGCAGGGCTGTTCCTCTACGATTTTCTCGCGAAAAGTGCGATCTTCAAACACTCACGAGCGATTCGCTTCGGTAACGACAGTCCTCTAAATGGAGGCATTACGAAGGGATTCGAATATTGGGACGCGCAGGTCGACGACTCGCGACTCGTTGTGCTCAACGCGCAGCAAGCCGCTCAGCATGGCGCCGATGTGCGTACCTATACCGAATGCGTTGCACTCGAAGAAGGGAAGGGGCATTGGATTGTTACCCTGAGAGAGGCGTCGAGTGGCATCGAACAGGTCGTTCATGCCAAGGCAGTCGTCAACGCCGCTGGCCCCTGGGTTGCGCGCCTGCTCGAAAAGCTGTTTGCCAAGAAGCCTCCGCTCGATACGCGCCTTGTTAAAGGCAGCCATATTGTTGTTCCGCGCCTTCACAATGGCGATCAGGCATTTATGCTGCAACATACCGACGGCCGAGTTATTTTCGTTATTCCTTATCTCGACGACTATTCGCTTGTCGGTACAACCGAAGCGGAGTTCGATGGTGTGCTCGAGACTGTGCACATAGACGAAGACGAAATCGCTTATCTAATCGAGGTTGCTAACGGTTATTTTAAGAGGCAGCTGAGCCGCGGCGATGTAATCTCGACCTACTCAGGCGTGCGGCCGCTGATCGACGAAGAAGGAAAAGACGCAACGAAGGTGTCGCGGGATTATCATCTCGAGCCACAGAAAAGCGCCGTGCCCTTACTATCGATTTATGGCGGCAAAGTGACTACCTACAGAACCCTTGCCGAAGACGTGATGAAGGCGTTGGCGCCTACGTTTCCGAAGATGGGCGCGCCTTGGACGAAGCAGGCCCTACTCCCCGGCGGCAACTACTCTGCGCAGTTTGGCGGTAAAAACGGAGAACTGCAAAGCGGGCGCGATGCAAAGGCCAGTGCTGAGGATGAAGCAACTTTGTCGGCGCTGCTTTCGGCGCAAGCACCTTGGCTGCAAGTCTCACTGCTTAAGCGCTGGCTTCAAACTTACGGAACCGAGACCCAAACACTTCTCGGTGATGCAAGCTCCGCTTCAGATCTAGGGATGCATCTAGGCGCAGATCTCTACTCACGCGAGGTCGACTATCTAATTACCCACGAGTGGGCTCGTAACGCTGACGATATACTCTGGCGTCGGACCAAATTGGGCTATTTATTCGACGAGCGAGGCAAGGCAGTGCTTGCCGATTACATCACTACCGCTCGTGCCGCTGCGGCTCAAGGAGCGGGTTAGAAAAGATGTTATGCCTTAACAATATCACTCGCCATGTCGACTCACATAACAGTCTGCAAGACATAAGCCTCGAGCTAAAGCGAGGCGAACTCAATATACTGCTTGGCCCCACTCTGTCGGGTAAAACCTCGCTTATGCGCGTGATGGCGGGTCTCGATCAACCTGATTCGGGGGAGCTCACCTTCGACGGAGAGACGGTGATCAGCGTGCCTGTGCAGAAGCGAGAGCTTGCGATGGTCTACCAGCAGTTCATTAATTACCCCTCTTTGAGTGTGTACGAGAATATCGCGTCGCCACTGCGTGTGGCAGGTCTGGCTAAAAGCGAGATAGAGGCGCGTGTCGCACAGGCGGCGCAGTTACTCAAACTCGAGCCGTATCTAACGCGCAAGCCGGCCAATTTGTCGGGCGGCCAACAGCAGCGTGTCGCACTGGCTCGAGCACTGGTTAAGCGCGCCTCGCTTGTCTTGCTCGACGAACCTCTCGCGAATCTCGACTACAAACTGCGCGAGGAGCTTCGCGCAGAACTGCCAGTTCTGTTCGCCGAGCTTGGTGCTGTATTAGTCTATGCGACAACTGAACCCAGCGAAGCACTGGTTTTAGGGGGTAAGACTGCCTGTCTCAATCGGGGCAGGGTAGAGCAGTTTGGGCCGACACTCGATCTCTATCGCGATCCCGACACCCTCATGGCGGCGCGCCTTTTCTCCGATCCACCGCTTAATAGTTTGGCGCTTAATCATGATGATGCCGGCGGCCTGCGCTTCGCCGGTGCAGAGCAAGCACTTCCCGCTGCCGTTGCGTCCGAGCTATTGAGCGCGGTGAATCCTGCAGAGGCAGCGTCGAATCTCACTCTCGCCGTGCGTGGCCATCACCTGCAGTTAGGCTCCGGCCCATTGCCTGGCGGCGAGTCTACTGCCAGTAACTCACTGATCGAAATACGCGGTACTGTCGACGTAACCGAGATCACCGGCTCCGAAAGTTTTGTGCATTTTAGCTTTATGGGGCAGCCATGGGTTGCCCTTTTAGATGGAATACACGCTCTCGCCGGCGGCGCGGAGATAGTCCTTTATGTGAGGCCGCAGGACTGTTTTTTGTTTAATACCTTAACAGGCAAGCGCGTGCGTAAGCTCAGCGGAGGCGGATAAGGACATGGCGAGCATACACCTAAAAAATCTCGGCCATCGCTACCCCGCTTCCGGCGCAGAGTCAGACAATCCTTACGCGCTCAATCCGCTCGATCAAGTGTGGGAAGACGGCGGCGCCTATGCGCTGTTGGGCCCTTCGGGCTGCGGCAAAACGACGCTGCTTAATATTATTTCGGGGCTTTTACGGCCTAGCGAAGGCCGCGTGCTTTTCGATGGCGAAGACGTGACAGACCTCAGTACCGAGCGTCGCAATATCGCGCAGGTATTTCAGTTTCCTGTGGTCTACGACACGCTTACCGTGGCTGAGAATCTTGCGTTTCCTCTGCGTAATCGCGGCATCGACAACGCGACGATTGAGGCGCGCGTAGCCGATACACTCTCGATGCTTGGACTGGATACGCGGGCTAATGAGCGTGCTAGGAGCTTAAACGCAGACGACAAACAAAAAATCTCGTTGGGGCGCGGGCTCGTGCGCACCGATGTGCGCGCTATTTTATTCGACGAGCCGCTGACAGTTATCGACCCGCATCTTAAATGGCAGCTTCGTACCGAGCTTAAGAAAATTCACGAGCGCTATGGCCACACCATGATCTATGTGACACACGATCAGACCGAGGCCTTAACCTTCGCCGATAAAGTAGTGGTAATGAATGCAGGTTCTATTTTGCAAGTAGGCACGCCGAAGGAATTGTTCGACAGACCCCGGCACACATTCGTCGGCACGTTCATCGGCTCCCCAGGTATGAATGTGCTGAGCTGCACATTCGATGGCACAGCGGCGATTGTCGATGGCGTGAGAATAGTGCTCGACGAGGCGACGCTCGCGGCGGCGCAGGTACAGGGTTTGGCGGCAACTAGCGCTACACTCGAAATAGGTATAAGGCCTGAGTCTTTGCAAGTGATTGCCGCAGATGCGAACACTGCCAACGACACGCATTGCGTCAATGTCGAGGTGGTAGGTGTAGAAGACTTAGGCCGGCACTCGTTAGTGCGTTTGCGGTTGGGAGAGCAGCTACTGTGCGCGCTGCATCCAGACGGCGCTGGTATTCCCGAAGCAGCGGCGCTGCGAATTGATCCGGCTTGCACGTTGCTCTATGCAGATGCGTTGCTGGTCGAAGTAAATAATGAGCCGTTGTTGCCCTAGAGTTTTTAGAGAGTTTTTTAGAAAGAACCCTGAGAAAGAACCTTGAGAAAGAACCTTGAGAAAGAACCTTGAGAAAGAACCTTTTAAGAGAACCCTGAGAGAGTGCCAATGAAAGTACAAAACAATAAAGCGTGGCTTATGGTGCTCCCGATGTTGCTGCTCGTTGCAATCAGCGCGATCATTCCGCTGATGACAGTCGTTAACTACTCGGTGCAAGATACTTTCGGTAACAACGAATTCTTTTGGGTCGGCACCGAGTGGTTTCAGGAAATCCTCGCCTCTGAGCGCTTCCACAACGCATTGCAGCGCACGTTACTATTCTCGGCGCTGATTCTCGCCATCGAAATTCCGCTGGGCATAGCCATCGCGTTAGCGATGCCGCGGCGTGGCATTGCCGTCTCGTTTTGTCTCGTGCTTATGGCACTACCGCTGCTTATTCCGTGGAATGTTGTCGGCACTATTTGGCAGGTGTTCGGGCGTGTCGACATCGGGCTCTTAGGGCACGGCTTGGCGAGCATGGGCAT
>Ga0181606_10002357_pt1 | contig 16278 bp, 12 predicted proteins | sample 041ome_10_FD_132994 | JGI IMG/M metagenome (GOLD analysis project Ga0181606, IMG submission 132994) | Coastal salt marsh microbial communities from the Groves Creek Marsh, Skidaway Island, Georgia - 041412US metaG (megahit assembly) | ecosystem: Environmental > Aquatic > Marine > Intertidal... | reverse complement strand
TGGGTCTCCCGCGTTGTGGTCATGGTTTCCCCGAATTAAATGGAGTTCTAAAGAGCAAAATTCTTCTCTCCATAAAAAGAGAAGATTCCGTAATACTTGGGTTTTGGATGACCGGGCGTGAATTAAATCACCAAGGAAAATAAGTCTCCTGGTGTTGGTTTTATGAATGATTTGCGAAAGCTTATGGATGTCGTCCTCTGTGGTTTTTTCCGTAATCGGTATTCCCGCTTTTCGGAAGGCTGCTGATTTCCCAAAATGAGGATCGGAAATAAAAAGGGTTTTTTCTTTCTCCCAAAACAAGGCCTTTTCTGGAAGCAACTGAAAAGCCTCATCTTGCCAGGTGATTTCCACGGGTTTGGTCATTTGCTTCTGTTTTCCAGTTCTTTGGCCATTCTACTTATGCGGTCACTCCAAGATTCTGTGCTCACCCGGGTGCGTTGTGATTCCGCCCAAAGAGGAAATGCAAAGGGTGTCAGACGGTCAGGGTAATGAACAATGAGTTCTTGCTGTTTTATTTCCTCTAGCTTTTCACTGATCCTTTTAATTTCCAGCTGTCTTTCCAATACTTCACGTTTTGACTGGGTAAGGAGTAAGTTTTCCGGGTCATATTTGGCGAAGACATCAAAAAATAAGCCACCAGATGCCTGTATTTGCCGGGCAGATTTTTGGGCACCAGGGTAACCCTGAAAGAGTAAACCGGCAACGCGGGCAACTTCCCGAAATTGTCTTTTCGACATCTCGCTTAAGTTCATACAACCCAACAATTCATCCACCACTTGGTCCGGTTTTAAAAGTTCAGTCCATTGCTCAGGCGAAATATCAATTTTTGAATCCGAACAAAGATGAAACCCGTAGTCATTAAAGGCCATAGATAGAGTCATGGGCGTTTTTCGGGACAAGCGAAAACTAACCAGAGCCGCTAATCCTTCATTGGCTAGCCTCCCTGCAAAAGGAAAGAGAAACCAGTTTCTCCCCTCCCGGGTATCGGTACATTCGATCAGAAATTGGTTTTGCGAGGGCAGGGTGGATCTTTCATTCTGCAAACGGAGGGTAGGGGCAAGGGCTTTGATTTCTTCATTTTTAAACTTCCCTGCCTTGGCATTTTGCAACTGGTATTGAACAGCCTTGGCTAGTTCGGAGGATAAAGGTGACTTGCCGCCACCCCACACAGGGATGGTGCCTTTCCCTGATTTTGCCGGGCTTACAACCGCGGTCAAATCGCGAACCCGTTCAAGTCTTAGTAGTCTCCCAGCAAAGAAAAAGTTTGATTTTGGGTTGATTCTGGAAATGAAGGATTCTTCGATCGTCCCCAAGCTTTTCCCGGTCTTGAACTTCACGGTTATAGCCGGGTCACTGGTAATGGTACCAATAGACATACGGTGAAAACGGCCAATCACTTTAGATTCAACATGGTGCAAGCCATTGGTGACCACGACGCGTTTAAACTGATCATATGCCCTGAGAGTTTTTCCCCCACGAATAATAAAATCGAGGGTCCATGCCCACTCCTCATCGCTAAGATCCCGGTATGACCAAGCAGTACGAATTTCCCCTAAGGTTTCATCTGCCTGAAAACCTCCGGCAAGGGCGAGGGTAATGAGGTGTTGGGCCAAGAGGTCGAGGGGAGCCCGCAGAGGAACTCTCTCTTCCATCTTCTTCTCTTCCATCGCCTTTCTGGCTGCAGCATACTCCAGAAGTTCCATGGCCTGCGTGGGCACGCAGAACACTCGACTTACAGCTCCCGGTTGATGTCCGCATCGGCCTGCTCTCTGAAGTAATCGGGCCACGCCTTTGGGACCCCCGATTTGGATGACTTGTTCAACCGGAGAAAAATCAACCCCCAGGTCCAAGCTGCTCGTACAGACCACTGCTTTTATGGTCCCGGCACGCAATCGGTTTTCTACCTCCGTGCGATCTTTTCTCGAAAGAGAGCCATGGTGTATTCCCAGCACTTCCTGCCATTCGGGACGGATGGAAAGAAGGGCATGGTGCCAGTATTCGGTTTGGGAGCGTACATTGGTGAAGACTAAGGTGGTTTGAGCTCGCTCAATTTGCTTGGCCACCTCCCCAACCAACCGTCCGCCCAGATGACCGGACCATGGAAATTTTTCCATGTTTTGGGGGATAATCGTCTGGACGACAAATTTTTTCTTCAGGTCCCCATTAATGATGACCCCGTCCTCCCGGGTGCCGGTCAATGCGGATAGGGCAGTATCCAGGTTGCCCAGGGTGGCGGACAGTGCCCAACTTTTGAGCACCGGGTTCCACTTACGTAAACGGGCGAGGCAAAGTTCAGTTTGAGTGCCCCGTTTACTGGATAACAATTCATGCCATTCATCGACAACGATGGTTCGTAAGTCGCTAAAAGCTTCCTTTGTTTCTGGGTAAGAAAGAAGCAGGGAAAGGCTTTCCGGTGTGGTGATCAGGCAACTGGGGAATTTCTTTCGCTGGCTTGCCTTCATGGAATTTTTAGTGTCTCCGGTGCGGGCCTGTATAGTCCATGGAAGGTTGAGCCCTTCGGCCATTTCCTGGAGTGAGCGCGTGGTATCTTCCACCAGAGCCCTCAGGGGGGTAATCCACAAAACTCTCAATTTTGGGGGGCGCTTGGGCAGAGGTCCGCCTTCATATTCATCTATCCATTCCATCAGGGCGGGTGCCCATACGGCATAAGTTTTCCCCGTCCCAGTGGGGGCATGAATGAGCCCACTTTTACCTGCCTTGTATGCATCCCATGTCTTTTTTTGAAAGGGGAAAGCAGTCCAGTTTTTTTCGTTGAAAAAGGCTGTTATCTGCTTTTTCCCGACGGTGCTTTTCATTGGCGATTGAGTACAGGGCCCCTAGAAAAGCAGGGACTGCTTTCCTTGGTCCGGTTCCAGTAGTGCAGCGTCGTCATACCTTGTAAAATTAACTCTTGAGCCAACTTGGTAGGTGGAAACCAGAGGTTGCTCAATCTGGAGTAATTGCAAAATATCTTTTTCAGCGAGGTCCGGAGATAACCATGTCTCCCAAACCTCAACGGGCAAAATCAAGGGAGCACGGTGGTGGATGTGTAAGCATTCAGGCGACGCAGGTCGGGTAAGAATAGAAAAGACAGATTGCTTGCCAGCTTCATCCTCTATTGAAATCCGCATACCGGCAAAGGCGAAAGGAGCGTGACCTTCAAGGTGGTGGAAAAAAGGATATTTTTGAGTTTCAATAAGTTGCCATTCAAACCACCCATCCGCGGGTATGAGGCACCTGCCCAACCTGATTGCATCCTTGAAAATCTTTTTTTGGATTACAGTTTCAGACCGCGCGTTGATAGGGAAAAAAGAACCTGATGGGTTACCTTTGGGTTTGGAATTCCCCCATGTCATAGAGGTCCATAGGTGTTGTTTTTTACGGTCAATAATCGCAGGGTGGGCCTGCCCCGGGGCTCGGTTATATCTTGGGTTTTCCAGTCCATCAAAAGAACCGAACCGAGCAATGAATTCTTGAGGTTTTGTGGTTCTAAGTGAATATCGGCCGCACATGGAGTAGCCTATGAATTTGCGGGCAAATGACTCAGGCTTGCTTCGGGTTTACTCCTTTCGTCTTCCTGGTCGGATTTAAAAAGTTTATGCAACTGAAAACCAGCCCGAAATGGGAAACCATTTTCTTTCACCCATTCATTGATTGATTTCAAGACTTTTGGGCTTTGGCTCTGGGACCATTCGGGGTGGAGCCAGACCGGGCAACCCATTTCCCTAAGTGGAAGAGCCTCGCACCATTTCGCAATGCTCTCTTCATCTTCGACAATAATCTTCCACTCATCGACTCGCTCCAGGTTTTCTTCAATAGGTGGGGCTGCCCACTTGGGGCTCACAGTAATCCAGTCCATTTCTCCCATGATGGGGTAGGCCCCGCATGTCTCGATGTGCACAGGCAAATTACGACTGCGCAATTGATAATCCAGGCCAATTAAATCGTGAATCGCTGGCTCTCCGCCGGTGATAACCACAATTTCCGGGCATGCCAGAAAAGCCTCGTCTGCCAGGTCATGGGCGTGCATTCGCTCAATGGAATCAGGCTTGTGATCCGGATGCCATGTACCGGCGGAATCGCACCAAGGGCAGTGCACGGGGCATCCATGTAAACGGATGAAAAAAGCCGATTTCCCCATATGGCAGCCTTCTCCCTGCCAGGAGTGAAAGCGCTCATAAACCGGTAATTCACTCATGATCGCGAGGGCGTATAGTCTGCGGCATTTTTACTGTCTTCCTTTAAGTGGACAGATTGTATCCAAGCTCGACCCTTGGTTTGGGCCTCTACCATGGGTTGAAAAGTCTCATAAAGAAATCGGGCGATTCCCTCACAGGAGGCGGAATCCACCCAGGTAATTTGAAGTAACCCATCCGAGGCAAGCTGAAGAAGTTTTTCTTTTTCCGGATCATCTGAGCAAAGCACGATTCCATGGTCCAGGTTTTCATCAATCCAGTCCTCAATAAAATGAAGGTCCCCAAAATCAATGACAAAGCCGTTGGAATCAAGGTTCTCGGCTTCAAAGGTTAGGGTAATGGTCCAACTGTGGCCATGGAGACGGGAGCATCTGCCGGAGTGGAAAGGTTGGCGGTGGGATAAGGGAATATCCCGGTAAGTTTTACTGCATGTAATCATCAAAAAAATTAAGCCTCATATTTTGTGGGGTCGGGGATATTGGCGAGAGAAAAGGCTTCTTTTCTTTCCACACAGGTACCACATTTTCCACAATGTAGGTCACGCCCTGCATAGCAAGACCAGGTTTCATGAAGGGGTGCTCCCAATTGATCCCCCAGATGAACCAAGTCCTTCTTGGTCAGGTTTACAAAGGGTCGGTGCAACCGTAAGGGTTCCCAGTCTGCAAGGTTGAGGGCGGTCTCCATGGCATTTGCAAATTCCGGGCGACAGTCAGGGTAGATTGTGTGATCTCCGGCGTGAGCCGCATAGGCAATGGTATCAAACCCGATGGATAAGGCATGGCCTGCGGCCAGGGAAAGAAGGATCATGTTCCGATTGGGTACCACGGTTGACTTCATAGACTCTTCCGCATAGTGCCCCTCAGGGAGGGCTATGGCTTTATCAGTAAGGGAACTACCATGGAGCAATTTCCCCAGGTTTGAGAAATCAAGAATCTGATGGGGAGACCCGAGGATGTTGGCAATGCGGGTGCTATGTTCCAACTCTTTCTGGTGTCTTTGGCCGTAGTGGATGGAGAGAAGGCGGACCTCCGCTTCCTGGCGGATCAATTGTTGAGCCAAAACCGTGGAGTCCAGGCCTCCTGAGAAAAGAACCACCGCTTTCATTTTAAATGTATTTGTCGTTTCATTTTTACTCAAAATGGATAATCATTCCTGGCGAGAGGTCGAACCTCAATCCAACTTTTTATCAGGTCTGGGAAAAGTGCTTCGGTGGATCTTATAAATCCTTTCCAGTTCCTTAATCGGTTCTGGGTGGTCATCGACCCGAAGGTCCCGAAACCGGTCGTTTAAACTGCCATATCCCCATCCTTCTCTAACGATCAGGAGGGCCGCGGACTGCCTGCCTCTTTTATCCCCTCCGGCATTTTGCCCCGCATGGAGGGATGCAATCATTCGCGCTGCGAGGCTGCCAGTGGTTTTTTCGAAAGCGGTGCTCATGGCGAGTATGACTTCTTCGCCCGTGAGAATATTCCCTTGCACCGCATAGTTTAGTCCTGTTTTGCCACCCGCCCAAGGAAAGCATTGATTTCCTGTATAGAGAGAAGCGTTTCCATCTTTCCCAAGGATGGCAAGTTGCCTGTGATCCCGTTGGGGGTCTTTGGAAGTTAGTGCAAGAATGACTTCTTTAGGTCTTATGCCCTGGGCTAAAAGTCGGAGTCCTTGTGGTCCATAACTTGGATTTCCCCAGGCTTGGGATGCGATTGCTCCTACATTGGCCTGAGCGAATGAAACAACGGCTCCCACCGCCACAAGCTTTGATTGAACGGCTACGCCCAATTCTCCCGTTGACGGGTCTCGGGCAACGATAGAAAAAGTGCCAATAGGTGGTGGTGGAGCAGCATAGGCGACAACAAAAAAAAAGAGGCTGAGAGAGGGAATTTTGAAATTCATTCGCCTTGACCCTAGTGTGAAATCGCTTACTTTCAAACCCTTACTTGCGTGCCGGGCTAGCTCAATTGGTAGAGCAGTTGACTCTTAATCAATTGGTTCGGGGTTCGAGTCCCCGGCCCGGTACCAAGAATCTTAAGAAAGCGCCTGTTTTAATTTTCTCTTCCCTTGCCAAGATTGTAGACATTACTCTAGGTTTTGTTTTCCGTTGAACCATGCCTTTCACCATGAAGAAATCTCTCTTTCTCCTTGTCTTTTTTTTAATGTTTTCTGGTATCTGTTATGCCAACATTTATCCATGGACTGATTTAAATGGCAGGACCTTACAGGCAAAATTTTTACAATCGAGTGGAACGGCGGTTACCATTGAAGTAAATGGGCAACCCTTCGATATTCCCCTCAATACTTTAAGCCCAGAATCCAAGGCATTGGCTACCCTGTTACAGGCTCAACAAAAAAAGCCTACGATGAAGCAGTATGATTGGACGGATACATCCGGCCGAACCATCAAGGCAGGTTTTGTGAAAGCCACCCTCCAAAGCATAACTTTGGATGTGAATGGAAATCAAACGACTTTGCCACTCTCCATGTTTAATGATGCTTCCCAGGCGTTGGCTGAAAAATTACAAGCTTTAGCTTCGAACCAGAACTCGCAGTCTGAACCAACCAGTTCTCCTCCTGTGCCTGAATCAAAGCCGAAAATTGATCTTACTGGTAAACTTGATCTTGCCCTTGATTACCCATGGTCTAACCAGGCTGGGCAAACGGTGCAGGGGAAATTTATAGAACTCAGCCGTGAAAGCTTGAAAGTCTCTACTTACGCAGGGCGGAGAGAAATTGATATCCCCTTAACAAGCCTTTCCAGCCAATCCCTGAACTTGGCCAAAAAGTTAAAAGCGCTTTCCATTGCTGAGACCAAAAATCTATCAGCAATGGCCAAGAAAAGGAAATCGATAAAGGTACCCTCACTGCAGGAAATTGACCTTGGGGTTGAGCACACACTGACCAACACTAAAGGGCAAAATGTGAAAGCTAAATTTATAGGTTCAAATGACAAGACCGTTGCACTCCTTTTGAGCGGTAGACCCAATCCCATTGAATTACCGTGGAATACATTTTCTGATGAATCGGTTGGGGTTCTGGAAGCACTTCGTCGCCTAAAAGCTCAAGTAGATGCACGGAAGCCCAAATTTGTACCGGGAAAAAAGAACAGCCTTTCTTCCTATTCAAGTGGAAAATACAAGGGCTATCACGCCATTATTGAAGGGGAAGGATTTATTGTAGCGGTTCGAAGGTCTGGAAGTGGTTTGGAGATTTTTAGGAATTTGGGTGAAGAAAGTTCAAGTTCTTTGGGCTCTGAACGGATTGCTGTTAGTTTTGGAACCTATTACAGGGACAAATCCGACCCTGATCCCAAACGCCACCGCACGCGATCCAGGGTCATTAAAAGTTTTGATACTTACCGGGATCCCTCCATGGAGCCTCAATTACTTGAACTGTCCGGCACCTACACCAACGGTGGTACTTTTGAGTACAACATTGAGCTAAAAAAGACCGGAGTATCCCTATGGTCGAAAATGAAAGACCCGTCGGGTGAGAAATGGCCTTCCTATCATCGCATAAACATTGGAGTCCGGGGTGTTGTGGCTAATGCCATTAATATGACGATGCCTCAAATTAATGCAGCTGTGGGAAATGGCACTTTTGAATTTCAGCCTGTGGGAGGGAAAGCGACCAAGGTGCCCATGAATATGAAATGGACGGATATACGAAAGAAGATGAAGATCAATACAAACAATCTTCAATCCTTTTCAGTGTATGGAAAACCCTACGACCCCTTTAAGGCAACGATTACATCGGCCAGCATCAAAGGCATGCGCTTGGATATGGACAAATCCTATGCTAAGACTTTTCCCTTACAGGGAGTAAGTTATGATTATAAATCACTCGAGGAAAGAAACCGAAAGCAAATCCCCAAAAGCAACGCCCTCAAAATTATTCTGTCCTCAAAATAGTCTTCTATGAGAACTATTGATTAAAGCTGGATTTTAAATTCTCCAGGCTTATGCGGGCACAGTCTTCGGGGGTGGGATGGTAGTCGAAGGGCTCAACGGATACCCATCCTTTGTAGTCGATGTCATGGAGGGCTCGGGCCACGGCGTTGAGGTCGGTCGGACCCTGTCCGGGGCCGCGGTGGTTGACATCATTGCCATGAAAGTGGGCCACTTCCCATCGATGGTCGTAGATGGTGGCCAGGGTGCCGGCGGGTTCATGAGCCATCGCTTTCATATCCAAATGCATCCGACAGGCGGGATGGTTAACTGCGGCAATAAAACGGCGGGCTTCCTGGCAGGAGGCGAGAAAACTTGTTTCCACGGGCGAAAGCGGTTCCATGGCAAGAGTGACTCCAAGTTCGCCAGCCAGGTCGCAAACTTCACGGATGATGGTTACGGCCCGGGCAAAGGCATCTTCATAGACCGTTCCCGGTTCCAGGTTCCTCTGCTGTGGGCTTCCCAAAACCATAATACTGCCTCCCATTTGAGAGTTCAGTTGGGTGAGTTTTTGCAGGTACTCAGACGCGGCTTTTCGCATCTGTTCATCGGGGTGGGTCAAATGTAAGCCTTCGGTCTTTGCCATCAGCCAGTGGAGCCCAACGATTTCAATGCCGGCAGATTCGGCGGCACGGACACAGCGTTCCGCGTCTTCTTGGTTAATGTCAAGTGGGTTTGCTTTCAGGGTAAAGGGAGCGATCTCTACGCCCTGGTACCCGATTTCTGCAATTTTGAAAAAGCTTTCTTCCAAGGGAAGGTCTTGAAGTACTTCATTACAGAGTGCAAATTTCATGGTAAAAGAGATAGGGAATTATTGGTTTTTTTTGGAGAGGTAATCTTCCGGGAAGCCTGGGTGGGGTGGCATGATCGAGGTGGGATGAGCCGGCGTCTTGTTGAACTTAGCAAATCTTTCCTCAATTTTAGCATCTTCATGGTTTTTATGCGAGTGGAAGATAATTTGATAACGAAACCCCAGAGACTGGCCTTTGGGGATGGTCCGTCCCCCATCCCCCTTGATTCTTTCCGGGGCAAAGGGATTGGCGGAAATCAGACCATAGTCCCGGGCGTGCCACCATCCTTTTTGATTTCCTTTGGATGGATTCGTGGGGTGACTGAGGAACGCAATACCTGCAGGTTTGCCTTCAATCGTACCGTAATAATGTACCCAGTCTGCCCGTTTCCCCCAGACCGCCTTGCCTCGGTCCCCCTCGCTATTTAAGGCGTTACCAAAAACTTTGTTAACGCCATCCTTTGGGCTGGGTGTAAGGCGGAGGTCGGTGTGAGTGCGGATGGCAAATACTCCATCCTTAAAGGGATCAATTTGCACCGGACCATTGGTGGCATGGAGAAACAATTCCAAGTCAATGGTCCTCGAGGTGGCGTTCCCAAAAAAAGAGAGGGTGCGGGTATCGGCAACCACGGTTTCTCCCTTCTTATTTTTCCAGGCGTTCAATGTTTTGATAATTGCCCTGTCCTTGCCCGAGCGGGTCTCAATTAATCTTCTTTGCTCGATCGACCCTGAATTTGTCTTATCGATATGCCAGAAATTTGCTCCGCTTATCCGTTCGTGTCCGATAAAAATGCCCTGGTGGTGAATATGATCGTGAGCCTCCCCGGGCCTGTCTCTTTTGAGCGGCCAGTCACGCAGCATCCTCTGACCATTCGGTCCGATTACCTGCCAAATGATGGGTTTATTGGAGGAAGTATTGTCATAGGTGGCGAAAGGTTTTCCTCCCAGGCTAACCTCAAGACCTCTGTCTGTTTTTGCAATAGTGGCTGGAAAATCACTCAAGGGTCTTCTTAAGCGTTGGACAGTGTATTGAACAAACGGATTTTTCATCTCCGAACCGCTGCTTGATTTTACGGAAAATGATAGTTCGTAGATTCTTCCAGGGGCAAGGTTTTCAACCGATATTGCCCAAGTCGGAATGTCGGAATTATCCATTTTTTGAACTCCGATAATTTTGTGGTTTTTCTTATCCAATTCCCTGGAGCCATACCTGTATCCATATTCAAAACGATAGCTCAGGATTTTTATATTTTGGGAAAGTTTGTCCGGGTTGGCGATGGGCTCGGTAAAGCCAACATTGAACCCATCAAGGGTCAGTGAACATGATTGTATGTGGAAAGGTGTCTTACCCTTGTAAGTAATCCTTTGAATGCCTTCATCGGGACGCTGCCAGCCACGGGTAGTGGATCCATAGTAAATCGATTTACCATCAGGGGAGGGGGAGATGCGTACGCCACCAGCCCGCAGCTTGGCATTTTCATAGAAGAGGGCAGCCGCACCCTGCCAGGCAGTGTCCACTTCCTCGGGCATCAAGCGAACAATCCGTCGCCCATTTTCATCGGGTACCAACATCTGTCCAGCAAAAGGACCAAACTCATTTGACTCGATCACCATGGGCTCTCCCGGGGAGTGCATCATATTGCGGGGCAGTTCCATGGCGGGCTTATCGTAGAGTTCGTCCAGTAGTTTGCGTGGGTAAAACAAAGGCATCCCAAAAGGATCATAACGTTTGTCCCAGATAAGGCTGGAAGGGTGGCCGTGGAAGCCATTCTTTTTTACGCGGTAGATAGGGGAACCGCCCCGCCAGTCCCCCTGGTTGTCTCCGCACCATAGGTTGCCGTTTTCATCCCGGGCAATCCCATTGTGCATCCTGAATCCATTGGCATAGGGTGTAAGGGTGCCATCTTTTTGGTAGTGCACCACATATCCTTTTTGTTTAACTGCGGAGAAATTTCGCCCCCTGCGTCCATCATGTTTGTATTCACCACGAGAGGTGTAAAAGGTGGGGCCATTGTGCGAAGCTGTGCCCAGAGCAAGGTAATAACCGCCTTTTCCGTCCGAACAAATGGCATTGGTTTCATGGTAGTTTCCACTTAACCCAAAATCGGAGCACAGGTTGCGGTAGCGATCGGCTACACCATCCCTATCCAGGTCCTCAATCAGGGTGAGCTCTGCCATCTGGCTGACAACAATTTTACCGGGAGCAATGACTTCCATGCCCATGCCATTGTGTAAGCCCGTGGCAAACACTTTCCATTCAATCTTAGATAAATCCTTGCCGGGATGACTTACCAAAACATCCCCACGGCGGAGGCAGGCATAAAGCTTACCATCTCGATCAAAGGCAAGGTCACCAATCTCCGGAGGTAGCTCCTTCGGGAAGGGGACATCCTCCAAGAGATAGCTGTTGGCCCAACCAAAGTTTGAAAGAAAGAGAGAGAGTAGAAGGAAGCGAGAAATCGATTTCATAAGGACGGTCTACTTGCAAGTTTTAATAAAGAGAACCAACGATTCATACTCCATCGGTTGCAGTTGATAAGGAGGCATCATTCCTAAAAGATAGCCCTTAACGGTTTTGGCTCCCGGGTTTTGGATCGATTCAATCAGGTAGGCATCGTCCGCTTTTTGAGCTTTTGCGGAAATGAATTCACGATGACTACCCGCTAGTCCCCTGAAGGTCGGGCCGTGGTTCAGTCCACCATCGGTGGTATGGCAGGCCACGCATCCCATGCTGTTGTAAAGTTCCTCTCCCTTGGCTAAAGATGCTTCTTTAATGGCAATCACTTTTTTATCCGAAGAGTAGCGGTCTCCTGCGTTGGGTCTTACCACCACCACAAGTTTTCCTGGTTCCGAGCTCATTTCTTTGACCTGGGTTTTGGGAGACCTGAAAGTGATCTTTTCTTTTCCACCGGTTGAAACGGTAAGTTGAAGAGTTTGGTTCCCTGGTCCACTACGGGGAGTAAATTCAATGGTGTGTTTGCCTGCTGAAAACGAAAAGACGGGTTGTTTGGTTTTATCAAGATCGTACCCTAGGTACTTAGGCGCACCCAGTTCGGCAATGGATTTACCATCTATGTGGATAGGGTGTTTTCCTTGTGTCTTGTAAAAAAGTAACCCATATAGTTCGGGTACATAGGCAAACCCTCTGCGTCTTCCGCCCTCCTTGTCACCCCAGTAGTTTTTCATGTCAAGGAATCCATCGGTCCATGCGTAAAGTAATCTGCATTCGGTGGTGTCCCAAACATAGGAAAGCTTTTTCCCCAGGTTTACGGCTATGGATGCAGGAATACCAGCTATCGGAGTTTGAATATTATCATTTTCTTTGCCACTTCCAGCACTGTATTTGGCCACATTTGTACCCCTGGAATGGTTTCCAAGTACGAGGCTTCTGTCTAGTTTTGGGTCCGGGCAGTAAGTGCGTAGGATAAGTGGACGCTCTTCGGTTCCCATTGGTTTTGTGTAAAAGGTAAGATAACCTTTTTTTGAATAGTGGTCACCCAGCGCGTAAAAGAGAGGGAAGGCTAGAAAAATGGAATAACAGAGTGAAATCAAAGGCTTTGTATAGCAAGTCATGAAATTAAAAGAGTGAAAGATCAGAACCCAAAAGAATTTATAGTCTTACTCGTGTAAAGCACTAAAGTATAGCATATTGAAAAAAAGAGAGCCAAGTGTAACGAAATTACTAGATATTATAATTTGACTTCATCTTTAGTCCTGTGTCAGCTTGCAAGCATGGTAGTTGATTCTCAAAGTGATAAAATTCTCTTTGTTGATGATGAAAGTTCAATTCTAAGTGCTTTTAAACTTACCCTAGGCAGGCAATTTAACCTGTGCTTTGCATCATCGGGAATGGAGGGCATAGACATTTTCCAAAAAGAGGGCCCTTTTGCGGTGGTTGTTTTTGATTTTATGATGCCCCAAATGAATGGAGCAGAATTTCTGGCTGAAATTCGGAAATTCGATCAGGATGTGGTGGCCATGTTGTTGACGGGGGCGACAAATTTTGATTCGGCTGCCCAAGCTGTACGGAATGGTAATATTTTTCGTCTTTTATCGAAACCTTGTAATGGGGATGAATTAAAAGATCATCTTCTCGAAGCCTTGAAACAATTTCGGACCTTGCGGGCGGAGAAAGATATGCTGACCCAAACGATGAACGGGGCCATCCGGGCAATGACTTGCATTCTTTCTGCATCCAAACCTTTATATTTTGGCCGAGCGCTCCGGGTTAAGCGGCTTGCTTTTCAACTTGCTGCTGAATTGGGAATCTCTAACTCCTGGCGATTGGAATTGGCGGTCACATTTTATTACCTCGGTTACTTGTCCCTGCCTGAGGAGGTGCAGGAAAAAGTATATAACAACCAGGAAGTGGCTCCAGGATTGGCTGATATAATCGCCAGACTACCCGGGCTTACCGAGTCTATGCTTGAAGGGATTCCCCGACTTGATGAAGTAATTAAGGTTGTAAAATATGTGGATCAAAATTTTGATTCACATGCGAAGGAAGATCGGGAGACGAGAACCTTGGCCTCGGTCATCCGTTTGTCAAAAAACTACGACGAAGTCGCAAGTATGGGCCATGCCAGGCCGATGATATTTGAATGGTTGCTTAAAAATCGTACCCTATACTTACCCGGTGGTTTGGAGGCTCTTAGTAAAGTAAGACCTTATGCGGATGGCGGACCCCAGGTTCGTTCGGTTGAGCTCAAAGATCTTTCCCAGGGAATGCGAATAAAGGATGATCTGCGAATGTCCAATGGCTACCTCATTGCACCCCGGGGAACGGTGGTTACCGATCAATTTTTGGCCGTTCTCGAGAATTACAGACTTTGCTATGCCACCGACCCGTTTCCTTCGCACATTGAAGTGACCATGGGGACGAGCTATAACGATTCTGCTGAAATAAAATAAGCCGTTAGCCTTTCCTTGGATTGCCAAAAGAGAGTTTATCTTTTTTAAAGGCTTGATGATTCCATCCATTCATAGATCGTCTTTATTTCTGCTGTTTTTCCTGAGTTTCCTCTTTTTAAAAGGAAAGAAAGAAGATTCCTTTGAAACCTTACCGCTTTCAGTGGGTGGTAAAGTACCCTTAACTCACAGCGACATGTGGGGCGGGTTTGATCCGAGAAAAGAACCCTTGGATGTGGAAGTTCTTCACCAATGGGAAGAGGGCGAGGTTGTCCTGCAAGTTTTACATTATCGCATTGGTGTATTCAAAGGTAAAAGAGCAATGATGGCGGGGATTTACGGATACCCCAAAGGGGCAAAGAAAATTCCAGGGTTACTTCAAATACATGGTGGTGGGCAATACGCAGACCGTAATGCACCCCTGACCAATGCCAAGCGGGGCTATGCCACTTTATCGATTGCCTGGGCCGGCCGTATTTCAGCTCCCTCATACCGTGTGTCTCCTGCAGAAGTGAAACTGTTTTGGGAAGCAAAAACCAGTGACCCAAGGTATAAACTTACCACCGATTGGGGGGCGTTGGATGCCTATCATGCACCGAGCCGTTATGGGAAAGATGCCTTTCCTTCCATACCGGTCGAGGAGTGGACTCTGGACCCAGTCAAATCTCCACGCAACAATGCCTGGTTTTTGGTGACGCTGGCGGCCCGAAGAGGGCTGACGTTTTTAGAAAGGCAACCGGAAGTGGATGGGGCAAGGCTCGGGGTATACGGGCATTCCATGGGCGGAAAGCTAACAGTTGCCACCGCTGGCTCAGACTCCCGGGTAAAAGCCGCGGTCCCATCCTGTGGTGGGATGAGTGACCGTTACACAGATGATCCCTTACACCTAGCGACTGTGAGTGACCCACCCAACCTGAAAAACATTTCCTGTCCTATCATGTTTTTAAGCCCGGCCAATGATTTTCACGGGAGAATTAATGACCTGCCTGCAGCAATTGAAGAAATTAAAACTGACAGATGGCGAGTGACCTGTGCTCCTCATCACAATCATCAGGACACCGCAGCTTACGAGGTGGGTACCCAAATTTGGTTTGATCAATACCTCAAGGGGAGCAGGCAAGTCCCTGCGGGCCCAAAAATCGATGTTAAATTGGCGAAGGGGAAATCACCAGAGGTGACGATTGTTGTCGATGATTCCCGTAAAATTTCATCGATTGATGTCTTTTACACACAACAGGGGCAAGTGGACGGAAAAAAAGATAATTCCGCTAACACTAAAAACCGTTTCTGGCACCATTCTCCAGTTGGCGAAAACCAGGGAAAGTGGGTGGCGAAGTTACCGGTTCACTCCGTAGATCTACCTCTCTGGGTTTATGCAAATGTAAGCTATGAGCTTACAAGTCCCATTCGGGGAGCGGGTTATTATTATGGAACCTATGAAGCCAAGACTTTTACTCTTTCCTCCCTGCCTGCCTTGATTAGACCTGACCAGTTAAGAAATGCGAAGGTAAGCACGGGTCTTGATTCAAGGCTGATGATCGAGGATTTTCAAGGGGAATGGCAAAAGGAGTGGTTTACATACAAACCCGGGCAATGGGGGATCAAAACCCACAAAGTATACGACCCCGTATGGAAGGCGCCACAAGGTGCTAAGCTGGGACTGGAAGTACAGGCAGACCAGCCAAATCAAATGATATTGGGACTGGATGGCTATGCCACTGAACTTGAAATCAGGGGAGGAGGAACCTGGACATCGATCCTTCTGCGGTGTGAGGTATTTAAAAATGCGGAGGGCCAGGCTTTGGATTCCTGGCAGGGTCTTAAAGAATTGCAACTTGATGCCAAAATTACCCTCAATCCCGGCAGGGGTTCCCAGGCAAAACCCTTAAAACTTGGAGCTGATTGGAAGGGCACAGCTCCAGCATTCCGTAACCTTCGCTGGGTGACGAATTGATTTAGGGAGCGTTGGCTTCTCTTTTAGCTTTCCACTCCTTGTCGCGTGCGGAAGCTCTTCTTCCCTGGTTGGGATCGCCGAGATCCCCACCTTTAGCAATCATCTCAGGGTAGGTTTTCTCCCACCACTGCTCATAGGAAGCGGATAGCCTGGCGATAAGTTCCGGTTTTTTAGCCGCTAAATCATGGCGACAACCTGGATCTTTTTTGACATCAAAAAGAACCCATTTATCCCGTGGGCTTACTCCCCAGTGGTACTGGGCGGTTCCCCTAGAATATACCTGGTTTTTACCTCCGCGTTCGACGATGCGAAGGGCTTGGCACTGGCTCATGTATTGCAGGCAATCCTTATTACCACAATGATAGCTCCGAAGCATTAAGTGGTTTCCCTGCCTGACTCCTGCCATGGTGTATTTATGGATCTCGGCAAAGCCGCTTGGCCACCGGGCAACATGATGATAAAGGATACGGTCTTGATTCCAATTCTTAAGCG
>Ga0181606_10002352_pt1 | contig 16284 bp, 12 predicted proteins | sample 041ome_10_FD_132994 | JGI IMG/M metagenome (GOLD analysis project Ga0181606, IMG submission 132994) | Coastal salt marsh microbial communities from the Groves Creek Marsh, Skidaway Island, Georgia - 041412US metaG (megahit assembly) | ecosystem: Environmental > Aquatic > Marine > Intertidal... | reverse complement strand
ATCGATGCAGGCGCTGGATGAGAACCCGCATCTCGGCGGTCAGGATCGCGTGTACCTGCAATTCGCGCTGGGTAAAGCCTTTGAGGATCGGAAGGATTACGAGCAATCTTTTCACCACTATGCCAAAGGCAACGCGATTAAGAAGGCGCAACTGCAATACAAGTCAGAGGGCACCACTCAAGAGTGCGAGGATCAAATCGCCGCGTGTACCCGTCAGATTTTCGATCGTGAAACCGGCCACGCAGCGCCTGATCCCATCTTTATTCTCGGTTTGCCACGAGCAGGGTCGACGTTGCTGGAGCAGATCCTCTCATCGCACAGCATGGTGGATGGCACGCTGGAGCTACCCAATGTACTGTCAATCAGCGGCAAGCTGCGCAGGCTGGGTCAACGAGAGGGCAATCAGAAATATCCGTTCAATCTAGCGGACCTGTCTGCAGAACAACTTGCAACGCTGGGCGAAGAGTACATCCGCGACACACAGGTGCATCGGATGGGCGCGCCCTTCTTTATCGACAAGATGCCCAACAACTTCCGCCACATAGGGCTCATCAAGCTGATGTTGCCCAACGCCAAAATTATTGATGCGCGCCGGGACCCGATGTCCTGCTGCTTCTCGGGCTTCAAGCAGCTCTTTGCCGAAGGACAGATGTTCAGCTACGACCTAGACGACATTGCACAATACTACTTGGACTATGTGCGGTTGATGGACCATTGGGATGAGGTCATCCCGGGATATGTACTGCGTGTGCAGCATGAGGATGTGGTCGCTGACCTGGAAACGCAGGTGCGGCGGATGCTCGACTTTTGCCGGCTCCCCTTTGAGGAGGCCTGCCTTGAATTTCATAAAACAGAGCGCAATGTGCGAACGCCGTCATCGGAGCAGGTGCGTCAGCCGATTTTCTCGACCGCGCTGGAGCAGTGGAAGCACTATGAGCCGTGGCTGGGGCCACTCAAAACTCGCCTAGGGCCTGATTGGGTCGCACAGAACTAAGCCCGCATGGGGCTTATTGGGCTTTGACCCACTCCAAAATCGAAGAGAAATCCCGAGGGCCGTTGCCCTCTACCTGATGTGCTGAATAGGCCGCCATGGCCTGTTTGCCCATCTGATTATCGACCCCCACACTCTCTGCAACTTCGCAGGCCAAGCCCAGATCCTTGACCATCAGATCGACCATGAAACCCGGCTGATAGTTATTGCTGGAGGGCACGCCCTCCATCACATCGGGCCAGGGGTTATAGACTTGCAGGGACCAGTTGTTTCCGGAGCTGGCCTTCATGATCTCCGACAGTACGGCCGGGTCCAGCCCGTGCGCTTCACCCATAGCCAGCGCCTCGGAAGTGCCGATCATATGCACTGCCAGCAACATGTTGTTAGCCGCCTTGGCCACCTGCCCGGCACCCGCTGGCCCGGCATGAAATATTTTTTCCGCACTGCCCATGCCTTCAAGAATCACCTTGGCCCGATCGAATGCCGCTGCACTGCCGCCACACATAAACGCGAGTGTGCCGGCTGCAGCAGCCGCCACACCGCCCGATACCGGGGTGTCCATAAAATCGATACCGAGCTCGGCAGCCGCCTCGCCGACCTGACGCGCAGTCGCTGCATCGATAGTGCTGGCGTCCAGAATGAGTGTGTCAGTTGACACCTTGGCCAGAAGACCGTCCTCACCGAGGAACGTGCCCGCGACGTGCTTGCCTGCAGGGAGCATGCTGATGATCACGTCGGCGCCCTTTGCCGCCTCAGCCGCAGAAGCGGCAATCGAGGCTCCCTCAGCGGCGACTGCCGCACAGGCCGCCTCGACTAAATCAAAGACAGTCAGCGCATGACCCGCGGCCAGCAGATTCTTGGCCATTGGGCCACCCATATTGCCCAACCCCAGAAACGCGATAGCGGCCATCTATTACTCCGGTAATCCGAGCACCGGCATGTTTGCTGGCGCAGTGAAAAATGAGTCGACCACATCAGCAGGCACCGAGGCGAGGTCAGCGTATGCCCACGCCGGGGATCGGTCTTTATCTACCAGCAGCGCCCGCACGCCCTCGGCGAACTCCGGGTCGCGCATGATGTTGCACCCTAATATCAGCTCTGACTCAAAGACTGCCTCGAGAGTGGCCCCCCGGGCTTGGTTCAGCTGGCGAAAAATCCAGCTGGCGGCCAGCGGCGAGCCATGGGCAAAACCGTCACGGGCCTTTCCCAGCCAGCTGTCCTCGCCCTGCCAGCTCATCACGCGGGCATGTATCGCTGCGAGGTCATCGCCTGCCATCCACTCGTTAATCGTGTCGATGCGGGGCTCAATCTGTGCATCGGGTTGCTCAATACTGGCCACGCCGTCGGCGAGCAAAGAGCCAACCAATTCATGATTCGCGGCTGTTTCACCAGACCACGCCTGTGCGGTGAGGTCTGATAGGAAATCGGCTTTCTGGTCGTTGGCGAGAAAGTGCGTGCCCAGACCACAGTAGAGCGCATCGGTGGCGTTGATGTGGGATGAAGTCAGTGCCAAAAACCGGCCCACCTGCCCGGGCATGCGATTCAGAAACCAGCTGCCGCCGACATCCGGGAACAATGCAATCGTGATTTCCGGCATGCCGATGCGCGTACGCTCGCTGACGACGCGATAACGGCACCCGGCAAGAATACCGAGCCCGCCGCCCATGACCACGCCATGACCCCAGCAAATCAGTGGCTTGGCATAGGTGTGAAGCAGGTAATTCATGCGGTATTCACGCGCGAAAAAGTGCTCCGCGTACTCGCAGGGGCCACCGGGAGTTTCGATACAAGAGTTACGCAGCGCCTGCACATCACCGCCGGCACAAAAGGCTTTTTCGCCGGCGCCATCAATGAGCACCGCAGCGACCCTGTCATCGTCAGCCCAGGCTTCAAGGCGTTCGGTGATGATTTCCACCATCTCCCGGGTAAGCGAGTTCAGCGTCTTCTCGACGTTGAGGGTCAGCTGCCCAATCACCCGGTCTCCGGCCGGATGCTCGACAACCAGGACGCTATCGGTCATTGATTTTTCCACTCGGGCTCACGCTTCTCGAGAAACGCATTGGTGCCTTCCTGCTGATCCTCGGTCGAGAACAGCGCAACAAACTCATCGCGCTCCGCGACGAGGCCATCGGCGATCGCGATATTGCGCGCCGAATGAATCAGACGTTTGCACGCCGCCACCGAGGAGGGTGACTGATTGCCCACTTTAGCCGCCAGCGCCGTTGCAGTGGCCAGCGCCTCACCGGTTGGCACGACTTCCTCGACCAGCCCCAGCGTTGCGCCTGTTGGGCACCAATGCGCTCGCCACATAGGATCATGCGCTTGGCCCAACCCTCACCCACCAACTGGGTCAGACGTTGGGTACCACCGGCACAGGGCAGCAGGCCGACCCGCGCCTCAGGCAGCGCCAGCGCCGCCTGCTCTTCGGCAATGCGGATATCGCAGGCCAGCGCCACCTCCAGGCCACCGCCCATCGCGAATCCATTGATGGCAGCAATCGACACGCCCCGGAAATCCGCCAGCGTTTCAAACGCCTCGCCAAAGGCCTCGCCCACGGCCCGGGCCACGTCGGCATCGCCAGAGGCAAACTGGTTCAGATCCGCACCTGCCGAGAAGAACTTCTCGCCTGCTCCAGTCAGCACCAAAGCGTAAACGGTGGGCTCGGCATTTAGAGCCTCAACGACGGCCTTGAGCGCCGGCAAGCTCTCACGATCCCAAGTATTGGCCGACGGGTTATCGATGATGACCGTGGCGATATTGCCCTCGATCGAGACTTTGATTTTTTCGGACGGACTGATGCTCATTGAATGACCTCCAGAGCGCCGTCCATCAGCAATTTTCGGCCGACGATGACGCGCATAATTTCATTGGTTCCTTCGAGAATTTGATGCACCCGGGTGTCGCGCACATAGCGCTCCATCGGATACTCCTTGATATAGCCATAACCCCCCAACAACTGCAGGGCGTCATTGCAGACCGTAAAGCCCACATCGGTGGCAAAGCGCTTGGCCATTGCGCAATAGGTGGTGGCCTGTGGATCCCGGTTATCAAGCTTGCTAGCGGCGAGCCGAATCATCTGCCGCGCCGCCACGAGCTCAGTGAGCATATCGGCTAGCTTGAATTGGGTGTTCTGGAAATCCGCGATCGCGGTATCGAACTGCTTACGCTCCTGCACGTAGGCCGTCGCGTCCTGAATGGCGCGTTGCGCTGTGCCCACCGAACAGGTGGCGATATTGATGCGACCGCCGTCCAGCCCTTCCATCGCAATGGCAAAACCCTGACCTTCTTCGCCCAAACGATTCGGGATCGGAACACGCACATTGTCAAAAGTGATCATGCGCGTGGGCTGGGCGTTCCAGCCCATCTTGTGTTCTTTTTTGCCGTACTCGATGCCCTCGGCATCGGCTGGTATCAGCAGGGCCGTGACCCCTTTGGGCCCTGCATCTGCGGTGCGGGTCATCACCACCAGTACGTCAGTTTCGCCCGCGCCAGAAATAAAAACTTTGCTGCCATTGACGACATACGCATCGCCATCGAGCACTGCGCTGGTGCGCAAACTCCCCGCGTCGGACCCCGCGCCGGGCTCTGTAAGGCAGTAAGAGGCGAGCTTTTCGCCCATCACTAGTTCGGGGCACCATTCATCGACCACAGCCTGCTGGCAGTACTTGCCGATCATGGCGGTCGCCATGTTGTGAATGGTCAGAAACGCAGCCGTGGTGGTGCATCCCTTCGCGAGCTCTTCCACGATCAGGCTGGCATCCAGACGCCCCATACCCAGCCCACCCGCGGCTTCGGGGGTGTACATGCCCATAAAGCCCAATTCACCGGCGGCCTTCAGCGCCTCCTTGGCGAAAACGGATTCGGCATCCCAATGCGCGGCGTGGGGTGCGAGTTCGTTGTCAGAGAAAGCCTTGGCGCTGGCGATATAGGCCTGCTGATCATCGTTCAGTTCAAAATTCACTCAGGGTGCTCCAACCGCTTGGGGCTATCGACACGGTGCATCGCGGGGCAAAACGGCCTCACTTCGCGGGAGGCACAGTATAAACCGATTATGGCTCAACCCGGAGTTTCGATACACCAGTGAAATCGATTACAAGCCGCATCAATACTCAGTTTTTAGGATGAGTTCACTGGCGTGAAACGGCCGGGCGGTTTACCCTTAGCGCTCGGTTTTTTGGTGATTGGGGGATGGACCGTCATGTCGCAGGATAGCAGTGACGCCAAGGCATTTATTGCGGACCTGGTCGCGCGATCGCGCGCCGCGCAGAAGCAGATCGAGCACTATTCGCAGGAACAGGTCGATGCGCTGATCCGGGCGATGGTGTGGTCCGTTGCGCGGCCCGGTGTTGCAGAAGAGATTGCCCAATTTACCGTTGATGAGACTCAGCTCGGCAACTACGACGGTAAGTTCCTGAAGATCCAGCGCAAGACCCGCGCGACGCTCCTCGACATCATTCATGACAAGTCCGTTGGTATCATTGAGGAATATCCCGAGCGCAATATCCGCGTGCTGGCCAAACCGCTGGGTGTGATCGGCGCACTGGCGCCCTCGACCAACCCCGAAGCCACCCCTGTTATCAAAGGCATTCACGCCGTCAAAGGTCGCAACTCGATCATCGTCGCGCCTCACCCACGGGCCAAGCTGACCAACAAGAAGATCTGTGACCTGATGCGCGCCGCGCTGAAGAAAATGGGAGCGCCCGAGGATCTGGTGATCGGCATCGAAACGCCCAGTCTCGAGACCACTAACGAATTAATGCGCCAGTGCGACCTGGTGCTCGCTACAGGCGGCGGCGCCATGGTGCACGCGGCTTACTCCAGCGGCTCACCCGCGCTTGGGGTCGGTGTAGGCAACGCCGTCATCACGGTGGATGACACGGCGGATCTCGACGCCGCGGCAGAAAAAATCCGCCTGTCGAAAACGCTGGATCTGGCGGCATCGTGTTCATCGGATAACTCCGTGGTGCTGCTCGACGGCATCTACGAGCCGATGCTGGAGAAACTCAAAGCGCAGGGCGGTTATCTCTGTAACGAGGAAGAAAAAGCCGCGCTTCGCAACACGCTCTGGGATGAAGAGCTCCATCTGAATACCGCCATCGTGGCGCAACCCCCGGAAAAGATCGCGCAGATGGCGGGGCTCTCGATTCCCGAGGAGACGAAATTCTTCATCGTGCCGGAGGATGGCTGGGGTCCTGAGCATCCCTTCTCGGGCGAAAAACTGTCGGTGATCATGGCGCTCTACCGCGCGCGTGACATTGATCATGCCATCGAGCTCACGCAGAACATTCAGGCCTATCAGGGCCAGGGCCACAGCTGCGGCATTTACTCGAACAATGATGAAAACATCATGAAGCTGGCCGAGAACACCTACACCTCCCGCGTCATGGTGAACCAGCCGCAGGCAGCCTCCAACAGCGGTAACGTCTGGAACGGTATGCGGCAGACGTTCTCTCTGGGCTGCGGTTCTTGGGGCGGTAATGGCACGAACAACAATATTTCCTGGCGCGACCTCATCAACGAAACCTGGGTCTCGATGCCGCTGGCTGAGAATAAAGTCATCCCCTCAGACGAAGAGCTGTTTGGCGACGTGATCAACCAGCTCGGTTAACGCTAGATCATGTCGAATCAGGGTGGGCGAGTACCGGATTCGGAGCTCCCCGACCTGATGGACCCTGAGGTCCAGCAGTGCCCCTACGGCCTTTATAAAACCCTCCGGCAACGCGCCCCGCTGTATCAGATGCCCTCCACTGGCTTTCACCTGGTCACTAACTACGAGTTGGCGCGCGAGGTCATCAGAGCACCGGATCAGTATTTGAGCGGCGTGAGCCCGATGGCCCTGTCCGACGACGGCGTCCCTCAGGAAATCATCGATATCTACGAGAATGAAGGCTGGTTACCACTGGCCTCCTGCTCGACGTCAGATCCACCGCAGCACCCACGAGTCAGAGGTTTTCTGGAGAAACTCTTTACCGCGGAGCGGGTCCGCGCTGCGAAACCTGCCATCGACGCCATTGCCGAATCACTGATTGACGAGCTGGAAGGGCGTTCGGAGGTGGAATTTATTCAGGACTTCGCACACCCCCTTCCGATGATGGTCATTGCCGATTTGCTGGGTGTGCCGCGCGCTGACATTGGGCAATTCAGGATCTGGTCAGACGCGATTGTTGAGCCGTTCAGCATGATGGCCAGCAGAGAGCGGCGCATAGAGTGCGCCCGGCTGGTGGTCGAGATGCAAGCCTACTTTGCTGACATGGTGGCAGAGCGGCGCAAAAAACCCCGGGACGACCTGATCAGCGAAGCCATTGCTTACCGAGATCAGGACGGCGAAGGCTTCACCATGCAAGAGTTGATGACCATCATCACCATTGATCTCCTGGCCTCCGGCAACGAAACCACAACCGCGGCCATTGGTTCAGGCCTGAAACTGCTGATCGAGGACACCGACGCACTCCATAAGGTGCTGGCTGAACCCACGCTCATCCCGAGATTAGCGGAAGAAATTCTGCGGCTGGAATCGCCGGCGCAAGGCATGTTCAGGCGCTGCGCTCACAGTGCCAACCTCGCCGGGGTCACCCTCGAAGAGGGCGAACTGCTGAATATTCGCTTTGGCGCGGCCAACCGCGATGAGATGCAATTCCCTGAGCCTGATCGAATCGATCTCGGGCGGAAAAAACCGGGCAGTCATCTCGCCTTTGGCATGGGCCGGCATGTCTGCGTGGGTGCCGCACTGGCCCGACAGGAAATCATCAGCGCATTTCAGGTGCTCACCAGGCGCTACGATCGCTTCTGGCTGTTGCCGGATCGCCCCGAACCGGTCTACCAACCCAGTTTCTTTGGTCGTAATTTGCTGTCACTACATGTTGGCTGGTCACCGCGCCCATAACATCGCCAGAACATCGTTTTGCGGGTCGATGTTGCGCTGAAAACCCTCAGATGTTGGCTGCCTGCACTCGGTAATCACCCCACTGTGTCACCGTGATAGCGCCGCAACCCATCAAGGCGCCGAGTCAGCTTCTGGAACAAGTGGTCACACCGCAGGCGCCCCTCTAGAATGGTCAATCAAGCACTCTATGGCATAAGAAGAGGAACACATGAGTCGCATCAGCTTTGTACCGACCTCCGAGTGGAGCGAAGAACTCCGAACATTCGTTGCCGCAGACAGTGCGACCGAGCTGGAGCTGGGCATCACACGGATGCTCGCCCACGCGCCGGAGCTGGCCATGGGTTTGCTTGGCTTTGGCGGGGCCATGGCCACCCAAAGAACGCTGCCTGAACGTTTGATCGAGCTATTGAGACTGCGCGTGGCCTTTCACAACCAGTGCCGGAGCTGCATGGCGATCCGGTACCGCGCCGCCAATGCCGATATTTCCGAGGCCGAGGTCTGCAGTTTGGAGCAGCCTCAAGAAGCCGAGTCACTGGATGACCGGGAGCGTCTTGCCGTTGAACTGGGCGATCGGTTTGCCTGTGACCATTTGTCCATCGACGGGGCTTTTTTTGAACAACTTAAGGCGCTCTTCTCCGAAGCTGAAATTGTGGAGCTACTGATGCATTGCGCGCTCTATGTTGGAGTGGGCCGACTCGCTGCGGTGCTCGATATGACCGAGGACCTCCCCGAGGGTTTCAATTTACCCTTCGGCCACGGTCATCAGGTCACGCCGACATCCGGTGAGCCCGTGGTGGTGAGGTAAGCAGGGTGACGATGATTTTCTCTGGCTTTCTCCGGTTCGCGAGGCCCGAACCCGCTGACTTTCAGGACAGGGCGTATATCAGTCCGCGAGCCATCCTGCCTCTGTTCGCGCTGCTGGCCATACTGCTGGTCACGCCCCGCGGTCTCGCAACCCCTTATCAGGGCTGGTCTCTGCCCGGAGCGGATGAGGGTGGTGGGCATTTCAGTCACGCGACGCAAATTACGCCGGACAATGTCACTGATCTCGAAATCGCGTGGACGCATCGCTCCGGTGACTTCAGAGAAGGCGAGAATTTCATCGGCGGTTTAAGCGGTGAGGCACCGCTACAGTCCTCCTGGCAGGCCACACCGGTACTCATTGAAGACCATTTGTACCTCTGCACACCCTTTAACCGGATTCTCGCTATCCACGCCGAAACCGGCGCCGAGCGCTGGTCCTACTCCCCCGACATCGATCTGGAGAGCTTTCCTATGCCGCGCTGTCGCGGCGTGACCCAATGGGCTGACGAGCGCGTCCCACCGACCGACCCCTGCCATCATGTGGTCATTGCACCGCTCATGGATGCCCGGGTCGTTGGCCTCGATGCGACCACCGGTGAGACCTGCCCGTTTGGTGAGGTGGCGGAGCTCGACCTCAGTAAGGGCCTTGGCCCCTATGAAGCCGGGTTTTATATGCTGAATACCCCGCCGGCGATTACCGGCAATACGCTGATCACAGGCGGCTCGGTCGCAGACAACATCACCACCGCTGTCCCCAGTGGCGTGGTGCGCGCCTACGATTTATCCACCGGCAGACTGTTGTGGGCCTGGGAACCGGTTGTCGCCGTTGAGCCCTCAGACGCGGCCGCAATGGAGGACGACAGCAACAGTTCCCCGGCGACAGAGGGCGCCACTGATCAGCGCTATCAGCAGGGCACGACCAATTCCTGGTCCTATCTGTCGGTCGACCCCGAACTGGGTCTGGTCTATGTCCCCACCGGCAATACGTCCCCCGACTACTACGGGGGCCACCGCGGCAACCTCGATTACTACTCGAGCTCGGTAGTGGCCCTGTCGATCGCTACGGGAGAAGTAGCGTGGCACTTCCAAACCGTGCATCACGACATCTGGGATTTCGACGTCCCCTCCCAGCCAACCCTGTTTGAAGCTGAAATCGAAGGCCGCATAGTCAAAGGTCTGGCCCAAACCACCAAGCAAGGCTACGTCTTTCTGCTGGACCGGATAACAGGGGAGCCGCTATTCCCGGTCGAGGAAGTGCCGATGCCACAGGGAACCGTGCCCGGTGACTACACGTCTCCCACCCAGCCAGTCCCCACCAAACCTCGCTCGCTCTTCGATTTGCCGGGCGAGAGAGACCCTGTCTGGGGCTTGGTCCCCTGGGACAAATGGGCCTGCGAGGACACGCTCGCCAATTTGCGCTACGAAGGGCCCTTTACTCCCGCTGCGCTGGAAGGCGCGCTGCACATGCCCAGTGCCTTCGGCGGACAAAACTGGGGAGGGCCGTCGATTGATCCTGGTCGCCAAAAGTTAGTGGTCAACACGCTCCATATGGGGACGGTATTGCAACTGATTCCCCGGGACCAATGTGAGGGAGAGGGCCCCGAGCCTGTGGCCGACGGACCCTTCCTCCTAGAGCCATCGGAGGGCACGCCCTACTGCAATCGACGCTGGCTTGGTTTTGTTTCACCGCTGGGCGTGCCCTGTACGCCCCCACCCTGGGGAACCCTGGCGGGCATCGATCTGCAAACTGGCAATGTGGACTGGCAGGTGCCGCTGGGTACCACACGGGATATGGCGCCCTGGCCGTTTTGGTACATACAAGGCTCCCCTAATCTCGGTGGCCCGGTGAGCACGGCCAGTGGCCTGACTTTCATTGGCGCGACCACCGATCATTTCCTCCGCGCCTTCGACACCGACACCGGAGAGGAGCTCTGGAAAGGTCGATTGCCAACCTCAGGGCATGGGCTGCCCATTACCTACCAGCTCAGAGAGGGCGGCAAGCAGTACGTGGTCATCGCCGCAGGCGGGCATGCCGCCATGGGCACACCCCCGGGCGATTACCTGATTGCCTTCACGCTACCCGATGAATCTTGAGGCGAATCTCATGAATGCACCCATCACTACGACACCCGCCGGCGACCTGCTTGCCAACATTCACGAGCTCGAGTGGCTGGATGTGGGTGGCGGCACCCAGTTCAAGGTGCTGCGGATCTGCGAGAAAACCGGCCAGTGGGCGCTCTATGTGCACATGGAATCCGGGGCACGATTTCAGGCGCATCGACACGAGGGTACCGGGCAGTTTTTTATCCTGAGCGGCGAGCTGATTTATGACGTCGGTACCGCGCCTGCAGGCACCTATGGTTTTGAACCAGTATTCGCCGAACACAGTGACGCACATTGCGTCGTGGAAACCGAGATGCTGTTCCTTGGTGAGGGCGCTGTGACCTATTTTACGCCCGAGGGCGACGTCGACTACGTGTTCAATGCAATGACGTTAAAAGCAGCGCAGGATGGTGCCGCACAGCTGGATATCGGCGGCGACGCCTAGACCCGGCGCCAGGCCGCATCAGCTGTTCTCGAGTTTGGCAACCACCGTCTTGAGAAAGGCCGCCGCCTGAGCGCCATTCACCACGCGATGATCGGACCCCAAGGTGAGCGTGATGACAGACCGCGCCACCACTTCGTCAGCTTCATTGAATACGGGTATTCGCTGCACCGCGCCTACGGACAGCACCATCACCTGTGGTGGCGTCACCATGGCGGTAAACGCCGTCACGCCATACATACCCAAATTGCTCACGGTAATGGCAGCGGGTGTCTGATCAGAGGCCGTCATTTGCCCCCCGCGAGCGCGGCTAATCAGCTCACGTGAATGACTGGCCAGTTCCTCGAGGCCTGCATCCGCAGCCGTTTGCACCACGGGCGCCAGCACCACGTTGGCATCGGTCGCAACCGCAACGCCCACCGGCTGGCCCCCGACTGCCGTCAATCGCTCTCCATCGAAGGTCTGGTTGAGCTCCGGGTGGGCAACCAGGGCCCGCTGAACCGCCGCAATAATAAGATCGTTCACCGATGCGCCATTGGGCAGCATGGCCAGCGCCTCATCTACCTGCGCATCCATACTGACGTGGTATAGCGGGAGCGTGGACTGCGCTAGAGACAGCTTGCGCGCAACGGTCGCCTGCTGTGAGGACAGCGTCTGACCACCCGAGGTGGGAGTGGCAGGGGTGGCGCCGCGCTCGATCGCAAGATCGACATCGGCTTTAACGATACGCCCGCCCGGGCCCGTGCCCGTAATCTGCGATGGATCAATGCCGGCGGCATCCAGCTTGCGCCGTAAAGCGGGTGCGATACGCACGGTCGCGGCACCCGCACCGCTGGGTGCAGCCGCTTCTGTATCGGTCAGAGTTTTCTCAACTGCGGGCGCGGCATCCCCACCATCACTCTGTGCAGCGACAAACGCATCAATGGCTTCGTCTGCGACAGCTTCAGACGCGATGACGCCGATCAAATGGCCCACCGGTAGCTCATCACCCACCCCAGCCAGGAGTCGCACTAAGGTCCCGGAGCTTCGCGCCTCAAAACTGTTCACAATTTTGTCGGTTTCGATGTCGACGATATCCTCGCCCGCCTTGACGGCATCACCCACCGATTTGTGCCAGGCGACGATCGTGCCATGGGTCATCTCGATGCCCCACTTGGGAATCGTTACCGCATCCAGTGCCTCACTCATTGCCGCCGCTCTGTGCAAGATCACCTTTCGGCTGCAGTGAGAACACCATCAGGGCGTTGCCCGGCATACGCGCCCCGAACTGGTACCCGGAATTAATCAACACGTGCCCCTTGTACAGCACAGGGCCGTCAGACTCGATGGAGCCCCCCAATGCGGTATCGCCCGATACTGATTCGAAATTACCGAAGGTGTCGAAGGACCAGAGGATCTCACCAGAGAGACTGTCGTAGACATTAAGGTTGCCGTCGAGGCTACCGGCAAAGACCAGCTGGTCAGTACTGGTAATCGCCGCAGACATGCCTTGGTCACAGACGGGGATTGGCGACTTACCGTCGCAGTCAGCCACGCTGGGCGTGTACCAGCGCACTTCACCAGATGTGGGGTCGAGCGCATGGATACCGGGAGAAACCGGCCCGGTGAAACGGCCGGTTATCGTGGTGTCAGCGATCGGGACAAACAAAGAGTCGCTGTTCGCTGACATGCCCCAGTGGACGCCACCCAAGAACCCGCCGCGACCGACCTTGTTATGCCAGACAACGGCACCGCCGTTGTCAGTGTCCAGCGCGTAGACATCGCCACTCTTCTGGCCCACCAGCAAGTAGTCGCCCTCGCCGCCGGACCACAGTACTGTCGAGGCACCGATGTCCAGATCAGGGCCGTCTTCCTCAGGGCAGTTAGCTGCCTCACCGATAAAGCACGCCATATTCCAGGCATCGCCACCCAGCAGCTGCTTCGCCCACTGACGCTCACCGGTAGCCAAGGAGAACGCCAGTACCGCGTCACTGGTATCTGCTGCTGGCGAGGTGTAGGCCTCGCCGGTACCGACATAGAGCACGCCGCGCTCAGCGTCGATGGTCGGGCTGTTCCAGACCGGGGCACCCGCAGGGCCTTTTCGTGCCGCACCGAACGGGTTCGTCTCACCGGTTTCCGCTGCGGGTTCATCGATGACATGGGCGCGCCAATTCAGCTCACCCGATGCGGCATCCACCGACACTACGCCACCGCGGAACGTGCAGCAGGCGTAGCCCGGATCAGCTGCGGTCGCCCACTCTGACGAGGAGATAGGGACGTAAAGGCTCCCTTCATGAAGCTTGGGAGAGCCGGTGATCGTCGCATCGGGATGATCCCCGACTGACGAGCGCCATATCAGAGAGCCGTCGCTGGCATCGATGGCGTGCACCGTTGCACTGAAATCGCCCATGTAGAGCACCGGATCGTCGCGGCCCGCCACCTGACCCAGGGACAGACTACTGCGGACCTCAGCCCCCGCCGAGTAGGTCCAGTGCGCGCATCCTGATTCAAGATCGAGGGCGTAAATGTTGCCTGACTGTGACCCGACAAAGATCACGCCGTCATGCACCAGCGGTTGAGATCGCGCTCGCAGTGCACCCGGATACGCAAATACCCATTTGAGTGCGAGCTGATCCACGTTGTTACGGTCTAGCCCTGCGCCATCGCTGTGCCGGTGGTTCTCGGCATTGCCACCCCAGCCCTGCATGGCTGCTGCATCGATGCTGGCGAGTTCGCTCATCGGACCCGAGCAGGCCAGAATCGGTTTTGGCGGGGCCATGGCTTCTCCTGCCAAAAAGCCCGCCAGTACCTCGCGCTCACTCGCCGACAAGGCCGCCGCCTGCGCGCGCATCACGCCGTTATTCATGGCATTCAATATGGTGGCGGCACCGATCGTTGAAAAGGTGATCATGTGCGGGGCGCGCGGCACCTGGCCGTCGTGACACGCTGCACAGTGCGCTTGATAGAGCGCCATCCCATCGGCCGCCTCTATCACGGCCCCATCAGAGGCCATCCCCGTGCTGGAGGGCGCCGCATTAGCTAATGGCATCAACACCGCGGCCACCATCATCAGGCTTATTCGCCGCATCAGTTTTTTTAACGTGATCATCTCTGAGTCGCTTCTTCTACTCTTTTCAATAAGACAGAGTTTCCTCTACCGCCGCTATGACCCGCTCCACGCTGGGCACGTAGTTGGCTTCGAGGCAGGGCGTCGCCGGCACCGGTGTGTGGGGTGAGGTGACCCGTTTGACCGGCGCATCAAGGGTATCGAAACCGCGCTCCACCGCCAGCCCCGCAATCTCTGAGGCCATGCTGCAGTAGGGGTTTGACTCATCCACGACCACCAGACGCCCGGTCTTAGAAAGGCTTTCCAACACCGAGCCTTCATCCAGCGGCGACAGCGTGCGCAAATCAATGACCTCGGCGCTGATACCTTTTTGTGCCAGTTGGGTGGCCGCTTCTTCAGCGATCACCGCGGTGCGCGACATGCCCACGATGGTGATGTCCGAGCCTTCAACAGCGGTGCGTGCCTGACCAAACGGTAGCAGGTACTCACCCTCGGGCACCTCACACTCATCCATGTACAGGGCTTTGTGCTCGCAGAAGATCACCGGATCATCATCGCGGATTGCCGTCGTCAGCAGACCCTTGGCATCGGCCGCGTTGGCCGGCGTCACTACCTTGATGCCCGGTATGGCAGCCAGCAGCGGGTACAGGATCTGCGAGTGCTGCGGGCCAGTACCGGTGCCGGCTCCAATCATGGTGCGTATCACCACCGGTGTGCGGGCTTGGCCACCAAACATGTAGCGGAACTTGGCAATCTGATTGAGGATCTGGTCGAGACACACGCCCAGAAAATCGACAAACATGAGCTCGGCAACCGGACGCAACCCGGTCAGCGCCGCGCCGCCTGCCGCCCCCACAATCGCAGACTCGGTAATCGGTGTATCAATCACCCTGTGCAGACCAAACTTGGCGGGCAACCCATCGGTAATGCCGTACACGCCACCTTGATCACTGGCTACGTCTTCCCCGAGCACGATCACCCGCTCGTCGCGTTCCATTTCTTGGTGGAGGGTCTGGTTAATCGCTTCACGAATCGACATCTTCATCACTGAAGCCTCCCCTCGTAGTGGATATACACATCGGTATATAGCTTATCTGGCGTCGGATCGGCGGCGGCGTAGGTCACCTCAAAGCCGCGGTCAATTTCCTCGAAAATGGCGGCATCGATCTCGACGATCTTTTCTTCAGTCAGCGCGGCAGCTCGAGGATCCGCGAGGAAGCGAGGAAGTGGATCGCTGACCGCGCGCTCCGCATCGAGCTCCGCCTGATCGCGGTAAGCCTGGGCATCGCCCTCGAAGTGGCCGTAGTACCGATTGCACACCGCCTCGATTGCCGTGGGGCCACCACCCTCGCGACCCCGAGTAATGGCCCGCTGGCAGGCGTCATACATCGCGAAGAAATCACTGCCATCGACCACCTCGGCCGGCATGCCATAGGCACCGGCGCGCTCAGCAATGCGGCCGTCGGGCTTTGGGCTTTTGGTGAACTCGGCGTAGCGATTATTCTCGTACATAAAAATCATTGGAAGCTGCAGCACCACCGCGAGGTTCAGTGACTCGGCTACGGTGCCCTGATCCGACGCGCCATCACCAATGAAGGCCATGGACACCGCACCGTTACCCAATGTTTTGGCGGTCAGGGCAGCGCCCGCGGCAATCGGCGGGCCGCCGCCCACAATCGCATTGGCGCCCAGCATGCCCTTGGACATATCAGCAATGTGCATCGAACCGCCTTTGCCATTGCAGAGGCCGTCCTCTTTGCACGCGAGCTCCAGCAACATCGCCTCGATTTCACAGCCCTTGGCGATGCAGTGGCCGTGCCCTCTATGGGTGCTGGCGATGTAATCCTCGTTGGTCATATCCAGACAGGCGGCGACGGCGATCGCCTCCTGATTCCGATAAATATGAATAAACCCGGGCAACTTGCCCTGCTGGTATTCAGAGCGCATGCGCTCCTCAAACTCGCGGATGGTTTTCATCAGCCGATAGGCATCGGCCAGTTTTTCAGGTGACATGT
>Ga0181606_10002346_pt1 | contig 16306 bp, 11 predicted proteins | sample 041ome_10_FD_132994 | JGI IMG/M metagenome (GOLD analysis project Ga0181606, IMG submission 132994) | Coastal salt marsh microbial communities from the Groves Creek Marsh, Skidaway Island, Georgia - 041412US metaG (megahit assembly) | ecosystem: Environmental > Aquatic > Marine > Intertidal... | reverse complement strand
TCCTTTGGTGATTTTCGGGCTAATGATGATGTCTCATTTTCTATATTTGCTGGTGAAATTCATGCCTTGCTTGGTGAAAATGGAGCGGGCAAATCAACCTTTGTCAAATTGATCTACGGTCTTTTGTACCCCGACTCTGGGCGCATTTACTGGCAAGGTAAACCGCTGCTGCTGGCCGGTCCGCAACAGGCACGCCACTTGGGTATTGGCATGGTGTTTCAGCATTTTTCACTTTTTGATTCGCTGAGCGTGGCTGAAAATATTCAACTTGCCTTGCCGGCAGGTGAAAGCATGGCGGCGCTGTCTGACCGGATCCGTGACTTATCAGACGCCTATGGGCTTGCCATCGATCCTGATGCGCGTGTTCATGATCTTTCGGTTGGTCAGCAACAGCGCGTAGAGGTGATGCGGTGTTTGCTGCAAAACCCGTCATTGTTGATCATGGATGAGCCAACATCGGTTTTGACGCCGCAAGAAACCGCACAGTTATTTGACGTATTACGACGCTTTGCTGCAAATGGCATGGCCGTATTGTTTATTTCGCACAAGCTTGATGAAATACGGGCCTTGACCAGCCGTGCCACGGTGTTGCGGCGCGGCCGGAATGTTGGCACGGTCGACACCGAAGGCAAATCTAATCGACAGCTTGCTGAACTGATGATTGGCAGCGCCGTCACCAGCGTCACGCGCCGCCCAAAATCTGCGGCAAGCCAAAAACCTGCGGCACCGAGAGTGGTTTGCCACGTCGCCGGGCTGGTGCGGCCAAAGCCAACACCATTTTCGATTGCGCTTGATGCCATCTCATTTACCGCGAATGCCGGAGAAATTCTTGCTATTGCCGGTGTCGCTGGGAATGGCCAAGATGAATTGATGGCCGCCTTGACCGGTGAATGGGTGTCACCAGATAGCGGCGTCATTATGCTTGATGGGCGTGATATTAGCCAGCATGGCCCGGCGACACGACGCCAAGCTGGTGCTGGTTTTGTGCCTGAAGAACGAAACGGCCATGCCGCAGTACCCCAGATGACATTGTCAGACAACGCGCTGTTGACCAATCACTCGCTTGGTCAGACGGTGCGAAAAGGTGTTGTTGACAGCGCCGCCACCAAAGCCATTGCCGCCCGCATCATTGCTAATTTTGATGTCAGGGTGCCGTCTGATGATCCTATGGCATCGTCATTATCTGGTGGTAATTTGCAAAAATTTGTGGTCGGCCGGGAAATTATCAAAACGCCAAAATTATTGATTGTTGCGCAGCCAACATGGGGCGTGGATGTCGGGGCCGCGGTATTTATCCGCAAGGCTATGCTAGATTTGGCGGCAAAGGGCTCAGCCGTCATTATGATTTCACAAGATCTTGAAGAGGTGTTTGCCATCGCGCATAAGATTGCGGTTTTGCATAACGGTGCGTTATCAGCGGTGATGCCGGCTGCCGATGTAACGGCTGAACAAATTGGTCTTTTAATGGGCGGCAGCACATCGCCAGCGCGGGCCAGCGCATGATTTCAATGACTCCACGCAAAGATATTCCGATGCAATTGACGCTATTGACGCCAGTTGTTTCGGTTGTGTTGACATTACTGGTGGGGGCGGTAATTTTTGCGCTTCTTGGCTACAACCCGTGGGAGTCGCTCTATCAATTTTTTGTCGCGCCCTTGTCGCGCCTAGACCAAGTGGCAGATTTGTTTGTCAAAGCCTGTCCATTAATTATTACCGCAACCGGCTTGGTATTTTGCTATCGCGCGAATATCTGGAATATCGGTGCTGAGGGACAGATTGTCATGGGCGCGGTGTGCGCTGGTGGGGTGGCGTTATTTTTGCCGGGTCTGCCATCTGTCATTATGATGCCGGCTATGGTGCTTGCGGCGATGCTTGGGGGAATAGCGCTGGCCTTTATTCCGGGCATTTTGAAGGTGCGTTTTAACACCAATGAAATTTTGGTGTCGCTGATGCTGACCTATGTGGCGGCTTTGTTTATTGACTGGCTGGTACGAGGGCCGTGGCGCGACCCACAGTCTTTTGGCTTTCCTTTGACCAAATCTTATGGTGATGCGGCGCTTGTGCATCGTATTGATGTGCCGGGCATTGGCACCCTCGGGCAATTGCACTGGGGCGTAGTGGCGGCGCTACTGCTGGCGGTGGCAGCGCATTATGTTTTGGCTAAAACTCTGTTTGGGTTTCAGGTCAAAGTGATGGGCGATGCACCCCGTGCCGGAAAATTTTCCGGCTTTAGCCCGGCGTTGACAACGCTGGCAGTGCTGTCGGTTTCTGGCGCGGCGGCTGGGGTCGCTGGGATGATTGAGGTGTCGGCCAATATGGGGCAGCTGCAACCCGAAGTGTCGTTTGGCTATGGCTTTACCGCGATTATTGTGGCGTTTTTGGCGCGTCTTAACCCGCTGGGTGTGATCGCTGCTGGGCTGGTCATTGCGCTCGCTGAATTGGGCGGTGACAGTGCCCAGATGGTCCTGGGCATGCCAAAAGTGGTGACCGGTGTGTTTAAGGGCATATTATTGTTCATGCTATTGGCTGGCGAAACGTTTAATAGGTTCCATGTGCGCGTTAACTGGCCACGGTACGGTGCGTCGGCGCGCCCATCGAACGGGCGGTGATGGTTATGGAAGCGCTCTTACTCACAGTTATTATGACATCGGTCCCGCTGATATTGGCGGCGACCGGCGAAGTGGTTGCCGAGCGAAGCGGCGTCTTAAATCTGGGCGTTGAAGGGATGATGCTGATGGGCGCGGTAGCGGCGTTTGCCACTACCAGCCTGACCGGCAACCCTTATTTTGGGGTGGTTGCCGCCGCCACTGCTGGAACCCTGACGGCGGCTGTATTTGCATTATTTGCGCTTGGGCTGGCGACAAATCAGGTCGCAACAGGTCTTGCGCTGACAATTTTTGGGGCTGGGCTGTCAGGTCTGGTCGGCGACCCGTTTGTCGGTGGTACGGTTGACGGGCTTCATATAGTGGCGCTGCCCGGTCTTGCTGATATTCCGGTTCTTGGCACCTTGCTGTTTCGCCACGATCTTCTTGCCTATTTGTCGATTATCATGCTGTTTGTGGTGGCGTGGTTTCTGAATAAAACCCGCGCTGGCCTAATTTTGCGGGCTATTGGTAACAATCATGATTCGGCACATGCGCTTGGTTATGCAGTGTTGCGGGTACGCTGTGCGGCGGTTTTGTTTGGCGGGCTTATGGCTGGGTTGGGCGGTGCTTATTTGCCGCTGGTGCTGACCCCGCATTGGTCTGAAGGCATGACCGCAGGCCGTGGGTGGATTGCGTTGGCGCTCGTGGTGTTCGCCTCATGGATGCCATCGCGCATTCTTGTTGGTGCGTTGCTATTTGGCGGTATCACGATTATGCAACTGGCTGGGCAGGCCCGTGGATGGGAATTGCCGTCACAATTTTTGTCTATGCTGCCCTATCTAGCAACAATTGCCGTATTGGTGCTAATATCGCGCCACAGAAATTTTGCGCTCACCCGGGCGCCAGCAAATTTGGGCCGCATTTTTGTTGGCACGAAATGAATTTGGTAATTATATGTGATGGTTTTGCGTAGAGGAGATATCTATGAAAATTAATAAAATTCTGATTTTATTAGGTGTTTTGGTGGTGGCTGCTTTGGCCTACATGACGACATCTAAAAAAGCGCCGGAAGAACAGGCCAGCGCACCGGATGATAAACAGGTCAAGGTTGGCTTTGTTTACCTGACCACGCCTGGCGATCATGGCTGGACCTATGCGCACGAGGTTGGCCGCCAAAAGGTAGTGGAGCATTTTGGTGATAAGGTGGTAACCACCTATATCGAGAATGTGCCGGAAGGCCCTGATGCGGCGCGGGTTATTCGTGATTTGGCCAAACAAGGCAACGACATTATTTTCACCACCTCGTTTGGATATATGGACCCGACCTTAAAGGTGGCCAAAGAATTTCCCGATGTGAAGTTCGAACATGTTACCGGATACAAACGCGCCGCAAATATGGCGACTGGCAATATTCGGTTTTATGAAGGCCGGTATGTGCAAGGCGTTGTGGCCGGTCTGATGACAAAGAGCAACAAAATCGGCTACATCGCCTCATTCCCGATTCCTGAGGTTATTCAAGGCATTAATGCTTTTGGCCTGGGGCTGCGGTCGGTTAACAAAGATGCCGAGGTTTCGGTTATCTGGGTCAACTCATGGTACGACCCGGTTAAAGAAGCGGATGCTGCCAAAGTGCATATTGCCGAGGGCGCTGATATCCTCGCCCAGCATACCGATAGCCCAGCGATGTTGCAAACTGCGGAGAAAGCTGGCGTGCATGGTTTTGGCCAATCCAGCAACATGAAAGCCTTTGCCCCAAAAGCCCAGCTATTTAGTGCGGTCAATAATTGGGGGCCATATTATGTCCGCAAAATTCAGGCGCTTATTGATGGTAGTTGGAGCACTGGTGAAGGCCCGGACCATTGGGCTGGCAACACCTGGTCGGGTATGGCCGATGATTTTCTGGTGCTAAGCGCCTTTGAAAATATGCCCGATGACGTCGCGACGGCGGCGACTAAAGCGGCGGCTGACATTAAATCTGGTGCTAATAAAATTTTCACTGGGCCGATTGTGGATAATACCGGCGTTGAAAAAGTACCGGCTGGCAAAACCCTCAATGATGGTGAGCTGTTTACCACGCTCGATTATTATGTCGATGGTATTGCGGGTAAGATTCCCGGCTAATCGACGCGTCATTTTTTGACGCGAAAACTGTAATTTTTAGAAACGAACGGTGCCAATGGGTAGCGTTCGTTTTTTTGTCATTTTGGTGCGAAAACCACTATATTTTGGCGCGGTTTCATCGCACTATCTGGGTATGTTAGATAAATCTGAAAAACCAACTATTTTTGTGACTCGTCGCTGGCCTGAGGCAGCTGAGGCGGCGTTAAAACGTCATTTCACGCCAACCTTCAACCCTGATGATGTGCCGCTGACAGCGGCGCAGATTGCCGCTGGTTTTGCCAGCCATGACGCGATTGCCCCCACCGTGTCTGATATTATCACCGCGGAAATTATAGCGGCTGGCAAAGCGGGAAAAGGCCGGCTGATTGCTAATTTTGGTGTCGGTGTTAACCATATCGACCTTGACGCCGCCGGCAGTGCGGGGATTGCTGTTAGCAATACACCTGGTGTGTTGACCGATGCCACGGCTGATTTGGCCTTGACGTTGATTTTGATGGTGTCGCGGCGGGCCGGTGAGGGCGAACGTGAACTGCGCAGTGGCGGCTGGGAAGGCTGGCGGCCAACGCATTTGATGGGGCGCTCATTACGTGATAAAACGCTTGGTATCATTGGTATGGGACGTATAGGCAAAGCGGTGGCACACCGTGCCGCAATGGGCTTTGGTATGAAGGTGATATTTTTTAATCGTTCACCAGTTACCGATATCACCGATTACCCGGCTGAGCAGGTCGCTGATGTTGACAGTTTGTGCGAATCGTCTGATTTTATTTCCCTGCATTGCGCGGCTAGCCCAGACACCTTTCATATTGTGAATGCGACGCGTCTTCAACTGATGCGCAAGGACGCCTATCTGATCAACACGGCGCGTGGTGATGTTGTTGATGAGGCGGCGCTTGCTGCGGCGCTTGCGGCGGGCACTATCGGCGGTGCAGGTCTTGATGTGTTTCAAGGTGAACCAGTCATTCACCCGGATATCCTGGCAGCGCCAAACACTGTTTTATTGCCGCATCTTGGTTCGGCAACAGTTGAAGCGCGTACCGCAATGGGCCTAAAAGTCGTGGCCAATGCCGAGGCGTTTTTTGCTGGCAAAGATTTGATTGATCCGGTCATCTAACGGTTATGACGGTGCCAAGACATTCTTGTTCTGATCAGCATCAGGCGTGGTTGCGTGACGCATTTGCCGCGGCGCTTCGCGCTGGCCTGCCTGAACAAATCACCACTAACGCCTGCCGCCGGTTAGGGGTGCCGCCAACTGCGGTGATCGCGCTTGGCAAGGCGGCTGGGGCGATGGCTGATGGGGTCAGGGCTGCCGGTATCATGGCCCCGGGAGTCGTTATCACAACCGATGAAAACCACCGTGCCATTGATGGTTTTGACTGTCTGGCGGCATCGCATCCGGTTCCTGATGAACGCGGTTTGGCGGCGGCTGAGGCGGTACGTGAACTGGTTGCTGGACTTGGCGAAGATGATCATTTGCTCTTGCTTATTAGTGGGGGTGGGTCTGCGTTGCTGCCAGCACCGGCTGCCGGTATTTCGCTAACCCAAAAAATTGCCCTGAATGATGCCTTGCTGGCCAGCGGTCTTGATATTCACGATATGAATGTTGTCCGGCGGCTGTTTTCAACACTAAAAGGCGGCCGTTTGGCACGGTTGGCGGCGCCCGCACCGATTACCCAATTTTTGCTGTCTGATGTGCCGGGCGACCGCTTGGAGTCAATTGCCAGTGGCGTGGCGGTGGCGGATCCGGTGGATTTTACCTATGCTCAGGATCTGGTGTGCCGGCATGGTCTTGACCAGCTTGATTTTGTGGCGGAGCACATGGCAGCGCTGGCGGTTGGCAAAGCGGATGGTCCGGTGCGGCTTGGTGACCCTGTATTAGACAAGGTTACCAGCCAGATTCTTGCCAGTAATGCACAATGCCGAAACGCTGCAGTGGCGGCTTTGGCTGCATTGGTGCCGTCCATGACATATCTAAAGGCCCCTGAGCTTTCCGGCGAGGCACAAACAATGGCGCACCATCTTGGGGCCCAAATCTGTAACCATAAAGCCTCTGGCGCGCCGGGTCTGTTTGGGTTGGTTGCAGGGGGCGAGACCGTCGTCACAATGGATAGGCACTGTGCTGGGCTTGGTGGCCGCTCGCAGGAATTGGCCCTAGCGTTTGCGCATTATATGCATAAAGCTGGCAATGCCGCCCCATCACAATGGGCGATTTTGGCAGGCGGTACAGATGGGCGCGATGGGCCAACCGACGCCGCCGGCGGGCTGCTGACATCAGCGCATGAATTTGCCCCCAAAGCTGCCGCCGCAGCGCTTGACCAGCACGACAGCTATCATTTTCTGGCAACTATTGATGGTCTTGTTAAGACCGGGGCAACTGGTACCAACCTCGCGGATCTTGTGTTGATTATTTGCGATAATCCGCCGCGCCCCTGAATCGTGCCCCTGAATCGCGCCCCCGACCCGCTGCCATAACCTGCTGTGATAACCCGCATTCACGACCTGCAGTCGGCTCGTATATCCCGCCTACTATTTTTGTAATAAAATTTCAAAGACGCAAAATTTCATTTTTGAAATAAAATTACCAAAGGCGGTTTCCGCAAAAATTTGTTGTTGCCTGAGGTGAAAGTGCGGTTTCTTCAGCAGCGTCATTCTGCTATGGTGCTCGCGCAATGCAGGCGCAGCCTGTGTGGTTTATGGGGCAGGCACAGATGGCAGATACCGCTGATGTTTTTGATCGCAAAGATGAACAGCCCGATCGGCTGACCTCCCTCTATGGGCTAACACCAAAAGTTGAAACAGCGATTTTAGAGGCTGTGCAGTCAGGCGCTGTACGTCGTCTGCGCACGCTTATTGCGCCGCTGCATCCGGCCGACCAAGCTGATTTGCTAGAGCGCATGCCAACCCGCAGTGCCAGCGCGATGGTGCGGCTGCTCGGTGATCATCTAGATGCCGAAACGCTTACCTATCTTGACGAAAGTACGCGTGAAGCGATTGTCGAGGTGATTGGCCCGGACGGGCTAGCCCGGCAGCTGCAAGATTTGTCAACCGATGATGCGATAAACATCCTCGAAGAGCTTGAACAAGATGATTTGCAAGATGTGTTGGCGGCGTTGTCAGCCGAAGACCGGGTTTTAGTTGAAGAAACACTGTCATTTCCCGAGGATTCGGCTGGCCGGTTGATGCAACGTGAAATTGTCACGGTGCCGTCATTTTGGACGGTCGGACAAACCATTGATTTTCTGCGCAGCGGCAAATCGCTGATCGAAGATTTTTATCTTATTTTTGTGACTGATCCGTCGCGTAAACCCCTTGGTGAAATTGCCCTGAGCCGCTTGTTGTGCGCGCAGCGGCCACGCCGCGTTTCGGAAATTATGGATACTGATTTTCGGTCCATCCCAGTTGATATGGATCAGGAAGAAGTGGCAGTTTTGTTCCGCCGTTATGGGATGGTTAGCGCTGGTGTTGTTGACCCGCAAGACCGCCTAGTCGGCATGATAACCAACGATGACGTGATTGATGTGATTGATGAAGAAGCCGAAGAAGATTTGCTGGCGTTGGCCGGTGTTGGCGATGCCAATTTACGATCAAGTTTAATAGAAACACTTCAAGGCCGCTCGTCATGGCTGTTTATCAATCTGTTGACAGCGGTGTTGGCATCGGCGGTGATCGGGGTGTTTGATGCAACCATTGAACAGCTTGTGGCCTTAGCGGTGTTAATGCCAATTGTGGCGTCAATGGGTGGCAATGCCGGCACCCAGACAATGACGGTTGCGGTGCGCGCCATTGCTATGCGGCAGCTGGATGCGGCCGCGGCACGGCATTTTGTGATACGTGAATTAATTGTCGCCAGCGTAAATGGCTTGTTATTTGCCGGTTTGGCAGCTGGTTTGTCTTATCTATGGTTTGGGGATGCGCAAATCGCCATGGTGATGGCGGTGGCGATGATGGCCAATTTGGTGGTTGCCGGGCTTAGCGGTACGTTTGTGCCAATTGGCTTGATGCGGGCTGGCGCAGACCCGGCGGTCGCCTCCAGTGTGTTTGTAACCACGATAACTGATGTGGTCGGTTTTTTTGTGTTTTTGGGCTTGGCGGCGCTGTATCTTATTTAGCGTGCCGAGCCTGCTGGCGGCGCCTTATGGATGAGTTGCGATGACAGTGCATTTAAAAAAATTGTCGGTGGGATCGGAATCGCTGGAAAGTTTGCGGGCGTGGCAGTCGTTGCGGCTGGCCGAAACTGGCCGGTTAATGCATGTGACGCGTAACCGGCCGCGGCGTGCTGTTGAGATCCTGGGTGGCGGGTCAATTTATTGGATTATCAAAGGGGTTATGACGGCCCGCCAAAATATCATTGATTTGGCTGAGGTACAGCGTGCCGACGGGCGCCCTGCATGCGGCTTGGTGCTCAGCCCAGATTTGGTGGCAACCCAACCCATAAAAATGCGTATTTTTCAGGGCTGGCGCTATTTGGAAGCTGAAGACGCGCCAGCTGATTTGGACGATGTGTCGCAAAACAACATGCCCGCGGCATTAGCCGCCGAGCTGCGTGATTTAGGCATTTTATAAATGCCGCTGGATGGCTAGTTAGCTTTGCGCCAGTCCCATGGCGGCATGAAGGCCCCCTTCCATATCCCACGGCGCGATTTTTGTGCCTGTTGTTCTTGGCTATGATAATCCTCGGCATAGCGCCGATAGGCAAGTGCATAGCCTGCCTCTACCATGGCTGCACCAATATCTGTGGCACCAGCAAAGCATTGCATGACCAAGCGCCCATAGCGATCAACATCACGCAGGTTACAGGTTAGATAGGGGCTTGTGCTGACCAAATCTTGTAATTTGTTGCGCGCCGCTATGCCGCAGGTCCAGTCAGCCCCATTTTGGTCTTGGCATTGTTGTTTTATTTCAGGAGCATCAATGCCAAAAAGCCTAATGCGCAAGCTGCCGCTGCGCACGCTGTCACCATCGCTAATTTTGGTAACGCGCACTGTGCCGGACAGATCAAAATGCGTTTCAGTGGCAGCTGCACCTTCGGCACCCGACAGGCTGGCTGCCGCCCAAAAAAACACCACAAATAAACCAGGATATAAGCCGGGGATAAAATATTGGATAAAATATCGCATATGAAATGGTACGCTAATTTAGATATTTCTGATAGATACCGCCGCGCTTCATGTACCCCAAACCTATCAAGGCACGCCGCAACGATCAATTATACGTATGGGTTATCCTTAAACGGGTCATTTGCGGCATCGTCTGCCGCAGTGTCGGTCCATTCTGCTTCGGGGTTAAGGCCAGCGGCAACGCTGGTGAGGGTTTTAGGAAAAGCCACAAATGGTCCCTGCGCTTCAGTTGGCACGGCGGTACGAATCCGCATCCGCAATATTACGAATGCAGACAAAGCCACCAATGTAATGGCAATCGCCGGGAAAAAGCTGCGCGCCCCAAAAGTTTCAATAACGGTTGCGGCAAAGGGTGCCCCGACAACCGCGCCAGCACCATTGACCATGAGCAAACCGGATGACATTGCGACCATCTGGCTGGGCGGCAAAAAGTCATTCGCATGGGCAATAAAAAGCGAATAGAGTGAAAACGCAAAACCGCCAAAAACCATTGTGAAAATGAGTAACATGGTAAATTGGCTGGCGCCAAAAAAGCTGGCGATGGCAATGCAAATTGCGGCACTTGATGAAACCCCAAGGATCACCACGCGCCGGTCAAAAGTGTCAGACAGCCTGCCGACCGGATATTGCAGTAATAATGTGCCAACCATGATCGATGTCATGAAATAGCCGATCTCGGTATTATTGAGGCCAAGGCTGCGGCCATAAATTGGACCCATGCCAAACAGCATTGATATGACCGCACCAATGATTACCATGCCCACCACTGATAGCGGTGAGACTTGCAGAAGCCTGCGAAACCCAAGTCGATCTGGTGCTTCAAAGCTGGGGGCGGCACTGACTGTTATTAAAATAGGTACAACCGCGATTGACACCATAACAGATGCTAACAAAAACAGGCCAACCCCACCATCTTCGCCAAGCGCGATCATCAACTGGCCGCCGCCCATGCCCGCCATATTGGTAATCATATAAAGTGATAAGAGCTGACCGCGGGTTGCATTTGTGGCTTTGTCGTTTAGCCAGCTTTCACAAACAATGTACATGCCGGCAAAACTAATGCCACTCGCCAGACGCATTAAGGTCCACAACGTGGGATCAGCAAAAGCCACATGCAACAACACAGCTGCCGAGGCAATCGCCGACATGGCACCAAACACCCGCACATGGCCAACCTGCGCCAAAATACGCGGCACCACCATAGAGCCGACAAAAATACCGGCATAATAGCCTGACATCACAAAACCGGTGGCAATATTACTAAAGCCAATTTCCGGGGCACGTGTGCCAAGCAACACGTTCTGCAAACCACTGCCAGCAGAAATCATGAACAGACCAAAAAACAATGTCCAAGATGCAATGACCGATCGGAACATATGCGAAGTATCCAAACAGATTTTGTTGAGCGCTATCTGACCACATGCCAAGTGGCGTCACCAAACAATTAAAACAAGGCATAGACAGGCAGTTAAGGCGCCTGTGCGCTGTGCAGCAAGGGGTACGCCGGCTAGGGGTGTTAGGTCTGTCTTAAATGCGTTGGTTGGCAGTCGTTTTGACAACAATTTTTAGATCGTCTGGAATTTGTCGCAGATCTTATTTAGCGGTCAAATACGCCTCGATAGCGGCGGTAACCTTATTAAGGGCATTGTCTAGCTGATAGTGTAGCTGAGCCTCATCAGCAATATCCATGCGCGCTAGAATGAATTTTAATACAGCTGCAGGCAAAATATCAGGAACCGGCGCCGATGGCCCAAAAATGAGGCGGATGCTATGATGGATCTCATTAAAAAATCTTGCGGCCTCACATACATCCTCAAATTGGGCGTCGTCAATCAGTTTTTGGGCGTGCAACCTTTCCAAAATAATTTGTGCAGATTGGCCACTGCCCGCAAAGCTTGCGCCATGTTGCAGCCGCCAAGCCTGAACCAGTAAATCGATATCGCTTAGGCCGCCTGGCCGCTGCCGCAACTGCCACTGTGACACTGGTTTTTGGTGCTGTTGTAAACGCTGGCGCATATCAGTTATGGCCTGCCGGACACTGGCTTCAGAATGCTGACAATTGACGATACTATTTATGAATTTTTGAATTTCGCTATTGAGCCCGGTATCGCCGGCGATCGGCCGTGCTTTGGTCAAGGCTTGGCGCTCCCACAGCCAAGCGTCCTTGTCAAAATAGGTTTTTAGCCGATCAAGCGAGGTCGCAATGGCGCCGGCGTTGCCTTCGGGCCGCAATCTTAAATCAACGTCATACAATGTGCCTTCGGCGGTTGGGGTACTTATCCAGCTTACCATGGTTTGTGCCAATCGCAGAAAATAGCTGGCAGCGCCCAAGCTGCGCGCACCGTTAGAGGTTGCGTCTGGTGCGGCATCATAAATAATCAGCAAATCAAGATCAGACCCGGCGGTAAGCTGCCCAACACCAAGCCGGCCAAGCGCGACAATGCTAATATCTGCGTCAATATCACCATAACGGCGCACCATATCAGCCCGTACCACCGTCAAAACACTATTGATTGCAGCGTCGGCTATAGCGCTCAATCCGGCTTCAAGGCTGGCGGTGTCTTTGGCAAGGCTGAGCGTTTGCACTTGGGCGCGGAATTTTAGTTCCCGCACCAGAATTTTGATTTGATCAAGTGCCATTTCAACCGGCAGCCCGTCAATTTTTTCATGAAACTGGCGTGATAGGGCGGCGGCGTCATCAATAGGGGCAAAAAAGGCGCGATAGAGTAACAGGTCAAATAACGCTGGATGGTGCCGCAACCGGTCGCCAATTTGCGGCGATAGTACCAGCATATCGCAAAGCAGACGGGTAAGCTCGCGGTTGTAATCAAGTAGTGAAAAAATCTGCACGCTGGCTGGCAGGCCTTCGATGAATTGCGCTAGTGCGGCAAAAATATCGTCGGGGGCGCTGGCGGTTGCAAAATGGATCAGAATATCAGGCATCAAGCGGTTTAATAAAGCGCGGGCGCGGTCGCTGCGGGTCGCCGCAATCCGGCCAGCCATCCAGCCTGACAGGGTGTCGGCAACATCCTGCGGCCGGGCAAAACCGCTTTTTGTTAACCAATTCACAAGGGCATCATAATCATCAAGCAAGATTGCTTTGTCGGCGGGTGTATCATCTGCCGGGCTATGCAGCATTTTGTGCTCTGCATGGGTGCCAACGCTCTTTTGAACAGCTGCCAGCGCCTCGCACAGGCTGCGAGAGGTGCTGTGGCCCATAAAGCCGGCAAAGCGCGCCAGCTCTGCTTGGCTACGCGGCAGGCTGTGGGTTTGGCTGTCAGCAAGCATCTGGATGCGGTGCTCGGTGCGGCGTAGTTGTTTATAGGCCTCGATTAACGCCTCGGCCTGTGCGTCTGTAATCCAGTCAAATTTGGCCAATGCGGTCAATGCTGGAATGGTTTGATGTTGGCGCAGGCCGGGTTCGCGGCCACCCGAAACAAGCTGTAGAACATGCGTAAAAAATTCAATTTGGCGAATGCCATTTTTTCCAGTTTTAAGATTATAGCCGAGCCAGCCATCGGTTTGCGGGGGGCGCCGCAACATCGTTTTCATGTCGTCCATAACGGTATAGTCAAGCGTGCGCCGCCAAATAAATGGCTGAATTTGTGCTAAAAACTTTTTGCCAATATGAAGATCACCAGCCACAACACGCGCCCGAATAAAGGCGGCGCGTTCCCAGGTGCGGGCAATCGATTCATAATAGCCAATTGCCGCGTCTAGGTCGATGCTCACCGCAGTGGCGCCTGGATCTGGGCGCAAGCGCAAATCAACCCGCCAGCCAATGCCATCGCTGGTGGCGCTGCTAAGAAGCCGGATTAAATCCCGCGTCAAACCGACATAAAAAGGCTGTGCGGCGGCGGTGTCAATCGGGGCTGTGGCAAGGTCATGCAGAATAATGAGATCAATATCTGATGAATAATTAAGTTCTTCGGCGCCGAGCTTGCCAAGCGCGATAATGGTCCAGCCGCAGCCTTGCATCGATGCATCAACCGGCGCAATTTTGCCGCGCGCAACAGCTGCGTTGATAAGATAACGCAAGCTGGCCGATAGTGCGGTGTCGGCGGCGCGGCTTAGCCACGCCATCTGGGTGGTCATATCGGCGCGCCCGGCAATATCGCTTAAAGCCACGGTTAGGGCGCTGCGGCCGCGCCATTGGCGGAGTGCTGCAAGCGCATCAGCCTCGGTGCTGGCGGTGGCCATTTGTTGCAAAAACGCCTGTTCTGCTGCGGTTATGACAGTCGCGCCAGCCCCGTCCAAAATGGCGTTGATGTCATCGGAATATTTCACAATCAGGCGCCGCAAATGCTGGCTTGGCATAACCATGCTGGCAATCTGGCTAGGGCTGAACTGCGGGCTGCCGGCGCCGCGACTGTCCAGCGTTTTGGCAAGTTCTGTCACGGTGTCATGATCGGCGGTGTCTGCTACAGGTAGCGCCGGGCACACATTATCGTAAAATAGCGTTGTTTGGTGATCCATACGGCCTAGTTTACCCCATTAAAATCGAACCACCAGCGTTTATCCGCTGAATTGATTTATGCATACGCCACCCTATACTCAGCGCCGCCGCAGACAGTCCGATACACAATCCAAACCATAAGCCGAGCGCTCCGCCATCAAAGTAAAAAGCCATCAGCGCGCCGCTAACCACCCCGACACCCCAAAAACTGCCAACCGATAAAATGGCGGGCCATTTTGTGTCATTCAGGCCGCGCAACACCGAAATGCCAATCACTTGGGCACCGTCAACGCACTGGAACATGGCGGTAATCATCACCAACGGTATGGCGAGCGCGATAACATCGGCGGTCATGCTGTCAACCGCCCCAAGAAACAGCCCGATCAGCTGGTGTGGAATCAGCGCAATGATAGCGGTCAGCACCAAGGTGACTGCCAGTGCCGCCAGCATTGCCGACCACGCGGCCCGGCCAATATTTATACGATCATTCGCGCCAGCAAAATGCGCCACCCGAACCGAGCTTGCTTGGCCCAGCGCCAGCGGCACCATAAAGGCGACAGCGGCAATTTGGTTGGCGATTGCCGAGGCGGCTAATGGCGCTGTGCCAAATAGGCCAATCATCAGGGCAATGGCGATAAACATGCCGGTTTCGGCAACAATGGTTAGCCCAATTGGCATGCCAATTTTCAACAGGCGCCAGGTTATCTGCCAATCCATAACCCATATGCGGTGAAACGGCGCTGAGGCGCGGTAGGGATCGCTAAGGCCAATATAAATCAGCAAACCCGCTGCCATCAGAAAATAGATAACGCTGGTCGACAGCGCGATGCCGTTAAGTCCCATTGCCGGAAACGGCCCGATGCCGTTCAGCAACATATGATTGGCAATAATATTACCAATAAGCCCCAGCGCCGCGGCGACCAATTGCGGCAATGGCCGTTGATGCGAGATCACATATTGCCGGCTAACGAAATACACAAAGACAAACGGGATACCAAGCCCTAGCCAGAACAGGAAATCATCGGCATGGGCGATGATGCTCGGATCCTGACCAAGCCAGATCAGCACATGACGGCCTTCGGCAATTGGTAAAATAAAGATCACCCCAACAAAAAGCGCCAGAAACAATCCCTGCCGGAATGAACGGCGCACCAGCCGGTCATCCTTGCCGCCTAGCCCCTGTGCGACAAGTGGGCCAACGGCAATCATCAGTCCCATCCCCATAAAGAAAAAGGGTTGGAAATAGCGTGCCGCAAGCGATCCGGCTGCTAGATCAGCGGTGCCAAGCTGGCCCATCGCGATAACGTCAGCCGTGTTAATGCCAATCGACATCAACTGCCCCAGCATTAGCGGCAAAGCCAATGCCAAGGTTTTGCGGTAATGCGCTGACCATGATAAAAGTGGGTTGGTAGATAAGGGGCGGGTCATATTATGAGCTTTGCAAGCATAAAGTGATTAGGCGCCGAAATTGGACGAAAAAAATACCATCGAAAATCTTTACTGCAAAAGCCATGGTAATGCTATGGTCGAACTATAGTGGTGTCATTATGGTGGTGCCAGTTTTTAAGTGCGGGACGCGCGGTCACAAGATAGCGCTTAACACATTAACCTAATTTATGATTTTGGCGATTACCAAAAATGGCAAAACAAAACGGCGACAACACAGGTAAAAAAGGCCCATCCGGCCGCAGTTATCGCAATGCAACTGGGTTGACCCGGCAGCCAAAGAAAATGCGGGGACGTAAAGTTTCGTCGCAGCGCTGGCTGACCCGGCAGTTAAATGACCCGTTTGTCGCCGAGGCAAAGTCACGCGGGTTTCGCTCGCGCGCAGCGCTAAAACTGGAACAGATGGATGATCGCTATAAATTGCTGAAGCCCGGCATGGCGATTGTTGATCTTGGCTGTGCGCCCGGCGGGTGGTTGCAGGTGGTGTCATTACGAACCAAGCTGGGGGCTGGCGCGGCGCGGCTTGTCGGGATTGACCTGCTCGATACCGAGGGTGTGGTTGGCGCCGATATTTTTACCGG
>Ga0181606_10002340_pt1 | contig 16320 bp, 13 predicted proteins | sample 041ome_10_FD_132994 | JGI IMG/M metagenome (GOLD analysis project Ga0181606, IMG submission 132994) | Coastal salt marsh microbial communities from the Groves Creek Marsh, Skidaway Island, Georgia - 041412US metaG (megahit assembly) | ecosystem: Environmental > Aquatic > Marine > Intertidal... | reverse complement strand
CGGCAGGACGGTCTTGGCGCGGTCAGGTCGAAGAAGCGGATGTGCGGGCGCGTCAAGAGGGACCGACTTGGGTCTATCAATTTGATTATGGTAGCCCTGAAGACGGAGGTAAATGGGGCGCTCCCCACGGTATTGATATCGCTTTCGCCTTTAATAATCTTGAGAAATCTGGCGAGATCCCTGGTACGGTCGTTCCTCGCAATGGGGTAAGCGACCGAATTGCACGAGAATTATCGGGCGCATTTATCGCTATGGCCCGGTCAGGTGCGCCGGATCATAAGGGACTATCGGGCTGGGCTAAACATCGAATACCTAATCGGGAAACCATGGTGTTTGGACAAAAATCCCAACTCATTAATGATCCGCGTAAAGCCGAGCGGGCCTTATTTGCAAAAGTACCCTTCGTTCAATGGGGCACTTGAGCGAGGTCGATGGAACGTCGTTCTGGATGATGACTGGGGACGAAGGTTAGTGACTATACAGAGTAATGGCTCAGGAGCCTGCATGCTTGTACAAGCCAGTGCGAACCCAAAATTAGCGATCCAAATCGATGGTGCAGACAATGTTGGCGTTGCTCTGGAGACACTGGTTGCTGGCACAAAGATCACCATATGTGGTGTCTCGATCGATTTGAGAAGCGATATTCCAAAGGGGCATAAATTTGCCTTAAGCGACATTTCCATTGCGGGTGAGATCCTCAAATATGGCGAAACGATAGGGCGAGCGACGCAGGCCATTTCTCGTGGCGACCATGTGCATACACAAAATGTGTCGACCTGCTTGGTAGGTGAAGTTGATTATACGAACTTGCGGCATGTCCCTAGCAATGCCGTGAATGCAGTGTCTTCATGGCTCCATGGAGAGAGTTTTCAGGGCTATCTTCGAGAAGACGGTCGGGTTGGAACGCGCAATGATATTTGGGTGATTGCCAGTGTGGGCTGTGTCAATCGCATTTGTCAGCAATTAGCAAAGCATGCGATGCAAGAAAAACCCGATCACATTGACCGTGTTATTGCGATTACGCATCCATATGGTTGCTCACAAATGGATCAAGATATGCTCACGACAAGAGCCATTTTGGCTTCTCTTGCGGGCAATCCAAATGTCGCCGCGGCGCTATTTGTGGGGCTTGGCTGTGAGACCAATCAAATTGACGCTCTGATCTCCGAGGCACCTTGGTTGCATAATGATCGGGTTTTATCATTTGCCAGTCAGCATGTCGGAGACGAAATCGAAACCGGTGTTTCTTTTCTGCGCAAACTTTTCTTGGTCACAGCAGATGATCACCGTCAGCCTGTTCCCGCCTCAAAATTAGTCGTTGGCCTTAAATGTGGGGGGTCGGACGGTTTAAGCGGATTGACCGCGAACCCCCTGTTAGGGCGGTTCACCAATAGTTTGGTGCAGGCTGGCGGAAGCGCTATTCTCAGCGAAATTCCTGAAATTTTTGGCGCTGAATTACTTCTCCTGAAGCGTTCGGTTTCTCAAGCTGTGCGGGCAGACTTAATTGCGCTCGTAAACCGTTTTAAGGCTTATTATGCAGATCAAGGATTGGTCATTCATGATAATCCGTCGCCAGGAAATAAAGAAGGCGGGATCACGACACTCGAGGAAAAATCTCTGGGTGCAGTCCAAAAAGCGGGTCAGGTGCAAGTAAACGCGATTATGTCCTATGGCCAACGCCTTGACCATCTGGGGTTAAGCATCGTCGAAGCGCCAGGCAATGACGCGGTCTCAATTACGGCTTTGGCTGCGGCGGGTGCCAACATGATCTTATTTACCACTGGGCGAGGAACGCCTCTCGGATGCCCTATTCCCACCTTAAAAATTTCGTCCAATAGTGATCTTGCTCAGCGTAAAGCCAATTGGATAGACTTCGACGCCGGTGAGGTGCTCAATGAACATCGGCGAGACGACGTTGATCGTGACTTCGCCAAACATATTTTGGCTTGTGCAAGCGGGACACCTGCGCGACACGAGCTGAATGGTGAAATGGAAATTGCGATTTGGAAGCGTGGGGTTACTCTATGAGCACGGCTACGCTGCCGCCGCTTCCTTATGATCCGGAGCAGGTCACATGCGGTGTTTTGCATATCGGCCCTGGCGCTTTTCATCGGGCCCATCAGCTTGACTATTATAATCAAGCTCTAACCCGCGCGCCGCATTGGGGCGTCCATTGTGTATCGCTTCAAAGCCGCGACTTGGCCGCACAATTAAAGGCACAGTCATATGAATATGTTTTGGCAATTTTGGATAATCAACCGGATTTCCGACGGATTGGAGCCATCCGGGTGCTCGAAAATGTTGATCAGTTTTTATGGGTAGAGCCGTTCCATTCAGCTGACTTACATACCGTCACGCTGACAATTACTGAAAAAGGTTACCATCTCAACTCGGATGGGGCATTGGATCTGGCCCATCCTGCGGTTGCAGCCGATCTGGCGGCGTTACGGGTGGACCCGGACACCAAATCCTATGCGCCGCAAACAGCTGTGGGTTTGCTGTTTTGCGGACTGATGGTTCGTCGGGCTGCTGAGCTCAGGCCGCCTTTGATTGTGAGTTGTGATAATCTGGTCGAAAATGGAAAAAAATTGCGTGATGCTGTTATTTCCTTTGCAGCGCAAATTGATGCGGGCCTTGCAGATTGGATCGCGCAAGCAGTTAAATTTCCATCGACAATGGTCGACTCGATCACGCCAGCTGCAGATGATGCGCTTCGTCAGCGTGTTCAAATAGAAACGGGATTCGCCGATCAATGTCCGGTGCAACGCGAGGCCTTCACAGCGTGGATTATTGAAGACCCTGGCGCGCACCCTATCCAAGAATTGAGTCACTGTGGCGTTGTTTTTACCGATAATGTGGCGGTCCATGAACGAGCAAAGTTGCGTGTTTTAAATGGTAGTCATTCAACCCTCGCTTATATGGGACTAGCGAAGGGGCTAACCTATGTCCATCAAGCTGCGCGCGATCCTGTTTTGGGAGAGATCATTGAGCGCCAAATTTATGACGAAGTTATTCCAGGACTTGAGACTACCCGAGGGTTGGACTTACACTTTTACGCTGATGCTGTTTTGCAACGTTTCGAAAATCCAGCCATTGACCATCGACTCGATCAAATTGCTTGGGACGGGTCACAAAAGATTCCCGTTCGGCTAATGGGAACAATTGCCGAAAATATTGCGGCCGGCCGTGGAATTGATTATCTCAGCTATGGTGTTGCGGCGTGGCTTCGTTTTCTGCACCGATCCGCAAGGGATCAGATAAATATTACAGATCCGATATCGCAACAGCTGCTTGAAGTTGCAGAGCCATGGACGACTGCGGGTTCGTTAGTGAAAGGCCTGGCCGACTTGCGCGTGTTCGCGCCGGCCATCATCGAAAATGAGATATTTTGCAAGGCGCTCGCGTCAGCGTATCAGGCTGTCAGCGCTCTGGAAGCAGCGCCATAAAGCGCTTCGATGCTGTGCCTGGCATTGTACGGAAATGAGAGAGAAAAAGGGGGTAACGATGATAAAACAATATGCATCCATAATGTCACGCCGGCACGTTTTGGCGGGTTTGGCTGCAGGTACCAGCCTAGCCGCATGTGACATGCAATCGAGCAGGGCTATGCGCGCTGCAGATACGCACCCCATAGACTATCCAACCGTACGAGCCGTTGCCCATATGGGCGATTTATTGGCCGCGCGAACGGGCGGTCGTTTGCGAATTAAAATCTATGCGGGAAGTCAACTCGGGGCTGAGCGTGATACGCTCGAAATCACGGCATTTGGGGGCATCGATCTGAATCGCGTTAATTTGGCGCCGCTTAATTCAATCGAACCACTCACAATTGTTCCGTCGCTCCCTTTTTTGTTCCGGTCTAAACAGCATATGCGGAGTGCTCTCGATGGCGCCCCAGGGCGGGTTATTCTCGACTCCTTGGCGGCCCATGATCTCATCGGGTTATGTTTTTACGATTCCGGTGAACGTTCATTTTATAATACGCAACGTCCGATCAACACGCCAGACGATATGGCTGGTCTTAAAATCCGAGTGCAGAATTCAGATTTGTATGTCGCCATGATTAAAGCATTGGGTGCCGATGCGACACCGATGCCATTGGGTGAAGTTTACCAGTCGCTCGCCCAAGGCGTAGTGGATGGCGCTGAGAATAATTGGCCGTCTTATGATAGTGGTCGGCATTTTGAGGTGGCGCGCTATTACAGTCTGACGCGTCACGTGATGGCTCCCGAAGTCCTGGTGATGTCTCGACGGTATTGGGAAAGTTTGACTGCAGATGATCAAGATCTAGTGCGGGAGACGGCCATCGAGTCGGTTAATTACATGCGTCTGCTGTGGGATGAACGTGTCGAAAAATCGAAAGCACGGATTTTAAGTGCTGGTGTGGCGGTGAATGAAATAACGGATCTGTCGCTTTTTACAAAAAAAATGGAACCCATTTGGCAGCAGTTTGTCAAAACTGATCTGCAGAAAAAATTGGTTGCAGATATTGTGTCTATGGAGGTAGGCCTATGATTGCCCTCACCACACGGCGTTTAGCCGACTTTTTGTTAGTCCTCTCGGCGATTGGTTTGGTGTTGATGACAGCCATTATTGGCTGGCAGGTGTTTGGCCGATATGTGTTGGGTACTTCCCCCTCTTGGTCAGAACAATCCGCCTTGGTTTTGATGATCTGGTATGTGACTTTGGCAGCCGCTGCGGGTGTTCGTGAGGGCTTTCATATCCGTATTGTCATTTTCGAAAACCAATTGCATGGCAGAGCCAAGATATTCGTACGCTGTCTCAATCATGTGGTGGTTCTAAGCTGTGGCCTCGCAATGGCGATCTGGGGCGGCGATTTGGTCGCTAAAACATGGTCACATGTTATTCCCTCCATTGGTGTGCCAAGGGGTTTTGCTTATATGGGTTTACCAATTTCGGGCGTGTTAATTGCTGTTTTTGCAGCGGAAAACATGCTGGCGACTTTGGCTGGCAAGGATCAACAAGAGGGAGAGGTCTAATGGAACTCACAGTGTTAGTAGTTAGCTTGTTGGGACTCTTGGTAATCGGCGTGCCGGTGGCCTTTGCTCTGTTGGGAGCTTCATTGTTCTTATTTTTCATTTTGGATATTCCGGTTTTAGTGGCGTTCCAGCGTATGGCGGCGGGGGTCAGTGTATTCTCTTTAATGGCTATACCCTTTTTCATTTTCTCTGGTGATTTAATGTATCGCTCGGGCATTGCGCACCGGCTAGTTGAGCTTGCCGAGGCCGCTTTTGGACGTATGCGGGGAGGCTTAGGTCTTGTGAATGTCGGAGCCTCTACCCTTTTTGGCGCGGTATCGGGGTCGGCTATTGCCAGCGCATCGGCCATGGGGTCAGCGCTCATGCCAATTATGAAACAGCGTGGCTATGATGAAGACTATAGCGTCAATGTCACAGTCTCGGGCGCTATCATCGGACTACTGATTCCACCATCGCATAATATGATCATCTATTCGGCGGCCTCCGGCATTGGTGTTTCGATCGGTGATATGTTTCTTGCGGGTATTGTGCCGGGTGTTTTAACAGCTTTATTATTGATGTTTGTTACCTGGCGCGTCGCGATTAAGCGTGGCTATGCTGGCGGGAAGTTTCCGGGGCTCGGTATATTTATGCGAGCACTTGTTTATGCGGTTCCGGGCTTATTTGCGGGTATCATTATTATGGGCGGCATTTTGTCGGGCATTTTTACCGCGACAGAGTCATCGTCGATTGCTGTAATCTACACCATCTTAGTCGGTGCATTTGTGTATCGATCACTTGGTCTGTCCCGGTTTGGGCAAGCGGCCATGCAATCCGTCCGCACCACGGCCATGGTGCTTTTGATCATTGGGGCGGCCACAGCGTTTAGCTATATTTTAGCGATATTAGAGGCGCCAACACTGTTGACAGCCGCGCTGACAGCTGCAACCGATAATCCTATTTTGATCCTGTTGATGATTAACCTGATCTTGCTGCTCCTCGGCACGTTTATGGATATGTCACCATTGATCGTGATCACAACCCCCATTCTATTGCCTGTCGCCATGTCGGTGGGCGTCGACCCGGTTCATTTTGGCATCATTATGATGTTGAATTTAGGTATCGGTCTAGTTACCCCCCCGGTGGGCTCAGTATTATTTGTCGGTTCTGCGATCGCAAAAATTCCCGTTGAGCGCGCGGTGCGGAGTATTTGGCCATTTTATGGCGCGCTGATTTTAGCCTTGATGATCATTACCTTCGTGCCATCACTCTCGTTAACCTTACCGGAGATGTTCAAATGATGCGTTATTTAGCACTTGTCTCGATTTTAGTCATAACCGCCTGTAAACCGGGTATGGATACGCCTAATTCATTGTTGATTGAGCAGGATCGCCAACCCGATGAAATCGTGAAAATATGGCCAGAAGGCCCTCCCGGAAAGACGCCTGAGGGGCTCGTTGAGAAATTTGTTCATCGAGAGAATAAATTCAATCTGGTGGATCGAGCAGTTCATGAAGTGACAGATCCGTCTTTATCGATTTTTCGTCCGAAAAAACCAAACGGGACGGCAATATTATTAATCCCTGGTGGCGGCTATCGCTGGGTCGTGGTTGATAAAGAAGGGTTCGAAGGTGCTCGTCTTTTCAATCAATTTGGTGCCACAGTTTATGTCATGTCCTATCGCCTACCGCATCAAGGCTGGACGGCTGGCCCAGATACGCCGCTGCAAGATGCCCAGCGTGCTATCCGTGTCATTCGGGCGCGTGCATCTCAGGATGGATTAGATCCATCTAAAATACTGGTTATGGGTTTTTCAGCTGGAGGTCATTTAGCAGGCTCCTTGACAAACCGCTTTGACGCAAAAATTTACCCTCCCATTGACGAAATGGACACCTTATCAGCACGGCCAGATGCCTCAGTGCTCATATACCCAGTGATCACGTTAGCTCAACCCTTTACGCACGGGTCGACGAGTAAAAATATGCTGGGCGAGTCGCCAACGGTCGATCAGTTGAAAACCTATTCCGTTGATCAATCTGTACCTGTCAACGCGCCCCCCGTTTTCATTTTGCATGCGTCGGATGATATGTCAGTTCCGATCGAAAATGCTCTCATGGCGTATGATGGCTATCGTAAAGCAGGTATTGACTCGACCATGCATATTTTCGGCTCGGGTGGGCATGGTTTTGGTTTGCGCGGGATCGATGATGACCCTCTAAGGGATTGGCCCCGCTTGGTTCGAAGCTGGGCACAGTCAAAAGGTTTCTTGGTGCCTTGAGAATGTATTGACGTGCGGGAACCTCCAAGGCGTGCTTTGAAACTAATGTGAAAGTAAATCTATGAGTAAAATTGACCTTCATCCCGACCGTCTATTCCCGGGTGATGAAACGGCGCGCAACATAGCTCGCGCCTTATATAATCATGTCCGAGACGCGCCGATCATAAGTCCGCACGGACATACCGATCCAGAATGGTTCGCTCAAAATCAGAATTTTGCGAATGCGACCGATTTTTTCTTGGTTCCTGATCATTATGTGTTGCGGATGCTATATAGCCAAGGTGTTTCCATGCAAGATCTCGGCGTTCAGTACCGTGACCAAATAAATAAGGTCGATCCGAGAAAAGCGTGGCAGTTATTTGGCACGCATTATCATCTATTTCGCGGAACGCCCTCGCGGATATGGCTTGATTATGTGTTTTCGGAAGTATTCGGTCTGGAGGAACAGCTGAGCGCTGATACAGCAGGCCACTACTTTGATTCTATTACTGCAGCGCTTCAGACTGACGCATATAAACCGCGCGCTATTTTGGACCGTTTTAAGATTAAATATTTGGCAACGACAGAAGGCGCCCTCGACCTGCTGCCACATCATACTAAATTGAATGCCGACGGCTACGGACATCGCGTTGTTTCCACATTTCGGCCCGATGATGTCATCGACCCGGACCGCGAAGACTTCCGTGATAATTTGGAGCAGCTGGCGATCCTCACCCATGAAGATCTATCGACTTTTAATGGCTATCTCAATGCGCTGCGCAACCGGCGCGATTACTATATTTCTATGGGGGTCCGCGCCACCGATCATGGTCATCCAACGGCGCGGACATTGGCTTTAGGAAAAGCCGAGATAGAGGCGCTGTACCAAATTTGTCGAAGTGGACGTGGAACGCTGGAAGACCATGAAAACTTTCGGGCGCATATGCTCATGGAAATGGCACGCATGAGTATCGAAGATGGTTTGGTTATGCAATTGCACCCCGGCAGTTACCGAAATCACAACCCAGAGGTTTTCAGGGCTTTTGGGCGCGATAAGGGTGCCGATATTCCTCAAGCTATAACGTATACGGAGGCTTTAAAGCCACTTTTGGATGAGCTGGGTAATCGTTCGGATTTTACGCTCATTTTGTTTACGTTAGATGAGACAAATTATGCACGGGAATTGGCACCCCTAGCGGGACACTATCCATGCCTACGTTTGGGGCCACCTTGGTGGTTCCATGATAGTGTCGAGGGTATGATCCGTTTTCGTCAACAGGTCACTGAGACTGCTGGATTTTACAATACAGCGGGTTTCAATGACGATACGCGTAGCCTGCTATCCATCCCGGCTCGTCACGATGTTGCGCGGCGTATGGATTGTCGGTTTCTGGGCCAGCTGGTTAGCGAGCATCGCTTGCACGAAGATGAAGCTTTCGACTTGATTGGTGAGCTGACGACAGGTCTGGTAACTAAAGCTTATCGTCTCGAGGATATATAAGATGGCCTAGCTACTTTGCTGAGGTAGTCTCGCGACAACTGCATTAGCTTTTCTACGTACATCCGTCGCTTGGTCTCCCGGGCGAAATAATTCTGACCCCATTCCTATACCGTCCGCGCCCGCCGCTAGCCAATCCGCAGCGTTATCGGCGGATACACCGCCATTGACGATAAAACCGATACCCTCGGGCAGAGTTGGCTTGAGTGCTTTGATATGCGACATAGGAACAGAACTTCCTGGAAATAGTTTCAAAAAGCGCGCTCCCGCATCAATGGCTATGAACGCTTCACTAGGCGTCATGAAGCCTGGAAATGGTGTAAGATGAGCCGCAATCGCAGCCTTGATGACGGAAATATTTGTATTGGGGGAAACGCAAATGATGCCGCCATGATCGGCGACGCGCTGGCAATCGGATGGGTCAGCAACTGTCCCGGCACCGATCACCGCGGTATGGCCGAATTCTTTGGCCAAGATTTCGATCGATTGCAAGGGGTTGGGCGAGTTAAGCGTAACTTCCATAATCCGAATACCGGCATGCAGCAATGCCTCACCAACTGCTTGCGCTTCTTTTGGTTGAATGCCACGTAATACCGCGACGATGGGATTTGTTTTCAGGACGTCAAACACTTTCACCCTCATTGATTAAATATCATATCTTGATGATCTCAGACATAAAGTATTGATGCCAAATTAAGCCAGCTCTCTCCACTGACCTTAGGAGATACGTTGGGCATGACCCGCAATTTTTTCGCGCAATTCCGCATGAAGCGCTGCTGTTAGCGGGAAACGCCAAGCGATTATAATGGCAAATAGAAAAAACCCAGCCGGAACGAGCGCATAGTAAATCCGTAAGGCGAGAAGTTGCTCGGCCCCATTTTCGGCTAATAGTTTAGCGTTAAAGGCAACCACAGCGAGTGCCTGAATGGCCAGGAAGGTGCCGAGCGCGGTTGAAATTTTCGAGGTCATGCTCGCAAGTGCGATATAAGAGCCCGCCCGCGCTTTTCCGGTTTCAGCGGTTTCGACGTCGATCACATCGGCGAGAATAGCCAGCGGCAAAAACTGCAAGCCGCCGAAACAGGCTCCTTTTGCAATGAAGAAGATCACAAATAAGGTGTAATCATCGGCATCGAAGCTCATATTAACGGCCGAGATCAAGGCGACGGCGATGAGCGTGCCGCATAGCGCAATATGCTTGCCGACGCGCCGGCCGAGCCAGAGCCAGAACGGGACCGCGATTAAGCCCGCAACAAAATAGATGAAATAAAGCGTTCCGACATCGGTTGCGCCGATCACGCCACGCATAAAAAAGAGAGAGAGCGCGTTCCGAAAAGCCTCAGCGAGGGTGATGATTAAAATCAGGGCGACCATCATGCGCATCGGCACATTGGCCCATATTTGACGTGCGCTGTCTCTAATGGAAGACCTGCGGGGCGAGGCCGTCTCTGGCGATATTTCTGGCGGTGTTTCTGGCACGAAAACGCAGAGCAAGATGCCGAAAACTGGCGCGCTGACCGCAACCGCAATCGCCATCCATTTCATAATGGATGTAATCTCGCCATCGCCATATTGCTCGACCGCAAAGGGAATAAAAGCAGCGACGAGTAAGCCGATCAGGGTGAATTGTTCGCGCCATGCCGTGACCCGCGATCGTTGGTGATAGTCAGGCGATAGTTCAGCGCCCCAGGCGCCATAGGGCAAGCCCACAAGGGTCGTGCCAATATACATTCCAGCAATACATAATAAGAGATAGGTTGGGCCCGCCCCCTCAATGGGCACGAATAAAAACCATATGGAAAGGGCTAAAATGGGCACCCCCAATAAAAGCGGCGGTCGGCGGCGGCCAAGGGGTGTGCGCAATCGATCGGAGACGGCGCCCACGACAGGGTCGGTGATAACATCCGTGATTTTGGCGATCAGCAGCATGGTTGCGACTGCAGATAATGAGATGCCGACATGGCTTGCGTAAAAAGCGGGAAGCCAAATGGCGATGGGATAGCCCACCAAGGCCAAAGGCACAGCCATCGCCCCATAAAGTGCTAGATGTGTTTTTGAAATTGGATGATCCACACTCACTCCCTCACGCAACCGCTTTCAGCATTTTTCGTTTTAATATTTGACCGAAAGAACCGACCAGTGTCCAGAAGATAAGTGACAAAATGCAGCCAAAATACACCAAAAAAAGACAGAAAAATTAGGGCGTTAATCGCGTAAAAAGGAAGGTTGGGTGGTGGGGTGAAAGTGATGAAGACCCCGTTGCCGGGTTCGCCAATCGGGCAAAAATTGATCCATAAAACCGTAAAAACGAGCATTGTGTCCCAGCTCATAGAGGTGGGTCAGCTCATGGACCAGCACATATTCCAGATATTTGAGGTCATATTGAGCGAGCGCTGAATTCAGCCGAATGGTGCGCCGCGTCGGGGAGCAGCTTCCCCAGCGCGAAGACATGGAGCGGCATGTGACTTTTGTAATGTGGGTTTGGGTTTGCTCGAGCCAGTAGGGCAATATTTCCTGTATTGCGCGTTCAGCCTCTTGCTTATACCAGCGCTCGATCAGCTTTATCGAAACGGTCTCGACGTCCCCCACCGGCAAATAGAGATAGGCCAAATCATAGGAAATGGCCTTGCGGCGCTTGGGTGTAAATACAAGTTGTAAGGGCCGCCCCCATACGGCGCATTTGTCGCCCTCGCGCAGTGTAGTGGAGGGTGGAGGGGCCGCTTGAAGAGCCGCTTGATGATGCTCAATCCACTCTGTGCGGGATTGAATAAATTGGGCAATTTCTTTTTGCGATATGCGATGGGGAGCCGAAATATAAAGCCGAGTGGTTCCGGGCTTGAGGCGGAGAATAATATTACGCACGCGCTTGAAGGTGATCTCGACATCATAGCCCGCCAAATGACGGTCGATTTTACGATCAGGGCGTTTTTTAATCCAACTCAGCATGTTGCAAGAACCGGTCGATATGCTCGGGCGAGATGCAGGCACAGTGCCGCACAAGCCCCGCTGATCGATAGAACCAAAAAGCCAAAATTATAGCCGCCTAAATAATCATGACATAAGCCCACCACTAAAGGCCCAAGCCCCACGCAGCACGTCATAACAAATTGATTAATGCTCAACAGCGATGAAAACAGCTCGGTTCGGAAATGGCTCGCAATGATCAGGGGTTGCACCATGAGGATCAGCCCGACCGTGCACCCGAAAAGCGTGGTGACTGCCAGAACGGCAAAATTTCCAGTGGCAAATGACATCAGCATCATTGATAAGGCCTGACATAGATAGAGACCGACGGTAAACGGCAAAATCGAAATCCGGTCGAGCCAATTGCCCCAAATCAGCCGCGAGATAAAACTAAAAAAAGCGAGAGCGGCAAGGGTGCGTGTGGCTGTCTCAAAGTCAGCACGTTCCAAAGCCCAGCTATAGGCATGGGCGATGGCCCCAACTTGCGTGAACAAGGCTAAGGCCGAGGCGGCGGTGAGCAGAACAAAGAAAGGCTGTCGGGCGATATTCCCAAGCGGTGTTGCATCGCCAGTATCCGCAGGGGCAACCAGCGGTTCTCCGCCATCGGGCCCGATCCCAATATCTCGAGGATCGTTACGGATACATAACAAAATGATTGGAAACACCAGCAAGATCAGAGCCACAAAAAAGGGGGCCTGGCCACCTGTCAGACCGTCCAGGCTCAACCTTTCTGCAAGGATGGGAGTGATGACAATGCCCCCCAGCGAGAGGCCGGATTGCGATACAGCTAAAGCAAAAGCGCGGCGTTTAACGAACCAGCGTGTGATGAGCGTGGTCGCCGGTAAGGTGCCGACGCAGGCAAATCCAACCCCGAGGACGGCATAGAAGCCATAAATGCCCATTAAGCTCTCGACATATCCAAGCAACACAATCGCAAAGCCCATGGTTAAGGCGCCAACGCCAATGATCCAGCGAATATCGATATGGCGCATGAGCTGGCCGATGACGATGCCTGTGAGCCCCGAAATAAGCAGGAAAAATGTACTTCCCAATGAGGTTCCGCTCACCGGTAAGTTATGCACGCGCACGATTTCAGCCAGATAGATGGACTGCGCATAAAACCCTAGCCCCGAGCCAATCGATAAGCAGTAGGCGGTTGCTAAGACGAGCACCCAGCCGCGGGTGAAACGATTTGCGTGTTCCATTACATTTTATCCTGAGGATATCCTAACTGCCGCAACGTCTTGGCAATGTCATCCAAGATAGAGGGATCATCAATTGTGGCGGGCATTGTCCAGCTTTCGCCATTGGCGATGCGCCGCACGGTTCCCCGCAAAATTTTCCCCGAGCGTGTTTTGGGCAGGCGGGCCACGCGCGCAATAAGTTTAAAGGCGGCGACAGGGCCGATATCATTGCGAATACGTGCCACGCATTCATCGAGAATTTCTGCGTCGGGACGATTGACGCCATCGTTAAATACAACCAAGCCAAGGGGAATTTGGCCTTTCAAAGGGTCATTCACCCCCAAGACAGCGCATTCAACAATATCGGGGTGGCCCGATAAAACCTCTTCCATGCCGCCCGTTGATAGGCGATGGCCCGCAACATTGATAATGTCATCGGTGCGCGACATGATGAATAAATAGCCATCCTCGTCTTGATAGCCGGCATCGCCGGTTTTGTAGTAGCCTGGAAAATCCTTCAAATAAGCGGCCTGATAGCCTTCATGGTTTTCCCATAAGGTAGGCAGACATCCGGGTGGTAGGGGCAATTTGATGACCACCGAGCCAATTGTTCCGGCGGGCACCTCCATACCCGTTTCATCGACAATTCGGACATCATAGCCCGGCATCGGAACACTGGGCGAGCCATGTTTCACGGTAAGTGTTTCGAGACCAATTGGATTGGCGCAGATGGGCCATCCCGTCTCGGTTTGCCACCAATTATCAATCACAGGTGTTTGAAGAACCTGTTCGGCCCATAAGACGGTATCAGGATCAGCGCGCTCGCCCGCGAGAAACAGGGCCTCAAAATGATCCATCGCATAGCGTTGCAACAGCTCCGCTTTCGGGTCTTCCTTGCGGATCGCGCGAAACGCGGTGGGCGCTGTGAAGAGCGCCTTCACTTGATGCTCGGCGATGACCCGCCAAAATGCACCGGCATCGGGCGTCCCGACGGGCTTGCCCTCATAGATAATGCTGGTCGCTCCCACAATCAGGGGCCCGTAGAGGATGAAGCTGTGGCCGACCACCCATCCCATATCTGAGGCTGACCAGAAAACATCTCCCGCCTCAATATTATAGACATTGCGCATTGCCCAATTAAGGGCCACCAAATGGCCGCCATTGTCACGCACAACGCCCTTAGGGATGCCGGTCGTGCCCGAGGTGTATAAGATGTAAAGCGGATCGGTTGCTGCGAGGGGTATGCACGCTGTGGCATGAAATTCAGCGGGCAGGTCTTGCTCGGCTTGACGCCAGTCAATATCGCGCTCGGCCATCAGTTTGGCCTCGGATTGCGGCCGTTGCAAAATAATGCAGTGCGCGGGCTTGTGCAGCGCGAGCTCAATGGCGCCATCCAAAAGCGGTTTATAATCAATAATGCGGCCTGGCTCGATGCCACATGAGGCCGACAAAATGAGATGCGGTTGCGCATCATCGATGCGCGTGGCGAGCTCCGGCGCCGCAAACCCGCCAAACACGATCGAATGGATGGCGCCGAGGCGGGCGCAGGCGAGGGCCGCAATCGCCGTCTCAAGGATCATGGGCATATAGATGATGACCCGATCGCCTTTGCCAAGGCCATAAGAACGCAACACCCCTGCGAAATGCGAAACGCGAACAAGCAGATCGCTATAGCTTATTGCTGTTTGTTGCTGGGTTAGCGGCGAATCGTAAATCAGGGCCGTTCTGTCGCCATGGCCGGCCGCGACATGTCGGTCGAGACAATTGTAACATGTATTCACGCGCCCATCAGGGAACCAATGGTCGAGGCCATCTATTTCGGCATAGGCCGTTTGCGGTGGTGTGATCCAATCAATATCCGAAGATTGATTTAACCAAAATTCGTCCGGCGACTGTTGCCAGTCGGAATAGGTAGCCTGATATCCCATAATTCCTCCGTTCTCTAACTATAGGCCTGCCCGCGCGTCAGGAGAAGGGGAGATCGAACACCTAGAGGTCATTTCGCGGGTCCGCGGTTGAGCGGGCTGATCAGAGACGACGCGCGCCCGCTTGCCTCAGATCTTTGGGAACATTGTGTCCAATGGATTTCCATAGAACAGCTTCATTCATATTTTTTTGTAATATTGTCATAAATCTTTCACATAATCAGTCTTTATTCCCGTCAGACCCAATTTGGATCAAATCTCACTTGGGTCGCGCATGCAGCGATAAACGTGTTTATGCGTTGCATTCGCAACTAGAAGTTGTTAGAAACCCCCTCGGCTAGTGTGTTTTTAGCCCAGGAACCTTGTGAGGACGTTATGAAAAAACTTGTACTTGGAACAGCTTTTGCGGCTCTTTCAATGGCCCCTGCGGTAGCCGGGCCCATCGCTGTCACCGTTGGCGGCTATTATAATTCAATGGTTTATTTGGTTGATAGTGACGCGACTGTTGATGGGGATGGAAATCCTGCCGATTATCGGGATGATACTCTTCAAGAAGATGCTGAGATTATCTTTAAGGGTAAAGGCATAGCCGATAATGGTATTGAATATGGTTTCCAAGTTCAGCTTGAGGCATCGACCAGCAACGACCAAATTGACGAACACTATATTTACGTTAAAGGTGGGTTTGGACAAGTGATCTTAGGCGCTGAAAACTCAGCCGCCTATCTGATGCAGGTCTCTGCGCCGAGCTTTTTGGGTTGGAAAACCTTCGATAATAATTTCGAAACATGGAGTGAAGTCGCGAAATATGAAAAGCCACTTCATGACAACTATTCAGCTGATGCCAATAAAGTCACCTATATGACGCCAAAAGTGGGTGGGTTCCAATTCGGCGTTTCGCTGACTCCATCTGCTGAAAATAGTGGTGGTGCTGGTGCCGGAACGACAATGCTTCTGCAAAAAAACAATGGAAAATATGAAGATGTCATGTCCTATGGCGTGTCCTATGGCGGCGACCTTGGCGGCGCAAAAGTAAAACTGTCTTACACCTATGAAGAAGGTGAGCGAGATAACATAGATGACAGCGAATATGCAATTGGTGCGCAGCTAGGCTTTGGTAACCTCACCATTGGCGGTCATTACTTTGAATCCGATGAACCTAATGATAATGACCCAGATCACAGCGATAACGATTGGGAAATTATGCATTATGGCGTTGCCTATAAAATGGGTGACACAACGCTTGGTTTTGCGATCCAAAATCAAGAGGATGCAGCATCATCGAGCAGCAAAAACGACACTGACATCTTGATTCTCGGCGGTAGCACGAAGCTAATGTCTGGCGTGAAGCTGACTTATTCTTATGAGCAAGTTCAAAGTGACAATGCGCAACGAGGGGACAGCGACTTTATTGGTGTTGGCTTGCTTCTGAAGTTCTAAGAAATCTTCCTGGCGACCTCCCTTGGGAGGTCGTTCATGATTGGAAATGGCGGGGCCCTCCCCCCGCCATTTTTCG
>Ga0181606_10002336_pt1 | contig 16333 bp, 13 predicted proteins | sample 041ome_10_FD_132994 | JGI IMG/M metagenome (GOLD analysis project Ga0181606, IMG submission 132994) | Coastal salt marsh microbial communities from the Groves Creek Marsh, Skidaway Island, Georgia - 041412US metaG (megahit assembly) | ecosystem: Environmental > Aquatic > Marine > Intertidal... | reverse complement strand
TAACATCTACCTCTTATAAGCTTGCTGTATCTCTTGTAGACAGCATGAAGATAGAAGTAGTTTGCCGTGACAATAGTATTAACTCTATACTCGGGATTGAACCAATTGGTTATCAGCAAGCCTTAAAGAAAGCATTCGACAAAATTGAAAGAAACGAGATCATTTCAAGCTGGAAAGATTCATACATAAGCAGCGGAGTCGACCACAATGTATCCAGTCATATTGAAGTACCTACTTATGGGTGTTTTAAGGACAAGAGAAAAAGAAAATTCATCAACAAAGAATCTGTTGTAAATAAAATATGGAGTATAGGAGGAGAAACAGGTTGGTATTATGGCAATTGGTTATGGAGGTTAAGAGGTTTCTTAGATAAAATAGTTGGTGGAGTTGGACTAAGAAGAGGTAGAACCAATCTTAATTCAATTAAGACAGGAGATGCGGTAGATTTTTGGAGAGTTTTATACGCCAATAAGAATGAAGGCCGTTTACTTTTATTTGCGGAAATGAAACTACCAGGAGAAGCCTGGTTAGAATTCAAAATAGTAGGTGATCAACTTGAACAGACAGCCACATTTAGACCTCTAGGTTTATTGGGAAGGCTCTATTGGTATATGGTAATGCCCTTTCATGGTTTGATTTTTAGCGGTATGATCAGAAATATAACTAAACACAACAAAATCTAAACTGCATTAAAACGCAGTTTAGCCAAACCGTTATGGGCAAGTTTAATAAACGACACAACGGCATGACACAGACAAGAGAACCACCATCACTGCGTCTCGACAGTTTTTAACTGCTGACAAAACATGTTTTATAATTGCAATACTAAAAAGTGGAGACCAGGAACCACTAAAAAAAACGGGGCGGATACCGAAAAGCCAAACGAGTAGGAGAATTTAATTTTCGAAAAATGGAAAATTCAACAAATCAAGTTTCAGTAAAAACAGGTGAATGGGTTTTAACAATTTTGATCTCCGCAATACCACTTGTAGGCTTTATTATGCTATTTGTATGGGCTTTTGGGAGTGGTACAAATGAAAGCAAAGCAAATTGGGCAAAAGCAACCCTAATATGGATTGCAATTATAATAGGCATATACGTGCTTTTTGCTCTCATTTTTGGCGCTGCACTTTTAGCAGCCTTTAGTTAAAACCAGCCCATAACATTGTATAAGCCCCATTAAAACGGGGCTTATACTTACCGTTAGGCTTCATTCAACATCGTTTCAATTATATCAATTGCTTCAATATAATCTTTGTGCCTTCTGTTATGTACATGCAAGTTTCTATAAAACCATTCAAGGTTGCTTAATATCTTATTGTCAGTTTCGTAACTACTTACTTTCATTGTTGATAAAATAGAACGAAGCCTAACAATATCTATATCTATATTGCATGGCTTTTCTGTTTTTAAATCTTTTATACTCATATCTAAATTTTTAATGGTTGATAAACTTTGTAGCTATTTTGATGAAGCCACGACAACATAGATTAAACCTTACCGCCAAGTGTAGAAAACAGAAACGACAGACTGAAAATTGAAAAGTAAACCATTGTGAAAGGACAGAAAAAAGAAATATTGACAAGACAAAAGAGCCGACATTCAAGCCGACCCGATGTTTTTTATTTTTTGTCCACCGCACATTTTTTAAAACAATTGCCGACCCACGTTGCACACATTGCCAAAGCCCCACGAGCCAACGCTACAACCAAAGCTTTGTCAAAGAGTGCAATTTGCCCCTTTTATTTTACAAATAAACATTACATATTAAAGGAATGGCCGAAGTTCACAAGAAAACCACCATAAAATCCTTAATCTCATTTTTTTTAATGTAGAGCAAGAAAACTACAATAAAAACAAGGCGTATTCTGAAAAGCCATACGAGTAAGAAATTATTTAAAATTTCAAACCAATGAAAAAACTAATTTTCACAGTTTTAACAGTAGCATGTTTGGTAGGAACTACTCAAACATTTGCCCAAGAGTCAAGCAAAGACTTTAAATATCGCAGAAGTTCACTATCAATGATTCTTATTGAATCTGAAAGTTTTCCTAACAAGGATGCAGTAATGAGCTCATGGAATAATTATCCTTTTCCTGATAAGTATAACAAGCATGAAATTGATTTAAAATCATTTAACATTAATGCTATTGTATTATCAGAACAAGATTTATTAGATGCAGGATTCTTGAAAGATACTTTAAAAAATCCTCTTCAAATTGCAAAAGCAACAGGAAGTTTAAAGCCTGTTAAATATTTAAATACAGAACAAACTATTGCAGTTGTTATGCCGACTGAAAAACAAGAATATCAATTAAAGATTGATAAAGTAATGAATGACAACAAATTGGCAAATAAATTAGTGGCAAAATGGTTTAATAGAAGTGCTGACGGCAAATTTGACATGAGCTTAATCCAAGAACGTGGTTTTTATAATGCCTCTGAATTAGAAGCAAGTATTGCTCAAGGACAAGCTTTAGGTGCAGCTTCACTTGGAGATGCAGGAGAAGAACTGCTGAGAAATACATTTGTAACTTTCACAAAATTGGAGTTTATCGAAAATGAACCAGCGGCAGCAATTGTTCGTGATGCTGCAAAAGCATATATAGCTGAAAGCATGGCAGGAAAGCCACAGATGTTAATAGACAAGTCTATGCAAGTTGTTGATGCTACCTATGAAAAAACAAAAGAGGGTTATTCTTTATGGTCAAAAACATGGCTTTATCGTTTAAATTGGAATGATTCAATCGCTGCAATTTTTTATAATGACCTGTGGTCAAATCCTTCTGCATTTGATAAATCTGATTTATTTAGTCTTGAATTTGTTGGTGATCAATACAATCAAAGTTTAGTAACTTTTAAGATTGGTGAAAAACGTACACAAGAACAAATTATTGATTTAGCATTAGTAAGAAATGTTGACAATGCTTTTGCTAAATTACAAAAAAAGAATGATGTCTTTAAACCCAAAGTACCCGTTTTAACATCAAATCCTATTACGGCTCAAATTGGAATGAAAGAGGGTTTAAATGGAGGCGAAAGTTTTGATGTGCTTGAAATGACTTTAAATCCTAAGACTGGATTAACAGAATATAAAAAAGTTGGTTCAGCTAAAGCAGACAAGAAAATAATTTGGGATAATAGATATAATGCAGGTGAACAAGTAGAACCAGTCTTAGATAAAGACGGAAATCCTATTACTGCTACACCTTTTAAAGGTGGTAAATCGATTCAGCCGGGTATGTTGCTTAAACAAGTGAAGTAATTAATATTAAATAATATAAACATAATAAATATGAAAAAGATAAACATAATGTTGATGTTTGTCGCATTTTTGACTTTGCCATACATTTGTATGGCTCAGTCAAAAAAGAAAGCCGACAAAGAAACTGCTGAATGGAGATATGAAATTGAAGCAGTTAGAACTGGAACTCAAGGTACATATCAAATAAAAGTTTGGTCATACTCTAAAAAACCTGAAACAGCAATAGAGCAAGCTAAAAAAAATGCTGTACATGGTATAATTTTCAAAGGTTTTCCAGATAAGGATAGTAGAGTAAAAGGACAAAAAGCTTTAGCACAGAGTCCGAATTTGGAACAGGAAAAGGAGGATTTTTTCAAGGATTTTTTCCAAGATGGAGGGAAATACCAAAAATTTGTTACTCTAACCAATAATGGTGCTATTGCCCCAGGTGATAGAATAAAAATTGGTAAAGAATATAAAATCGGTGTTGTTGTATCCGTTAATGTTTCGGCCTTGCGTAAAGATCTTGAGGATGCTGGTATTATTAAAGGACTAGGAAGTGGTTTTTAATAACTAAAAATTCTAAATGTGAAAAATTTATTATTAATCTCTTTCTTGTTAGCCCTATTTATTCTTCCATCTTGCAATTCTCAGAAACAAATTGCAGGAAACTATTCATATAAAACCGAATGTCTTGGAATTGAAATGGATGGTTCGCAAACAGTTAAGGCATGGGGTAATGGTAGAAATAGGTGGGATGCTATTGAGCAAGCTAAAAAAACAGCAGTAAGAGACGTTCTTTTTAATGGCATTTATGAAGGCAAACAGGACTGTGAAAAAAGACCTATTGTTGCAGAAGTAAATGCACAGCAGAAGTATGAACCATATTTTAACAAATTCTTTGCTGATGATGGTGATTATAAAAAATTTGTATCTCTAAAAGATGAAAGAATTGGTCAAAAAGTTTCAAGAGATCGAAAAGGTGCTAGACAAAGCGTAACTCATGGGGTTGTTGTACGTGTCCTCCGTGCAGAACTTAAACAAAAAATGATTGAGGACGGAATTCTTAAAAAGTAATAACTTAAATTTTGAAAAAAATGAAACAAATAATTTTTGCATTTTCATTGGTTTTATGCACAGCAACTGCTTTTTCACAAGCAAAAAAACCAACAATTATGATTGTGCCAAGCGATGTTTGGTGTAATACAAATGGCTATATGATGGAATTTGATAATCAAGGGAAAGTTGTTAAAGTCCCTGATTATAAAAAAGCTTTACAAGAAAATGCCGATTTACTATTAGTTATTAGTAAAATAAATGAATTAATGGCTGATAGAGGTTTTCCACTTAAAAATTTAGAATCTTCTCTTAAATCATTAGAAAGTCAAGCTGCAGAAGATGCTATGTTAACGAGCAAAGGTGGTGGTGAAGTTAATGAAAGTCCAATTGACAAATTAAAGAAAGTTGCCAAAGCAGATATTTGGATGCAAATGACTTGGACTGTTAATACCACTGGTCCAAAAAAATCAATTACATTCAATTTACAAGGTCTTGATGCTTATACAGATAAACAGATTGCTGGTGCGTCTGGTACAGGCCAACCTTCTTTTACAGCTGAATTGCCAGTACTATTAGAAGAGGCTGTTCTTTCGCATCTTGATAATTTTAATGTACAACTTCAAAATCATTTTGATGATATGTTTACTAATGGAAGAGAGGTTATTTTACGCATTAAAACATGGAACACATGGGAGTATGATTTAGAAAGTGAAGATTTTGGAGATGATGAGCTTAGCAGTCTTATCGAAACATGGGTTACGGACAATACTGTTCAAGGAAGATTTAATACTACTGATGCAACTGAAAATATGATGTTATTTGAGCAAGTTCGTATTCCTCTTTTTGATGAAGCAGGAAAAGCAATTGATGCAAGAAAATGGGCTAATGGACTAAGAAAATATTTAAAAGACACCTACCAAATTGAATCAAAATTAATGATGAAAGGACTTGGTCAGGCTCAATTAGTTTTAGGTGAAAAATAATTTTAAAGTTTTAAAAGATGAAAAACATAACAATTCTAACAATCTTTTTTCTTCTGAATATTGTTTCGTTTGCTCAAAACAATCGAGGGAAATCAGATGATGCAGGGCGTATCGCCCTTGCATCTGTTGTTTCAGAACAAATTGAAGGACTTACCCCTTCTGCTAAATCAAGTTTGCAGAACAAATTAAATCAGATTGCCACAAAGAATGGTATGGGTGGTAGTTCATTAAATAACCGTTTTATAATTACAGCCAATGTTGTTGTTTTAACGAAAGATATTACTGCAACAGCCCCTCCTATGCAAGCATATACCTTAGAAGTAACTCTATACATTGGTGATGGCATTGAAGGCACCTTGTTTTCAAGTACATCAGTAACACTTAAAGGTGTTGGTGAAACAGAGACCAAAGCGTATATGGCAGCTCTAAAAAATCTAAAAGTTGCTGACCCTAAATACCAAAGCTTTATTGAACAAGGGAAAAATAAAATCATAGAGTATTATAATAGTAAATGTGATTTTATGCTAAAAGAAGCAGAAATGTTAACAGGTCAAAACGAATTTGATGCAGCTATATCAAAGTTAGTAGGTATTCCTGAGGTCTGTAAAGAATGTTACGATAAAGCATTAACTGCTGTTCAACCAATATATCAAAAAAAGATTGATAGAGATTGTAAAATCAAATTACAGGAAGCACAGGGTATTTGGAATGCAGGACAAGATATGAGTTCGGCAGAAAACACAGGTGCTATTTTATCTACTATTGAACCAGATGCGGCATGCTTTTCTGAAGTTCAAGCATTGAATAAAAAAATTGCTGATAAAATCAAACAAATTGATGATAGGGAATGGAAGTATACCCTAAAAGAACAAGCTCAAGAAAGTGAACGTATTGAAGCATATAGAGCAATTGGTGTTGCATATGGCAATAATCAACCCCAAAATGTAACTTATAATTACAATAGTTGGTGGAACCTGTAAGTGTAAGTAACTTTGCAAGCACATTGTCAAAGCCCCACGAGCCACAGCTACACCAAAGCTTTGTCAAAGAGCTTGCAAAGTAAACGCACCGAGATAAATTGTTTTTAAAAAATTTGCCGACATTTAAAAAATAAAAAAATGCAAACACACAAGCCGACAGAAAAGAAAAAAGTAACTTGACAAAGACACGAAAACTGAATAATGTCAATGGTTTACAATACTGGAAGTCAGAACACCAGGCGGTAACATGCGGTATATTTTATTGCCGTGTTAGTGCTAATATGAAAGATTGTAGCTCGCTTCAAACTTCATCGTGGCTTGACATTGATGAGCTCCGAAGTCGGCAACAAAAACATACCGCTCACCGTTGGCGTGCATTAAAAAAATGAGAATTGACCGTTATCAATTAACTTTGAACAAATCGTTGAATTCTGACTTCAAAACAGATTAAATCCGAAATTCAAAAATCCCTTGACGATGTTCCAGAAAGCGTACTTCAAGACATTCTTGACTATTTACGTGAAGCCAAAAGCAAAAAACTTAGTCAAATTGAACTTTCTCGGTACCTGAGCAAAATTATTAAAGAAGACAGGGAGTTGCTTCATCGACTCGCTCAATGATCGAATTAGAACATACGTTATTAGTTCACGAAATTCTCATTGAAAATTTCGGAGGAACAAAGGGAGTGAAAGATTTAAAGAGCCTTGAATCCGCACTAAGTAGACCATTTTCAACTTTTGGCCAGTCCAACAAGCAACATTGAGCACCCTTTGAATTCCGTGAATTGATTTATCTAATCTTTCTTCAAATGCTCCTCAATATCACGCAAGTGCAGGCTCAGGGCATAGATCGAAATCTGAATCTCTTTGATCAACAAGGCAAGGGAAAGTATCAACAGTAAAAGAGCAGCACCAAAAACCCAAATGGCCAAGATTTGGAGTTTTACGTAAATAAGAAACATGGTCAGCACGCAGAGCAAAAGGCTCGATATGCCAAAAATCTGCATGTATCGTGTCAAGTTTAGCCTCAGTTTCAAGTTTTTTATTTGCTCGATCAAGGTATTATCCATCTTCTCTAAGTACTTGTCTTTCAAACTTCGCACAACAGCGGCATAGGCTAAAAAGCGATTGGTATATGCCAACATAATGAGAGAAATTGCAGAAAATAATAAAGCCGGTGTGGTAAGGGTAAGTTCTTCCATTGATATTCTTAGTTAAAAGCAGTGTTTTACTGCACAAACGCTCAAATATCATCAATTCAAACGGGATGCAACCTCAGCAATCTGCCGAATACTTAATTGAACTTAAACTAAGCTATTTGATTGATTGTTGTTAAAGAATGAAGCAAGCCTACTCCACCGACTTCCCTACTCAACTCAAAGCCATTGAAAATCGCATTAGATCTATTGACCCCATCAAATATGCTTCTACTAGAAACTTCCAGAACGGAGCGGTCACACGTTTGAGCCCATACATTTCGAGAGGTGTAATCTCCATAAAACAAGTCTTTGAACACATTAAAACGTTGAATCTTGAATGGGCAAAAGTGGAGAAACTCGTTCAAGAACTAGCTTGGAGAGACTATTGGCAGCTGGTTTGGATCGAGAAAAGGGACGAAATTTTTCAAGACTTAAAACATCAACAGCATCCGATTTCAAATCATCAAATTCCTGAAGCGGTAATGAATGCAAACACTGGAATCTCAGCCGTTGATGATGCCATCAATGAGCTATACGAAACCGGTTACATGCACAACCACATGCGCATGTATGTAGCCAGCATTTGCTGCAATATAGCCCACTCACATTGGCTTGAGCCCGCACAATGGATGTATAGTCATCTTTTGGATGGCGATATTGCCAGCAACCATCTGAGTTGGCAATGGGTGTCCGGAGCTTTTGCCAACAAAAAGTACGTGGCGAATCAAGATAACATCAATAAGTATTTCAATAGCGATCAACGGGACACAATTCTCGATGTGGATTACAGTGCATTGGAGAATCTGAAAACGCCAAACAATCTCAGAAAAACTGTAGACCCATGCCAAGAATTCAAGCTTCCAGAGTCCGGAGATATTGAAATCGACCCACATCAAAAAACTTTCATTTACAATTACTACAATCTTGATCCGTACTGGCACAATGACCAAGATGGACAGCGAATTCTATTGCTCGAACCTTCATTCTTTCAGAAATTTCCGGTCAGCCAGAAGTGCATCGACTTTGCTTTAGAACTCTCGGGAAACATTCCGGGGATCAAGTTATTCGTTGGAGAATTTTCAGCGTTGAATGCTCTTATTGACTCTGAGCTCATCCATTTCAAGGAACATCCTACCAATGTTCACTATAAAGGCCATGAAGAATCGAGATTATGGATGACCAGCGTGAAAGGATACTTCCCCTCGTTTTTCGCATACTGGAAAAAAGCCAAAAAGGAATTGATATACTGATCGCAGCTCGATGAAAAAAAGAGACCTACCCGTAAAGCACTGCGTTGTTTGCCAGAAGCCATTCACATGGCGCAAAAAATGGGCAAAGGATTGGGAATCGGTGAAGTACTGTAGCGAGCAGTGCAGGAGGAATAAATAGCCATTGATCAAAAGATGAACAGTATAAACCAATTCGGATGCAATTCTTTTGTCGCCAATCCTATCTTTATGCCTCAAAACACACTATTCACATGAAGCAATTCCTCACCCTATTTGTCGCCATTGTAGCCTTGAGCAGCTGCGCAGAGCAAGAACCGAAAGAAGAACCAATGACAGAAAATGTTTTACTGAAAGAATGGACAGGACCTTATGGCGGAGTTCCCGCCTTTGACAAAATGAATGTTGCCGACTTGAAAGAGGCAATCATCAAAGGTATGGAGATGAATCTAGCGGAGATTGAGGCCATAGCGAACAATCCCGAACCCGCAACTTTTGAAAACACCATAGAAGAAATGGAACGTTCGGGTGCTGCTCTGAATCGCGCATTCACCTATTATGGGATATTTAGTGGGAACATGTCTAGCCCTGAGTTCAGAGAAATTCAAGAAGAATTGGTTCCACAGATTTCTGAATTCAGTTCCAAAATCACTCAGAATGAAAAGCTCTTTGCCCGTATCAAGGCAGTGTATGAAGCTTCTCAAATCACTCCGTTAGATGATGATCAGCAGCGCGTGGTTGAATTGACCTATAAGAGTTTCGAAATGGATGGCGCTGAGTTAAGTCCTGAGCAGAAAGAGGAATATGCAGCTATAAGTAAAGAGCTCTCTGGTTTGTACACCACATTTTCTAACAACGTGTTGCATGACGAGGAAAACTACATTACCTATTTGACCGAAGAGCAATTGGGTGGGCTACCCGAAGATTTTATCAAGTCGGCTGCCAACATTGCTGCCGAAAAAGGTCAAGAAGGAAAATATGCCATCACCAATACACGTTCTTCCGTAGATCCTTTCCTCGCCTTTTCAACCGAACGCGAATTGCGAAAGCAAGTGTGGACAAATTTTTATGCCCGTGGCGATAATGGAGACGAATACGATAACAATGCTCTGATCGCTGAAATCCTTCGTCTCAGAAGAAAAAAAGTTGAATTGCTAGGGTATTCCAACTACGCTGAATGGAGGCTTCAAGATAGAATGGCCAAAACTCCAAAAAAAGCAATGGGATTGATGGAAGCTGTGTGGCCTGCAGCCATCGCACGAGTGGCAGAAGAAGTGGCTGACATGCAAGCCGTGGCCGATAGAAATAGCGATGACATTACAATTGAACCATGGGATTATCGCTTTTATGCTGAAATAGTTCGTAAAGAAAAATACGACTTAGACTCTGAAGAAGTAAAACAATACTTGCAGCTCGACAAACTCACAGAAGCGATGCATTATGTGGCGGGAAGATTGTTCAACTACAACTTTACTCTTGTTCCGGAAGGCACTGTTCCGGTGTATCATGAGGATATGAAAGTGTGGGAGGTTACTGATAAAACTTCGGGTGAGAATATTGGACTGTGGTACCTCGATCCATACGCCAGAGAAGGAAAACGATCAGGAGCATGGGCAAACACGTACCGAAGCTACAGCACCTTCGATGGAAAGAAAAACGTTTTGGCGTCCAACAACTCCAACTTTATTAAACCAGCACCTGGTGAGGCTCTATTAGTGTCTTGGGATGATGCTACTACCTTTTTTCATGAATTTGGGCACGCCCTACACTTCTTTGCTTCCAATGTAAAGTACCCAACTTTAGATGGTGGTGTGAGAGATTATACAGAGTTTCAATCTCAGTTGCTTGAGCGTTGGTTGTCAACAGATGAAGTGATTAATAATTTCTTGGTACACAGCAAAACGGGTGAACCGATGCCTTCAGCATTGGTAACGAAAATTAAAAATGCCGGCAACTTCAATCAAGGTTACTCAACCACTGAGTATTTGGCCTCAGCCATCATGGATATGAAGTTTCACTTGGCAGATCCTTCGAATATTGATGTTGATCAATTCGAGCGTGAAACATTGGCTGAACTCAACATGCCAAAGGAATTGCCAATGCGCCACAGAACACCTCATTTTGGACATGTTTTTTCAGGCGAAGGTTATGCTACTGCCTATTATGGTTACATGTGGGCCGATGTGCTCACAGCCGATGCTGCCGAAGCGTTCGCTGAAGCTCCAGGAGGTTTCTACGATGAAGAGCTGGCTAAGAAATTGGTGAAATACTTATTTGCACCGCGCAATGCGATTGATCCTGCAGAAGCATACCGAATGTTTAGAGGACGTGATGCTAAAATTGGAGCCCTCATGAGAGACCGAGGTTTTCCAGTAACATCAGAGGATTAAAACACCGACCTGACTTCAATATTGATCTTCTTCGAATAAAAGCTTTAGAGATGAAGTACTTTATAATTGGCCTCGTCTTGCTCGCCTCAAGTTGCACAAAGAATGATTTTGTAGATGCAATCGTTTACGACTATGGTGTGCCTGCTCTTGATGGTTGTGGATGGGTAATTGAGGTAAGCAACGAAGTGTTCAAGCCCGTTTACCTGAGTTCGCAATATCAAATTGATGGACTTGCAGTTCAAATTGATTTCAAAAAACTCAATTCAAAGGCCAATTGTGGTTTTGTTTTCAATGCCTACGATGAGATTGAAATCAACAAGATCAAAAAAGACTAAAAAAAAGATCCCTTCCGGCTCCTGCTCGCGGAAGGGTTCTACTCAACTAAACCAACCTTCTATCTTTAGTTCCATCCACCGCCTAAAGCTTGGTATATGTTCACCATGGCGTTGAGCTGTTGTTTTCTAGTCTCGATCAATTCGAATCGTGCTTCTAAGGCATCGCGCTGGGTAAGCAACACTTCCATATAATCTGCCCGAGCCGAACGAAACAAATTGTTTGAAATGGTAATGGACTCTACAAGCGCATCTACCTGCTCAGATTTCAATTCATAACTGCTCTCCAAATTCTGAATGTTCGACACTTGATTATACACCTCGATGTAGGCCGTAAGAATCGTTCTTTCATAATTGTATACGGCTTGAATTTGCTTCGAGTTGGCGCTGAAATAGGTCGCTTTAATTGCCTTTCTATTGATTAAAGGCGCTGCCATGTCAGCCGCTAAAGAATACAGCATCGATTCAGGAGCTTTCACCAAAAATGTGGGGTTAAACGCCCGTAAACCAATAGCAGATGAAATATCCAATCGAGGATAAAAATTGGCTTTCGCAACTTTCACATCCAATTTAGCCGCCATCAAATCGAGTTCAGCTTGTTTCAAATCTGGCCTATTCTGAAGCAGATCAGAAGGAACACCTGAAAAGACTTGATTGGGAATGAGGTCACCAAATCTTTCTGAGCTTCTTTCAACTGCCTGCGGAAAACGGCCCAAAAGAAAATTGATTTTATTCTCCGTCTCAATAATCTGCTGACTGATAGCAAACTTCAAGCTTCGGGTGTTCAACACTTGGGCCTCAAACCTGCGTACAGCCAATTCAGTTACTTGAGCCGACTTCTTCTGCAATTTCACGATCCGCAGAGCATCGGTTTGGATTTCAATGTTCTGCTCAATGATTCGAAGCTGATTGTCTAGCGCCAACAATTCATAGTATGAATTTGCTATATCAGCTACAAGGTTGGTGACCATGAAATTCTTCCCTTCAACACTGGAAAGGTACCTGTTCACTGCCGATTGCTTGGCATTGCGCAATTTCCGCCACACGTCAATTTCCCAATTCGCATACGCACCAATGGCAAAATCAGGCACTGGATCAGGCATTGCTCTGCCGGGTTCAATGTCAGTAGTAGCCTCATTTGCTCCAAGAGGTGTATAGCGCGCAGTTTTATCAACTCCAGCACCAGCACCTAAGTTTAAAAAGGGCAAGTACTCCCCTTTTCGTGCCATTACCTCATTCTGTGAAATTTGAATCTCTTGCTGAATGATATTCAGCTCTTGATTATTAGCCAATGCCGTATCGATCAGAGCGATTAAATACGGATCGGTAAAGAATTCTCGCCACGAAAGGTCAGCGCTATTGACAGAATCACCATTGGCGATATAGCTCTCTGGTGTGGTTGAGTTGAGTGTTTTCTCAACTTTTGTTGGCGCCTTGCAAGAAGCCAGCAAAACTGTGACTCCAAGCACCATCAACCACTTGTGTACTCTTAAATTCAACATTTCCAATTAGTTCTTTGATTTATCGTTCTTGACTCTGTTGCGCAATAAAAGCATGGCTTTTCTCAGTTTAAAAGACAGTGCGGCCTTGCTCTCATAAGACTGACTGATGGCTTCAGAAAGTGGGTTATCGTCTTCGTCATGAATCAAACTTCTGCCCTTCGAGATATTGGCAAAAATGTAGTACAAGCCGGGCACGACTATTACGCCAAACACTGTTCCGAGCAGCATTCCACCCAAGGCAGACGATCCGATTGTTCTATTTCCTATGGCTCCAGGACCAGTGGCAATCACCAATGGAATCATTCCGGCCACAAAAGCAAACGATGTCATTAAAATAGGCCTGAAACGCATCTTAGCGCCCTCAATCGCTGCTTCCATGAAAGTAGCACCCTGCTGTTGCTTTTGCACCGCAAATTCAACAATCAATACGGCATTCTTTCCGAGCAAACCTACGAGCATAATCAAGCCAACTTGTGCATAGATATCGTTGGCCAAGCCCATCAGATTCAGGACAAAGAATGAGCCGAACACGCCCACAGGAAGCGAGAAAATGACCACCAGAGGAAGTATAAAACTCTCATATTGAGCCGCCAACACCAGGTAAACGAAAATCAAGACGATTATAAATATGAATAAAGCCTCGTTGCCTCGTTTTGCTTCATCGAAAGACAGGCCTTCCCATGCAATATCATATCCTCGCGGGAGGTTTTCGCTTACTTCCTTGATTGCATCGATGGCATCAGCCGTGGTGTAGCCTTCAGCAGGTAAACCTCGAATAGATGCCGAGTTATACATATTGTAGCGCGTGATTTCATTTGGCCCTTGCCGCTTTTCGATCTTCATAAACGAAGAATAAGGAACCATTTCCCCTTGATCGTTTTTTACAAACAGGTCGAGAATATCGCTGGGTAATCGCCTAAACTCGGGAGCAGATTGCACATACACCTTAAAGAATCGTCCAAATCGTATGAATCCTTGTTCGTACGTACTTCCGATCAATATATTGAGGTTATCCATGGCTTTACCGATAGATACTCCTTTTTGCATGGCCAACTTGCTGTCAAATACCAATTCATACTGAGGATAATTGGCTGCGAAAAATGTAAACAATCCTGTGATTTCAGGTCTTGCTCTGAGCTCTGACATAAACTGCTGATTGATCTCATCAAACTCTTGATAATCGGTGGTGGTGTTCTTATCAATCAATCTCAATGAAAATCCACCGGAAGATCCGAAACCTGGTACAGCTGGTGGCTCGAAAAACTCGATGACCGAACCTAAATCTTTTGATTTTTCCTCGAGTTCTTCCATGATTTCATGCACCGAATGATGGCGTTCTGACCAGTTTTTGAGGTTGATCAAACACGTTCCAGCGTTTGAACCTCGTCCTTCTGTCATGATCTCATAACCAGCAAGAGATGAAACAGACTCAACGCCTTCAATCTCTTCACATATCTTTTGTAAGTCACGTGCAACTTGGTTCGTACGCTCCAAGGTTGCTCCAGGAGGGGTTTGAATGATGGCATAAATGGTGCCTTGGTCTTCACCGGGAATAAAACCTGCAGGAAGGCTGTGGTTTTCATAAAATATCCCAACCGCAAATGCGATCAATATTCCGAATGTCACCACTTTACGGTTCACAATCACATGCAGCAGTGCAACATATCTGCCTGTCAACTTCTCGAAAGCCCTATTAAAACCATCGAGAAACCAGTTAATCGGAGTTCTACGTTTTGGTTTACCATGGTTGTTTTTCAGTAAAATAGCACAAAGCACTGGCGTTAATGTGAGTGCAACAATGGCCGAAAGCACAATAGCACTCGCCATGGTGATGGAAAACTGTCTATAAAATGTCCCTACTGGTCCAGACATGAATGCAATGGGCAAAAACACTGAAACCATAACCATGGTAATGGCAATGATGGCTCCGCTAATTTCTCCCATCACCTTTTTCACGGCTTGATAGGGTGAAAGACCGGGCTGTTCTTCCATCTTGGCGTGCACAGCTTCCACCACCACAATGGCATCATCCACCACAATTCCAATGGCCAACACCAATGCAAATAAGGTGATCAAGTTGATCGATAAACCAAAAATCTGCAGAAAGAAAAACGCCCCGATCAATGAAACTGGAACAGCCAATGTTGGAATCAATGTCGATCGCCAATCGCCTAAGAATAGAAACACCACCAACGACACCAGGATAAAGGCATCTCTGAGCGTATGCAATACTTCTTCTATAGAAGCATCGAGAAACTGAGAAACGTCATAGCTTATCTTGTATTCGACTCCCGGAGGAAAATTCTCTTCAAGCTCTTTCAGCTTCTCTTTAACATTTTCAATCACCTCGCTCGCATTGGAGCCATAGTTCTGTTTCAACACAATAGCTGCCGAAGGATAACCGTCCAGGTTCGAGTAGATATCAAAAAATTCACTGCCTAATTCTACTGTTGCAATGTCTTTGAGATGAATGCTCTCCCCTTCTGCATTCGCTCGGATAATTACATTCTCATACTCTTCGGGTTCATTGTACCGCCCTTTATAGGTTAGCACGTACTCCAGTGACTGAGCTGCTATTCCTGAGCTCTGACCAATTCTACCTGGGCGTCCAATAATACTTTGTTCTTGCAGCGCCTCCATTACTTCTTCTACAGAAATACTGTATGCCCTCATCCGTTGAGGGTTTAACCATACGCGCATGGCATAGGTTCTACTTCCAAGAATTTGAGATCGAGCCACACCATCGATCCGATTTATTTCCGGGATCATGTTGACGTTTGCGTAGTTGTATAAAAACTTCTCATCCAAGGATTCATCAGTGCTGTAGAGATTCACATACATCAACATACTTGGTTGAATCGGGGTGATGATTACCCCTTCTCGTTGCACCAACTCTGGCAATAAAGGCATCACTTGATCAACCCGTGTTTTCACGCGTATGACAGCTAGGTTTGGATCCGTGCCTGGTTCGAATATCACTTGGAGGGTAGCTTCACCAGCACTGGTAGCATCTGCAGCCATGTAGCGCATTCCTTGAACGCCATTGATGGCATTTTCAAGGGTGATCAGGGTTGATTTGACCAACACATCGGCACTCGAACCTGGATAGGCAATAAAAATGCTAACGGTAGTTGGTGCAATTTGAGGAAACTGAGAGATTGGCAATTGCTTGACTGCCAGCGATCCCACGAAGAGAATGATGACCGAAATGACAATTGCAAATACGGGTCGTTGTATGAATTTGCTGAACATGATCTTATGTTTTTACTCCGCGTATAAATCGAGATGAGACAATACCGATTCAGGAGCTTCAAATTCAACTTCAATTTTGTCACCGCTCTTTACCTTTCTCAATCCATCCAATAGTATGCGATCATTCTCTGTTAATCCGCTTGTTACTTCAAAAAGATGAGGCATTT
>Ga0181606_10002330_pt1 | contig 16342 bp, 18 predicted proteins | sample 041ome_10_FD_132994 | JGI IMG/M metagenome (GOLD analysis project Ga0181606, IMG submission 132994) | Coastal salt marsh microbial communities from the Groves Creek Marsh, Skidaway Island, Georgia - 041412US metaG (megahit assembly) | ecosystem: Environmental > Aquatic > Marine > Intertidal... | reverse complement strand
TGGGTCGAGGATATGAATGCTAAGGGCATTCCTGGTCAGGAACTGTTGGACATCGTGACAACGACTTTGGCTGGCATGCGCTAGGTCTTATTGGGTCGCACCCAAGATGTGCGGCCCTTTTCCCATTAGGAGTTAGGCTGATGTCAAACGCTCAGGTTCTGAGCGATCAAACGTCTCTTGGACGTTTGGATCGTAGCTTATACAAGGTTGAAGCTTTTTTCGCGCTGGGCTCTGGGGTAATGACCCTCACGCTTATGGTGCTTGCTGTCATTTCTGTGTCGGGGCGTCATTTGTTCAATGCGCCGTTGCCAGGCTATGTTGACTGGATTTCACAGGCCATGCCCTTTATTGCCTTTTTGGGTTTGTCTTACACGCACCGTGATGGTGGTCATATTCGCATGGATTTGGTCATTGGGCGCTTTCAGGGGCGTTGGATGTGGCTGATTGAAATGTTTTCATCAATATTTGTGTTGGGCGTTATAATCCTGTTAATCTGGGGATCATGGTCCCATTTTGACCGCAGTTTTGACTGGGCCTCTCCGCTATTTAGTCGTGACAGTACGATTGATATCAACTTACCGATTTGGCCAACCAAACTTTTGGTGCCGATCATGTTTTCAGTTTTGGCTTTGCGCACTGTTTTACAGATTTGGGCATACGCACGGGCTTTTGCAAATAACACCGAACGACCGATTGCTGTGCCTTTGCCGCAATCGATCGCAGACCAAGCCATGGCCGAAGCCGCAATGGTCGATAAACAAGGATAACACAGATGGAACCTATTGATATTGGTATTGCTGTATCGCTGATTCTGGTGGTCTTTGTGGTATTGGGGATGCGCGTTGCATTTGCCGCTGCGGTCACTGGGTTCATTGGTCTTTTGTGGATCTTCTGGGCAAAAAAGGGCTATGATCCGGATGCGTTTGGTTGGGCTTTTGGCGTTGCGGTGAAAACCGCGGGGCAGGTGCCCCATTCTAAAATAAGCTCACAGGCACTATCGTTGATCCCGACCTTTATTTTGATTGGCTATCTTGCCTATTACGCGGGTCTTACAAAAGCGTTGTTTGAAGCCGCAAAGCGGTGGGTCGGCTGGATGCCCGGTGGTATGGCCGTGTCAACTGTGTTTGCAACCGCTGGATTTGCTGCGGTTTCTGGAGCCTCTGTTGCAACGTCAGCTGTTTTCGCCCGCATAGCTATTCCAGAGATGTTGGCTGTCGGATATAACAAACGCTTTGCTGCGGGGGTTGTGGCGGCCGGTGGCACGTTGGCGTCACTTATTCCGCCATCCGCAATCTTGGTGATTTATGCGATTATTGTGGAACAAAACGTGGGAAAATTGCTTTTGGCTGGTTTTATTCCCGGTGCGTTTTCGGCCGTGATTTATGCATGTCTGATTGTCGGTATGGCATTGACCATCAAAAACTTTGGCCCGCCGGTTGGTGGATTTACTTGGGGGCAAAGGTTTTCGTCTTTGTTGCCTGCTTTTCCAATCTTTTTCGTGGTCTTTATCATCATCTTTTTCATCTATAACCCGTTCGGCGGTGATCCGTTCGGCACACCGACAGAAGGTGGCGCATTGGGGGCTGCGGTGGTTTTGCTGGTTGCGATCCTAAAAGGCATGAAATGGTCTCAGTTGAAATCTGCTTTGTTGGAAACTGCTAAACTGTCTGCAATGATTTTTGCAATCATATGGGGCGTCTTGATCTATGTCCGTTTCTTGGGGTTTGCCCAATTGCCCAAGGCGTTTTCCGCCTTCATTTCGTCACTTGACCAGCCGCCGATGATGACCTTGGTGATGATCCTTCTAGCTTATGCTGTTTTGGGGATGTTCATGGATGCGATCGGCATGCTGCTGTTGACTTTGCCGGTGGTTTATCCCGCGGTTATGGCCCTAAATGGCGGAGAAATGGTTTCGGCCGCTGACAGCGCTTTTGGCATGTCGGGCCCGATGTGCGCGATATGGTTCGGGATTTTGGTCGTCAAAATGGCCGAGTTCTGTTTGATCACCCCACCGATTGGCTTGAACTGTTTTGTAGTTGCGGGGGTCCGAGACGATTTGACAGTACAAGATGTGTTCCGTGGCGTAACGCCATTCTTTGTCGCCGATGCGATCACTATCGCGCTACTGGTGGCCTTTCCAGCGATTGTGTTGTGGTTGCCGTCGATGGCGTAATAGTATGGGTACGCTGCAGGGTTCCGATCTGATTGGAACCCTGCGCTGCGCGCTATTCACATTCAATATATACGACTGTGCGGCCTTCGTCTAAATCTAGGACTGGTGTTAGATCGACTGCCGTGATTTCGTATGGTGTTACGCCGCTCAGAATTGGGCTAAGGCACTGGGCGTTCATGGCACTTGCTGATAATGTCATGGACAGGGCTGTGATTGAGATAAAAAGATATTTCATTGCTATTCTCTCTAGATTAAAACTATGGGTTGATGTCTTTTTGCAATATGACACACCTCATTCTGAAATGTTTTTTAGGGTTTATAAATAGCATGGTTTGAGATTGATAAATCTTTGATTTATTTATGAACAGTTTTGGGATTCAAGTTGTCATCCATCACCTTTAATTTTAGCATATTGAAATAACCGTAGATAGGGTCAAGATTTGCATATTTTCATCACAGGCATTGCAGGGTTTATTGGATCAACTTCGGCACATTTGTTGTTAGATCAGGGGCATCAGGTCTCAGGGATTGATAACCTGAACGATTATTATGACCCCAGTTTGAAACAGGCCCGTTTGGATCGGCTGATGGCGCGCGATGGGTTTTCATTGATCCATTTGACGGCCCAAGCGGGCGTGCGATATTCTATCGACAATCCGCGCGCGTATCTTGAGGCGAACCTTATCGGCACTTTTGAATTGCTTGAGGCCGTGCGTGCCTATCCACCCAAACACATGCTGTTGGCATCCACATCATCGGCCTATGGGGCAAATACAGATATGCCCTATTCTGAAACGCAAAAGGCCGATCATCAGATGTCATTCTATGCGGCCACGAAAAAATCGAACGAAGCGATGGCGCATTCCTATGCGCATCTGTTCGATCTGCCGATTACGTGTTTTCGATTTTTTACCGTTTACGGTCCATGGGGGCGGCCCGATATGGCGTTGTTTAAATTCGTGGATGCCATTCAAGACGGGCGTGCCATCGATGTTTATAATCATGTCCACATGAAACGCGATTTCACCTATGTCTCCGATTTGGTGCGGGCCCTCACCCTGTTGATCGAAACGCCACCGATCATGGGCAATCCAGTCGGGGATTTCGACAGCTTGTCGCCCGTGGCGCCCTACCGCGTTGTCAATATCGGCAATAATGATCCGGTCGAGCTGGGTGATTTCATCGCCGCGATTGAAACCGCAATGCGCCAGGAGGCGGTCAAGAATTACATGGAGATGCAAGCCGGCGATGTCCCTGCAACATGGGCCGAAACGACGTTACTATAGGCCTTGACGCAATATAAGCCGACCACAGATGTGAAAACGGGGGTTGCGGCATTTGTGGCATGGTATCAGGACTATTATCGCGCTAAAGAAAGCGAACAGACCACATAGGACCCCAACATGACCAAGGATATCAGCGCCAATGAAACCGCCCGCCGCGTGTTAGGGATCGAAGCGCGCGCGTTGGATCAATTGGCGGATGAACTTCCTGTTGATTTCGATGCGGCACTGGCGGCGATCTTGGCCTGTCGGGGTCGGGTGATCGTGTCGGGCGTTGGCAAATCAGGCCATATTGGCAACAAAATTGCCGCGACCTTGGCCAGTACGGGCACACCGGCAAGCTTTGTGCATGCGACCGAGGCAAGCCATGGTGATTTGGGCATGGTCACCGAACAGGATTTTTGCCTGTTGATTTCGAATTCCGGCGAAACCGCCGAGCTGCGCGATATTGTGGCCCATACGCGGCGCTTTTCCATTCCGATGGCGGCGATTTCGTCCAATCCTGACAGCACGTTGATGCAAGCGGCAGATTACAAATTGACCCTGCCCAAAGCGCCCGAGGCCTGTTCAATCGGCATGGCGCCTACAACCTCAACCACATTGACACTGGCGCTGGGCGATGCTTTGGCGGTGGCGTTGATGGAGCGGCGCAATTTCCGGCCCGATGATTTTCGCGTGTTTCATCCCGGCGGCAAGCTGGGCGCGCAAATGGCAACCGTTGGTCAGTTGATGCACACAGGGGACGAGGTTCCAATCGTCGCCCATGATATGCCGATGCAGGATGTGTTGATCACCATGACATCCAAGGGCTTTGGCACCGCGGCGGTGTGTCAGGATGGGCGTTTGATGGGCGTTGTCTCAGACGGGGACTTGCGCCGTCATATGCATCATTTGATGCAAAAAACGGCAGGTGAAATCGCAACGATCAACCCGATTACGGTGAGGAAAAAACAATTTGCCGCCGAGGCGTTGAACATCATGAATACGCGGAAAATCAGCGTCCTTGTGGTGGTCGATGATACACATCATCCCATCGGTGTTATTCATATCCATGATCTTTTACGCGCAGGTGTCGCATGAAAACTGTTATCATAATTCCCGCCCGTTATGCCTCAACGCGTTATCCGGGCAAGCCCTTGGTCGAACTGACGTTGCCTGATGGCACACGCCAATCCTTGATTGAACTGAGCTGGCGCGCGGCCAAGCGGGTCAGCGGCGTTGATGCGATTTATGTCGCAACCGATGATGATCGTATCGCAGATGCGGCGCGGGGATTTGGCGCGGATGTCATCATCACCTCATCGAGCTGTCGCAATGGCACCGAACGCTGTGCCGAGGCGGTGCAAAATGCGGGACTTGATGCGGATTTGATCGTGAACCTGCAAGGTGACGCGCCCCTGACACCCCATTGGTTCGTCGAGGACCTGATTGCGGCAATGAAATCGGACACCACCGCCGACATGGCAACCCCTGTGTTGCGATTGGATCGCCTGACCTATGGCCATTTTACCACCGACCGCAAGAACGGCCGCGTGGGTGGCACGACGGCCGTGTTCGATAAAAACCATCATGCGATCTATTTTTCGAAAGAGGTGGTGCCATTTATGGATATCGCCAAATGGCCCGAAGACGCGCCATTGCCTGTGTATCACCATGTCGGCGTCTATGCCTATACCCCCCAAGGTTTGGCACATTACATGAGCTGGCCCGAGAGCACGTTGGAACAATTGGAAGGCCTTGAACAACTCCGGTTTTTGGCTAATGGCCACACCGTCAAATGCGTCGAAGTCGACGGGCGCGGTCGCGTGTTTTGGGAATTGAACAACCCCGAAGATGTGACCCGAATTGAATCAGTGATTGGAGAGACCCTGTGAATATTCTAGACACCAAAAAAATCACAATCGGCGATGTTGTCATCGGTGGCGACGCGCCCATTGCCTTGATCACAGGCCCGTGTCAGTTGGAAAGCCGCGATCACACAATGTTCATGGCTGAAGAAATTGCCAAAGCCTGTGCGGCGACGGGGACCAAGTTTATTTTCAAAGCCAGCTATGACAAGGCAAACCGGTCGTCGATTTCCACCCAGCGTGGCATTGGGATGGATCAGGGGTTGCAGATTTTGGCAGAGGTGCGTGATGCCTTTGGCTGTCCAGTCTTGACCGACGTACATGACGCCGCCCAATGTGCACCCGCGGGCGAAGTGGTCGATGTGATCCAGATCCCCGCATTTTTGTGCCGTCAAACAGATTTGTTATTGGCCGCCGGCAAAACCGGCCGTGCGATTAATGTCAAAAAGGGGCAATTTCTGGCCCCGTGGGACATGGGCAATGTGGCCGAAAAAATTGCCAGCACGGGCAATGAAAATATTATGCTGTGTGATCGGGGAACATCGTTTGGCTATAACACCTTGGTCAGCGATTTTCGGGGTTTGCCCACGATGGCGGCCACAGGATACCCCGTCGTTTTCGATGCGACCCATTCGGTCCAACAACCAGGCGGGCAGGGGACGACATCGGGCGGTCAACGCGAATTTGCCCCCGTTTTGGCGCGCGCGGCCTGTGCGGTTGGGGTGTCGGCCTTGTTCATTGAAACGCACCAAGACCCAGATAACGCGCCGTCCGATGGGCCAAATATGATCCCCGTGGATCAGATGGGGGCATTGATTGCGAACCTGCGGGCCTTTGATGCCTTGACAAAAGGCATTTAGGTTTCGCTGCATTGATAATGCGGGAGCCTTCGGCGAGAGTATTTTTGGCAAAGATGAAAGTGGGGTAATACATGGTAACGATGATAATTGCCCTGATGATCGTGGGTGCGATTGCGGGGGTTTTGGCCGGGTTGTTTGGCGTGGGAGGCGGCATGGTTTTGGTGCCTGCGTTTTTTTATGCCTTTACCGCGTTGGGGTATCCGCATGAAAATCTGATGCAGATTTGTTTGGCGACATCGCTTGCGACCATTGTTGTCACCTCTATACGATCCTTGACGTCGCATAACAAGCATGGTGGCGTAGATTGGAACGTTTTGAAAACATGGGCGCCTGGGATTATGGTTGGCGCGATCGTTTCGGTTATGTTTGCGGCACAGTTGAAGTCGGTGACATTGCAGTGGATTTTTGGCTGTTTGGGGATGTTCATCGGGCTGTATATGGCCTTTGGCAAGACGGATTGGCGCGTCGCCGATACAATGCCCACTGGGATTAGGCGTGCGATTTATTCGCCGCTGGTCGGTTTCTTTTCGGTGTTGATGGGCATCGGCGGGGGATCTTTGGGGGTCCCTACCATGACACTGCACGGAATGCCCATCCACCGCGCGGTTGCGACATCTTCGGGCTTTGGGCTGTTGATTGCAGTCCCATCCGTTCTCGGGTTTTTCTTTGTTGGTCTTGATCCAATCAACCGTCCACCCTTAACTGTTGGGGCAGTGAATTTAGCGGCCTTTGCGCTCATCGTTTCGATGACATTTGTTACAACGCCCTTTGGTGTCGCTTTGGCCCATAAGATGGATGCAAAGCGGTTAAAGCGATATTTTGCGATTTTCCTTGTGTTTGTCGCGTTGAATATGCTGCGCAAGGCAATGGGATATTAAACAGATGTTTGGCACCGACGGTTGGTGCATTTTTGACCACGACCCAGCGGTCGACCGCTGGGCCACCGCCGCGCGTGAGGCAGGGCGTTCGGTCGTGTCGGACCCATCTATGCGCAAAGCATGGTTACAGTGTGAGGGCACTTGGTTTGTCGGTGTTGATGCCTTGCCCAATGATAGCACAGGTGCCATCTGCAATGTTCCTTTTCCAGAACGGCTGAACGCATGTTTTCCCGAGCCAAAGCATCCTGCGCAACTATCGATCATTTACCCCGGGTATCCAAAACCGCGCTTTGGTGAAACCGAGGCTGCATTTCGATATCGTTTCAAACGCGACGCGGCGCATGTGGATGGCATTCTTGGACTCGGAACGCCAAAGCGGCGTTTTGTGAAAGAGCCGCACGCGTATATCTTGGGGATCCCCTTAACGCCATGCGGAAATGGTGCAAGCCCAATGGTGGTTTGGCGTGGGTCGCATCGCATTATGCGCGACGCGTTTGCCGCCCGATTTGATGGCATTGATCCGATTGAATGGTCGAATGTGGATGTGACAGACGCTTATATTGATGCCCGAAAGAAAGTTTTTACGACCTGTGAACGGGTGTTGATCGAGGTTGGGGTCGGTCAAGCCTATGCGTTGCATCCCTTATGCTTGCATGGGGTGGCCCCTTGGAGTGACGGTGCGACGTCACCGACAGACGGTCGCATGATCGCCTATTTCAGGCCTATGCTAAGTCATATGAAGGCTTGGCTTAGAGACTGCGATTAAGCCGCGCTGCCCGCCCGCCGCGACGTTGTTTCAAACTGCTGACACGGTTAGGCAAATCGACCATAACCGCTCTGCGCGCGTCAGGCGTCATTCGTGACCATGCGCTAATTTCGTCGATGGTGCGATAGCATCCAGTGCAGATACGAGTTTCAGGATGCACGACGCAAATCTTGATGCAAGGGCTTTCGATTTCGTCCCGTTTCCAAATGTGATCAGTCGGAGAATTCATATTTTACCCTTTAAGATGGCGCAGCCTGTCTAGCGTCCCTTGCAAGATATACGACGCTGCGACGTGATCGATAACCTCAGAACGACGTTTTCGTGTCGTATCCGCCTCAAGTAAAGCTTTTTCTGCCGCAACTGTTGACAGACGTTCATCCCAAAACGTGATGGGCAAATCATGAAGGCGCGCAAAGTTTCGGGCAAAGGCCCGTGTTGCTTGACACCTTGGGCCTTCGGTTCCGTCCATATTGCGGGGCAGACCTAAGACCAAACCACCAATAGCGCGCGCATTGATGTGTTTAATGACAGCCTCTGCGTCGGCGGTGAATTTGGTGCGTTTGATGGTTTCGATCGGACTGGCCACCGATAGAAACGTGTCAGACACCGCGATCCCAATTGTTTTTGTGCCCAAGTCTAATCCGATCAGCGCAGACATAGAAGGAAGTGCTGTCGCAAATTCTGCGATGTCATCGGTTATCATTCTGCAATTCCGATTTGGCGCGCGGCGGTTGTCACTTGATCCAAAGCCCCCATATTTGATGCGAAGACCTCTTTTGCATTCGCGAAAATAGTTTTGGCCTGTTCGATATCGCCAAGCACGCCCAAAGCGTTGATCAAACGTGCCCATTCAGATGGACCGCCACCCTGTGTGGCCAAACGATCCGATAGCTGAGACACCATCCCACGGATCATGTCCATACGATCGCCATCCGTCATGTCAGAGGCGGCGGCGATGTCTTCCGGACTTGGACCTTTCAATTGTGGTTGAGGCAGCTCAAAGTCACTGATGCCTGCAAGAAACGCAAGTTCAGGGATTTGTGTCCTAATCGGTTCAAGCCATGGTGCATCGTCGGGTCCATCACGCAGCAATCTGTTCCATAGGCGAAACGCAACGTCTGGGCGATCATTCTGCGCCATCATGTGTCCTGAATAATAAAGGGCAGGGCCATGGTTGGGGTCGCGTGATAATACCGCTTTCAACGCGGTCTCAGCTTGGGGGGAAACATAACCATTCACCGAGAGGATCAGCATTTCAGCATAATCGAAATAATCTTCGATTGTTGGCTCGGCTGTCAGCGATAGGACACGTTCTTTTGCCACGGCCGCTGCACGAAAGTTGCCCAAACCTGCTTCTATTCTAAAAAGTAATATGTGGCCTTCTAGGTCATTCGGCCGCGTTGCCACTTTGTCACGTAACTGTTTGACCATCTCAGCCATTTCGCCGACGGGGGTATTTAGCTCAATCTCGGCTGGCATTTTATCCCAAACTTCGGTTTGGCTTGGTCTGGCCTCCATTCGCACTTTTGCGTTTTCAATACGATCGTTTTGGGACAGGTCGGAATACCCTGGTTGGCCAAGATGCGTGTAAAGTGCGGCGCCCCCCCCCAGAAATACCGTGACAAAAATCGCGCCGATCAGTGCAATTTCGCGCCCACTTAGGTTGGATGCCAGGTCATCGCTGTGTTTGTCTAATGCCAGAACACGCCGTGAGATTTCTGTCTTTAGACGGTCGGCCTCGTCTGGGGCAATGATGCCACGCTCTAGATCCCGATCCACCTCAACAAGTTGTTGTTTGTAAACAGCGAGGTCGGTTTCATCTTTTATCTGTGGCGCGCGCAGAGTAAGCGCTTTGAAAAAGAAAAAAGCCAAAATGGCGCCAGTCGCCAAGGCTACGATCCAGAAAGTCATATTGCCTCCGTTTTGTTAGGCAATATGTAGCGTCCAATTGTTGGATTAAAAAGGGGTAATGCATCGCATGCGGTGCAGATGTCGCAATGTATGGTACAAGTGACGCACTGGGACGGGGGGATTTGTCCAGTATTTGGCATTAAACATGCAACGCTACAAATGGGATTCGATACCTAATGAAACGCTATTCAATATTTGCTGTCGCACGCGAAGCTGCGCGTTACCACACTGGGTGGGAACGGGCGTGGAAATCACCCCAGCCCAAAAAGAAATATGACGCAATCATCGTTGGTGCAGGCGGCCATGGTCTGGCAACGGCCTATTATCTGGGCAAGAACTATGGAATTACCAACGTCGCAATCATCGAAAAAGGATGGTTGGGCGGTGGAAATACCGGGCGTAACACGACGATCATTCGATCGAACTACCTTCAGGATCCATCAGCGGCGATTTATGAAAAAGCGCGTTCGTTGTATGAAACAATGAGCCAAGATTTGAACTATAACGTCATGTTCAGCCCGCGCGGCGTTATCATGTTGGCCCAAACCGAACATGAGGTGCGGGGATATGAACGCACAGCACATGCAAACGCCCTGCAAGGGGTGTCGACACAATTCATTGGCCCTGAAAAGGTCAAGCAGCTGGTCCCAATTATCAACATTCACGGCCCAAGATACCCGGTATTGGGTGGTCTTTGGCAACCGCGCGGTGGCACAGCGCGCCATGACGCTGTGGCTTGGGGGTATGCGCGTGCTTGCTCTGATATGGGCATGGATATTATCCAAAAATGCGAAGTCACCGCGATCCGTCGTGAGGGTGCCCGCGTTGTCGGTGTAGATACAACAAAAGGCTCAATTGACTGCGACAAACTGGGTATCGTGGTTGCAGGACACTCCAGCGTCTTGGCCGATCAGGCGGGTTTCCGTTTGCCGATTGAATCACTTGCATTGCAGGCCTTGGTCTCAGAACCGATCAAACCCTGTATGGATGTGGTGGTCATGGCCAATACGGTTCATGGCTATATGTCGCAATCCGACAAGGGCGAAATGGTCATCGGTGGTGGCACGGACGGTTATAACAACTATACTCAGCGCGGATCATTCCACCATATCGAAGAAACCGTGCGCGCTTTGATTGAAACCTTCCCAATGATCAGCCGTTTGAAAATGCTGCGTCAGTGGGGCGGTATCGTCGACATGACCGGCGACCGGTCACCGATCATTTCGAAAACACCTGTCGAGGGTATCTTTATGAACTGCGGCTGGGGCACCGGCGGGTTCAAAGCGATCCCCGGGTCAGGTTGGGCCATGGCGGAATTAATGGCCAAAGGGCATTCGCCCCTGGCCCAGGAATTCAGCATGTGGCGCTTCCGCGAAGGTAAATTTATCGACGAAAGCGTCGCCGCAGGGGTGGCACACTGATGTCAGTCGCCGCCATCTCCTCCGCCATCTGCAAAACCGTCAAAGGCCGAGCTATCCTCGTCCATCGGACCCAGCGTGAAATCGGTACCACTCGCCGGATCGGCAAAACTTGCCACGATGCTGTGAAAAAAGGAACTGTCGCGAAAATCATCCATCTCGTCTGCGGTAAAATTCGCGAAATAAATTCCAATGCCAGCTTTGATGCAGATAAAAGCTGCAATCGCTGCGACGATAAAAACAATGCTCATCGGTTCCATGATGAAAACATGGGACGTCAGGCGCAACTTTTCAATAAAAAGGTGCAACCATGCTAACTCTTCAATGTCCTTACTGTGGCATTCATGCCGAAGAAACAGAATTGACCGCAGGCGGCGAAGCGCACCTGAAACGCTTTGGCCCAGGCTCAAATGACGACGATTTCGAAGGCTATTTGTTCATGCGTGAAAACCCCAAAGGGGTGCATTTCGAACGCTGGCGCCATTCTTATGGCTGTGGCAAATGGTTTCACGCAGCACGCTGCACCAACACACTCGAAGTATTCGGCACATACACCGCACATACGTCGGTCCCACCCCAAGAGATCAAAGATAAAATCACGGCCAAACGCCCTGGCTGGACATGGAGAGAATTCAAATGATCATTTTCTGTCCACAAATATCCGCGCCGCAGGCATCCGCCCGCGCAACCCAAACCAAGGGTTTATAAGATGAGCACACGACTATCCACAGGCGGTCGCCTGACTGACACATCCAAACAAATTGAATTCCGGTTCAATGGTAAACGGCTGTTGGGCTATGCGGGCGATACACTTGCCTCCGCGCTTTTGGCCAATGATCAGATGTTGATTGGCCGTTCATTCAAATATCACCGGCCTCGCGGCGTTGTTGCCGCGGGCGCTGAAGAACCGAACGGCTTGGTCAACATGAACCAAGGTGCGTTTTTTGAACCAAACCAACGTGTGACCACAACCGAACTTTACGATGGATTGGCCGCGACCAGCCAAAACCATTGGCCAAGCCTAGAATTCGACGTGGGCGCGATCAACACGCATTTGTCTCGTTTCTTGCCTGCCGGTTTTTACTATAAAATGTTCATGTATCCGCGCGCATTTTGGAAACATGTCTATGAGCCGTTCATCCGTCAATCCGCAGGTCTGGGCAAAGCGCCAAAGGATAAAGATGGTTCAACATACGAACATTTTTATGCTTTCTATGATGTGGTGGTCGTTGGTGGCGGTATTGCTGGTCTGCAAGCTGCCAAAACCGCCGCGGCTTCTGGTGCACGCGTTTTGGTTATGGAACAGACCGCCCATTGGGGCGGTCGTGCAGTTGTCGATGGCGGCACGATTGCGGGCGATACAACAGAAGCTTTTGTCACAAAAACCATAGCTGATCTTGACGCGATGGAGAACGTTACGCTGAAAACCCGCATGATGGGCGCTGGTGTATACGATCACGGTTATTTACTGGGGTATGAGCGTGTGACAGATCACGCGCCTGATCTGAAAGCGCCGCGTCATCGTCTGTGGCGCATTCGCGCGGGACAAATCATTACAGCAACAGGTGCGATTGAACGTCCCTTGTCTTTTGCAGGTAACGATATTCCGGGTGTTCTATTGGCGTCCGCGGTGCGTGATTATGTGGTCAACTGGGGGGTTTCCATTGGCGACCGTACTGTCGTGGTCACCAACAATGACGACGCCTATCGTACAGCGATCACGCTCAAGAATGCTGGCCTCGCCGTGCCTGTGATCTTGGATGCGCGTGCGACCGGCGGCGGTGAACTGGCGGAAACCGCACGCAGCATGGGTATTCGGGTCGAAAATGGAAAAGCCATTGCGCGGGTCATCGGTGGCAAACGCGTTACTGGTGTCGAAATCTGTCTGCAATCGGGCGAAGGCGCAGTGATTGAAAAGATTGATTGTGACGCTGTGGCAATGTCAGGCGGTTGGTCGCCTGTGGTGCATCTTTATTCACATTGTGGTGGCAAATTGCTGTGGGACGATGCGCAAGCCATGTTCCGCCCTGATTTGACCAAAGCACCAACAAACCAAAACGGTGTCGGATTTGTCATGCCCGCAGGCTCTGCGAATGGTGAATTAGGCTTGGCCGCCGTCCTTGCAGATGCAACAGCGCGCGCAAAAGACGTCGTCAAAGCCTTGGGTCACAAAGCCCCCAGCACGCGCGTGCCAGAGGCAGTGGCTGAGGGTGAGGCCGCGCTGGAACCGGTCTGGATGATGCCCCAAGGTGCGGGCATAAAGCTGCGGACAAAAGCATGGCTTGATTACCAAAATGACGTAAAAGTCAGTGATGTTCAGTTGGCAGCACAAGAAGGCTATGAAAGCGTTGAACATACCAAGCGTTATACGACGTTGGGTATGGCAACAGATCAGGGTAAACTGTCCAATATCAACGGCTTGGCGACGCTTGCCAATTCATTGAATGCGGATATCCCTGCGGTGGGCACTACGACGTTCCGTCCGCCATATACACCCATTTCGATGGGCGCGATTGCGGGATCGGCGCGCGATGAGGTGTTCCAACCCATCCGCAAAACGCCAATTCAAGACTGGCACGATGCCAATGGCGCAGTCTATGAACCCGTAGGGCATTGGCGTCGTCCTTATTGTTTCCCGCGTGCAGGCGAAACAAAGGCACAGGCGGTGGAACGCGAAATTCTGCAAACCCGTAAATCCGTCGGTATTTTGGATGCGTCAACACTGGGTAAGATCATTGTCAAAGGGCCGGATGCAGGCCAATTCTTGGACATGCTCTATACCAATATGATGTCCACGCTCAAAGTTGGCAAATGCCGTTACGGTTTGATGTGTACGGAAAACGGGTTCCTCACCGATGACGGCGTTGTCGCACGTATTGATGAGGACACATTCCTGTGCCACACCACCACAGGCGGCGCAGATCGTATCCATGCGCATATGGAAGAATGGCTGCAAACCGAATGGTGGGATTGGAAAGTTTATACTGCCAATGTCACTGAACAATACGCGCAGGTCGCGGTCGTTGGTCCTAATGCACGCAAAGTTTTGGAAAAGCTCGGCGGCATGGACGTCTCGAAAGAGGCGATCGGTTTCATGGATTGGGCAGATGGCAAATTGGGTGATTTTGACGCCCGTGTGTATCGCATTTCGTTCTCGGGTGAATTGTCCTACGAAATCGCCGTTCCTGCCAGCCAAGGACGCGCATTCTGGGATGCGCTGATGGCGGCAGGTGCTGAATTTGATGTCATGCCCTATGGGACCGAAGCGTTGCACGTGATGCGGGCCGAAAAAGGGTTTATCATGATTGGTGATGAAACCGACGGTACCGTCATTCCACAAGATTTGGGACTGGATTGGGCTATTTCTAAAAAGAAAGCAGATTACATCGGCAAGCGGGCGCAGGAACGGTCGTTTATGGTGTCGCCTGATCGTTGGAAGCTGGTTGGCCTAGAAACCTTGGACGGGTCTGTATTACCAGATGGTGCATATGCAGCGGGCGAGGGCGTCAATGCCAACGGCCAACGTAATATGATTGGTCGTGTGACGTCAACCTATTATTCGCCCACCTTGGGACGCGGCATTGCCATGGGCTTGATCCACAACGGACCAAACCGCATGGGCGACGTTATCGAATTCCCAAAAGTGGATGGAACCATCATCAAAGCCAAAATTGTTGACCAAGTGTTCTATGATAAAGAAGGGGCCAAACAAAATGTCTAATGCAGTGACCGCGCTGAAGGGCGCAAAATCACAAGGCTATGTTGCGTTGACCGAGGCCCCATTAACGGGTATGATTACGCTGCGCGGCGATTTTTTTGATAAGATCTTTGTCAAAGCCGTCAAAGATGTTTGTGGCGCTGCAATTCCCGATATACGTCGGGTTGCGCCCGGCAAAGACACCCAGGTGTTGTGGATGTCCCCCGATGAGCTTTTGATCGTGTGTGATTATGATCGCGTGTCAGATCTTGCAAATGCTTTGACTGGTGCGTTGGGGCAGGCACATGCATTGGTGGTCAATGTTTCTGATGCGCGGGATGTCTTCGATATAGAAGGGGATGCTGTGCGCGAAGTCATCGCTAAACTGGCACCCGTTGATCTAAGAGCGTTTGAGATTGGCGATGTGCGCAGAACGCGCATCGCACAGGTGGCCGCAGCCTTTTGGATGGCGTCTGACAGTCAGGTGCGTATCGTATGTTTCAGGTCGGTTGCGCAGTATATGTTCCAGCTTTTGACCAATTCCGCACATCGTGGCTTTGAGGTTGGAGATTGGTAAAATCCCTAAATTGCTATGAAATTGTGCCGCCTCTTGGGCGGCGCAGTTTTTTTTGCGCAGTGTGTCACGGCGCGAAGCCTTTGGCGAGAGTATTTTTACAAAAGTGAATGGTGTTTTGGGGCTTTGGTCTTGACGTTCGACGTGATAAAGCACCATTTAATGGAAACGCAGTTTAATTTATAAAGGGGGCCTAAGATGGCATTTGAACTTCCAGCACTTCCTTATGCGCATGATGCGCTTGCAGATTTGGGCATGTCTAAGGAGACATTGGAGTACCACCACGATTTGCATCACAAAGCCTACGTCGACAACGGCAACAAATTGATTGCTGGTACCGAATGGGAAGGTAAATCCTTAGAAGATATCATCAAAGGCACTTATCAAGCAGGTGCGGTTGCCCAAAACGGTATCTTTAACAATGCGTCGCAGCATTGGAACCACAATCAGTTTTGGGAAATGATGGGCCCAACAGGACGCAACATGCCATCCGAATTGGAAAAGGCAATTGTGGACAGCTTTGGTTCTGTTGACAAATTCAAAGAAGATTTCTGCGCCGCGGGTGCAGGTCAGTTTGGATCAGGCTGGTGCTGGTTGGTAAAAGAAGCCGATGGCGGTCTGAAAATCACCAAAACAGAAAACGGCGTGAACCCATTGTGTTTCAATCAAACTGCGCTGTTGGGATGCGACGTGTGGGAACATTCCTATTACATCGATTTCCGCAATAAACGCCCTGCGTATTTGACCAACTTCTTGGACAACTTGGTTAACTGGGAAAACGTTGCATCGCGCATGTAAGTGTTTTTACTAACGCACAAAAAAGCCCAGCGATCAAAAGTCGCTGGGCTTTTTTATTTCAGGGTTTTTCCCTTGATCGCGGTGATGGTTTCTTGGGCCGACTGTGTAATCGTGAAAAGATCAGCCAAAGATGGATC
>Ga0181606_10002325_pt1 | contig 16354 bp, 16 predicted proteins | sample 041ome_10_FD_132994 | JGI IMG/M metagenome (GOLD analysis project Ga0181606, IMG submission 132994) | Coastal salt marsh microbial communities from the Groves Creek Marsh, Skidaway Island, Georgia - 041412US metaG (megahit assembly) | ecosystem: Environmental > Aquatic > Marine > Intertidal... | reverse complement strand
TTGGCCATGCAGGCTGGCCTCCTTCACCAGCCCTCATGATGAATCACAAAATAACGCCAAACGGAATCCCTAATGATTCAATTGCCGCTCAATCCGCTCTAGCGCGGCTGCGCCAGCGACAAATCCAATCCGTTTCATTGCCGTCTCCCTTGTGTTTAACGCAGTTAAACTTGCGCCGAAAACCCGCGCTACGCAATATACGAAACCGAATTCTATTCAAACATTGGGATGCGACTCAAGACAAACTGCTGCAAGTTTTCGATATTTTGAACAAATCGCGGATTTTACTTAATTTTAACTGTTGACCAACTCACACGACGCCAATACCGCATGGAAATGTGATGGCCTCGACGCCGACTACCCTTTCGCCGATATCAGAGGCTTATCTTGATTCGAAGGCTTGTCTTTACAGGCCTGAAGATTCTACGTTCTGACCATCCCGTCGCGCCCTTATTCAACACCGCCGCAGAGACCAAATCATGCCGATCCTCTGGCTTGCCTCTTTCCCAAAGTCTGGAAACACCTGGGCGCGCGCCCTCCTGGCGAACTATATCGCGGGTAGTGAAGCGGGCGTCGACATTAATAAGCTACCGGCCTTCGCATTGGCGGATTCTGGCATATGGGCCTATGAGCGCGCTGCCGGGCGTAAGCTACCAGACGCTGCGCTTGAAGATATCATGCCGTTAAAGCCCAAAGCCCACGCAGCCATCGCCAACATCAATCAGAACCTCGTGTTCGCGAAAACCCATAGTGCGTTGCGTGTGCTGCACGGCGTGCCAACGATCACCCCAGACGTAACGGCAGGCGCGGTCTATATCCTCAGGAATCCGCTGGATGTCGTACTCTCCTATGCCGACCATTACGGCCTTTCACACACAGACACCGTAGATGCAATCTCAAGCGAAAACCTGATCACGATGAGCCGCGCTGACCGGGCGCCAGAATATCTCGGCAACTGGTCTGCCCATGTGCGCGGCTGGACGCGCGCACCCGGCCTCGCGCGCACGGTGCTGCGTTATGAGGATATGCAGGCCGATGCGGGCAAGGCCCTCCGCCAGGTTCTGAATATGTTGCGTCAGCCTATTGATGAGGCGAAGATCCTCCAGGCCGTCAGCAATTCCAGTTTTGATGCCCTGCAAAGCCAGGAAGCACTTAAGGGCTTCAACGAGAAATCCCGCAACCAGAAACGTTTTTTCCGCGCTGGCACAGCCGGGCAATGGCGCACGGACTTAGCGCCAGATCTCGTCACCCGCATGATCGAACAGCACCGGGACGTAATGACCGAATTCGGCTATCTTGACGCTGACGGCAATCCCACCTGAAGAGACCGCCCGCTATGTCCCAGTCCTCTATCGATGCTGAAGTCGCTGCGAACTTAGACGAAGTACGCACCGCCATAGCCCAGGCAGAGGCCGATGGCGGCCGCTCCAAAGGCGCTGTCACGTTGATTGGCGTATCAAAACAACAGCCGGATGAGCGGGTGGATGCCGCATTGAACGCAGGTCTACGCATTTTCGGCGAAAACCGCGTGCAGGAAGCCGATGGCCGGTGGACATCGCGCCGCTCCCGCTATCCAGAAATGGAACTGCACCTGATCGGCCCGCTCCAAACCAACAAAGCAAAAGATGCCGTGCGGATATTTGATGTGATTCAAACGGTTGACCGCCCCCGCATCGCCACAGCACTCGCCCGTGCCATGGCAGACGCCAACCGCGCGCTGCCCTGCTTCGTTCAGGTGAACACCGGTGAGGAGCCGCAGAAGGCTGGCGTTGCACCAGTAGATACAGCTGCATTTGTGAAAGAGTGTCAGGACGCGCATGGCCTTAATATCGTCGGCCTGATGTGCATTCCCCCAGCCGAAGACGCCCCCGCCCCCCATTTCGCCTTCCTGAAAGACATGGTGGACAAACTTGGCCTCGCCCAGGTCTCCATGGGGATGAGCGCTGATTTCCCAGCAGCGGCAGAACTTGGCGCGACCCATGTCCGCGTCGGCAGCGCCATCTTCGGTCAGCGCGCAAAACCCTAAATGTCACATTCAAAAAGATGGCGTAGCGCTCCGTCGCGGACAGCGCTATAAACCCTCGCACGGGAAAGTTTCCCCCAGGGCCTGTAGTTCAGCGGTCAGAACCCGCCGCTCATAACGGCGTTGTCGCAGGTTCGAATCCTGCCGGGCCCACCACAGCTTTTTTCCGTATTTATTATTAGGGGCTGGCCTATCTAAGGGTTTCGGTTCAGAGGTTTGCCCACTTGCGTAATACTTTCAAGGGTGGTGTCAGACCAATAATAAAGGGTCTCCATAAATCGGCTCGGCCTTTAGTTCAGGCAGCAAGCTTCCGCCATTCTGCAAGTGCAGCAGAACGGTTCTGCTTGAATGTGGATCGACTGACGAGATGGCGTTCGAGGTTGAAGTGATTATCGACAGCCGCGTGGCTTGAGGCGAACTTCTGTAGGGTCTTGATGTCCCTGAACCGTGCCATGGCCCCTTCCCGTCTTCGGAAAGGTTGGTGTGAGTTTTCCGCTCGGTTGTTCAGCCAGCGTCCGCATCGTTGGCGCAGCTTCATCTTTAACGTTCTGAGCGCCGCACCATACGAGGCTAAGCGATCGGTTACTATCATCTTTGGGCTCCCGTACCGCTTCATCGCACGGCGCAAAAACTTAAGCGCAGCCTTGCGGTTTCTGCGTTTGGAGGCAAAGACTTCGATAACCTCGCCCTCATGATCGACCGCGCGCCAAAGATAATGTTGGACCCCGTTGATCCGCACAAAAACTTCATCGACATGCCAACGCCAAAGTGAATATGAACGTTGGTGGACCCGCCGTCTGCGGATCTCAGAAGCAAATAACGGCCCGAAGCGGTTCCACCAGAAACGGACTGTCTCATGGCTGATGTCGATGCCGCGTTCGAACAGGATGTCCTCGACCTGACGCAGCGACAGCGGATAGCGAACGTACATCATGACCGCAACGCGGATCACCTCGGAGGAACTATTGAAGCAGCGGAACAGGTTTCTCATCCGAGAAGGGTATGGATCACTACTCACCGGCTCAAGTCAGATTGCTCTGACAATGCCCCTACCCGACCGGCTTGCTGCAGCGGGCGTCTATGCCGCCGCCAGACTGGGCCGTCTACGATTAAGCCCACACGTCTATAATGACGAGGAAGACTGCGCCCGATGCGTCGACGCATTGAACGATATTCTGAACTAGATAATATCCGGATCAGGGTGCCGTCAGGCCAACACCAAAGGGTCTCTGTAATCGTCAGCCACACGTGACACGTCAGACGCAATCTGTTGAGACTGGCTGCGTATAGACAGATCCCGCCGCCTTACGGATACATGCGCACCTGCACTTGTTATGTTTGCGCAGTTGCGGAACGATCTCGGCCAGCAGGCTCGGTGACACAGCTACGCAATCGGTTTGGTGGATCAGAATGCAAAAGAAGTTGATGCGATGAACCAACTCCGCCGTGGAGGACTAAAGATTGTTGTCTTTGCGGCGCTTGTCGGGGGGATTGCAATTGCTGTCACGGAAGGCCTGCATTGGTGGCGTCATGTCATTGTCACAAATGCCTGGATTGATGCCGACTTCACAGTTATGGGCAGCGGCGTCAACGGTCGCATTGCACGGATTGAGGTGCGTAAAGGCGATAGGGTCAAGCGCGGCGACTTGCTTGCAATCATGGATTCTGAGATTGCAGAACTAAATATTGCGTCAATTGATGCAAATCTGGCGAAAGGCCGCGCAGAAAAAGCGCGGGTCGAGGCGGAGTTGTCAGCTTTTCAGCGGGACATCGTCGATCGCGCCGAAACATTTCAAGCCGTGTTGAAATTTCAAACCCGTGAACTTCAACCTTTGCGCCGTCGCCACGCGCTTGCCCGCAAAACCGTGAAGCGAAATGACCTTCTGATCAAACGGCGGGTCATTTCAAAACAAACCGCCGACCGCGCCCGTGACCAAGTCTTAGACATCGAAGCAGATATTCGCAGCCTTGAGACCAAAATGGCAGAGCAACGGCGCAAGCTCATCGATTTAGAGGGATACAAAACCCAGGAGGCAATCTTCCGGTCCCGCATCGCTGTGATAGAGCGCGCCAATGATGCGTTGATCGTCCAACAGCAGCGCGCCAAGAGCTTGCTGCGCAAGATGCACATCTACGCCCCAATAGATGCTGTCGTGAACGAAGTTTACGTCAATGCCGGTGCGTATGTGGAGGATGGCGACCAGGTCTTCCTACTGCATGATCCACGCAAGCTTTGGATTGAAGGCCCGGTTGATGATTCCGAGGTGCGCCACGTCCTTGTTGGCCAGCGTGTAGACATCAACGTGGATGCCTATCCCCACGATGAATTCAAAGGCCGGGTCGCTGCGGTCGGTCAGGTCACCCTTAGTGCCATGACGAATAAGATTGCAGCAACCCGCTCCGCACCGCGTATCCCTGTCATCATTGATTTAGAGCCAACTGACCAGCAGCTGTGGCCAGGGGTCCGTGCCACCGTGAACATTCGCATTAGGTAAGCCGCAAAGTGGATCTTTCACGGTATGATTGGCGCACGGTGCTGACCATCGCGACTGCCGCGATGTTGATCCAGCAGGCGTTTTCCTATGTCTGCCAGATCGCCATGCCCATTCTGGCAGACCGCCTAGCGGAAGAGTTCGGCATCTCACGCGGCTGGCTTGGATTTTATCTGGCCTTGCAGAACGTGATCGCCATTCTGGCAGCGATCGGGTGCGGCGGGTTTATTCTGCGATACGGACCACTTAGGGTTAGCCAGGCCGCCTTGGTGATGATGGGCGGCAGCCTGGTCGTCATTGCCTCCGGGCAACTCTGGTTATTTCCGCTTGGCGCTGTGCTCATGGGGGCCGCGGCTGTATCCACACCAGCCAGTTCCCATATTCTGGCCCGTGTTTGCCCGCCTAAATTGGCACCCCTGGTATTTTCTGTGAAGCAAACCGGTGTGCCAGTTGGCGCGCTGATCGGCGGGCTTCTGATTCCTTTCTTACTAGGGCTCGTTTTCTATAGCGAGGTGTTTGGCGGCACGATCCGCCTTGGCCACTATGGTGCTGCCTTCGTGACAGCGCTGATTGTCTTCCTGGTCGCAATTTGCCTGCAGCCAGTTCGGTCATATTTCGACCAAGAGCGAGATCCAAACACCAAGATCGGGATCGGTGACCTGCGGGCGACCCTGCGTATGGTGCTGAGCAATCCTCCACTGCGCGATATCGCCTTCGCAGCCTTTGCTTTTGGCGGACTACAAGCGCTGTTCGCCGGGTTTTTCATCCTGTATTTGATCGACGGCCTCGGTTACTCAGAAGTTGAAGCTGGGAGCGCCTTTGCTGTGGCGAGTTTCATGGCGATCTGGGCGCGTATTCTCTGGGGCTGGTTGGGCGGCAGTTACATAACGCCGCGATTGCTCCTGGCGATGATCGGCCTTATCGGCGGCGCGGCATCGGTCGGCGTCGCGCTGTACGATCAACAGTGGAGCATCATTGAAATCACAGGGGTCGCCGTGATCTACAATATGACCGCTATCAGCTGGCATGGCATATTATTGGCGGAGACTGCCCGCTTGGCACCCGCAGAAAACGTCGGCGGCGTTACCGGTGGCGTCCTGTCTTTCACCAGCATCGCCATGATGATTTATCCGGCGGCATATGGCGGAATATTGGTAGCCACAGGGTCCTACAGCATTGGTTTTGTGCTTGCAGCCGTGCCGTCTTTTGCCGCGTTCGTGATTTTCATGAAACAGCCAATCGCCGGTTCTTGGTTAGAGGCGACGATCAAGCAATCCGCACTTGCCTGCCAACCGACTGTGCTCCTCCGCGCCGTGGCCATACTTGCCCTGGGAATTGGGTCTGGCCTGGCATGGGACGCCCTGCCGTAAACGCCTGCTCAGACAAGCGATACCAAGCCTTCGGGTGACCTATGTAAAGCGTTCTCCTTTCACGAAAATGCCGGCAGTTTCTCTGTCCCAAGTATCCTGGGTCACGCCCTCACTGCGCAGTTCGTGCTTCATAACTTTGGTTGTGGGCGTTTTGGGTAGGTCAGGCAGCACACGGATGTAGCGGGGCACCATGAAATAGGCCATGCGGGGGATGAGGAATTTAACCAACTCAGAGGGATCAATCGTCCGTTCCGGCTGCGGTGCGACACAGACCATAACCTCATCCTCGCCAAGATTACTTGGCACGGCGATGGCGGCAGCTTCCAGAACATCAGGATGGGCCTGGACTTCCGCTTCAACCTCCAATGAAGAGATATTCTCGCCACGGCGGCGGATCGCGTCTTTCATGCGGTCAACGAAATAGAAGTAGCCATCGGCATCCTGCGTGAACGCATCGCCGGTATGGAACCAACCGTTGCGCCATGCCTTCGCCGTCGCTTCCGGGTTCTTGTAATAGCCGGAATTCATACCCCAAGGCCTGTCGGTGCGGATCATCATTTCGCCAACCTGACCTTGCGGCACCTCACAATCATTATCGTCGACTAAGCGCACATCGACACCATCGCGTTGCTTACCGCACACGCCACGCTTCAAGGGGTTGGCTTCAGAAATGATGGGCGTTGAAATCTCCGTCATATTAAAAATCGTGTAGATATCCACGCCAAAACGCTTGGAAAACGCAGCGATATCGCCCGTCAGCGGCACCATGAACATGAGACGCATCGGGCTGTCTGCATCACTGGCATCGGGGGGTGCTTTATCAAGGAATGTCGCCATTGCACCGAGGAGGAAACAGGCTGTGCAGCCTGTCCGGCGGACAGAGTCCCAGAACGTGCGCGTGTCAAGCCGCTCGACCATGCCAATGGACCCGCCCCGCGTCAGCATCACAAACATGGTGGCCATGCCTGCGATGTGGAACATCGGGAAATTCTGTAGCCAGCGGTCTTCCCCCGTCACCATCGGCCAGGTTACTGGCCCGGCATTGGTGTAAAGGTGCAGGTAGGATGTAAGCACGCCTTTAGACGGCCCCGTTGTCCCGGATGTGAAGATAATCGCCATCGGGTCCCAGGGCTCAATTGGTCGGTCCAACGCGGCGAGCGTTCCGGATTCGGGCAAAAGGGCGTCTGTATAAGAAACAGACGGCAGCGGCGTATCTGTAGTTTCCGGCGTCATGGGGCTTTCAGCGATATCGATCATAATTGCAGAACCTGATAGCGGTTTCAGGGCGTGCGCAGCGGCTGCGCGTTCTCAACGGTACGAACGAACTGGCGGTCCTGCAATGCAGGTCGCACATTGGTACCGGCCCGCAATATTTCAGGTTTCTATCTGGTTGGACTGGCGCCAGCTGATCAGCCTCATTTATCCTCGCCAGCCAACAGCGGAGCCAGACCCTATGTGGGCGCTATTACGCACCGAAATTGATCGTTTTTCCGACAAGCTGAATGCGGCCTTGGCGCAGCTGGATATTCTCGACCAGTGTAAGGACTTGAAGATCGACCACATCTGCGTGCGCCTAAAACACAACGCAGATGTGGACCGGTTGAAAGAGCAGCTTCTTGAGGCAGGCCGGCTGATTTCTACAGCCGATGTAAATGGCCGTGAAATATCTATCGTACAGCTTCACAGCCCACTTATGGTCGGAGCATGGGAGGTATCTGGCGTGGAGGTGCCGTATCCAAAACCCGGCCATGCTTACGAAGATGGCTGGGAGCATGTGGAGTTTGTGTTGAATGGTGCCGCGAATACGATGGACGGAATTCGGCAGGCATTCATCGAAAGATTCCCAAACCTCACCATCGACGAGCTGCAGGAAGCCTGTGGTTATTCTGAAGACGCACCACTTGCTGACAAAGACCAAATGCCAAACCCAACCCTGGGCATTAGAGTCAATGGTGTTGGCCTAAAATTTCACGCCCATCCCATCCAAGTTATTGTTGGACATGAAAAACAGGGATTCTAAGCTCGTTATTCAGCCATCCTCTGAACCTGTCAGCCTACGCCGCACGATCGCAGCCCCATCGGCCAACGCCTTGAGTTTGCCGAAAGCAACATCACGGCTGAGATATTTCATCCCGCAATCAGGTGCTGCGATCAGGCGCTCTGCTGGCAGATGCGCCAGAGCGCCAGATAGCCGTTCCGCCACAAGGTCTGGCGTTTCAATGTCTGCTGTTCCCAGGTCGAGCGCGCCAAACATGATCATCTTGCTCGGCAGGCGTTCAACAATGGCGGGATCAAGGCGTGGTTGCGCCGCTTCAATCGAAATAACTTGCGCGGCGCATTCATCCAACTCCGCCAAAAACGAATAGCCGGATGGCTTATCTGAAACGACATAGGCATAACCGAAACAAAGGTGGACAATTGTTGGCCCTTCGACGCCCTTAAGCACCTGATTGATCGCTTTAACCCCATACAGCGCTGCATCTGCCGGATGCGCTTGCATATGAGGCTCATCAAGCTGGATGACATCGGCACCATTCTCTTTTAACGCGCTGATTTCAGCTCTAAGCGCATCCGCATAAGCCATGGTGAGCGCTTCGGGGTCGCCGTAATATTCATCCTTGGCCATCTTCGCCATGGTGAAGGCACCGGGCAATGTGATTTTGATCGGCTTATCGGTTTGCCCGCGTAGAAATGCGACCTCCCGCGCCTGGACCGGCACAGTGTGGCGAATTGGGCCGACAACGCGCGGCACCATGGTTGGCTTGCCCGTGCGCCCGGGCACAATGCCGGGATCATCTATATCGATGCCTTCAAGCGCATTAGCGAAGTGGTTGAAATAGCTCTCCCGGCGAACTTCGCCATCGCCGACGATATCAATGCCAGCCTGATCTTGGTCATGCAGTACGACCAGGGCCGCATCATCCTGCGCTTCCGCAAGCAGATCTTCGCTGGGTCGCCAAACTTCCCGCATCCGCACCCGTGGCGGCCCGCTGCCGAGCAGAATATCCTTATCAACCAACCATCCTGGCTGCGGATAACTGCCGACCAGGGTCGTCGGAATCAAACGGTTAAACATCATATTCCTATCTCTGCTCTGAATGTCCGCTATCACGGCCCTTGATCCTAAAGTCTGAACTGCCTGCATCCGAATTGTAACTGCTGATCAGGCGGGGAGTTTGAATTACCAGGCAATCTTAGACGAAGAGACAGATTGCGTCATGAAGGCAAGCGCAAGAGAATGGACTTTCAAAGCCCGTTCGCCTGCATTTGCATGACCGTGCGGCAGCCCCAAAACTGGAGACGCTTGATGCAGTTCGGCCTTTCAATTCCGCACCGTGGCCCCTTGGCAAACCCCGAAGCCATCCGGGCTATCGCAGAAAACGCAGAGGCTTCAGGCTACAGCGTCTTGAGCATGGCCGACCATATCGTCGTGCCCCGCACCATAGACTCCCGCTATCCATACAGCCCGGATGGTGGATGGGCCGGCGGTGCGGATGGCGCGTGCTTTGAACAGATTTCGCTGCTGAATTACGTAGCGGGCATTACGCGGAAGGCGCGACTGCTAACCTCCATCATGGTCATTCCGCACCGGGAGCCGATCTTCACGGCGAAGGCACTGGCGACCGCGGATCAACTATCCGGCGGGCGCGTTGAGCTTGGCATCGGCACAGGCTGGATGCGCGAAGAGTTCGAACTGCTAAAAACCCCACCATTCAAGGAACGGGGGGCGGTTACGGACGAATATATTCGGGCGTTCAAGACGCTCTGGACGGAGGAAAACCCCGCCTTTGAAGGCAATTACGTGCAATTCAAGGATATCTTCTTTCAACCGAAGCCGATCCAATCCGGCGGTCCGAAAATATGGGTCGGCGGTGAAAGTGGGCGGGCGCTGCGCCGTCTCGCCGCTCTGGGAGATGTTTGGTACCCAATCGCGGGCGGCAATCCCAAAGCACCGCTCGATACGCTCAACGCCTATGACGCTGCGCTGGCAAAACTGCGGGAAGCCGCGGAAAAAGCCAACCGGGACCCGGCAACCATCACCCTCGCCTACAATGCAATGGGCCATTCAGACCGGGATCGCGCCAGCGCTTCCGGCGAACGCATGCTGATGACCGGCAGCGCCGCCGCCCGCCAAGATGATGCAGCCGCACTCGCGGAACGGGGGGTTGCGACAATGGTTGTCAATGTTGCGGCGGGCGCACTGGATAAGGCCTTAGCAAAACAGAACGCCTTCGCCGAAGACGTGATGAGCGCCTTTTAGGGCACCCCTTACGCTTCAATGCCGACCATTTCTGTGCCGCAGCGAAATCGGACTGTTCGTTCCGGGTCGCTAAATTCCTGGAATCCGTCTGGCTTCAGGATGTCCCAAAAGGCCGCCTGGGCCGTGCGATCTGGGAAATAAAGCTCGGCCATTCCGGCATAGGGCGCGTGCTCAAGGTCTGTGCTGAGGCTAACAGCGTATCGGAACCCGCCGACCTTCGTCATGGTTTCCTGCACATTTGGCCCGTGGGCATGCAGCCAGTGGTCGAACATGTGCTGCACATCCACGCCGGGCCGCGCCGCGACCAGTGAGACCTGCTTCAGGAACCCGCTGCGGGTGCAGGGAAATGGCGCGTTGAGGGTCAATGGATCAAGCGGCAATGCTCCGTCAACGAACACCCATTCGCGTGTCGCCCAAGGCCAATAAGGCTCTACCCGTTGCTGAAACGTATCATATGGCTCAACGCCGCTGGCCTGCTTTGGATGTGGCAGCGGCGCGTTGTACCAGAGCTGCGCCACGCCATCCCATCCGTGGGCTGCGGCGTCTTCATGGTCAAACACGCTGGCTACATAGCGGGTCGCGCGCTTGCTTTCGTCTGCATAGGATTCATTCCGGGCAATTACACCGGGCATGTGATTGGCATACCAATGGGCGATCAACTCTTCACGGCTGGTCGATGGGTGCCGCTTGATCAGGTACTGCATTTTGGCCCCTGGGGTTTCAACCGGTTCTAATCCCGCCATTGCTGCTTCACTCCCTCAACCCTTGTGAATTCTCACGCGCCTGCTGCCAGCGCCAGCAACAGAGCTTGGCGTGAGTCGGACATTGTCGCAACGGGGCAGCCCATGTCCCGGAGATTGCTTTAACAGCAGAGCTTCATGACAATAGCTTCAGCCGATGGGTGCGAGAACGCTGCCTGGTGGCAATAGCGACAGGAACGAATGGGGCAGACTATGACTGATGATCTACCGCTTGCTGGGCTAAAAGTGATCGACTGTGGCTCCTTCATTGCTGCCCCTGTCGCAGCGACGGTTCTGGCCGATTTTGGCGCGGATGTCGTGAAAATCGAACCACCCAGTGGCGAGCCCTATCGCCGTGATGACCCTACGGTCGGCATTCCGCCAAGCGATCATCCCTACAATTATATCGTCGACAATCGCTCCAAGCGGGCAATCACGTTGGATCTGAAAGCCGAGGCTGGCCAAAAAGTACTGCATCGCATGTTGGCCGATGCCGATGTGTTCGTCACGAACGCGCCCTTCCCGGCACGGGAACGCCTGAAAGTGCGGTATCAGGATATGAAAGATCTATATCCCCGCCTGATCTACGCCAGTGTTACTGCCTATGGCGAAACGGGGCCGGAGGCCGACAGGACTGGGTTCGATTCGACCGCACTTTGGGCGCGGACGGGCCTGATGGACCTTTGCAAACCCGCACCAGATTCAGCGCCGACACGCTCCCTGCCCGGCATGGGCGATCATCCAACAGCGATTAGCATGGTGGCGGCGATCATGACCGCACTTTACCGGCGCGAACGCACAGGCAAAGGTGGCGAAGTCGCGACCAATTTGATGGCCAATGGCCTTTGGTGGAATGCGATCTGGAACCAGGCAGCCCTGTGTGGCGCAGATGTGCAAGGCCGCCCACCGCGCGAAGCTGCCGATAACCCCATGCATAATCTCTATGCCTGCGCTGATGGCCGCTGGTTCCATATGGTGATGATTACCAAGCCGGACCGGTTTAAAGCCGTGGCGCATGCTATTGGTCTGGACCATCTGGCAGACGATCCGAGATTTCAGGACATGGCATCCCGCAAAGCCCATGCGCCCGCCCTGATCGATGCATTTGATGCCGTGTTCCGCACCAAAACCTGGCCCGAATGGAAGGCGATCTTCACAGAAAACAGGTTCACATTCGGCGAAATTGGAACGGTGAACGACATTGCCGGGGACGTGCAGATGCGCGAAAGCGGCGCGATTATTCCACATCCCGAACCAGAAAAAGCGGGTGCCGCACTAACGGTATCCAGCCCGTTCTGGCTAACCGATGTGGAGAAGCGCCCACCCGCCATGTCCCCAGCACTTGGGGAGCATAATGATGATGTGTTGGCAGAATTGGGCTTCAGCGAAGCCGACACCCAAGCGCTTCGCGATGGCGGTGCCTTCGGCTAACGCGCCTGTTATTGACCCAAATGACGCTACTTTGCTTCCTCTATTGAAAGGCGACCAACAATGACCCCATCCACAAACAAAGCCTGGTTGGATTTAACAGTAGAGGAAACGCTGGAACCGGACCTGCCGATCTGCGACCCGCACCATCATTTGTGGGAATTCCGCAAAGACCGTGCGGCACACAAATACTTGCTGGATGAAATCCTGGCGGACGTGAACGCCGGCCATAATATCGTCAGCACGGTCTTCATCGAATGCGGGGCCATGTACAAGACAAGCGGCCCTGAAGCGATGCGCGTTGTCGGGGAGACGGAGTTTGTGAACGGTATCGCGGCCATGAGCGCGTCTGGCCTGTACGACCCTTGCCGTATCGCTGCAGGCATCGTCGGCAGCGTGGACCTAGACATGGGCGCTGCCGCTGGTGCCGTGCTCGATGCGCATATGGCAGCAGGTGGCGGCCGGTTTCGCGGCATTCGCTGCCAGGGCAATTGGGATGCGAGCGACGGGATCAATGGCGGGCGCAACGTCACTGGGCCAGATCGCTTCAGCCGGTCAGATTTCCGGGCAGGGTTTGCAGAACTGGCACCGCGCGAGCTCAGCTTCGAGGCGTGGTGCTATCACCCGCAAATCTCCGAGGTGACGGCTCTGGCACAAGCCTTTCCTGATACCACGATCATCCTCAACCATTTTGGTGGCCCGTTGGGTATCGGCCCCTATACGGGAAAGGCTGATGAAGTCTTCACCACCTGGCAAAAAGACATCACTGAATTGGCGCGCTGCCAGAACGTTGTGGCCAAACTCGGCGGCTTGAACATGGAGCTCAATGGCTTCGGCTGGCATGAACAAGCCAAGCCACCATCCAGCGAAGCACTGATGCAAGCGACGCGGCGCTATTACGAGTTCACCATTGAGCAGTTCGGCGTGGAGCGCTGCATGTTTGAATCAAACTTCCCCGTCGACATGGTGACCTGCAGCTACAATGTCCTGTGGAACGCGTTCAAGCGGCTAACAGCAGCCTATAGCGACGCCGAAAAGCAGCACCTCTATCACGATACTGCCGCGCGCGTTTATCGGCTGGGTTAGTGCTTGGTGCACGAACAATATCTCCTGTCGGCTAACCTCCCCCCCCTCACCCTGCCCTCTCCCCCCTGTAGGGGGCGAGGGTTCTAATGAGGAAATATCTGTGAGGCTCCCCTCGCCACCCATAGGGGGGAGAGGGACCAGGGAGAGGGGGGAGGTAGCCGGTCCACGGCCTCTTCGATATCAGAAGAGCCCTTCACTTGGATCAATGGGATAACAACACGCTCTAGCGCGGTGTCCGCCATGCGAGGACAAAACTGGCACCTTCGGGGCCGGCCTTGTCGGTATGGTCGATCCCAGGTGCGACCTCACACATATCGCCCGGCCCAAACACATCCTGCCTGTCACCGTAATCAACCGTCAGCAAGCCTTCTCTGACAAGCACGATCAGGTCATCTTTGTGGGCGTGTGTATCGAAAAACTTGTGCGGCGGGTGAACGCGCGTTTCTGGTTCGCGAAACCCTTCGGCCTCGGCATACGCTCGAAATTCAGGTTCGTTCATCTCAATACCCTTCAACCGCCTTGTGGGAATGCCTTCGCAGTATGCAGAATTATGCCAGCCAGCAAAACATTTGCGATGGCCTGATCTACACCCAGCTTGAAAGAATGGCGCGCAACGCCGCCACGAAGGCAATGGGCTGATCCAAAAACAAGTGGTGGTGGGCTGCGGGCAATTGCACAACAGGATCACCTGGGCCAAACAGCCCGGTCGTAAACGCCGCTGCGTCTGCCATCATCATGGCGCTATCTGCCCCGTAGATCAGAGCTTTGCGGCACGGGAGGTCCGAGACATAATCTGCAAGCGGCTCTTCGTGATGGGAATTCCCACGGGCAGCGACGTCGAACTTCCAGGCCCAACCACCATCGCGGGGCGCAATGGATGTCCCTGCAAGGTAATCCAGGATAAACCTGTTCTCGCAAGGCTGTGCCGGGCCTAGACGGAACCGCGCTAGAATTTCCGTCCGGTCCGGGTAAATACGGATGGGGCGTGTATAGGCCTCAACGGGTGCGGCCTTAGCTTCAGCTTCTGGGCGCAGCGCTGTATCTGCAAAGATAATGCCGCCAAGGCCTTTGCCATGGCGCGCGCCGTGGCACATGGCAATATAGCCGCCAAAACTATGGCCGACGATGATCGGCTTCGGACCCAGCGCAGCAGCCGCTAAAACGGCAGTGATTTCCGCCACATGGCATGAACTGTCATACCCATCCCGCCGACCGCTATCGCCCATGCCGGAGAAATCAATGGCCGCAACCGGGCGGTCTTCTGCAATAAATGGCGCGATGAACGACCACCATTGGGCATGGGCACCGCCTGCATGGAGAAACAACACGCCCGGCAGCGCTGACGTTTTCGGCCCCCAGCGCAGATAATGAATGTCGCACCCCATAGCCGTCGTCCAGCAGGACTCTGGCGTAATCGACAGGGCGTCCCGGAACCAGTCTGGCGCGTTCGCTGCTACCTCAGTCTCAGTCATTAGATGTCAATTGTGCCGGCGGCGGCAGTGCATCTTTCATTCGGGCAATGCCTTCTTCAATCGTCGACAAGTCTGTCGCAAAAGATAGGCGGATGTGATGACGGCTGGCTGGGCCGTAAGCGCTGCCTGGGGTTAGCAATACGCCTGCATGCTCCAGCAGGTAAGAGGCAAGGTCGCGGCTGTCGCCCCAGGCCGCATCAAAGCTGGCGAATGCGTAGAACGTGCCTTCCGACGACGGGCAGTTGATCCCATCAATCGCGTTCAAGCCGCGCGCCACTGCATCCCGGCGGACTGCATATTGCGCCCGCATATCATCAACAAAGTGCATGCTGTCCCGCAATGCGGCGACAGCTGCGTGCTGCACAAAGGAAGTGGCGCAGCGCGATGTGTATTGGTTTACGCGCGCCAGCAACGGCGCTAGGTCCGGCGGCGCTATGCAATAGCCAAGGCGCCATCCTGTCATTGCGAAAGACTTCGAGAGTGAGGTCACGATCACGGTTCGTGCCGCAATCTCTGGCCCTAATGCAGCGACAGAGAGATGGCGCGCCTCGCCATAAACCAACTCGCTGTAGACTTCGTCAGCGATGATCCAAAGGTCATGGCGTTCAGCCACCATGGCGACATCTTCCAGTTCCGCGCGGGTTAGGACGCGGCCTGTCGGGTTCCAGGGCGTATTGATCATGATGGCGCGGGTTCTCGGGCTGACTGCCGCCTCCAGGCTAGCGGCATCCAACATGAAACGCCCATCCACAACCGGCATTGGCGCGCCTATCGGCGTAGCGCCGGTTAGCGAGGTGAGCGCCTTGTATGGCCCCCATCCCGGCTCAACGATAACGGCGTCGGCATCGGGGTCGAGCAGCGCACGGGTCACCGCCGACAATGCGCCGTATGAACCCGGCGTCACAATGATCTGGTCTGGGTCAACCTCCAGGCCATGCCTGCTGCCCTCGAACGCAGCGATTTCCTCACGCAATTCCCGCAAGCCGCGTGGATCGACATAGGTGCCATGGCCATCCTGAATGGCTCGGATCGCTGCTTCTTTAACGGGCGCTGGCGCATCAAAATCCGGCTCGCCAATGCCGAAATCAATAACGCTGACACCCCGCGCCTCCACAGCGTCGGCCAGCAGGCGCATTCCTACGACGACAGAGCCGCCTGCCGATTGCGCAAATTTTGATAAGGGCGGGGGCATGGACCCTCCTGCGTAATTGACCGGCCACGACGCAATGCATCCAGCGTATCTGTCAGTATTGGCAGGATTGCCCGTATCCACAACCATGTTGGCTATGGTTCAATGTGTGATCTGTTCCCGCCCAGACTTGGGGCCAAGCCGTGGACCCATTCGATGTCCCAACCTACTTTCCGGCTCGCGATTGATGTCGGCGGCACATTTACAGACGTTGTGTTGATAGACGATCAGCGCGGTAAGCTTTGGTTCGCCAAAGTCCTCAGCACGCCGGATGATCCCTCACGCGGCTCACT
>Ga0181606_10002322_pt1 | contig 16362 bp, 14 predicted proteins | sample 041ome_10_FD_132994 | JGI IMG/M metagenome (GOLD analysis project Ga0181606, IMG submission 132994) | Coastal salt marsh microbial communities from the Groves Creek Marsh, Skidaway Island, Georgia - 041412US metaG (megahit assembly) | ecosystem: Environmental > Aquatic > Marine > Intertidal... | reverse complement strand
GCTGAAGTCGCCAGACTTGGTTTAGAGCGCTTGCCTTACGGCCCTGTCGCAGATTGGGGGGCTGCAGATGATGAACCGGGCGCTGGTGGTATTTCAGCGGCTCACCGTCGTGAAAGAGTACGCATGATCGCCAAGATGAGTGCGGACATGTTTAGTAAAGGTAAGCAGTAATGAATCAGCACACTTTGGCTGATCGTCAGCACATTACCGATCTGATCTATCGCTATTGTCGTTCAGTGGATTGTTTGGATATTCCATTAGGCCATACCATCTGGCATGAAGATGGAACAGCTGACTACGGGGCTGATTATTATCAAGGGCCGGGTAAAGGTGTGATCGACCTGATCTGCCGACACCATCAGCGTACTCTGAATCATTCCCATCAGATTACCAACATACTGATCGAGTTGGATGGTGATAAGGCGGGCAGTGAAAGCTACTGCATGGCAGCCTTACGAATCTCAAAAGAAGACTCCATGATGCAGATGATGGTCTGGACTCATTACCAGCTGATCGTCCGCGACTCCACAGCATCTCCGAGGCAGTAAATCGAGCGCTGGGTACTTATTTCTTTCTCGTTAGAATACACGACGTTTGGTCGCCATACGATTGGCGTCAGTGGGGAAAGAATATTACATTTACGCCGGTCGAGGTGTTCGCGGCTGATGTTCTCGGCAGGGCGGGGCGATTACGTGATGGCGATCTTTTCCAATAATCAGGGGGTTAAGGTCATTCGCGCCGGCGCCGAAGACCTCTTTCTAGGTAAGCTCGCCGGAGTCGATGACCCAGAGGCGAAGCGCAAAGTAATTTGTAATACCTTTATAGAAATGTTCGACGCGAAAGCGAGCAAGCTTACTCATGCTAAGTGGCTCGAGCCGGGCACTATTTACCTCGACGTAATCGAGTCCGCAGGCTCGAAGACAGACACGGCGCGTGTCATCAAATCTCACCACAAGGTCCACGGCCTTTGTCGAGTGGTGCGAACAGCACAAGATCCAGATCGTTTACATCCAACCAGACAAGCCCAACCAAAATGCGTACGTTGAACGATTCAATCGTTCCTTCCGACATGAGGTGCTTGATGCAAATCTGTTTAGGACGCTAAGCGAGGTTCGTGAAATCGCGTGGGCTTGGCAGATTAGCTACAACGAAGAACGACCACATGTTGCACTGGGTAATGTACCACCAGCAGAGTTCAAGAGGTTATTGACAGCAGGAAATTCTATTAACCAGTTGTGCGTTTGACGCTGAGCTTACAGTTGGTGCAGTGTATTCAAGAGTCCATAGTACGATCTTCCGCTGAACGCATTTGAATTCAAATGTGGGTATGAAGGGCCGCCATTTTAATACCGCGCGTGACCCCAAAGCCGTTTGTGGAAGAGTTTTCTGGAATGCTGTGCTGCTAGTTGGCTGATTTCCCTGTCTCCGTCGGCAATGGCGTCCAGTTCTAGAAGCTTTGCCTTGCGCCATGCTCTTACATACTCGACATGTTCTGCAGTACCGTCTCTATCGCGCGGATTGATCGGGAATTCCTGAGAGGCAAACATTCTGTTGACGTGGAAAATGAGGTCAACATAGGGGCTGTTTATTAGAGCAAGCATGCCGTTTCGTGTTGATTCCTCTACTTCGATCAGTTCATCCCAAACGGCATCGTCCTTCAAAGCAAGCGCTTTCGAGCGCAGTCTTTCGATCAAGGTGTTCTTTTCCTTCGATTCTAGGGTGGCGGCCTTACCGGCGACAATGACCCATAAAGCGGATGCGATTTCAGTTATCTCTTCTTCGTCCGCGACTACAGTATGGAGGTAGGCGCTCAGTGCGGATTCGATGACATTGACGCTGGGGCGTGCAGCAAAATAGCCGCCGTGAATGCCTCGCCGCACTTTTAGTAAACCTTCCGCCTCGACTAGCCGAGCCGCCTGCCTTACCGTCGGACGTGAAACATTGAGAAGTCTGAGCAACTCGTCCTCGCTTCCCAGCAGATCACCATCGCTGGCTGCCCATATCAGTTCGCGGAGTTTTGCCGCTGCTGCACTGGCGTTGGGTTTGGATCTGTCTGTGCTCACTGCTATATAACCTCAAAAACTGGAAACGTGACTTTGCTAACCGCCCATTCTAAAGGGGATGACTAAATATTCGCAATAATTCATCGGAGTAGTCGGGGCGCTAAATTGGCGGGAGCGCTCGCGATACAGAGGCAGCTTTTTAAGAGGTAACTTTATGTTGAAACAAAGTCGATATTAAACTAATATCTTTCGCCATAAAGACATCTTAATATTATTTGGTTCAATCAAGGTTAGGTAAATTATGGCCACGTTGCCCTGGGATATGACCGGTAAGGTAGTAGTGATCACCGGAGGGAATGCCGGAATAGGTTATGGATTTGCTCGCGGCATCGTTCGAGCTGGTGGGGATGTTGTGATTTGGGGGCGGCGACCTGACAAAAATGAGGCTGCAGCTGAGGAATTGCGACGGTTTGGAACCCGGGTGATGTCTCAAGAAGTAGATGTCGCCGATGAGATGCAGGTTATCAAGGCGATGGCTGAAGCCGTGGACGCTATGGGCCGGGTTGACGGTGCCATAGCTAACGCGGGCATCATGACTCACGCTAAATCCTTTCTGGAGATGTCCAGCGAAATGTATCAGCAGTTATTGGGTGTTAACCAACATGGTGCTATGTATGTAGCGAGAGAAGCGGCGAAACATATGAAGGTTCGTTTCGATATGGGAGACCCTGGCGGATCGATTCTCTTCTGCGCCAGCCTTTCCGCTCTGACTGGTTCTGCTGGGATGCAACATTACAATGCCGCCAAGGGGGCTATAGCCTCTATGGCACGTGGCATTGCTGTCGATTTGGGAGTCTATGGTATTCGCTGTAATACGGTTTGCCCTGGTTACACTGTAAGTGAAACGGTAAAGGACCAGGGGCCGGATTCTCCTTTGGGTAAGCAGGTCCGCGAGCGCACGCCTATTCCGCGCTTCGGCACCATAGAGGATTTCGAAGGAATAGGCGTCTATTTTATGAGTGACGCCTCGCGTTTTCATACCGGCGACCTAGTGAAGATAGACGGGGGTTGGATGGCCAACGCGGGCAAGGCAAATATCAGTAACTTGGCCCAGCGTTACCAAAACTAATATCGAGGAGAGCGCATGGATGAGTAATCCTGCCTTGCAATCAAAAATTTTTAGAGTCGATCAGTTTCAGGATCCTACGCTTCCCACTGAACGTCGTCGCCAGCTTGAAGTCATCGAATCTCAACCTTTAGAGATGTCGGTGGATTCGGTGCTGGCGGCGGCGTCTTTTTCAACTGGGCTGAGCGACTTTGGGAATATGAGTTTTGTTGAAAGGTTGTCTTTGCTGTTGGCGGAAGTGGAAGCGGACGACAACGTTTGGAGAGAGGCTAAGAAACGATTCGTTCAAGCCTGTACCAAGGCTGCGGGCAATCGACTTAAGATCCATGATTTTTTCAAAAAGCACCCTGAGATTCACAATATCGGGATTCACCGTCCAATTTTTATCACAGGGCTGCCCCGTTCGGGCACAACCCACTTGGAGAACTTGATTGCGGCGGATCGGCGTCTGCGCCATCTGCCGGTGTACCTTGGATCTGAGCCGGTCCCTGTGCCGGGTGAAGGGTTAGATATTAACGGCAAAGACCCACGCTGGACGCGTTCCAATACGCATTGGGGTCAGATGAAGGCGAATCCTATAATGGCAGCGATGCATGAGCACTCACCGGATCATGCTTGTGGCGAGAACGAACTGCAGATTCCCAATTTCGCAAGCTATCAGTGGGAATGGATGGCAGACGTCCCGAAGTGGCGAGATTACTACTATTCTGAGGATCAAACACAACATTACGAATATGCACGTGACGTACTTAAAGCCATAGTCTTTCAGTTTCCCGATGAACGCCGATGGATTCTGAAGGGCAACGCTCAGAGTGAGCAGTTGCCGGTGCTTAACAGGGTGTATCCCGATTCCAGCATAGTCATGATCCACCGAGACCCTTTGGCGATCCTACAGTCAGTACTGACTATGCGCGGCCTCGCCGTCCTAGCCCATCAGAAAAAGCCTGACGTCCATGCACATGTGGTCTACTGGGTCGATCGCATCGAGCATATGCTACGCTCGTACCTACGTGATATGGATCAGATTCCTGATGATCGAAGAGTGGATTTGCTGTTCCAAGAGGTCATGGCGGATGACGTGGGCACGGCCCAGCGCGTTCTGGAAGCAGCTGGGTTGCCAGCCTCAAAGGAAAGCGAGCAGGATATGCGTGACTACATGGCGAATCATCCGCGAGGTCGTGACGGTCGGGTCATCTACGATCTTAGCGGTAATTTCAAGCTGGACATTGGCGAGCTCCGCGAACGATTCAGCTTCTACACTGATCGCTTTCCAGTAAAGCATGAAGTCAAGTGACGTGACAGGTCAGCAGCCCCGTAACGCTACCATTGTCGCTGAAGGCTATGGGCAGCAGGATGCGGTCGATTTGGGCAGTGGCATTTTTATGTCGCGTGATATCTCCAATGTCTACAGGGTTATTACCGATGACGGCGATGTCATGGTCAACACTGGTTTTCCGAACAGTGGTGAGGAAAACTTCCGTCGTCTCAAGGCGGTTAGCGCGAATCCGGTTAAAAAAATCGTCTTCACCCAGAGCCATACAGACCACATCGGCGGCTGGCGCTGGTTCAATGAATCAAACACGGAAACGATTGCGCACGCCAACTTCGAGCATGTGTATGGCTATTTTGGGGCCTTGCGACCGGCAATGATGCGACGCTCTCGGGCGCTTTGGAATCGGGATATCAAAAAGGCGGTTGAAGAATTTATTAAACCCGAGATTACCACTACATTTCACGATACCCTCACATTCACTCTTGGTGGTCGCAATTTTGAGCTTTACTCCGTTCCAGGAGGCGAGACTCTGGACTCTCTAGTCGTATGGATGCCTCAGGATCGGATTGTTTTTACCGGCAATATGACAGGCCCTATCTTTGGCCACGTGCCAAATCTCTATACGGTGCGCGGAGATAAAATCCGCTACGTGCAGTGGTATTTGAACAGCGTACAGCGGGTAATTGATTTAAAACCGGAAGTACTGATCACCGGTCATGGAGAGCCTGTTCGCGGCGAAGAAAATATTCGTGTTCAGTTAGCAAAAATGCGGGATGCGGTGAAGTACATCATGGAGAAAACGTTCGACGGCATGAATGCCGGTGTCCCTCTGTGGAAATTGATGGGGGAGATTACACTGCCGACAGAGCTGTCGATTCCGCAGGGGCACGGTAAGGTACCTTGGTTGGTTCGTGCGATTTGGGAGGAACACATGGGTTGGTTCCGCTTTGAGTCTACCACAGAGCTTTACAATGTGCCGCCCGACGCACTTGCAGCGGATTATGTTGAACTGGCTGGGCGCGAAGCGCTGCTGGAGCGAGCGCAACGCTATCTGAGGAAAGGGAAGCCCCTCCACGCTCTCCATTTGGCTGAGGCCGTTTTGGCGACCTACGATGAGGATGGAGATGCGCTTAAGGTAGAACTCGATGCGACCCGAATGGTTTTGGAACAGAACGGTCGCGAGAATTTCAGCGAGGTGCGCTGGCTAGAATCGCGCATTAGCATACTCTCCCGGGCTATCGAGGACCGCGCGAAATGATCCACCCAAAACTTTGTGTGAATGCCTTGAGCTCCTTCAACTGGAGCTTTGAGCAGGATTTGGCTCTCTGGAGGGAGTTGGGCGTCCGCTTTGCGGGATTGCTGATATCCAAGATTGACGATGATGTCGACGGAAAGCTCCAGCGTCTCACGGACGCGGGTATCCGGCCCAGCGTGATCGTTTGTGGCGGCTTCAACATCGGTGATCCCACTACGTGGGGGGAGACTCAACGCGGCATAAACAATATTCTCGCCGCGGTGGCAAAGGTTGATAAAGAGTGTGTGGTCTACTTTCCCCCGGGGCGCACCTCGTGCGATACCTGGGAAAATGTGGTGGAACAGTTTGCTGAAGCGGTCAAACCCTGCGTCGCATTTTCTAGAAATTGTGGCGTTAGACTCGCCTTTGAGCCAACCCATCGAACCGATGCCTCTTTCGTCGCTAGTCTTAAAGACGCTATCGGTATCGCTGAGCGCACCGGTCTGGGGCTCGTGTTGGATTTCGGTAACTGCTGGATGGAGAGTGATTTGCAATCTACCATCCTGACGGCAGGAAGACATATCGCACTTGTGCAAATAGACGACGTCGATATTGGCGGTTACGGCAATGGTCCTGGTATGGGGCGCGTTCAGATTGGCGACGGGGAGCTACCTCTTAAACGCTTGATGCAATACGTTATCGAGAGTGGATATCAAGGTGTCTTTGATCTGGAGGTGATCGGGCCGTCAGTTGAAAAGGAGGGCTACGACTCAGCTCTCAGGCGCGGGACGGGGTCTGCGTCTGAATTGTTATACGAAATGGGTGTTTAAAACCAGGATGCATCTAACCTAATGCGGTCATTAGAGGTGGCAAGATGACGGTAAAAACCTATAAAGCAGCGATCTATCGAGATAAGGGTAGTATTGACGTGGTAGAGCTTTTCTACCCCACGTGTGGTGACGACGACATCATTATCAGGAATCTGCTGGCGGGCGTTTGTGGCACTGATGTCGCCGCATATAAGCACGGTGATCCCAGGCCCGTTTGGAAGGACTCGGAATTTGGACATGAAGTGATCAGCGAGGTGGTTGAGATTGGGCAGAATGTACGAGGTCTCGAACTCGGCGATCGGGTATGGCCTAATCAAGGTTTCGCTTTGAGGGATCGGAGGCGCATGTCCAATGTAGGTGCATTTTCCGAGTATCTGCTCATTCCTCAATGTGAAGTGGGTCACAGTGTTTTCAAAATTGACGATGAAATACCGTTGAAAACGGCCGTGCTACTGGAACCCTTTATGGTGGGTGCGCGCGGTGTTAAGGAATTAGATCCCGGCCCCGGGAAAACCGCTATTGTCTTCGGGGCAGGCATTATCGGTATGTCTGCAGCCATCATGCTGAAATGGTACGGTTGTGAGAAGGTGATGATCGTAGATGTGTCAGATTATCGTTTGAACAATGCCAAGAGTTTCGATCTGGAGACCTGCAATCCGGAAATTGAGGATCTTCTAGCCCGAGCGAAAGCGGAGTTTGGCACCCGCAATAGCATGACAGGGCAAGCCTGCGATGTAGACTTTTTCATTGATGCATTGAGCCTCAGTGTGGCAGTTGATAACTTCACGCTGATGGCTGGAAGGAATGCTTCTTTGGCTGTTTTGGGCGTTCACCACGAGCCCGTGCCCATCGATATGAAATTGCTTTGTTACAATAACTGGCATATTCATGGTTGTGGCAATATACCCAGTGAAGTTGCATCGGTAGATGTGCTAGAACTGATGAGGTCTAAAAAGTATGACCTTTCATCACTTATTTCACATGAGTTTAGCGTTGACCGAATTGTCGATGCGCTGGTAATGGGTGGAAATTCCGGGGAAGCGCAAAAAGTCTGTATTTCTTACCTCTAATCGCCTAGCAGGCTGCCTAACTACCTAATACTACTTATAAGGCAGCAAGCATAAGTTGAAAAACTAAGAGTTATGCAGGTCAAACATGAATAATGATCTTAAGCATCAGTTGGCACTAGCTAGGCGACAGGAGTGGGAGCAGCATTGGCCGCTGGTTGCGAGTGCGTTTCTGGGGTTTGGCTTCTATGCCATTCTGAGCAATGCCATCGGACTCTTTGTAAGCCCAATCACTGAAACTTTTGGCTGGAGCCGAACCGAAGTTTTAGCTGGGCTATCTATTTCAGCGATTACCGCGATTATCTTTTCACCGTTTATTGGCGCTCTGGTTGATCGTTTTGGTGCCCGGCGTATCGCAATTCCCGGGTTGCTGCTGAATGCGGTGATCATCGCTGCTTTTGGTTTTAGCACAGGCGATCCAATGCACTGGATGATGCTGTGGGTTTGCCAGTCGCTGATCGTGCTGCTGATTAAGGCAACTGTCTGGACGACAGCTATTTCTAACACATTTTACGCGGCGCGCAGTTTGGCATTGGCGATTACCATGAGCGGAGCGACTTTCACTCAGGCGGTTGCACCACCCCTCGCGCAATGGCTGATTGCCGATTTCGGATGGCGCGATGCCTTTATCTATCTTGGGCTGGGCTGGGGCGGAATCGCCTTGCTGCCAGCGGTCTTTTTTCTTTACGATGCTAAAGACCGCCTGAGGCGGTCGTCTGCTGCGAGCAGTGCAATTAACGACACTGTCCCTACTGTGCCGGAGAGGGAACTTTCTGGTTTGAGCCTCAAGCAGGCCTTCCGTGATCCGTCGCTAATACGCATTGGTATTGCAACGTTGATCGTAATGGTGACAGGGATTGGCATCTTGGTTAACCAGGTTCCGATACTCGTGGAATCAGGCATTTCCCGAGAAAAAGCCGCCTACCTGACGAGTCTATACGGTGTGGCGGGCATTGTTGGAAAGCTGGTGACGGGCTGGTTGATGGAGCGATTCGAACCAAGCCGCGTTGGTGGGATCACGCTTGCTTTTTCTGGGTTCGGTTTTCTTCTCATGCTAGAGCAAATTAACAGTACTGCCTTGATTGCTCTCGGCCTGATCATAGTTGGTTTTGCCGCCGGTACTAAGCTACAAATTTGTGCTTACCTAACTGGTCTGTACGGTGGGCTAAAGAACTATGGCAAAATATTCGGAGTTATGTCGAGCATGATTGCAATTGGAGGCGGTGCCGGTCCTGCCCTGGCGGCTCTGGTTTATGATCTTAGTGGTACCTATACAGCATTTATTTGGGCTTCTTTCGTACTCGCGCTGGTTGCTGCGTTCCTTATACTAGGGTTGGGTCCAAAACCGGTGGAATTTGCGACTTCAACAGTGCCTAGAAAGTGAAAACTGAGAGGTGCATTTAATGCAGGTGAACGGGATCAGCCACGTCAATACTGTGGCGACAAACCTGGAAAAAACTCTCGATTTTTATGAGCGGGTGTTGGGGATGCGCCCGGCAAAGAACCCTATGAGCACCCATGGGTTTCAAGGAATCTGGATCTGCGACCACATCGGTGCTTCCGTTATCCATATTCAGGCGCATAACCCGACGCGGCATGATTCACTGGATCAGTGGCGGCAAAGCACTGGAACAATCGATCATGTCGCGCTGAATTGCCAGGGTTTTGCAAACATCATTAGTCACTGCCAGCATCTGGGTATTGAAGTTCAGGTAAACGACCGACCGTATGGCGATCTGAGACAGGTGTTCGTGTCTGATCCTAATGGCGTAAGACTCGAGCTTACGTTTCCGAACGATTGAGGCGGTTTCATAAAGATGTCAGGTCTTACTTGTTTTCGATTTTCAGTCTCCCTTGACGAATCATTAACGACTCCAAATGACTAATAAAAAGCAGTTCGATTCCACAATTGATCGGGCTAGGCCCAACACTGGGCTTGCGATCGTTATTGGCGCGGGTGGAATCAGTAGCGTCGTAGCGCGGCGGCTAGGTGAAACGAACCGCTTACTGATTGCCGATATCAACGTGCAGAAACTCTCGCAGCTGGTTGGTGTGCTGCAGGCTGAGGGCGCGCAGGCGGAGGGGTTTGTATGTGATATCACAGACCTTAACGCGGTAGCTCGTCTGGCAGAGCGTGCCAAGGAACTGGGGGGATTTTGCAAATTGGCACATGTTGCGGGGCTTAGTCCCAGTCTCGCCGATTGGCGCACGATAGTTTCTGTCAATCTCATCGGTCCATCCTTTGTACTTAATGCACTCGAGCCACTTGCAGGCCCCGGCATTGCGGCAGTGCTTGTTGCTTCCTTGGCGGCACATATCTCGCCACCGGTTGACAAAGCAATGGCGGTATTATCCCATCCCACGAGTGCATCCATTCTGGATGATCTGAACACCGTGATGGAGCAAAAGATGACGCCGCAGCTGGCGTACGTGTTGTCGAAGCAGGCGCTTCTTCGCCTAGTGCAAAGTCGCTCAGTGCAATGGGGTTTGAAGGGCGCAAGGATTTCATCGCTCTCTCCGGGTCTTATAGACTCGCCTCAGGGCAGGGGAGAATTCAAGAGCTCAATTTCAAAAGCTTCTTTATTAGAACGATGTCCATTGAGGCGACAGGGTTATATGCAGGAGATAGCTGATGCTATGGAATTTCTACTATCGGAGCGAGCGACTTATATCAACGGTGTTGATTTGTTGGTGGATGGTGGCATAAAAGCAGCGCTTCAGATAGCCACAAGCCCCTCGGTGGATTAGAGCGACGGTATTATAAAAAAGCAAACACGTATGGATGAAAATTTGTTTCGCTCGGCGGTGCCGAAAATTTGCAGTGATGATTAAGTCGATCGGAAATGGGACCGTTCACAAAAAATACATAAAACAATACAGCCACTCAAAATATCGCTCTGGAGAAAGCTATCATGATAGAAGAGAGGATTACACACATTGAATCTGCCAATGGAAGAATATCACTCGACCAACTTGGTGCCACACTCATGCACGAACATCTGGTCATGGCGTTCGCCGGATGGGAGGGGGATTCGCTGGTGCCAACAAAAAAGAAGGCAGAGCTAGTTAGTATCTGTGTAGATAAAATTGCTGAGCTCCAGGATGGCGGTTTTTCCAGTCTGCTCGATCCGTGTCCTATCGATATCGGCCGCGATGTGGAGCTTTATGGCGAGGTAGCAGCACGCACAGGTTTTAATATCCTGTTTGCAACCGGTATATATAACGAACACTTCAGCGCAGCATATTGGCGATTCAAGCTTGGTTTTGCTTCTGACGCTGTCGAGCATCTTGCTGAAATGTACATTCGCGAAATTACTGAAGGCCTCGGCGGCGCCAAACTAAAACCAGCTGTCATAAAACTCGCAATAGGGTTGGATCCAAATTCAGCTTATGAAGAAAAATTGATTCAGGCAGCAGTTATTGCCTGCAAGGAAACCAATACCCCTATTCTTACACATACTGACGGTGTTGGCGGCGACATCTTGATAAATAAATTAGTGGCGCGGGGCATTCCAGCGCACCGAGTTATTATCGGCCACTGCTGCGGTTCGCCGGATAAGGATTACCATCGACGCATCGTTGAGGGCGGGGCCTACATTGGCTTTGATCGTTTCGGGCTGGAGATGTTACAGTCCGACGACGTACGAATCGAAGGCTTACATCAACTTCTGAAAGATGGCTATGCTAGACAAGTTGTGGTTTCACACGATTGCGCCTTTTGCCAGCAGGGTCGCGCGGTACCCGATTCAGCACTGCACACCGATGCCATGCATTTTTCTCGCACTATCGTGCCTCGTCTGCGTGGAATGGGGATAGATCAAAATACTCTCGACAGCCTGCTAACTGACAACCCCTACCGCTATTTTTCGGGCGAAGAATTCTATTAACCAGAATCGTTAGCAGAAGCGCAGGTCGAAGGTGTTAGAACATTTTTTGTATGACTCAACTAGTGTTAACAAAAATAGAGTGGAATGACTTTGCAAACAGATAAAAACCATTGGAGTGAGTATTGGCGAAACGGTCGTTTGACGCCCTTTGACCACTTGCCAAATTACCAGGGGGCGACGGCTACATTCTGGGAACAGCAGTTCAAGCGTTTGACGCGAAACGCCCGCGTCCTCGATGTTTGTTCCGGTAATGGTGCGATAGCACTTTTGGCCCAACAATACTCGGAGCGGATCAATGGAGCGTTCGATATTTCAGCCGTTGATGCCGCAGACATTGATCCTACACAGATAACATTAAACTCGCCAGAGTTTCAGCCTTTCATTAGAGCCATTAACTACATCAGGAATACGAGACTTGAAGAGTTGGACACGGGGGGGGAGCCGTATGATCTCGTGACGAGCCAATATGGCGTTGAATACACAAATCTTGACGAATCCGCTAAACGTATGAGGACACTGTTGAAGACAGGAGGCCATTTTGCTGTTGTGACCCATACCCCTGAATCCATTGTGGTCAAAGCCGCCAAACATCATGTTGAAGATTTCGCTTTACTCTCTAAGGCGGGGCTTTTTACGTTTGAAGATAAACTTCGCAAACGAGACTATTTGCGACGTCGTTTTATCAGAGAGTTGGATACGATCCTCAGTGTGGTGTACGAGGGGTTTGAATCAAGAAGGTCGCCCTTACTCGGGCAAATTGGTGAGGCCCTTGAGCCGTTTTGCAAACTTGATACGGAGCGCTATTTTGAAAGCGTTAAAATGTTCATAGGCATGTGTGAATCACTCCGACACCATCGATCTCGTCAGCAAGATCTGGTCCGAGCGGCAGAAGCCCTGAAAGGGCAGCAGGTTTGGTATACACCCTTCGTCGGTCAGGGTTTTGAACTGATGGATTCAGGAGAGATTGTCGAAGAGAAGGAGCAGGTTCTGGTGGGGCGACACTACTGCTTCAAAGTTAGATAAATGCAGAAAACGTCTCAATTCCTAGAGGTAATGGGAAAAGATGCAGCACGCAGAAGATGATTAAATCGTTTGTACGAAAACCGGGCGGGTAGTCCGCCCGGTGTTGTTAGACGCTATGGCACCTTAAAAGAACGATTTAGTGAACCCGATCTTGAAAGTGCGACCCAGAGTCCAGCCCGAGTATGGTAACAGGAAGCCATTCTGCCGCCAGATCGGTGGCTCTTCATCTAGCATGTTGTCTATATTCAGGCGAATGGACGTGCTCTCATTTATGTCGTAGCGCACAGACAGGTCGGTTACTAGGAAGCTATCCACGGAAGTTTGTCCCAACTGCGCGTTGGACGTATCGAAACCATTGCTGTATCGCATTGTCAATTTGGCGCGCATGTTGTCGTTTCGCCATCCGATCGTGCCGGCAAAATTCAAATCAGCTGTATCTTCCGCGAGGGTATCTTGCAGTTCAGTACCTCTGGCGCCCAAATCGAAGGTCAGCGTTTTGGTGCCGGCAAGGCTATAGCTCATCTCACCAAAGTCGGTGCTCTGGTAGTAGCTGACCGCGAAGTCGATCCCCTCAAGAAGTGCGCTTTCAGTGTTGGCTGTTCGGCGATCAAGGATCAAACCGATATTTTCAACGCCACCAGAGCCTTCAATCAATGCAATGAAGTCATCGACGTTGTTCGCGGTATTGAGGATTCTATCCAGTTCAGTTTGGGTGGGGTTCCATATGAACTTATCCGGATTTGCTAACACCGATGAAGCAAGTTGAGGATTCGCTGCGCCGAGTGCATCAGAAAACTCAATCTCATAATAGGTTAACCCGAACTTAAGTCCCTCCGCTGCAGGAGGGGCTATTTCAAAACCAAGCCCCCAACTTTCCGCTGTTTGCGGTCTCAGAGCACCGCCCGCTCCGGTAAACTGAATTAGACCGTCACGATCAGGGTCTCTTTCCCCCAATGGATCAGGTACAGCGCCTGGTGATTGCTCAAATATACTTGCAAAATAGTTTCGTATAGTAGCGGTTCCAAGAGCATCGAGCGCCGTGGGAGCATTAAACGATTCGCCCCAGTGACCAAAGATTGATACCCAGTCTACAGGTGTCAATGTAAAGCCTACCGTGGGATTAGTCGTTGTGCCGAAATCAGAGTAATCGTCGTGGCGTACTGATAGCGAGAGGTTGAGTATATCGGCTGCGGGGATCTGAATCTCGACAAATCCGGAGCTGATATGACGGGTATTCTCTCCCAACTCTTCAGATCCAAGTTGTCCTATTCCAACAAAGCCTTGGCGGACACTAGCGGAATCACGGGTAAACTCTACACCGGCTGCCATTCGGACGTCGCCTGCGGGCAGCTCGAACAAGGCACCGTCTGCGATAAGGCGTGCTAGAAACATATCTTGGATAGTCTCCTGAGCACTTTCGTAATCAAGTATGTCGTTAATCACACTAGCGTCTGCAGCACCAACATTCAAAGGATCAAGCGCGCCGCTGTTGACGTAGGCAGTGGCGAGGCTCGTATTGGAAGCAGGATCAATCAAGTTGGATTCTGAGCGACCGAGATGGAAGGTTTGACGAAGCTGCCAACCGTTATCCATATCGATTACGAACTCAGGAGAGATTCCCCAAGTGTCGATCTCGATTTCTTTATTGCGATGCATGTATGAAGGGTGAGCGGCGTACGAAAATCCGACGCTTGCTTGCTGATAAAAGTCGCCAGCGTTTCCAACAACACCCAACTCTGCCGGCGTTGGTGCGACGATGCTGTCCCCAAGTGGATAACGTTCGTAATTGCTGGTCTGGTTTGAATGGTAGAGTTGCATATTGAATGCCACGTTCTGAGCAAGATCCTGCGAGACACTTACCCAGAGATTATCGCGTTCAACTTCAGGCACGAATGTATCTTCCGCGAGAATATCGCAGGGCTCGCCAACAGGCGTAACGGCGCCGCCAGCACCATTCAATGTCCAGAATACACCAGAGGCTTGGCCTGCGTACTGGGCGTAATTCCACCACGCCGTGGTTGACCCGGCCGGATTGACGCATTCGGTGCCCGTTGGGACCAGGCCTTGCTCTGTCCAGGTGCCTCGTGCAGCCCAGTCTCTGTCCCGAGTTTGTAAGCCGTCAGTTTCGGTGTGGGTGAATGATGCCAGGATAGACCCAGAACCCCACTTTTTGCCGCCTGTGATGGCAATGTCGGATGCATCATAATCTTCAGCCGAGGAAAAAGTGAGGTCCATCTGGATGCCTTCGAACTCTTTTTTGGTGATGAAGTTAATGACACCACCCACCGCGTCGGCACCATACAGTGAGGAGCCGCCGTCGGTAACGATCTCAACTCGGTCGAGCACTGCACTTGGGATGATGTTGGGATCTACTGATGACTCGACCACACCCAGCGGTGTGATCCGGTGACCATCTACAAGCACCAATGTGGTGGAGCCTGAGGCGCTGGTAAAACCTGGTAGGCCTCGCAGATTGGGTCGACTGATCGTTGAACTGCCGCGCGGGTCAAAGTCCGTACGCTGATTGAAGAAGTTGGCTACCTGAGGCACGGTCGCCAGAATTTCGTTAGTGTTTATCGCACCTGTTTCAAGGATCGCTTCGGAGTTAATAGCAATGGGCTTAGCGCCAACGGGTTCTTTCCCTCTAATTAATGTGCCGGTAATGACAACTTCTTCGAGAGTGGGTGTAGTGCCATCCTCAGCAAGTGTAGCGGAAGCTAAGCTCGATGTGGCCGCAGCCAGACTGCTTGCAAGTAAGGTTTTACGAAAAGTTGGAGTCATACTTTTTCTCCTTGGAGCAATATTCAATTAATTATCATTTTATTTACCCATCGAACCGCTCGTTGCAAGCATTTCGCTGAGCACCAAGGCCACGGCTACTGCATTAGTCAACCGATCATCCCCATAGCAAAGTAGCAGTTCCATCTATTTGCGTCAATATGCGACCCTCAATAAAGATAACTTTAAGTAAGGGGCGCCTCTGCTCTGGGCGCTTTTCTCTGTAACCTTTCTGTTTTTTTGGTGTGGAATGAAGCCTGATCGGCAGTGGCTTAATTTGGGAATGTCGTTCAGTCGCGACATGAGTTGGATCCTTCAAGGCTGTTACTGGAAGTTTGATCAACAAGCTCTCGTCGCTGGTCAGTCAGAGCAAGGTATTTTTCTTTGGGGAGGGGATGTTCTTGCTAGAATTGTCTAACATGCTGAAAAATATATATAAAAACTATTTTTTAGGTAAGCGTAATTTTCATGAGCACTAAGTGTGATGAGCGCTCTTGGGTTGTCAACGGGGAGCAAATATAGGTTCTCTACGCGTGTTTGCTTCTAGGCAGGAGGTCAGCGGAAATTGTGGTTAAGGCCAGCTAGGGAGGTTCCGGCTACGATTGTATTTAATTATCTTTATAGGGTTCAGTGTGGGTTTTTCATTTGATCGAACTCATCACCTTACATGGAGTCACAGCAACCGCGTACTGTGAACATGAGTCCCTTCAGGTTCAGCGTATTCCAGACCGTTAGTACAGTTCAATGAAGTCAGCGGCCTGTGGCCCTGTGTTCTGTGCCATCAAAATGGTACGGGAATTGCTGAGTAGTTGACCGTATACTTACGGGTTTGCAGAAGTTTAAGTGTCATGCCGAGTCTGCCGCTGAGTTACGGTTGGCATCAGTTATGCAAAAATAGTACATTGACCGCCGCTTAAGCGGTGTCCATAAATCCCTGGAGAGGAGGGCGGGCTTAATTCGACACGCCGCCACCTGGCGGTTTTGCGGAGCTGACTCAATGACACAAGCAACGAATATTAACGATCGCTATACACTGTGGGGCGGCCCCTTATCGGCGTTTTCTGCGAAGGTGCGTTCCTATTTGATTAAGAAACGCATTCCTTATCGAGAAATGTACCCGTCACATCCCGATTTCGGGCAG